>Ga0187893_10012934_pt1 | contig 11732 bp, 6 predicted proteins | sample MA1701074metaG_FD_139574 | JGI IMG/M metagenome (GOLD analysis project Ga0187893, IMG submission 139574) | White microbial mat communities from a basaltic lava cave in the Kipuka Kanohina Cave System on the Island of Hawaii, USA - MA170107-4 metaG ... | reverse complement strand
TAGGGCGTACCATCGGGCCATGCCGATCCGCCCGTTCCGCGCCGAGGATGCGAGCGCCGTGGCGGCCCTCTCGGCGGCGTGCGCGAAGAACGAGAACGACTTCGTGCTGAACCCGCTCTGGGAGACCGAGGCGGAGTTCCGCGCCGAGTTCGAGCGCCACGGCACCGCGCCGGAGCAGCACCTGCTCGTGGCCGAAGGCATGAGCGGCGAGATCCTCGGCCTCGCGGGCTTCCTGCGCTTCGCGGAGGCGAAGGAGGGCGGCCTCCTCTGCCCGATCGTCGCGAAGGCCGAGCGCGGCCACGGCCTCGGCGGCCAGCTGCTGCGCGCCGCGCTCGAGCTCGGGAAGCGGCGCGGGATCGGCTTCGCGACCGTCGGGCTCGGCACGCGCAACCGCGCCGGCTTCGCGCTCCTCACCGCGTTCGGCTTCCGCCCGGTGCGCCAGCACTTCCTGATGCGCTGCGACCGCAGGCCGGTGGCCGAACTCCCGGAGGGCTTCGTGATCGAGCCCGCGCAGCCGGCGGACGCCGAGGCCATCCACAAGCTCCACAACGACTGCGGCCTCGCGCCGCGCTCGCACGCCGACGTGGAGCGCGCCTTCGCGGACGGGCGCCACGCGTTCAGCGTGGCGCGGCGCGGCGGTGAGCTCGCCGCGTTCGTGGACCTCGAGATCTACTGGCCGACCCGCGCCTGGGTCTCCTTCGTCGGCGTGTCGCCGGCGCTCCGCGACCACGGGCTCGGGAGCGCGCTCACCGCGTGGGCGCTCGCCGCGCGCTTCGACGCCGGCGCCTCGTCCGCGCTGCTCGCGCTCTCGCCCTCGAACCGCACCGCGCTCCGCGCCTACGAGAAGGTCGGCTTCCGCCTCCACCGCGTGTTCGACGTGCTGGAGCGCACGCTCTAGCCTCCGGGACGCTCGCCACGCACGCTCACGGCGACGGCAGCGCGAAGTTCGCGATCTGCTCGCGCTCGGCGTCGCTCAGGCCGTCGAGCGCACTGCCGCCGAGGTCGCGGAGCGCAGCGCCCTGGAGCAGCGCGGAGGCGCGGTCCAGGTTCTGGGAGAGGAAGTACATGAGCGTGCGGCGCTCACCCGGCTCGAGCGTGAGCGAGAACGTCACCTGGATGCGGCGCTGCGCGTCGAGCTGGACCGAGGTGGGCTGGAGCGGCGCGTTGGCGTCGGAGAAGGCGAGCGCGAAGGCCGCGATGCCGAAGCCTTCGAAGTCGTCCGCAATCACGAAGTCGTCCTCGGCTTCCGCACTCGTGTCCCCGTCGGAGCTCGCCACGATCTGGGTGAACTCGAACGACGAGAGCGTGGTCTCCAGACGGATCGTGACCGTCTGCGGCACGTTGAGCAGGTTCTCGAAGCTGTCCAGGTAGCGGGCGAAGCGGTCGTCTTCGGGGACGAACACCTTCCGCCGCATCCGCACGTTCGAGGTCTCCGCGGCCTCGATGCGGACCTCCCGGCCGCCGTCCTCGGCCGCGGCGATGGACGAGAAGGAGAGCAGCGAGAAGGGACCGACGTAGACCATCCCGCAGGTCGAGCAGGTCGGGAAGCCGCTGATCCGGCCGCCCCACTGGATGTCCCAGGGCAGGCCCGCGCCGTCGAGGAGCCGGAGCGGCAGGAAGACGGTGACGAGGTCGTCCGCCTCGTCGAGCGGATCGGTCTCGTCGATCTTCACCTCCTGGAAGTCGCTTCGCCCGCCGCTGTCGCTGTCGCCGAGCCGCGGGTTCGTGCCGTGCAGGTGCACCTCCTCCCCGTCCAGGAGGCCGTCGAAGTCCGAGTCCTCGAAATTCAGCCAGGTTCCGAGTTCGTGCTCCTCGAGGTTGCTGAGCCCGTCTGCGTCGAAGTCGACGGCTGCGTCGCTCGGGTCGTTGGGATCGAGGAAGGACTGCTGCACCTCGACCAGGTCCGGAAGGCCATCGCCGTCGCTGTCGGGATTCGTCGGATCGGTGTCGTGGCTCAGCACCTCGCTGGCGTCGTCCAGCCCATCGCCGTCGGCGTCGCCGAAGCGGTCGAGCGGATCGGTTCCGAGCGCCACCTCGTCGCCGTCGAGCAGCCCATCGGCGTCGCTGTCGGGGTTCCGTGGGCCGGTTCCGATGGCCAGCTCCTGCCCCTCCGAAAGCCCGTCGCCGTCCGTGTCCGCGAGCGCGGGATCGGTCTCCGCCGCCTGCTCGGCCAGGTTGTCGAGCCCGTCGCCGTCGGAGTCGAGCGGGCCGTCGCCCGGGACGAGCGGGTCGAGGCCCGCGCGCGTCTCGAAGCCATCGAGCAGCCCGTCGCCATCCGAATCGGGGTCTTCGGGGTCGCTGCCGAACGTGGGCTCGTCCGCGTCGGCAAGCCCGTCGTCGTCCGCGTCCGGCAGCGCGAAGAAGTTCACGACGTCGGCGCGCTCCTCGAGCGAGACGCCCTCGAAGAGCGGCTCGTCGAGCCGCACCAGCCGGTCGACCGCGGCGCGGGCCTCCGCCTCGCTCCGGCCCTGGAAGTGGAAGGCCAGGAAGATGGCTCGTTCGCCGGGCGGGATCGTTACGTCGAAGCGGACGTTGCCGAACGAGAATCCGCCGCCCGAGGCGGAGACGGGCTGGAGCTCGGCCAGCCGGCCGTTCCAGCCGACGACGATGGCCGCGCGGAAGCTGTCGCCAACGAATCGCAGCCAGTCGTCGCTCGGGTCCATGGTCAGGTCGCCACTCGAGGACTCGGCCGCGATCGAGAACACGGTCACCGAGAGGGAGACCGAGGTCGTGATCGGGCTTGCTGTCGTGTTCTCGACGACGTCCAGGTGCCGAACGAAGCCGCCCTCCGAGCCGAGGAAGACCTTGCGAGTGACACGGAGGCCTCCAAGCTCCGAGGGCCCGAGCACCAGCTCGCCCTCGTCCTCCAGGCCCGCATCCTGCAGGAACGGGAACGAGTCAGCGAAGGGCTCGTCGACGAAGAGCGAGGCTGAGTCGAACAGCACGCCGCCCACCGCTCCACGCAGTGCCCCGCTTCCGGTGACGGTCCAGGGCAGGCCCTTCGAATCCGTGAGCGTGCGTGGAAGCTCCCGCAGCGGGAGGTCGTCCGCGCCGTCTCGCGGATCGGTGCCGTCACGACTCACCTCGGTGCCGTCGCGACGGCCTCCCCCGTCGCTGTCCGCGACCGTCGGGTCGGTGCCGTGGACGTTCACCTCTTCTCCGTCACGGAGCCCGTCGAAATCCGTGTCCGAGCTGAACGGGCGGGTCCCTGCCTCGTACTCCGCACGGTTGGTGAGGCCGTCTCGATCGAAGTCCTGCGCCGCATCGGCCGCGTTCAGCGGGTTCAGGGAGTTCTGCGCCTCGAATCCGTCCGGCATGCCGTCGGAGTCGCTGTCCGGGTTCGCGGGGTCGGTGCCGCGCTCGAGCTCCTCGAAGTCGGCGAGCCCGTCCCCGTCCGCATCCACGAACGGGTTCGAGATCACCGGGGCTCCCTCGCCGAAGGCGCTCTGGAAGAACTGCACGCGCTGCAGCCAGGAGGCAGTCGCGAGCTGGGCACAGTAGTGCCCCTCCGTCCCCGAGAACTCGCAGCCGGGGGTGGGCGGGATCCCCGGCACCCCGTCGGGCACGTACTGGAAGACGCCGCCCGTCGTGGCTTCGTCGATGTTGGCGGAGACGGGCGTCGCCTCGACGTCGAGGATCGAGACGTTCTCGCGCAGGGGCTCGAGCAGCGGGAGCCCGATCGTGTGCGCCGCCGCGCGCCTGGAGGTGGGCGGGCTGAAGCTGTCGTTCAAGCCCTCGGTCCAGAGGATGCTCGCCTTGCGCGTGGTGCCGCCCACCTCGATCGGGTCGCGGTAGAGCCGCGCGGCGTGGGTCTGCGCCTCCTGGAAATCGAAGATCATCTGGAAGCTGTGGAAGCCAGCCCAGAGCTCCGACGCCCGGAGGCGGGGGAACGTGCTTCCGACCAGCTCGATGATCGAGCCGCCCTCGCGCGGGGCCTGGTGCACCAGGCTCTCGGCGAGGCGCCCACCGCCCACCATCAGCTGCGCCGCGCGGATCTCCGGCGCGTAGGGCAGCAGCATGGCGCCAGCGGTCGCACCCGCGCTCTGGCCGAAGTAGAGCAGCGGGGCGTCGGGATCGAGATCCCCCACGCCGTCGGGCGCTCCGACCGGCAGCGCGTCGAGACCGACGAGCTGCTCGAGCGCGCGCAGGAACGCGAGCTGCTCGCCGAGCGTCTGGATCCAGTAGCCCGGCATCTCCTGCGTGCGGAGCAGCGCGAGGTAGATGCCCTGGAGGTGGGCGTTCGAGTCGGGCCCGTAGGTGCGGTTCAGCGTGTCGGTGAAGCCGACCACCGCGAAGCCCGCGCGCGCCAGCTCCTGGTCGGCGACGCTCGTGACGAGGTCGGCCGTACCCGGGCTGCCGTGCTGGAAGAAGACGAGCGGCGCAGGCGTGGTCGTGGCGCTCTGCGGCAGCGCGAGCACGAAGGGAATCTCGAACGTGGAGTCGAAGCGTGGCCTGCCGTCCTCGTCGCGAGCGAGGATGTCGAAGTCGTCGAGCCACCAGGGCGACTCGAAGGTGCCCTCGACGATCGCGGCGATCGGCCCGAAGTTGCGGTGTACGGCTGTGATCCGGACGTTCAGAGGCGGCAACGCGGCGAGCTGCTCCCGCATCGCGAGCGGCACGTCGGAGACGCCCGCGAGCGAGCCGACCGTGAAGCGAAGGGCGAACGCGAGGTCGTCGCCGAGGATCGGCACCGGGAGGGCCGCCGCGGCGGCCGCCACCTCACGCACCAGCGGCCGGAGCTTCGCGAGGCCGGCGTGCTCGCCCGACTCGGGTCCCGCGAGCGTGGCGGCCAGGTAGGCGCCGAGCTCGAAGCCGGCCCCGGACGCGGCACGGAGCCGGCGCGAGATCACGAGCCCGTAGCGCCCGCCCCGCTCGAGCTGCACCGCGGGAAACACGAACAGCGTGTGCTCGAGCGGGCCTTCCGCGATGCGATCCGAGCGCTGCTGCGCCGTGAAGGGCACGCGCTTCCCCTCCCGGGGGCTCCCGGGCGTCAGCTCGATCAGGGCGAGCGGCGCGAGGGGGTCGAGCGAGTCCTCGGGTCGCACGGGGAGGTCTTCCGGATCCGCCGGCTCCGAGAGTTCGAGCACGATCGGCCCGTGCGGGCTGAAGCCGTCGAGGCGGTTCGCGGCCGGGATGGTGGAGGCCGCGATCACGCGCGTGCCAGCGTCCACGGTCGGCACCGGGATTTGCACGCGGAGCCCGGTCGGCGTCGACTCGTCCGGACCGGTGAAGTAGTCGTCGGGCAGCGGGTTGTTCTTCGCGGTGACGGCGCGGTCGTAGCGCACAGTCGCGGCGGGGCCGGGGGCGCGCGTCCTGAAGGCGAGGCTCGCGGCCCGCGCTCCCGCGCCGACCCAGCCGACCGTGCAGTCGGCGCTCGCCGGCAGGGGAGCGGCCGGATTCACAACCAGGTTTCCAGCGAGGGCGGTCACCGCGGCGCGCAACCGCGACCCCTCGCAGGCGAGAGCGATTGCCTGGCCCGCCTCGGCGGCGGGCTCCTCCGCGAAGCCAAGCTCGACCCAGTCGGAGGTCGAAACGCCCCCGGCTCCGTCGGCCGGGGTGCTCGTGATGAGGGCCGGCGCCATGCTCCGCAGCTCGAAGCGGAGGACGCCCGGGTCCACCGGGGCGCCTCCGTCGGACTCGACCTTGAGCACCCGGCTGGCCGGCAGGCGCTGGCCCGGGGCGAGCGGCGGGAACACGAGCCGCCCCTGCGTGACGCGGGCGGACCCCGCCGCGCTCGTCGCGACGAGCACGAGCGAGCCGACGTGGACCGCGCTCTGGTTCTCGAGCGTGGCGGCGAACACGAAGCGCTCGTCGCCGCTCGCGAGCGGAGCGCTTCCGACCAGCGTGTAGCGAAGCACGAAGTCGCCGAGCTGAACGGTGTGGAACTCGAACGGGCACGCCAGCGTGAACGCGGAGACGAGCCACAATGCCGCCAGCGCGAACAGTCGGGGGAGCCGGAGGAGCGCGGCGGGCACGACTGGAGGCATCGAGCACCAACGTGGAGGAAGGCACAGCCTAACACGGCTCGGCATCCGCTGAGCAAGGATCTGCGGGAGAATGGCCGCGGAGCTGGATCCGGGACTATGCGGGCGGGGGCGCCGCCGCTAGGTCAGCTCGATCGAGATTCTGCGAGCCGCGAAGGTGCGCGGGAGGTCGCCGGCCAGGAAGGCCCGCGCGTCCGCCAGCTCCTTCACGTGCGCGTCCATGTGCGCGACGCAGAGCCCCTGGACGGTGGCGAGGCCGTCCGCGGCGGAGCAGAGCTCGGAGAACGGGCGCGAGGCCTCGGCGATGGCGGCGAGGTCGATGTCGGCCGGGGCGGCCGGGAAGGCGCCGCTCTTCCACATCGCCCGCAGCATCTCGTGGCCCTGCTCGGCGTTGTCGCAGAAGTGGAGATGGCCCGAGTTCTTCAGGATGGCGAGGCGCTTCGGCGGGCGGAGCTCCGCGTGGAGCTCGCGTATCCCTGCGATCATGACCAGCGCGTCACGCTCCGCGGCGAGCACGCAGGTCGGCACCGGGCGGCCCCAGTCGTCGAGCCGCACCAGGGCCTGGAGCGTCTCCGTCTTCACGGGGCCCTTGCCCCAGGCCGGCACGATCGGGAACGAGGCCCGCGGCCGGCGGTCGATCGAGTTGAGCGCGAGCGTGGTCCAGCCGCCGAACGAGACGCCGCACGTGCCGACGCGCTCGGCGTCGACGAGGCCGGCGAGCGTGGGCTCGGCGCCGCCGAGCACGCGGTCGAGCACGAGCTTCGCATCGAGCGGGCGATCGACGGCGGACTGGTCCATCGGCGCGAGCCGCGGCGTGCCGCCGCCCCCGCTCGCGAGGTCGGCGAACATGTCCGCCATCGTGTTGCCCGTGAAGTCGGGCGACGCCACCACGTAGCCGTGGCTGGCGAGGTGCGTCGCGAGCTCGGTCGCCTCGCGGCGGTGCCCCGTCGCGCCGTGGAAGTACGCGATCAGCGGGTAGCGGCCGCGCGCGGGCTCGGCGTCCCGGACGGCGCGCTGCGTGCCCTCCGGCAGCCCGGGCGCGATCGTGAAGCGGTCGCGCGTCGCGTCGTCCTCATCGCGCCCGCGCTCCTTCGCGTCGGCGGGATACCAGAGCTCGAGCGCGAGCCGCCGCCCGCCGCGCCTCTCGTCCACGATCTCGCTGCTGCGGACGCCGACGGGAGCCGGGCCGCGCGCGAACGGGTCGTACTTCATCGGGAGTCCTCCTGCCGGAGCCCGAGTCTAGGCTAGGTTCGCGGCATGCCTGACCCGCGTACGCTCCAGCGCGAGGCCTTCGCGCACTTCCGCTCCGGCCGGCTCGACGAGGCCGCCGCGACCTACCGCGAGGCGCTCGCCGCGGATCCCTCGCTCGCCCTCGCGTGGAACGGCCTCGCCATGGTGCTCGAGCGGCAGGGCGACCTCGACGGTGCGATCGAGGCCGCGCGGCGGCTCGTCGCGCTCGAGCCCGACGAGGCCCTCGGCCACACCAGCCTCTCGATGTTCTACCAGCGCAAGGGACTGATCGCGGAGGCCGAGGAGGAGAAGGCGATCGCCACGCGGCTCGCGATGACGAAGCGCTGAGCAAGCCCGCGCCTTGCGCGGGCGCGCAGTGAGCCCACGCGAGGCTTTGCCTCGCGTGAGGCGAACGGAGTCACGACGGCGGACCGCACTACGGCACCGGGATCAGACCGGCCTCGAAGCACGTCCTCGGGCCGGTGAGGACTCGACCGTCGAGCTCGCTCACGACCTGGCCCGTGTTCACGTCGCCGAGGAAGTCGTAGGAGATCGCGCCACGCATCGAGCCGGTGTGCGCGCCGCTGAGCGCGAGGTCCACCTCGTACTCCGCACCGAACAGGACCAGCGACGGGATCGACATCCGCTCGAAGCCGTCGAGCACGTGCTCGCCGTCGTCCGAGTAGTCGGCGTAGACGACCTCGAGCGAGCCCTGAACGGAGTTCGGCATCTCATTCTGGAGCGTCGCCGTGCCGGAGACGCGGCCCGGGATCACGCTGAGCCCACGGGTGTTCGGCACGACCCAGTTCGCGTAGGGAATCGCCCAGTCCGGCTCGGGCGTCGCGGCGATCGGCACCACGCGCGTCGGATCGATCGGCACGCGGTTCGGGAGCGTGGCGAGCTTGAGCCGCGTCCGGCGCGGGCTCGTGTCGCGCCAGCTCCGCTCGATCAGCGCGACGCGCGTCCCGTCGGGCGACCAGCCGAAGCCGCCGGCGTTGCCCTCGATCGAGACCCAGCCGTCCGCCGGCCGGAGCAGGCGCTGGCCGACGTACGCGCCGCGCTCGAACCAGCGGTCGATCAGCCAGGGATCCACGTAGCAGTCGCGCTCGTCCGGATCGGTGCCGGGGCTGAGCCCGTCGCCCGGCGCGCCCGCGATCCCGACGAAGTGGATCGAGAACGCGGTCCAGTCGATGTAGGGCGGGCGCGGCACGAGCCCGAGGAACTCGACCCTCTCGTCCGTGCGCGCGCTCTGGAGCACGGCCCATTCCTCGTCGCGCGTTAGGCGGATCCCCTCGTCGTGGTCGGGGTGGCGCGTGAGGCGCCTGAGCTCGCCCGTCGCGAGGTCGAGCACGGACGTGTCGTAGTGGCCCGCGTTCGGCGTGCCCGCCTCGACCTGGTCGCGCCCGCCACGGAGCGCGCCGAACTTCGCCTCGAACGGCTGGGTGAAGCTCCGCCAGGTCTCGGAGTCCGTGCCGAGTGAGAGCGAGCGGAGCGGCGGCGCGATCACGCGCGCGTCCGTCACGACGTAGCGTTCGGCCTCGCGGACGAGCCGTCCCAACGCGCTCAGGTTCCCGCCCGGCCTGCGCAGCCGGACCTCGCTCCAGACGAACCACGCATCGTCGGGCGTCACCCACGGCACGCGGTACTGGAGGATCGACGTGGCCGGATCGGGGTTCGGCGGCAGCGCGATCGGGACGAACTGCGAGCTTGCGCAGTCCAGGAGGTTCGGCGCGCACTCGAGCACGTTCCAGCGTGGGTTCGCGTTGTTCGGGCCCGCGACGAGGACGCGCCGGCCGTCGCGGAAGCGCTGCACCGGGCGCAGGTTGCCCGCGATGGCGGAGCCGCACGTGAGGCAGCGGAACTCGCCGCCGTCCGGCCGCACGCTCGCGAGCTGCGTGCCCGTGACGCCCGCCGCCGTGAAGCTCAAGATCAGCCGCTCGGCCTCGTCCCACTCGACGGTCTGCGGGTTCACCTCGGGCGGGAGCGCGACGTCGGCGAAGACGATCGGCTCCGGCGGCGGCGGCTCGAAGCACATCAAGAGCTCGGGCTCGGCGAGGCTGCCGGGCAGCACGTCCCCGCAGAGCGCGGCCGCCTCGTTCGTGGCGCGGCTCGCGGCGTAGCGTGCGTTCTCGCGGGCGCAGCTTGCGAGGTCGGAGGCGCAGCCCGGGAAGAGCGCGCTCGCGTCCTCCTCCGCGCAGCGGGCGGCGGCGCGCTCGAGCGGCGCCTCGCACGCCGCGCCGCGCTCCTCGAGCTTGCAGGGTCGGAGCGCGGCCTCGTCGTCGGCGCCGGCGCGGCGCGCGGCAGCCGCGCAGGCGGCGAAGCCGGAGAGGCGCGCCGCGGCGCAGGCGTTCGCCGCGCGAAGCAGGTGCTGCTGGCAGTGGCCGGCTCTGCCGCGCGCCGGCGCGGGCGCCGTGCGGCCGAAGAGGCCGCGGGCGAGAGAGCGCTCGAGACGGGCCGCCGCCTCGCTCGCGTGCGCGGCGCTCGTGGTTCCGGGCGGCTGCTCGCTGCGGCAGGCGCGCCGCTCGGCGGCGCGTGCGCGCTTCCGCGCGAGCGAGACGAGACCGCTCCGGTCCCCGTCGAGACACGCCTCGAAGGAGAGGCCCGCGGGCCGGCGCAGGCACGCCTCGGCGTTCCACGCCTCGGCGGCGAAGGCGGCGGAGAAGCCGTGCGCGAGCGTGCGGGCGCAACGCTCGCCGCCGGCGCGCGGCCCATGCGCCGCGCCCGCACCAGGGAGGGTCAGCAGGACGAGCAGCAGCGTAGGAGCAGCAGCGCGCATGGCGACCTCGTCTACGCGGCCTGGGCCAGCACGCGCTCGCGCACCGCTTCGACGGGCTGGTCCATCCAGTCCTCCAGCCGGTGCGACGAGTAGCCCTCCGTCTCCTCGCCGCGGCGCAGCCACTCGGCCGCGAGGCCGACCGCGCGCTTGATCTGCTCCGGCTTCCGGAGCGCCATGTGGAGCAGCAGCACCACGAGCGCCATGGCCGGCGCACGCACGCCGGTGGAGCGCGCCTGGCCGAGCGAGTAGGCGACGATCGGCACCTCGCCGAGCACCGAGGCGTCGCAGCCGAGCACGATGTGCATCACGTCGTGCAGCTTGTACGCGCGCCAGAACTGGTACTCGAGGAGGTTCTTCGGCCGCGAGAGGGCCAGCAGGTTCCCGAGCGGGTCGATCTGGTTGGCGCGGATGAAGCGCGCGTACTCGCGGCCGAGCGTGCCGTCCGGCAGGCGCTCGAGCGCGCCGGGGTCGAGCGCCGGGTCGTAGCCCTCGCGGAACAGCGCGGCGAGCCGGGGCGACTGCCGCGCGATCTCGGCCTCGCGCTCCGGCGGCGCGTTCGCCAGCGCCTCGTACACGAGGTGGTTGATGCCGTGCTGGATGTCGGCGCGGGTCGGATCCCAGACGGTCTTCGCGAAGTTCCGCACGGCGAGCAGCACTCGCCACGGGTTCGTGAGACCGAGCGTAGCCAGCTCTCGTCGCACGCTTTCCTCCTGCTCCGGGCGCGCCCCGAGCCTAACCAGAGCTTTTACTCGGGTATACTCGGATTCGGCCGGCCGCCCCTCCGGCCGGCGGGAGAGGCCCGAAGTGCCCGATTGGCAACCGCGAAGGCTCCCGCGCCAGGCGCGCTCGCGGGCCAGCGTGGACGCCATCCTCGAGGGCGCGGCTCGGATTCTCGAGCGCGACGGCTACGAGGCGCTCACCACGAACCGCATCGCCACGGAGGCCGGCGTCGGGATCGGAACGCTCTACGACTTCTTCCCGAACCGCGAGGCGATCGTGCTGGCGCTCGCCGCGCGGCGGCTCGAGCGGCTCGCGGACGAGGTGCAGGAGGGCCTCGCCGAGGCCGGCGGGCTCGCGCCGGCCGAAGCGCTCGAGCTCCTGCTCCGGCGCATCACGCGGGCCGTCGCCGCGGACCGCGCGCTCTACCGCGCGCTGCTCGGCGAGGCTCGCTTCTTGCGCGAGCGGCCCGAGACGCGGCGCGCGCTCGGCGCCTTCTTCGAGCTCGGGCAGCTCGCGAGCGAGCGCGCCGGCGACCGCGTCGCGCTCCCGGACCCGCACGCCGACGGCTGGCTGATCGGGCGTATGCTCGCCCACGTGGTGCTCGAGCTCGCCTGGCTGGAGAAGGGGAGGCTCTCGCGCGAGCGTCTCACCCGCGAGCTCGTGCGCCTCACGTTCCGCATGATCCACGGCCGCGACCCGTAGCTCGACAGGAGGAAGTCATGGCCGACGCCCCCAAGCACACGCCGATCACGCCCGAGCTGCACGCGTACCTCGTCGCGCACGGCGCGCCGCCCGACGCGGTGCAGCGCTCGCTCATCGAGGAGACGGCGAAGCTCGGCCGCATCGCGATGATGCAGATCGCGCCGGAGCAGGGTGCCTTCATGAGCTGGCTCGCGCGTACGCTCGGGGCGAAGCGCGTCGTCGAGGTCGGCGTCTTCACCGGCTACTCGACGCTCTGCCTCGCGCGCGGGCTCCCCGACGACGGCCGCGTGCTCGCGCTCGACGTGAGCGCGGAGTGGACG
>Ga0187893_10012933_pt1 | contig 11732 bp, 6 predicted proteins | sample MA1701074metaG_FD_139574 | JGI IMG/M metagenome (GOLD analysis project Ga0187893, IMG submission 139574) | White microbial mat communities from a basaltic lava cave in the Kipuka Kanohina Cave System on the Island of Hawaii, USA - MA170107-4 metaG ... | reverse complement strand
TGTCCGCGATTTGGCGCGACGATCCGGCCGCGGTGCGACCGATGCTGGCCACCACCGCTGCCGCGCCGCTCGATGCCAGCGACCTTGTCTACGAGCCGAAGTACGACGGCATCCGTGCGATCGCGGCGGTCGGGCCGCACGGCGCGAGCGTTCGATTGTGGTCGCGGCTGGGCAACGACAAGACCGTGCAATTTCCCGAAGTCGCCGCCGCTCTCCACCAGTGGGCGGGCCGTCTCGACCGGCCTGTTGTCCTCGACGGCGAGATCGTTGCGGTCGACGAACGCGGCGCGCCGGTCGGCTTTCAGCGCCTGCAGGGACGGATTCACCTCAAGGCGCCCCGTACAGGGGCACGGGTCACCTACATCGCTTTCGACCTGCTCCGCGACGGCGACGAGGATGTGCGCGGCCGACCGCTGCGCGAGCGGCGCGCGCGGCTCGAGGCGCTCATGCACGCGGACGGCAACCGGCACCTCCGCCTCAGCGAGCAGATCGTCGGCGACGGACGTGCCCTGCACGCACGGGCGCAGGCCGAAGGGTGGGAAGGCCTGATCGCCAAGCGGCTCGATTCCCGTTACACGTCGGGACGCCGCTCCGCCGAGTGGCGCAAGCTCAAACTCGTCCGCCGCCAGGCGTGCGTCGTCGGCGGCTGGACCGATCCGCGCGGATCGCGGCCGTTCTTTGGCGCACTGCTCCTCGGCGTGCACGACCAGCACCGCCGGCTGCAGTATGTCGGGCATACCGGCGCCGGCTTCACCGACGCCGAGCTCGGACGGATCTGGAAGCGACTGCACGCGCTCGAGACGAAGACGTCGCCGTTTGCGGTCACACCGCGCACGAACGAGCGGCCGCACTGGGCGCGCCCTGAGCTCGTCGCCGAGGTCAAGTTCACGGAGTGGACGGCCCAGGGGCGGCTGCGTCATCCGACCTACCTGGGTCTCCGCGACGACATCCGGCCCGAGGACGTACGGAAGGAGCCCGACGAATTGCTGAAGCGGCCCCGTGCGCGCCCTCCCCGCGATCGCGCGGCCGATCGGAGAGCGCGGCCGCGGCTCTCGCCCACCGCGATCGCGCGTCTGCTCGAGCAAGTCGACGCGATCGAGCATGGCCGCGGCGACGGCGTGCTCGACCTGCCCGACGGCGATCGCCTCAAGGTCAGCAACCTGCGCAAGGTGTTCTGGCCGACGCTGAAGCTGACCAAGGGCGACCTGTTCCGCCACTACATCCGCGTCGCCCCGTACATCGTGCCGGTCGTCGCCGATCGTCCGCTCGTCATGAAACGCTACCCGAACGGCGTGGAGGGGAAGCCCTTCTATCAGCACCGCGCACCCGATCGGCGTCCACCCGGCGTGCGCCTGGAGTACGCCACCAGCGAGTCCGGGACGCGCCCGCACCTGGTGGGCGGTTCGCTCATGACGCTGCTGTATACGGTGCAGCTCGCGGCCATCTCACAGGATCCGTGGTTCTCGCGCGTACAGTCGGAGGACATGATCGATTACGTGGCGTTCGACCTCGATCCGCCCGAGGGCGCGCCGTTCGCGCGCGTCCGCGAGGTGGCGCGGTGGGTGCGCGAGGAGCTGACGGTGCTCGGCGCACCGGCTTTTGCCAAGACGTCCGGGTCGGCCGGATTACACGTCTACGTGCCGATGCCACCCGACACGCCGCATCAGGCGGGGCTGCTCTTCTGCCAGATCGTCGCGACGATGGTCGCGCGGAAGCATCCGAAGGCGGCGACCGTCGAGCGATCGCTCGAGGCGCGAGGGCGCCGCGTCTACGTGGACTACCTGCAGAATGGCAGGGGCAAGACGCTGGCGAGCGCCTACAGCGCGCGCGCCAACGCGTTTGCCGGCGTCTCAGCGCCCGTGACGTGGGAAGAGATCGACGAGGGCGCATCGCCGCGTGATTTCACGATCCGCACCGTTGCCGCGCGGCTCGACGCGGTGGGCGATCTCTGGGCGCCGCTCAGACGGTCGAAAAGCGCGGACCTCCGCGCTGTGATGCAATACGCGGAACCTTGAACCTGGCCTGCGTGGCTTAGAAGGTAAACCGCGCTTCGCCGACGACCTGCCGCTTGAGCACGTCGCCGAAGATATGCTGCAGGACCTCTTCGTTCGTCAGGTTCGTGACCTTGATGCTGGTGACGATTCGCTCGCCCGCCCAGCGAACGCCGAAGGCGCCGTTGACCGTCGTGAACGCCTTGGTCGTGCCGGCGAATCGCGCGTCGAGCACGTCCTGCCAGTACGCCTCATCCGTGTGGTTGAGGCTCATGTTTCCGAGCAACCGCTGATAGCTGACGTCGAATCCGGCGTTGAAGCGGTTCTTGGGCGGCCAGTTGACATCGTTGATGGTCGTGCCCACCGGCAAATCCTTCGCGACCGGCTTGGCTTGGTACGAGTAGTTCGTGAAGACGTTCAGGTACCGATTGGCGGCGACGTCGACGCCGAGCTCGACCCCTTTGTCCGTGATGGTACCCAAGTTGAGGTACGTGAAACGCGACGGCAACACGACGGGTGGGTTGAGCGCCGCGAGCACGCCCAGGATGACGGGCGGCAGCGGCCATCCCGGCGGCGGGCCGGCCGGCGAATAGGCCGCCACCGGCGTGAAATAGATGCCGTCGTCCGTCACGTTGTAGTAGAACGCCGCGGTGACGATGGCGCGGTTCCGGATGACACCGGAGTAGCCCACCTCGTACGCCGTCATCGTTTCCTGCTTCAGATCCGCGTTGCCGACGGCGCGAATCGGAAAGACGAACCGCGCGAGGGCCGGCGAGAGCGCACTGAGGTTCACTTCGTTGAGAACGGTCGTGTCGATGTGGTTGTTGATGAACGACGGCGCGCGGAAGGCGCGGTTGAACGACACGCGGACCGTCTGCGCCGGGTCCGGCTTCACCATGAACGTGGTCCGCGGCGAGAACACCGCGTCGTCGATCGAGGAGAACTTGTCGACGCGGCCGCCAACCACCCACCTGAAGCGGCTGCCGAAGAAGATCTCGTCCTGGACGTAGCCACCGCCCTCGTTGCGGTCGTCGCCGACGGGCGCCAGCGAGATGTCGAAGGCGTTATGGCGATAGTTGCCGCCGTACGACAGCACGTGCCGGCCGGCGAAGGTTCTCGCGTCGGCCGCTTCGATGTCGAACGTCTGCGTGTCGAACGAGAGCGGCAGCGGCCGTCCGTTGGGCTGGAACGCCAGGAGATTCGAGGCATTGCCGTCGAGCAGATTGGTGAAGAAGGCGACGCGGCGCGCGCCGTTCTGGTAGCGCGTCGAGAAGTACCCCATCTGCGAGTCGCTCGAGATGTCGAACGGGCCGATGCCGCTGTGAATGATCCCCTCGGTACCCGCCACGCCGCCGCTGAACGAAATGGTGCCGCCGCCGGCAATGTCGTAGTCGACGCGCGCGTCGAACTTCGGCTGCGATGTACCGGTGTTCGAATAGGCCGGATACGGCGTGCGGAACGCGTTGGCGATGGTGCCGACCGGCCGCGGCATCGGGTCCTGCGTGAAGTAGCCGGCCGACAGTTTGAACGCCCAGCGGTCGTTGACCGCGCGCGCGTGCGAGCCGTTGACGTAGAAGAGTGAGCCTCTGTCGCGATCGACGTCGCCGACGCTGCGGTTGAAGGCGCCCGCGCCGATCGTGACCGTCGTCGGCGCCTGCGCCGCAAGCTCGCGCGGCGACCGGGTGATCACGTTGATGACCCCCGTCATCGCGTTGGCGCCCCAGACGGCGGACGCCGGCCCGCGAATCACCTCGATCTGCCGGATCTCGTGCGGGTTGGTCGGCACGAGATCCCACATCACCATGCCGAAGAAGTCGAGGTAGACGCTGCGGCCGTCGACGAGGGCGAGCTGGGAGGTGGCGAGCGTGGACGTGGCACCGCGCGCGGTGATATTGATGTCGCGGGCGGAGCCCTGCGACACGTTGACCCCCGGCACGGTCCGCAGCAGGTCCCCGATGTTGGTCGTCGGCGAGTTCTGAATCGTCGTTGTCGGCACCAGCGTCACCGCGGCCGGGGCATTGACGAGCTGCTGCTCGGTCCGCGACGCGGTCACCACGACCTGCTCCTCGTACGAGATCGGCTGGTCCTCGTCTTCGGCGGGCGGGGTCTGCGGAGGCGGCTGCTGGGCGAAGACCGGCGCGGCGAGCGTCGACACACTGAGGACGAATGCGAGTCGGAGCGTCATAGGGCGTATTGTGCGGTCGCCGCCGTCTCGGCGCAAGGCGGCAGCGGAGGAGGCGTGCAATACCGGTGATATGATGACGATTCATGCGCCCGTAGCTCAGTTGGATAGAGCGCCGGACTTCGAATCCGTAGGCCGCAGGTTCGAGTCCTGCCGGGCGCGCCAACCTCACCTCCCTCGCAGAACGCCCGTCGCGAGCGTTCTCTTCACCCCAGTAGAATTGCACCACCGTGATCGTCTGGACTCCGGGAACCCTGCTCGGCCCGTACGAGCTCGTCGCTCTCCTCGGCACCGGGGGCATGGGAGAGGTGTGGAAAGCACGCGACACGCGCGTCGAGCGCCTCGTCGCCATCAAACGGCTCACCGGCGAGCACAGCGAGCGATATCACGCGCGAGGCCCGCGTGATCGCGGCGCTGAATCATCCGCACATCTGCCAGCTCTACGACATCGGGCTGGATTACCTGGTGATGGAGTACGTCGACGGGGAGATCCTGAAGGGGCCGATGCCCGTGGCCGACGCAATGCGGCTGGCGATTCAGATCGCCGAGGCATTGGCCGCGGCGCATCGCAAGGGTATCGTCCATCGCGATCTGAAACCGGCCAATATTCTGGTGAACGAGAGCGGCGCGAAGCTGCTCGACTTCGGGCTGGCGCAGCTCGACGTGACGCCGTTGTCGGGCGATGCGACGATCGGCGCGGCGCTCACCCAACGCGGGGTCATCGTGGGCACGGTGGCATACATGTCGCCGGAACAGGCCCAGGGACACGCCGTGGACGCGCGGTCGGATGTGTTCTCCTTCGGAGCGGTGCTCTACGAGCTGCTGAGTGGACGCCGCGCGTTTGCCGGTGACGCGCCGCTCGCGACCCTCTCGGCAGTCGTCAACGACGCTCCGCCAGCACTGGACGCGCCCGTTCCTCTCGCGCGGATCGTGAGCCGCTGCCTGGCCAAGCAGCCGCGCGATCGATTTCAGTCGATGGTGGACGTCGCAGCCGCGCTGGAACAGACGGCGGTTACACCGACCGACGCGCCACCCTCTATCGCCGTCCTGCCGTTCGCCAACATGAGCCGCGACCCGGACGACGACTTCTTCAGCGACGGCCTGGCCGAGGAGCTCATCAATCTGCTCGCCCACGTGCCTAACCTGAAGGTCAGCGCGCGCACCTCCTCCTTCGCCTTCCGCGGCAAGGACCAGGACATCCGGCGGATCGCCGACGCGCTCGGTGTCCGCACGATTCTCGAGGGCAGCGTCCGCCGGGCTGGCAGCCGAGTCCGCGTCACCGCCCAGTTGATCAACGCCGAAGATGGGTATCACCTCTGGTCTGAACGGTACGACCGCGAGCTCACCGACGTGTTCGCCATTCAGGACGACATCGCGCAGGCAATTGCCGCCGCGCTGCGGCGCACGCTCGTCCCCACGCGTGCCAGACACACGCCGGGCTTTCCCGCGTACGAGGCGCTGCTCAAAGCGCGACATCAGCTCAGAACGTACGAACCCGAAGCGTACGTCCGTGCCAGGGAGTACTGCGAACAGGCGATCGCGCGGGACCCCGCCTATGCGGCGCCTCACGCCTTGCTCGGTTACATTCATCTCCATGCGACGACACATACCGGCAGGCCGCTGCCGGAGGTCGCGTCCGTCATTCGGCGGGAGGCGCAGCGAGCCCTCGAGCTCGAGCCGGGTGAAACGGACCCGCATTTTCTGCTGGGTGCGATCGCTGCGATGCACGATTACGACTGGCCCGAAGCGGAACGGGAACTTTGTCTCGCTCTCGCCAACCCGTCCGCACCGGCCGAGGCCCACTCGGTCCGTGCCTGGGTGTTGAGCACGCTCGGCCGGTTCGAGGAGTCTGTGGCAGAGATGCGTCGGGTCGTGGAAAAGGATCCGCTGACGGTCCTGTGGCGCGGAATATTGATGGGGCACCTGGTCTGTGGACGTCGGTACGAGGAGGCACTGGAGGAAGGCCAGAAGGCGCTCGACATCGCGCAAAACGAGATTCACCCGCACCTTGCGCTCGCTGAGGCGTATCTCGCGCTCGGGAGGATGAGCGAAGCCGTCGCTTCAGCGGAGAGAGCCCACCGGAATCTCCCGCAGCAGTCGATGGGCACGGGATTTCTTGCCGCCGCACTGATCCGCGTAGGCGAAAAGGCCCGGGCCGACGCACTCCTCCGGAAGATGGGTGACTCGCCGACTCCGATCTGGGGCCGCACTTGGTACCACTTGCTGTGCGCTGAGGTCGATGAGGCGGCGCAGTGGTACGAGAAGATGATCGCCGCGCGAGAGATCTTCGCGCCGGTCTATGCGAATTCTCCCTATACCGAAGAATTGCGGTCCAGCCCGCACTGGGCAAGGCTCGCACGCATGATGAACCTGCCGGAGCACGTCTGAGAAGATGTCCGGAGATGACATCGTGCGCCCGCTCAATCGCGCGGCGTGGCGCGGTCGCGTGACATGACCGACGATCGCAAATTGACACCGTACGTGCCAGCACGTAGTCTCGTTGCTGGGCACTGGCGCCGGGCGCAATCCCAGGAGCAGACACTTGACCGACGAGATGCGCCGCGAGATCGACACGATCCTCGATCAGCACGACGAGGCGTTCAAGGCCTTCCGGGCGGCAAGTGATGCGTTCGAGGCGGCGGTAGCGGGATTGCGCGCAACGCTGGATGCGGTGCAATCGGCCAATCATGCACAAGGTGAGGCCATCGACGCGATGCGCACGGCGAACCAGGCTGCGCTGCGGCTGCTGCGGCAGAGTAACGGCCAGTAAGCACCGCGCATGGTCACAGCGAGCGCGCAGGATTGTCTCAGATGCTGCACGGCACGTCAGCGCATGAACCGTGTGGCATCGTCGCGTGGGATTCGCCGCAAGTGATACGATACACAGCTTGTTGCGTCGTGCCCTTGCAGGCGTCGAATCCGTAGGCCGCAGGTTCGAGTCCTGCCGGGCGTTGTTGCGTCAGTTCCCCTTGCGCCCGTAGCTCAGCTGGATAGAGCGACGGCCTCCGGAGCCGTAGGCCACAGGTTCGAATCCTGTCGGGCGCGCCACTCCCAACGCAAAACGCAAAGCGCCCCTCCGGCGCTACGGTCCGATTGCGGATCGTTCGAATGACGACACGCATCAGAGCGGAGACCGCGACCGGTCGCCCGGCGGTCAGCATCCGCTCAGCGGGTTCCTTGCTGACGCGCGGCAGCTCACAATTCCCGCTCCGGCGGTAGCGGTGGCGACGCCGTATAATGCCCGAGCTCTCGATGCTCAAGGCGACTGCGGACATGGTGTTGCCGGCAACGATCACCGGATCGCTGCCGCGGCCGAGCTGGTACACCGAGAACCTCGGCACGCGGTCGTTTCTCGACGCGATGGTGAACTCGCGGTTCCGCGAGCAGTACGCCGACGCGCTCACCGTCTACCTTCGCGATCAGGAGCTCGCCGGCCTCGACATCGTCACCGACGGCGACTGCCGCTTCGATCAGGACGTCGGCGGCCAGAGCTGGACGGGCTATCCCACGCGACACATGGCAGGGTTCGACCGCCTGCAGCCAACGCTTGCCGCCGTCGGCGCCGGCGGGATTGCATTTCCGCGCGGCCACATTCTCCACGACTATCTCGAGGCGCGCGTGATGCCGAAAATCGTCGGCCCGGTGGGCCGCGGCGAACTGCAGTACGCCGAGATCTGGAAGACGGCGCAGCGGCTCACGCAGAAGCCGGTCAAATTCGGCACCGTGACGCCGGAGCTCGTCGCGTTTGCCGTGCAGGACGAGCACTATGACGATCTGCCGTCGAGAATCATGGCCATCAGCGACGCGTTCAATCAGGAGCTGCACGACCTGGCGGACGCGGGCTGCCCCGTGATTCAGATGGAGGAGCCGCAGATTCACCTGCTCGCCGCACGTGGCTTCGTCGACGAGGTCATCAACCCCGCGTTCATGGTGAAAGTGTTCAACAACACCGTTCGCGGGCTCCGCGCGAAGACCGAGGTGTGGTGCCATACGTGTTGGGGGAATCCGTCGCAGCAGCGGATGTTCAAGACCGTGCAGTCGTACCGGCCGGCGTTGGCGCTCCTCGATCAGGTGGACGCCGACGTGATCACATTCGAGATGAAGAGCTCGAATCTCGCCGACATCGAAGACATTGGGCGCGTCATCACCGGCAAGAAGGTCGCCGTCGGGGCGATCGACCACCACACCCTGCAGGTGGAATCACCGGAGGAGGTCGCGGAGGTCGCCCGGACGGCACTGCGGCACATCCCCGCCGAACGGCTGATTCTCTCGTCCGACTGCGGCATGGGACGCGAAGGCATGGGACGGCGCCATGCGTTCTACAAGATAGTGTCGCTCGTTCAGGGCGCCAACATCGTCCGGCGCGAGCTGGGACTGCCCGAGGCGCGGTCGCTCGGCGCCGATCCGCGCTTCTCGCTGCTGCGGACTCGATGACGCGAAGGTTGGGAGACAAATCTCGCCACGTTGTCCGCTTCTGTACGCTCGAGCCGGCCGCAAAGGCGTTGAAATTCGCGATATTGCGCGTCATGGAGCGGGCACGTTCCTTGCTCCTCCCCCTGCGAGGCGTTGCGAGCGCAGGCTCGCATCCCTGACCGCCCTCACGCCGCCGCATGTGCGGGTGAGGCGGTCAGTTCGCCTCACCCCACCGGCGTAGGCGCCTCGCCATCAGCGCTTCTCTGTCCCCAGACACCAACGCGCGCGCAACAGACTCCGTCTATGACGGCGTATGGACTGCGCGCTGCACGTAGCGCAGACGCGGCGCCATCGGTGGTGGTGCGGGAGAGCGATCACCGTTAGAATGAAGCTTCCGTTTTCGACTGGGGCGGTAGCTCAACTGGCAGAGCAGCAGACTCTTAATCTGCGGGTTGGGGGTTCGATTCCCCCCCGCCTCACCAAACTTTCCTCAGCACTCTGACCTGGCGCCAAGTACTTGAAAAATGGTGCGGTTGTCGCGGTTCGATTAAATCGATTTCCGTCGAATGCGATTCCTTCGGGGAGGAACAGCTGCTGAAGCCGCTGTTTCTGATTGAGGGAGGCCTGCACCCAGAGGTCCGCGGCGCGCGGTAGAACGCGCTCTGCGAACGCCAGGATGCCCTGTACGTCGAGTTCGTCGATCGACTCGGCGTGGTGATCGATCTGCGCGAGCGTCAATTCCTCGCGCAGCCTGTCGCGCTGGCGCTCATAACTCATCAGGTCAATCGTCTGCGCGAACAGGTACGCTTCGTCGAGTCGGTCGAGCTTATGCTGAATCGCTTTCACGCGGTGCTGGGTGTCGGCCGCTCGCTCCTTCATCTCAGACGTGAGCTGTTGCCACACGTGGAGCACCCGATCCTTGACGAGCCGCATGTAGCCGGGCGTCGGCTGCAGTAGCGACAGTTCGTCCACGAACAGCCCTTCGAGTTTCGCCTTGCTCACGTTCACCGCACGGCACTGACGCTGACAGTGGTAGTACGCGTAATAGCCGCCGTGGCGGCCCTTCGACCAGCTCCCGGTGAGCGAGCGGCCACATGTTTCGCAGCGAACGAATCCCCGAAGTGGGAAGTCCGGATGATTCCGCCTCCGCGGAGCCGCAACCTGGATACGACCTTCAGACACCGCCTGGGCGCGATAGAACGTCTGCTCGCTCACAAGCGGCTCGAAATCACCGCGCGTAGCCACACCGTAATCCGAACACTGGATGCGGCCAATGTAGACGGGATTCTTCAACATCTGGCCGAAGCTTTGTGGTGACAGGACCAGGCCCCGACGCGTGCGCAATCCGCGCTCGGTGATCCGGGCCAGCACCTCCTGCTTGGTGAATCGGCCAGTCGCGTACTCCTCGAACATCTCGCGCACGAGCGAAGCACGTTCGTGATCGGGAACCAGGCTCTTGCCGGACCACTTCTGCGCGTTCAGGTACCCGAGTGGCGCGGGAAATGTCCAGCGGCCAAGCTCGAGGGCGGCTCGCATGCCCGCGCGTGTGCGCTCGGACCGCACGTCGTTGTCGAATTGTGCGAATGCCGCGAGGACGCCCTCCATCAGTTTGCCCGTGGAGGTATCGTCGATCGGTTCCGTAGCTGACCGCAAGGAGATGCCGAGCGATTTCAAGTGCGCACGCAGTGCGAAGTGGTCGTACTTCTCGTGCGCGAAGCGCGTGAGGTTGTACACAACGACGAAGTGGACCTTGCCCTTGTGCGTGCGGCAGTACTTGAGCAGCTTCTGGAGCTCCGTGCGATCGGTGGTCTTGGCGCTCTCGCCTTCCTCCTTGAAGCGCTCAAGGATCTCGAAGCCTTCGCGCTTGCAGTACTCTTCGCACGCACGAAGCTGTGTTGGGAGACTGAGATTCTCCGCCTGCTCCTTCGTGCTGACGCGGACGTAGATCACGGCGCCAATCATCGGTCGCAGCTTAGCGCCATTCTCCGAGTGCGACAAGGTGATCGGTACGCGGCTCACGTCGTCCTACTCCTTCGCGGCGCGCTGCTCCAAGAACATCTCGACGATCACGTGCGCGACGGCGTCGGCGTGGCACCGAATGTGAACGATCTCCTCGTCGGAGAGACCTTCGGCTTCTTCGCGCAGAAGTTCTCGACAGCGCGCAATCGTATTCGCGTCTGCGATGTCGTCGCATGTGTTGCGTCTGTGTTCCATGGGCCGTCCCACATCCAAGTCCGCAATCGACAAACGTCTGTTTGGGAATTGCGCATCCCAGCGCGCCGCTCATGAGAGCGACGCGCTGGGAACGCGTGGATGTGGGCAATGGGCCGACATCGATCACCGGAGCCTCGCCGGGCATCCGGTGTGGTGGCTGGGGGCGATGTGCCGGTCGCCACCGTCAATCCTGAATCGATTCGGGAGCTGTATCGCGAACCGTTCAGGACTCGTGCGGAACCGACGCGGGTCAATGGGACGCGCGTCGTGCGTCACGATCGCTTGTGGCCTGAACGTCGGAGATGTGTCGAACGTTCGGCGGTATGCGCGGGCTCAGGGTGATGTAACGCTGACCGCGCGCTCCGCATTGGGCAATGCGGAGCAGGTGTCTGCCGACACCAACGAGATATCCGCAGAATACGCCCGCAGAAAGTTCGGCGTCAACGTCAGCCATTCGACACGTCAGCCGTTCAAGGTCGGCCACCACGGTAAGTGCGAGACAACGCGCGGCGCGCAGTCGCGGTCAATGCCCGAAGCCGCGTCATGAACACCGCGCGGTCGGCGCTCTGCGCCGAGGCATTGACCGCGACGAGCACAGCGCGATCATCCCGTACGTGATGGCCGACATGTCAACGGTACATATCCGCGTACATGTCACGCGATTTGACGTGCGGTTTTCGGCGCCATGGCGACGTCGATTCGCGTGATTCCGACGCGGGAATGCCGCGCACATTTGAGTGCTCATGTACACGCGCAGCCGGGGCGTGAGCGACCCCCGGGACGGGTCTGGGGACGCCCACCCGGGGTCAGGAGGGGGGTCGCTCTGTACCATTTGTCAAGCGGAGGAGGAGGAGAAAGAGGAGGGCCTTGTGGGAGCTGTGGAAACCGTTCTGTGGTTTCCAAGGAGCGGTGGGCGCGTTCTGTGCGTCCAC
>Ga0187893_10012932_pt1 | contig 11732 bp, 9 predicted proteins | sample MA1701074metaG_FD_139574 | JGI IMG/M metagenome (GOLD analysis project Ga0187893, IMG submission 139574) | White microbial mat communities from a basaltic lava cave in the Kipuka Kanohina Cave System on the Island of Hawaii, USA - MA170107-4 metaG ... | reverse complement strand
TCCTTTCCCCCTGCACAGGGCTGATGAAAGGAGCCAATACTATGTCGTTCCCAGTTGGCGCATTGGCCGGAAATACTGGGCCGCGCCGTCCCTGCAAGACATAGTCAGGAAGGGTAGATAGTGTCGTCTATGTCTTCAGAGACATAGGAAGCACACGACTGCAACCCATCTGCTCCGAGCTGGTGTTGATCTGAACACGATCAGGGCGTGGCTCGGACATGTTTCACTGGATACGACAAATATCTATGCGGAAACAGATCTGGCTCTTAAGGCAAAAGCTCTGGCCGCCTGCGACCCTGGGGGCGGTTGTCGGAGAAGCAAGAAAAAGTGGCGGGATAATCCAAACGTAATGGAGTTCTTGCGCAAGCTCTGAGCGATCTGTCTTCTGCATCTTTCGTTTATCCTAACGGGGCGCCATCGTTCGGCGCCCCGTTTTTTATGTGGCGGCACCCGGAAAGCAGACCATATCAAATGAGGCCCTTCGTGAAGCATGCCAACATAACCGATATCGCAACATATCTTCGTTTGTTTACCACCGAACTGGGTGAACGTATCCTCCAGAGCTACCCGCCACTTTGCCGTATTGAGGATGGGTTTTCCCCTCTCATTCACAACTTGCTGCGCAAGCCATTCCCCGCTCAACGGCTGGCCATCATGGGCTTGGCGAAGCGCTGGGAATTGGCGCGCGCGGCGGCGGTGATTGCCGAGTGCGGAACTGGAAAGACTCTCATCTCACTCGGTTCCATTTATGTTCACAGTAAGGGAAGACCCTTCACCGCGCTGGTGATGGTGCCTCCGCAATTGACCGAGAAGTGGGCGCGCGAGGCCTTCTTGACGGTGCCGCGGGTGAGGGTGTTTCTCATTGATGGACTGCGGGACAGCAACACCAGCAGCCCGAATGGCATTCACGAGGTAAAGCTTAGACACGGGCGGATTGTGCGAGACGGGCTTCATACGATGTTGACCGATCTGCGTTTGCGAGGCGGAAGTCGGAGCCCGCGGACCCGGTGGGACGAACTCTGTTCGTCTCCTTCCGTATTCATCGTCGGAAGGGATCGAGCAAAGCTGGGCTATTTCTGGAGACCGGCGTATCAGATTCCAAAGAGTGGCTCGTGCCAAGGTATTCCAGTGAATGCGGACACGGGGGAACCGGTCTACAGAGGGGATGAGCGTTTGCTGGCCTCAGATCTGGCGAGAGTGCGTCACAGCGAGGCGATTGGGGGAATTAGGGAGACTGAGGGGACGGGGAAAAAGCGACGACCGCTCTTTAGTGCGCTCTGGCAGGCGGATCAGACCAAGATCCGACGTTGTGCCCCGATCGAATTCACTGGCCGGTATCTCCAAGGCTTCTTCGACTATGGCATCGCCGATGAGGTCCACGAGCTGAAAGGCGATACGGCCCAGGGAAACGCCCTGGGCACACTGGCGGCTTGCGCGAAGCGCATAGCGGTTCTGACGGGGACTTTGCTGGGAGGGTATGCCGATGACCTGTTCAACATTCTCTTCCGATTGGAGCCGCACAACATGGTGAGTGAAGGCTTTGAGTGGGGTGAGGGTGGCGTGCGGCGATTTATGGAAACCTATGGAGTGTTGGAAAAGGTGGCCATCATCCAGCCTGCGGAGAACGCCTGCTCCAAGGCCCGTGTGACTCGACAGGTAAGACGCAGGCCAGGGGCCTCCCCGCTGCTGTTCGGCCGGTTCCTGATGAGTCTGGGAGCCTTCGTGTCTTTGGAAGACATCTCTGAGGCGCTGCCGCCCTACGCGGAAGAAGTCATTGGCGTTTCGATGGATTCAGTTCTGGCAGAAGCCTATGCCGAGTTGGAAGAGGCCATCAAGCAAGCCTTGAAAGAGCACCGGGGAAACCGGTCGGTGTTGAGCATCGCCTTAAACACGCTGTTGCTCTATCCGGATCGCCCCTTCGGTCTCGGCAGTCTGACAGGCTTTGACTACGACCCAGTGGCACGCCGCAGGGAATCGTTTTTGATTGCCGAAACCCGCGACCTCGCCACCCAATGCCACTACGCGAAGGAACGCAGGCTGCTGGAAGAAGTGAAGGCGGAACTGGCACAAGGGCGCCGTTGCCAGATCTACGCTGTTTACACCCAAAAACGAGATGTCACCGAGCGACTCGAATCCATCCTGCTCGCAGAAGGGATTCGTGTGGCGGTGCTTACCTCGAAGGTTCCACCGGAGCAGCGGGAGTGCTGGTATGAGCGGCAAGTGCGGCAGGGTATCGAGGTGGTGATCTGCCATCCGAAACTGGTTCAAACCGGACTGGATCTCATCCAGTTTCCAACGCTCATTTTCTATGAGACGGGCTACTCCATCTTTGTCCTCCGGCAGGCCAGCCGCAGGTCCTGGAGAATCGGGCAGAAGGAACCGGTGAAGGTGAAATTTCTCTACTACGAAGATACGGTCCAGGCCAGTTGCCTTCGATTGATGGGAAAGAAGCTGCTGGTGTCTCTGGCGATGGAAGGGAAGTTCGCCAGTGAAGGTTTGCAGGCGATGGAGGAAGACGACGACCTATTGGTGGCGATGGCTAGAGAGTTGGTCCAAGAGAGAGGCATCGGGGAGTCGGCTGATGCGATCTGGAAAAATCTCCGGAAACAGCAAGAGGAGGTATTCAACGTTCGGAGTGAGCCCGGATCGAGTGAAGAGAGCGGGTCGGTTGGAGTGCTTGAAACCGCAGCTGCCCACTCTGACCTTTTTGCGACAGAGGCTAGCGTGTGGGGCCCGATGCATCAACTCGTGTTGTTTGGCCAATGTGGTGTCGTTCCAGAAAGGACAAAGAATCGCCGACTGATCCGAAAGACAAGTGATCCTCAACCTATTCAACCATCGTTGTTTGAAACTCTCTAAAAGGAGGTGTCTATGAAGGAGAAGGTAAGCTTCGAAACCAACGTGCCTATGTCGGTTGTTCTGGCACAGACGGAGGGCATGGATGTGCAAGGTCGCTACGGGGACGAGGTCATGTACGACCTGCAGGATGGGCGTGTCATGTTTGTACCTCTGTCAATCCGGGACCAGATCCGAAAACTCGCAGTGAAGCCCGGAGAGACTCTGCAAGTCTGCCGTCGCGAGGTGGAGGTACGGGGAGAACCCTGCATCGAGTGGACGGTGAGCCGAAGGGAATCCAGCCAGAGTCCCAAAGCTGTTCAAGTGGTTCAGAGGAAGCTGGAGGCGGCCGGTCTCGTAGTTACTGGTTGCAGCAAGCTGTCGAACCATACCGGCTGGCAAGTCTGTTGTGCAGGCGGCGAGGTCGTTAACGTCTTCGACACGGGCAGGGTCTTGGTCCAGGGCAAGAACGACGCTGGGGTTCGGTCCATTTTAGGTCTCGAGGCCGGCAGAAGCGAACAGACTGCGGTGACACAGACAACTTCTGTGACTAATGATGGACAAACGGGCCAAGCAGGCAACGGAGACCCTGCCAAGAAGAATGGCGCTCCCAAACTGAGCTACGTCATGCAAATGGCGCTGCAAGGAGCGCTCGACGCCACCAAGGCGGTCGAGAAATACGCGGAAGACTCAGGGATCATCGATCGCAACGGAGATCCCTTCCGTTTCACGAACGCCGACATCCGGGCCATCGGGTTGTCGATGTTCATCGAGGCACGGAAGCGCGCTTGGTGAACCCCCGAGGTCCAGAACGAAGGAACCCTGGCCGCAGTACCCGTAGTTTGGTGAATGACGTCACAGGCTACGGTGCCGCTCTAACCCTCCCTGCTTATCCTTGAAAAGCCCAACACAACAAATCGACGATTTGGCCGGGCGATCTGTCCCGAGGGTCGTCCGTCGGACGAGGAGGGGACAACCTCACTCATTCCAGAAAGGAGAGTTCCATGAATAACAGTACACTCATCAGTTATGGAAAGAAGATTTCCCGGGACGAGCTGGCTTTAATCCCGACGCCTGAGGCAACGCGAACGCATCAACCCGTTCCTCATCACGAGATTGTTCGGGCGCTGATCGAAACCCTCAGCTTCCGGCACATCGGGGTACTCAAAGACGAGTACGCGGTGTCGGGCAACGGGATGAAGATGTTCGGTGTTCTGGATCTAGAAACAGGATTTGAAGGATGCCGTTTCTCGATTGGGATCCGCAACAGTCACGACAAATCCTTCAGGCTGGCTGTCACAGCGGGCCTCAGAGTTACGGTGTGCGAAAACATGATGTTTAATGGTGACTTCACGCCGGTTCTGGCGAAGCATTCGAAGAACTTCTCTCTGCAGGACTGTCTTTGCATTGGTGTAGACCGGATGCAGCGGAACTTCGAGCCCATGAAACGCCAGGTAGAGCAGTGGCAGGAAGCTCAGATCCCTGACGTAACGGCAAAACTTATCATCTATCGTGCATTCGTTGATGGAGAGTTGGAGGCGCCATCGAGCCTCATGGTGGCGGTGCATCGGAATTACTTCCAGCCCGTACATCAAGAGTTCTCAACGCGAACCCTCTGGAGCCTGTGCAACGCTTTCACCAGTGCTTTCAAAGAACTGGATCCAATTCCCCAATTCAAGGCTACAGCCAAACTAGGAGGGTTCTTTTCGAAGGTATACCCATGAAGGGGGACAGCGATCGCTGCCCCCCCTTTTCCCCTCCAGGTTTGAATAGATTAGTCGTCGATACGGAGACGCACATTCGACACCTGTTAGCGTTACGCCGTTACCCTACGCGAACTAGATGTTTTAGGCCGTTACCCTACGCGAACTAGATGTTTTAGTCATTCTTCGCCAACTCGATCAACTCAAGAAGCTGACCCGCTGCAACGTTCTCCAACTTCTGGACTCTACCGCATGGCCAGCGGACTTCGATTTCGCGTACCAAGGCGTCCTCACCGAGTCCGAAGTGGAGGTTTAAGTCGCTTGCCGACGCGTACCCGACGCTGTTTGCGACCCAGGCTACCTGCCGGCCAGATCTCGTTCGGCACAAAACTCGAGTCCCCAACCCAGAGCGATTGCAGTGTTTGCCGCGCAGTTTTAGCTGCAGCCACTGCTTGCGAGGACTCCGGTTCATCAGGAGTTCGGCGGGTTGATTCAGCGATGAGACGACAATGTCTACCCGCCCATCGCTATCAAAGTCTGCAAAGGCAGCGCCCCTATGAAGCCCCGCCACTTGCAAGTCTGGACCCGCGTCGGGTGACACATCCACGAACCGGCCGCGACGATCATTGCGAAACAAGCGGTTAGGCTGTGCGCCGTTGACGTCGAGGTCGCCGGTCGCAACAAAGAAATCTCGCCAGCCATCGTTGTCGAAGTCAACAAAAGCGCAACTCCAGCCGCTCCAGGGCTGGCTCAGCCGCAAGAGGCCGGTTTCAGCACTAGAGTCTGCAAACTCCCTTCCATCGAGGTTGCGAAAAAGTTCAAAGGTCTCTCGCCGAAGGCCGGTCATAACGATGTCTGGTCTACCGTCCCCGTCGTAGTCGCGAAAGTCTGTCCCCATTCCTGAGATATGGCGCCCATCGCCATTAAACGCGACGCCAGCCGAAATCCCGATTTCTTCAAACACGCCGTTAGTCGAGTTGCGAAAAAGCTGATTGCGAGCGTTGTCGTGAGCTACGAAGACATCGGGATATCCGTCGTCATTGAAATCGGAGACGGCCAAGCCCATGCCTTTCCCCAGCAGCTTGCCAACTCCAGTCTCCAGAGAGACGTCCTTGAACGTTCGATTGCCCTCGTTGCGGAAAAGGAGATTAGGCTGACCGCGGTAGGAATCCGGAGAGCAATAGGTCCTCGCTGACTCTGCCAATCCTCCGCAAACTGGATCAGTCCCGGGAGACCACTCACAGTAGTTTGAGACCCATAAGTCCAGATCACCATCGTTATCGTAATCAAGCCAGGCCGCAGCCACGGACCACAATTTTCGACCCGTTCCATCTCGGCCATCAGTTCCTGCGGTTTGGCTGATATCGGCAAAAGTGCCATCACCACGATTGTGGTACAAAATGTTCTGATTCACTCCGACCACGTAGAGATCGTCCCAGCCATCGTTGTCGAGATCTCCTACTGCCGCTCCCATCGAGTAACCTTTTCCCGAAACCCCAGCACGCCCAGTTACATCTGTGAAAGTCCCGTCCCGATTGTTTCGGTAGAGCCGATTGTGGAATCGAGAGTGATTTTTTTCCATCGAAGGTAAGGCAGCACCATTGACAGCGTAGATGTCGGGCCAACCGTCATTGTCAAAGTCAATCACCGCTAAACCTCCAGGCATTGTTTCAACTTGATACTTCCGACCGACAGCGTCGTTGCATAAAACGAAGTCCAGTTTCGCGGCCTTGGCTGCGTTCTCAAGTCGAATCACGGGAACTTTGACCTTTCGGTCAGTTCGAACGAATGGAGAACCAGCGGCCGCACCCACAGCGAAAAAGGCAAAACAAATCGCAAGCGTCCGGTTTGTCATTTCGTTGAGTAAAGTGTCGGTTTCGTCGACGATGGTATCACCGAGGTTCTGAGGGTGCTCCGTGAGCAGAGCGAGAGAAGGAATCAGACAAGTGCTTCGCCCTTTCGAAGGCCTGCTCAGCATCCTGAGTACGACCCAGTCGGCGCAGCACTGCTCCGAGCATATAGTGACAGGTTCCCTTTTCGTCAGGATAGCCTTGGCTCAACACGGACTCCAACAAGGGTAGGGCCTCCCTAGCGCGCCCGGATCTTGCATAAGCCGTTCCGAGCAGCAATCGGACCCTCAGATTTGCCGGCTGAACTTGCAGAGCCTGTTGAAGCGGAGGAACGGCTGCCTCGTAGTCCCGTTCATGGATCCAGGCTTCACCGAGAGTTTGCAGAGCATCAAAGCGGCGTGGATCCAGTTCTAGTGCCCGGTTTCCCGACTCTCGAGCGCCCCGCGAATCGCCTGCCAGCATCTGAGCTTCGGCGAGGCCCGCCCAGGCAGCCGGGTCGTCGCGAAAAGCAGCCAGGACCTTGCGATATTCCGCTGCGGCCGAAGGGCCGTCGAGGGCCAACCGCAGCATGACTTCTCCGTTTACCAAATGCAGAAACGGGCTTTTCTCCCCCTTTCTTAGCAATTGACGCCTGCTGTTTTCCGTGGCGCGCGCGTAGCAAAGGGCAACCCAGTAGCTAGCTTCAGTTCTGAGCTTCGCTTCAGACCGAGCCCGCTCGAGCGGGGCAATACCGTCTGCAAACCTTTCTAGCGTTGTCAGAGCGCTACCCAACCACAAAGACTCTTGAGGCGCCTTCGCCTTCCACCTCAGCCTGTCAACCAGGATTTCCCAGCGTTGCTGCTGAAGGTCTTGCTCGATTGCCTGCGACGGACTCCGAATCTGAGAGTGGCCGCTCGTGTTTGCAAGTCTATTTCGCAAGTCCTCTGGCAATGAGACATTTCCAGGCCAGTCGCGTAGGGCAGACTTTAATACATGCTTTGAGCAATTCGCGACTTGCTGGAGCAGGAGTTCCGTTTTTGTCCAGTCAGAGGAGTGGGCTGCAAGAATTGCTTCGCCGACCATCATATCGAGGTCGTGGGGATTTTGTAGGCGAGCGCGGGCCAGAGCTTCACTGGCTTTCTCCCATTGACCTTCACGTAGCTGAAGTCGTCCCAGTGTGCTCTCCAAGCCGGGTAGTTGTGGCTCCAACGAGCCGGCTCGAAGCAGTGTCTCCAACTCGCTGCGATCATTGCGGTCACGCAGCACCAGGGCATGCAGGCGGTAGGAATACGCGAGGCCCGTAGTAGTTGAGCGCAACTCCTCAGAGACGGCTCGGAAGCGGCGAAGATAAAACTTGATGAGGCCCAAATGGTCCTGATCCGTAGAGCCTGGCTGAGTGGCAGCGAATTGGAGGGCTTCGGCTGCCTTGTCGAACTGCTCAACCACTGAATAGGCTTCTGCCAAGTAGCCCAGTACCGTGCGATCGCTGCTTCGGGTTTTGCGCGCAGCTTCAAGGTTCGTCAGAGCTTTGTGCGCGTCACCGAGCCGAAGGTAGTCAATTCCGAGCAGCAGATTGACGAAGTAATCTGCCGGTTGCAGCGCTCGAGCTTGCTCAAGCTTCGGAACGGCTCGCGCATACTTCTGCTGTCGATGCAGATTAAACCCCTCTTTCAGTAGAGAATCAAAACGAGTAGTCGCAGCCTCAGCAAAGAGGACCGTGTGGACCACCCCGACGCCAATTCCAGCGTGGGTTAAAGCACTACACAGACAGAGCGTCAGTAGCCGCGTTATGCGCGCGCAATATTTGAGCCACCGTCCAACTCTGAAGCCGGCTTTAACACGATTCAGCTTGTTTCCATGCTTGTATAAATCAGGATTCATCCGTTCCAATCATAGAGTTCCGGCTGGTTCGGGCTTCTCGAGTCTCCGGTCGAACTTTTCCAAGCCGAGACGGGGAACCGACTCGACTTCCTCACTCCCGAAAATTTCGGTTTTGCCGCGTTGAATGTCGTCGATTACGGCCGTGCGAGCTGCGGCGGGATCGCGCCGTCGAATGGCGTCGACGATCGACCCATGAAGGTTTTGAATTTCCTTGGGCTGGAACCATGAAGAACGCAGTTCCATGTAGGAAACACGCTCGTTGCGTTCCAAGATTCCGGCAGCCAGTGACAGCAATTCCCGGTTCTGCGTCATTCGTGCAAGGCAGAGGTGGAACTCAGTATTTGCCTTGACGAACTGCTCGTTAGTGTCACCGGACTGGCTGAGTGACCAAGATTGCTCCGCAAGACGTGTCAGCTCGTCGAGTTGCAGCGGAGTAGCTCGTGTCGCAGCCAGTTCTGCAATGATGACCTCCAGAACAAGGCGAACTTCGAATAGGTCTCGCACTGTGCGAAAGCTGATCTCAGGGATCAGGTATCCGCGGCGCGGAACAACCTCCAGAATCCGCTCATGATGCAGTCGGTTGCAGGCTTCGCGAAACGGGGTACGGCTGATTCCATAGCGATGCATGACCTCTGGAGCCGACAAGAATGTTCCTTCTTCGAACTCCCCTTGAAGAATGCCTCGCTTTATCGTTTCGTACGCCTGATCGCTTAAAGTACTATCCCTTTCTGCGCCCTGTTCCTTTTTCTTTTTACGCTTTTTCATCTCGCTCCTTTTGGTCGGTCTTAAGGTGCTCGTAGCTGCGCTCTCCGCTTCTCAGTTTGAATCCGGTATTCTGACGAACTTCGTCACTCTAAACCTGAGGTACCAAACACGCTTCTTCCTCAAAGCACCCGCTTGAACCGTACCGCAGATGTGAGGGAAACGCTATATAGGATCTTTCTGTCCAATCCGCTGAGCCTTCTTCCAAGCCTGTTCGGTGAGGCGCTTCATCACGAGCGATTGTTGCCAGCGATCCGATATCTCGCTACCCCCAAGATCCACCATGGAGTAGCCGGGTGGCCCTAGTTCCGAAACAACTGGAAAGATGTCCCCAGGCTGAGCCTTTTGCCGCCAGCGCCGCAAGATTTCTGCCCAAAGTTCTAGCCACTTTTGGGCCAGTTTCGAGCTGCCGTCCCCGACGTCGACCTGTATCTGTTGGCCATTGGAAATGCGGCACTGAAAGCTGTAACACCGATCCAGAATAGGTCCCCAGAACTGAACCATTCCTCGGGGGAGTGTCCTCCCAGTTCACCACTCACCACATAATGAGACAAGTCCGCGCAAAACCTGACTTCCGGAACTCGATCGATGAGCTTGCGTACCCGATAGGCGCTTTCCGTCATACTATGACGATGAGTTTCGAATAATAAGGGCACTCCCGCATCAGCGGACGCACGAATTGAATCTCTGACGAAAGCGGTTATCTCTTCGTCGCTCATAAAGGCGCTGCCGCAGACAACAACGTAGTACTTAGCTCCCGTGCGCTTGCATATCTGCAAGCCGCGGCGCACTTCATCTACGGAATAAAGAATCGTGCTGCCGCTCATACCCACGTCCAGCTCGTGTTTGCGGATGAGCTCGACAACTTTTTGCTCGTCTTCGAGGAGTTCCTCGACATCAATTCCATGAAACCCGGCCTCTTTAACTCGAAGAAGCTTCTCCTCGAAGCTCCATTCCTTACTTCCTCGCGGCAGGCCTATCAGCGACCACTTGCTATGATAAATCTTGAGACTAGGCGAGGCATTGCGTGCGTCAATAATTCGAGGAATCTGAGGCAAATTCAGCCGGGAGCCAAGGTGCCTGAAATCATTCCTAAGACACTTCTTCTCGAAAGCGACAAAAATCGGCTCACCGCCCCGTCGGGTACTGAGTAAGGTTTCATGATTCCGCCTCGTAATGAAATTACCTTCAGGACAGGGCCCTCGCAGGAGTTCGCCTGGTGCTACCAGTAAGGCCGGCCTTCACGCTCGGGATGTCCCACATTGCTCTCCCCGACCCGAGACTCTGGGGGCTTACTCTGATTTGCTGATCACGGGTACAAAATCGGTGTCGATCGAATAGCTGACAGGAGAATATCGATAGTATACTATTGTATCTTGTTTTGCTCAGAGACTCCTCGATAGGCACAGAAAAAAGCAAGCGGTCCAATTTGCTTATGCCCGTCTTGCCAAACCAATGACGGCCACTTCATTGGATTTTACGAAGAATGTGGCCGGCAAGCGGATCTACTCGGGCTTGCTCGAAGATCCCCTTCTTGAGTTCTCCGCATGCTCGACTCTTCGCGGGATCTTCAAAGCTGATGGCTTTTTTTGGACGGCGGGCCAACAAAACCGCCCAATGTGAAGGCTGGGTTGTTTCGTTTGGATAGAATTGAGACGATTTTAGCTTCTTCCTGAATAACTGGGGAAGGGCCGGGATCTTTTCCGTGACTATCTCAGAGATAGAGAATAAGAACCGCGCAATCTATACAGAAGACATCTTCGCCACAGTCTATTCTCTGTTTGGCATCGATTGGACGAAAAAGATTGTGACGACGCCGTCAGGCAGGGCCTCTGAGTATCTCGAACCGGTCTCTTCAACGGATTTCATCGACATCAGCCAAATCGAGACGCTGTTTACCTGACATTTGGCGATCCGGTCTGAACCCAATTCAAGGAATCTCGCCGACAGAAAATAGCCTCGGAGAGGCGAACATGACTAAGGAGATCAGTTCTCAAGCGGGGCTCCACAGGAGAACGAACTGGTGGGGCGCCTTTGTCATCGGGCTGGCAGGATCCATCCTGGTGACCGGTGTGGCGCCGTTTGCGGTCCAAAGCATGGGAGCCGCCTGCATTCCGCTGTTCTTCCTGGTGACGGCCTGCGGGGTGATTCTCTGTTTCTGCCTGGCTGAACTCGCTGCGATGATGCCACATCGCACGGGTGGGATGCCGTCGTATGCCTTCGAGACGTACAAGGACTTCGGTCCCACAGCGGCTAAACATGTCGGTGGAGTGTCTGCCTGGTCTTACGGTCTTGGCTGGTTTCCCGTGGCCCCAATCAACATGATCCTTGCGGCACGGTATATCACGACTCTATGGGAAATTCCCCTAGGAAGGGAATTCTCACCGATCAGCGCTTCCATCAGTACCACGGTGCTCTGGATCTCGATTACAGGTCTGCTCGCATTGTTTGTCCCCTGCTACTTGGGCATTCGGCTGGGAGCAGGCTTTGCCACGCTGTTGGGCATCCTTTCGATGGTTCCCCTTACCGTGCTGACGATCCTTCCCTTTTTCAAACCCGAAACCATCCATTGGAGCAACCTCACGGGATTCCCTTTGGCTAACCCGCAAGACGGAACCTTTTCGTTCTATATCAGCTGGGTCTTCATCATGACGTGGTCGGTCCTGGCTATGGAAGCCGCCGCTTGCTACATCGGAGAATGTCGGGAACCGGCCCGCGATGC
>Ga0187893_10012931_pt1 | contig 11733 bp, 12 predicted proteins | sample MA1701074metaG_FD_139574 | JGI IMG/M metagenome (GOLD analysis project Ga0187893, IMG submission 139574) | White microbial mat communities from a basaltic lava cave in the Kipuka Kanohina Cave System on the Island of Hawaii, USA - MA170107-4 metaG ... | reverse complement strand
ATTCGTCTCACACGCCCAGCCCCAAACCCTGGGCTTTCGCCATCCATTTCCTAAAGCGGTTCTTTGCCCGCTCGCTCCACGATTCTACGCGAGGAGCTGGCAGGGAATCTAGCGGCACGGTACTGACTGAGGGCGGTCGCTGTGTTGTATGTCATTCTGATACCGCTTTCAGCCCTCGTCATGCCGCAGTCGTCGGAGGTCGGACAAGACGTCAACAAAAGAATAACGTCGATGTTTGGTTCCGTCTTGAGCTTCAGTGTGGCAGCCATAGCAGCACGCTATTCTGCCAAGCTTCTCCCGCAGGGCAAAATGATTGGAGGACTTGCTCCCGCAGTACGACCAGAACCCGGTCAAGTGACCATTCATTCACATAAAATCAGCTCAACCAAGAGGACATGCTACTCGGCAGAGTGAGCCCGCTCGCCACTCTGAGAGTTAAGAAGGAGACCCGGATTGGCCGTACCAAGGCGCCCACTCGTGCCTGATCAGCAGACCTGATTTTTGTGAATCGCGAGAGTTTCAGTTTCCGATAAGCGACTTCTCGTCCAAGTGCATTCGTAGTTACTCGCGTAAGCGACATCTGTCCCCGCGACCTGGATTCGCCGTCTCCTTCCCCATTGCTGAAACGCCCACAGTAGTCTGGAGGGAGTGGAGAGAGTATTCTCCCAGATCGTGATCCTGCACAAAAGTCCCGGAAATTGAATGCCCGCCCCATGGGTCATCGATCATCATTCCAATCGGACCGCATAGTCGTCCAGCGCCATCCGAGCGGTCGAATCCCCAACTGGTACTCTCCTTTCGGAAGCGTCGCGGTGTCGAGAACCACGGGAAGAACTGTGTCTCTATCTTTCCTCTCTGCCTTGCCAACGACTGTCACGAGCGGTTCGTTTGGACTGCGGAAGAGCTGAACCTCGTAGTTACCTGCTCCGCTGCCCAGCGGCAGAAGGATTCTCAGCTCTCTCTTTCCGCGGAATAGCTGAACAGGCACTTCTTTTCCCGGTGTTTCCTCACCTCGAAAGACCGCTCTGTCTTGAATGTCAACCACCTGAACCGCCAGTGGTACGGAGGCGGGTTTATCTTCCTTTGCCGCCTTGGGCTTTTTTCCGGGTTGCTGGGGCGATTCGTCGGTCTTTACTGTTGACGTGATTTCCTTTGGCGAGAAGGTTAAGAGACGGGTGTGATGCCATACAAAGTAGCTGCCAGCCACAACGACTGCCAATGCCGCTGCAGTCAGGATCGCATACCTGCGTCGTTGTCGTGTCTGACGGGCTACTTTGTAGGACTCATAATCCTGAATGCACGCGCCGCATGTGATGACATGGTAGAACAACTCTGTGTGCGCGTGGATGTTGTCCACCATCTCCCTGAGGATTGATTGCTCTGGACAACCAACTCGCTCAGGATTCGGATATTTTTCTTTGATTGCCTTCAGCAGCTCGTTGTTGGCCTGCGACACGATCTCCCTACACCCCCAACAGTCGTCTGATTGTACGTAGACTCCGCTCGTACCGCTTCCGCGCAGCTTCCGGAGAGATGTTTTTCAGGGCGGCAATCTCTTCAAAGGACAGACCTCGCTGAAATCCTTGTTGCCTATTCTCGCGGGCCGAAGAAACCAGCTGAGGCGCAAGTCGAGGAGGCTAGCGCATGCGTGAACACGAAGAGAATCTGATGATTAAGGCGAACCGTTCGTGGTCTGTCTCATGCCGCACCCTTCACGGCAGGCGCCTCAGCAGCAGTGGCTTTTCCAGCAGAGCGAGCGCAAGCGATCGCGCGCCTGTCGCAGATCGATCAAACCGGTCGCATTGAGCAGAAGGACCCGAACAGCGCTACCAAGGAAGAGTACGACTATGCCGCGAAAACAGCGTGGCACAATTGCTTTTAGAAATGGCTCCTGGTACATCCATTTCCGGACGCCAACTGGAAAGCAGATCTACAAGAGAGGCTTTCCTTCGGAAGCGGCCGCCATCACTTACCTGAACCAAATCATGACCCAGCTGTATAGTGGCGAGTATGTCGAGCACCAGGAGATCACCTTTGCCGAGTTCGCGGAAGCATATCTCTCTAAGAGGCTGAGTATTCGCGGGTCCACTTTGTCTGCCTATGCCTCGATCATCCGGCGCCGTCTGATCCCCCACTTCGGAAAGATGAAGCTCATGGATCTTCGACTCGGTGTCATTCAGAACTTCGTCCGCGAACTTAGCGAGAAAGTCTCAGGCAAAACGCTCCGCAATGTGGTGACTCTGCTGAAAGTGATGCTGGTTGGAAATAACGCCGGCAGCGCCATTCAGCAAGGGTACATTCACCACGATCCCACGCGCGGCGTGGAAGTCCCGCAGCTTCAAGGCAGGCCGATCGTCCCACCCACCCAGGATCTTGTCTGGAAGCTGATCAACGTCGCTTCTTTTTTTGGACGCAGTGCCGACGCCATGATCCATCTGGGCGCATTCACGGGGCTGCGACGTGGTGAACTACTGGCCCTTCATTTTACGGACATCGATCGGATCAATAAGGAGATCCTCGTCAGCAAGGCGCTCTCGAAGTTCCCTGCGAAAGACGGCGTTCATCGCTGGGAGTGGAAGATTGGCCAAACGAAGACGAAACGATCCGTTCGCCGAGTGGTTTTGTCAGACGATATCCTCCACTATCTAAATCAAATGCGCCAAGCCGCCAAAGATCCCAACGGGCTGATTTTTTCTAACAAGGACGGGGATCCGCTCGACCCGGACGTCTTTGATTCACTATTTGCCGAGGTTAGAAAGAGCGCGAGCAATCCGCGGATTCGTTTCCACGATCTGCGGCATTTCTTTGCATCGTTTCTGATAGCGCAGGGCTTTAGTGCCAAGTACGTCTGCGACCAGCTTGGGCATTCGAGCATTCAGATGACGTTCGACACCTACGGGCATCTGTTTCCGCGGGCCAAAGAAGAGGCCTCAGCGAAGCTGCAGGAAGCTATCCGAATGGGCCGGCCGAAAGTTACTGCGAGCGATTTGCGAGCGAAGGACGAGGGAATCCTTTAGAGGAGGAGGCCCCAAAGTATGTGAACTAGGCTGTAACAAGTTGAGGGATGGTGAGTTGGAAGAGGAAAAGGAAGCGGAAGGTTGGTTGCGGGGGCGGGATTTGAACCCGCGACCTTTGGGTTATGAGTCCAACGTTTGTTTTTCGTTGATTCTGGTTCTTCTTTGTTGTTCGGTCACTTAGCTTCAGTTGGTCACTGTTCTTTGTGGTTGTTTCTGGTTGGTACTTGCACCATGTGTTAGCAAATCTGTTAGCAAACTGATCCTTGTCCTAATCTCCTAAAACACGCGGCAATCATCGATCTGAGGCGCCTCCTATTGGCACTGGAGGTCGATGTCATCTTCCCTCCTCACCTTTGGGTTTTTGACCCAAAGTGGCTGGTCCCATCTCGCATTTCAAATACCCAGAGATTCGAATAGCCGATTACGGCTTACTGCCGTTGACCATCGACAGGGAAGAATGAAAAGCAACGCCACACCCCAGGCCCAGCGTTCGCAGAACGAGAAACCCAGCGTTCGCCACTCGTCCACTGACTTCGTCAAGGTGGAAAAGAACTTGGCATCGATTGGCTTCTTCACTCCGTCGCACAAGAGGATAAGCGGAGCCAAGAAGAAAACTATCGTCTGGAATAGACAAAGCGAAGGAAAACGAGTCGAAGTTCGAGCTGTCATCCTCCCGTCCGCCGCCTATGGACTACCAATCACCAGCGACCAAGACAAGTACTTGGCCTTTCAAAAGATCCTGGCCGACATGCGGCGCAAGAAAGGAGAGGTGACAAATCCCATTGGCTTTACCACAGCTGAATTGCTGCGAATCCTTGGTCTCAAGCTGAATGCCGGCAAGAACTACGACGACGTTGTCGAATGGGGTAAGCGGATGACACTTACCGGTATCTGCTCGGAGGGCACCATCTACTTTGCTGGCCGGAAGGTCTGGGCTACGGACACCTTTCACGTCTTTGAAAGGTTTGTCTCAGGTGGCAATCAAATGCCGGATGGGAGTAAGGCTGATCGGAACTATGTCTGGCTCTCGGAATGGCAGCTGGAGAATATCAACCACAACCACCTGCTTCCGGTTGACCTGGAGACTTACCGACAACTGCAGAATCACATTGCAAAAGCCCTAGTGCCGTTGCTGCAAGTCTGGCTTTATGCCTCTGTGCATGCGGGCTTCTTTGAAAAGCGCTACCGCGATCTTTGCCAGATCCTCAACATCACCCAGTACAAGCACTCTTCCAAGATCAAAGAAAAACTCGGTCCCTCTCTCAACGAACTTCAAAAGCATCGGTATCTCGCAGGATGGCGAATCCAACCCACCTTGGATGGTAGTGACTTCAAGGTCGCCTTTCTCCACGGAGAGAAGTTCCACTCGGAGTCACCAGGTCAGAAAGAACACTCCCCTTCACATACCGTGTCTCAAAGTGAGAATGACAATTCTAGACCTCTGGACGCGAAGGTTGATCGCGAGCTACTGCACCAGCTCATGAAGCGAGGCATTACGGAGAGGGTTTCTATCTCACTGCTGAAAGACTTGAAAGCGGAACAGCAGGTCATGGACCAGCTGGAATGGGGAGATCATCTGGTCTTCCATTCCCCAAACAAACACAAGTTCTTCAATCCGGCCGGGCTCTACATCCACCTCATCAAGGAAAACGCTACGCCGCCAGGGACTTTTGAGACCACGCGAAAAAAGAGCCTGAGAGAAGCCGTCCGCCAAGCACGCGAAAAGGAGGAGCAAGAGTTCGCCGCTCTCCAGTTGGCCTACATGCAGTATCAGGAGCGACAGTTGGACCGCTTTGTCGAAGCTAATCGTGATGAATTCTCAAGCCTTGTCGAAGCCAAGAAAAAGAGGCTGGCACAAGAAACCCATTGGAAACGGATTTTTGCCGGGAAACAAGACGTTTTGCAAAGAGCGGCCGAGCGACAAGTCCGGACGGATCTGGTAGGCCGGGCAGGAATCATGAACTTTGACGTATTTCGTAAGGAACCAGCGGCGGAAGAAGACCAGCAGATTCTGGGGTGCATGAACGGGCGTGAATCGCTGCCTACCCAGGCTTCTCAAATGCCAACAGGCCAAATACCTGACAATGCAAACCACTGAGTATCCAGGTACTCGTCATTGGGAGGAAGGCTCATGATTATTACCATAGCCAGTTTCAAGGGCGGAGTTGCCAAGACCACCACTGCGGTTCATCTGGCTGCCTATCTGCAGGATCGATCCCCCACGCTTCTGATTGATGGCGATCCGAATCGAAGTGCGACTGGATGGGCGAGGCGTGGCCAGTTGCCGTTCAAGGTTGTGGGTGAAAGACAGGCCGCCAAGTATGCGAGGGAATTCCAACACTGTGTGATCGATACGGAAGCACGTCCCGAGGAAGAAGATCTCAAGGCGCTAGCGGATGGCTGTGACCTGCTGATCATCCCGACCACACCCGATGCGTTGGCACTGGACGCTCTGATGTTGACTGTGAATGCACTTGATGGTCTGAGAACATCTGGCTACCGAATCCTTTTATCCATCATCCCTCCTCGACCGAGCCGGGATGGGGACGAAGCTCGCTCAACCCTCGCTGAAGCGGGGCTGCCACTTCTCACCCAAGGTGTTCGACGCTTGGTTGCCTTCCAGAAAGCCGCACTCGCTGGAGTCCCCGTCTATGCGGTGGATGATCCGAGAGCCAATCTCGGCTGGGAAGATTATCAGCAGGTAGGAAAGGAGATTCTGCCATGACCAAATTTAAGGGATTGTTGCAGGCTACCAAGATTCATCGGCCTGACAGCATTGAGGAAGAGAGCTTTCTGAAGTGGGTGCCTCCAAGACGTGGGCGTCCACCCGGCAAGCGCAGTCATCCTGACTTCGAGCAGATCACAGCCTATATCCGCAAAGATACCCATCACGCTGCAAAGATCGAGCTGTTGAAGAACGGTCGCAAGGAATTCAGCGAACTCGTGGAAGAGTTACTCCACCAGTGGCTCAAGTCGAGTACCTGAATATCTAAGTCTTTGCATCTCTGGAATTTGACCGAGCCGTTTTCTCAAAACTCAAGAACAGCTGGAGGATCGCTTATGTTCACTTTAGAAGCTCCATCACAGTATCGCTGCCAGTGTTGTGATTCAGTCTTACAGATAGCTCCCGAGTATGAATGCAGCGAATGGTTTCTTCGTTGCGTCAGCTGCGGAGCGAAGAATCTGTTTGTTCTGACTGTCAGCTTAATCGGGTGGAGACCGGCAGAAAATGCGAAGTGGCTTAAGGATCCAAATCCTACTTACTCGATTGCGTCGACAAGCCAGTCGGTCCACCGCTTAGAAGCATGAACCTAGGTATCCTTGTCCCGCGTCGGCTGTCTTCGCCTATCAAGAATGAGTCCTTCTTGGATGAGTATTAAGATGACGGTGCCGCGGCTTGTGTCCAGAAGCTCTGCAATCTCGTCAATCTTCTTTTCCTGATTTGAAAAAAGATTGCAGATGGTGAGGGCTCTTTTCCGGTCTGGTGGAAGCCCGACAGTGTTTTCTTGACCTACATATCGCCGGTTGCTCAGACGAAAGCCCTCCGGCGTATAAAGATACGGTAGAAACATTCGAGATAGAAACCCTGGCCATCGTCGAATCGACCTTTTTACCTGTCTTGCCCTCTCCAGAATTCTTGCCCTATCGTGCATAGTTCGCTCTTCTGAGGAGCCCCGCAGGCAGTCTTGTTGGCTGTCCCACAGGACACCTAGACTACTAATGTGGTCGGGTTCTACCGCCTGTCAAAATTGATAGGGAACCGCGCTTGCCCCTCGAAAACAGTAGGAGGCTCGATGCCAGAACAATGCCTTTTATTTCTTGCCGATTCCGAGGTTGAGGAAAGTGATTTCTCCCTACCGGAACGCATAGTCAACCCAGAGCTTGACGAAGTACGATGGAAAGATCGTGGTGGCACTGATTGAACAGGGATTTTTCCTGACAGGCGCCACAAGGGACGGCTACCTTCTGTTGTTGAACGGAGAAATTCCTCAAACGGCGTCTTCAAGCGAAGTATTTCAAATGTTTCAATTGCCACTACTAGAGCTATCTGGATGGCCCATTACGACTCACGTCGAACTCGTGGCAGCTGACCTTCATTCTCTCGAGAGGGCATAAGTTCTGACTCCAATTCAATGGACGATTGACGTGAACATTCTGTTTACAGATTCCAGGGTTCGGAGCAAATCTCGGCTTCCCTGACCTCCTTCAACCCTTCTTCTAGACGCTCCGTCGCCAGTCCAAGAGAGGCTCAGGACTGACGATTGTCGCGACCCGATCAGGTCCCACTTAGTTGGGAGCTTCTTATTCAGTTCAATAAGATCGTGTTTTCGAGCGCGTAGGCTATCCTTGCTAGTGAGTGTCAGTGAGTTCAGTCTCTTGTTGGAAAATCTCTTGCCTGCGATGTCGCGGAGGAATGGGCGGAGGGAGCAGTCTCTTATCGTTGTCGGAATTCGATCTTTTCTTGCCGCTTATATTGTTCGTTTTTGATTTTTTGCCAGTGCCGGGTCTCGGTTGGTCCTTCGATGTAGGGGCTGTTTTTGTCTTTGGCGATGATGCCTTGGAACTCTAGGGCGAGTGCTCCGGCGAAGAGGTGGAGTCCGTCGTTTTCGACGTGGTCAACGTACCGTAACCTGTCGTTCTTTTTGAGGAGTTTCTGCAGGAGTTTCTTCCGTCGAGAGAGTGGCTTGGCTCGGAGATCCCTATCGCCGAGTCCGTCGTTCTTGCCGCTGTACTCATGGCCTTTATGACCTGCAGGAGAACGACACAAGAACCATTTCGAGAGCGCCAAGCCACCTCTGAACCTACTAGCCAGCCTTGACGCTTAGAAAACGTCCCCTTACGCGAGCGTTTCTCACCCCCTCGATCTATCCCCAATTCCCCCATTAGGCCAGTGCAGTGGAGAAGGCTGTTGGCTTAGGTTCAGTTCAAACATGACTTTCCAAGAGAGGAATATGAGCGCCATTACCCGCTGTTACGTGGTTAAAGGGGAACAAGGTTCCCGGCGCTTGTGTTATCTTCCGCTCCGTCTTCTCTAGATCCCTTTTAGTTCCAAACCAAATGAGATGCTCACACTGCGGAGCAAAGCGCAGCGATGACTCCGTGTTCTGCCAACGTTGTGGCTTTAATTCGTATGAAACTTGGTTGATTGCTCGCCAGCAGAACACAAGACTCTATCTTGCCTGCGTTGCGCTCTACATCGAGCTGGTGGTCATAGTAGTGGGACAACCGTCCAAAAGGCGTCCATGCGCAAGAAGTCAAATGAATCTGATCCTCGGCTACCCTTCCCAGAAGAGCCGCAGCTATCCACTGTCTTGGAGTTGCTTCATAAGATCTTTTTGAATGGAACAAACGAAATCCGAAGGTACTGCACGTACTGCAAAGCCAAAATGATCATGCCGATTGAACTTCACAGGGAGGATTGCGTCTGGCGTCGTGCCTGGAAACTTGTGAACGATCAAAACTCCAAGAACGATTTGCCAAAGAGTTTGACTAAACAGTCATGACATTTGATCATTGGGAACCTTTCTAGCGAGAATTGGGAGAGACGCCCGTGAACCTCTCGAAGTCGAACAGTTCAAGAAGCTATCGCAGCACGAAAAGAATCCCACTGCAAATCCATCTGACAGCGACTGGAAAGGACGAGTATGGAACACCATTCGCAGATCAGGTACGAACGGAAAACCTATCCATAGACGGCGGCTGCTTACTGTTGAACCGCGATCTCCGCCGTAACCAATCGTTCAGAATTGAAGGACAAAACGGAGCCCGCTTTGTTGCGAGGGTGAGATGGTGTATGTACTACTTCAGGCAAGACACTCGACGCGTAGGTTTTCAACTGGATCCAGACTCAAGAAAAAGTTGGGTATTCAGCAATAGGGATGTCTAGTCTGGCACGTCTTGATCTTTGGGAAAGTATTCATGAAGCCACTGAAACGGGTTTTCTGCTGGATGATTGGTCACAATTGGCTTTCGTCCCGATATGACCTCTTGCTCGGTCGTGGGGGAAACTGGGAGTGTGGACGGTGCGGGAAGTTTGCGTTCAATTTGAAGCGGTGACGCCGACAGGACGACTGCCATTCAGTTGCTTCAATTAATGCTGGGGCGCTGTTCAAGCGTCGAACGAGAGCCGCTGCCCTCCAAGGTTACAGGAACCATGGCGCCGCCAGGGTTTATCAAAAAGTGTGGGTTCTGCGCAGGTCAGGACGCGAACTGCCCGGCTTGTGGAGGCGTGGGTAGAGTGCGAGTGTTGGAACCGTGCTGTCCCTGTAAGCGTTGCAGCGGAGCTGGCAGAGGAATTAGGAAGCCGTTTTCGATGTTTCGGAGCGGCGTGAATCTGTGCCCGGTCTGCCAGGGGCTGGGCTGGTTGAATGCCGAGCCTGTTGCCGACGGCCTGCCGAGCCAAATGTCGCCCCTTCGTTTGCCAGTGCAACTGCCGCGTGAGGCGCAAGAGCGAATCGATGCGAATATACGGTGGAGCATCGAGACGAAACAGGGCTTAGCGCAGCGAAAGAAAGACGGCGCATGATCACACCGATGGTCGCCCGCCTGGTCCGCCCTTCGACCACCCAGGGCTATTTGCTCTCCGAGTAGCCCGGCGACGATCATCAAGCCCTCTGCGGTGGCTTCGCCGCAATGGAATATTCCAGCAAAGTCGACTCAACTCCTCGGCATCCTTTGCGATCTCTAACTGAATCACCGTGGCCATCGCACTCCAGTTGCGTCGATTCAATTCCCGTATGGTCCAAAAAACCTAAATGGAGGCATTCCATCAATACGATCGCGCCTGAATCAAAGGTAGTTACTTGTCTGCGGTCCTCCAGGATCAGCGCCTCACTGCATGGCTTCCCCCGCTCGCTGCAAAAAACGCAGCAACGGCGTGTGTTCGCTTCGACAGACCACTGAGGGTGACTATCTCGTCAAAGGTTGATCTCCACCTCAGGCTGCCTGACGATAGTAGTAGTTCAGCATTCCACCCAACCGCTGGCGGCACTGGATTGCCCCCATGCTACTGACGTAGGGCTCTTCCTCAATGATGAGCCGGTTGCCCAGCCCTTGATGGTTACGCTCGCGATGATAATGCACAACGAATTCGTGAACCGCCTTCCGCAACGAACCTTCTCCGAATAAGATCATCCGTTCCAAACAGGATTCCTTGATAGTTCTCACAAATCGCTCGGCGTGGGCATTCAAGTTCGGGGAGCGTGGCGGGAGTTTCACCGATTTTACCCCACTGGTCCCCAGAGTCTCCAGAAACTCTGCCGTGAACAAGGGGTCTCGGTCATGGATCAAGTATCGTTTCCCGACCAGGAAGCCTTCCGCAGCATCATTGAGATTGCGTGCAACCTGGCTCATCCAGAGTCCATTTGCCCGCTTGGCCAGTCCGGCTATCTCCACCCGTCGAGTGGACAGGTCGATTAGGAACAGCACCAGAAACCTCGTCAAGCCCTCGCGAGTCCAAGCCTCGATGGTGAAAAAGTCCGCAGCCACAATTACCTCTCTATGCTGGGTCAGGAACTCCTTCCAGGTGGTCTTCCGCTTACGTTCGGGCGCCGGTTCCAAACCGTGCTCCTTGAGAATGTTGGCAACAGTACCGCGACCTACTTGATAGCCAAGATTGGCCAGCGCCCCCTGTATTCTCCGGTAGCCCCAATCGCGGTTCTCCGTGGCCACGCTGCTTGCTGCCGTCATACTTTCTGGCGATCAATTTCCGGTGCCAAGCCAAGAGAGTCTCCGGCGTAACGATCGTGGCCAGTCCGTGAAGTACAAGTCGGCCCAGTTTCTTGGCTCTGACTGCTAGGCGACGGCGCTGGTCGTCGTTTAGGCGCAACCGCCTGCTGCCGAGTTGTTCATGGAGCACACGGTTCTCTTCGTGGAGGTAGTCGATGACTTCTTGTTGCTGTTGGTTCAGGTAGCCAGCGAGGGAGATCAGTAACAGTCGAAATGGATCCAACGTCATGCGCATTGTGTCAGCGTAGCACGCCGATAATCTCTTCTCACACGCACATCTCCACCGTCGAGCGGAATCTCTATCCTGCTGCTGTTCAAAGGGATCAGATATTTGGACACTACGCGGGCCACGGCTTCTGCCTCAATCTCCGGCCAAGCGACCGCCTGCCGTGCCAGTTCCTCGGTTGGCCCGTCGCCCGTGCATCGTGCGAAAAGGACGACTGCCTCGGGCCGCGTGTTGAACTGCGCGTTCCCGAAGAACGGCGACTTTTTTCCCGTCATCTCCACCGGTTGGCGCTCTATCTCGCGATCGCTTCGATAGCCGGCGAGAAAGTACTTGCGTTGCGGAGGTTTGTCGGATGTGAATTCCACATGAGCGACAATCGGTGCACCCACACGATCCACGCCAAATGGAGGTCTCCAGGGATGGCCCTGATCCACCCGAACCTTTGCTGAGGCTTTTTCGTCGCAGGCGCTTTGGTGCTGCGCCAGCAGGGCAGCTGGCATGATCATCAGCAGACCCGCCCAAGCCGGTTAAGAATCGCACGACGCCCTTTGCCTCCTCTATCTATTCATGGCTCGTCCCTGCGGCCACAATGTCACTTTTGTTGCTTCTCTCCGGCACGGTGTAACAACCTCGCAGTTTTGTTCTTGCGTCGTCGGGCAATTGAGACAAACAGAGCATCCACCAGCGCGAGCTGCGTTATACGCGATGCCAGAGGAGCCTGAAAATATTTGATCTGGCTGGGAGTGGCGTACAGCACAAGAT
>Ga0187893_10012930_pt1 | contig 11734 bp, 12 predicted proteins | sample MA1701074metaG_FD_139574 | JGI IMG/M metagenome (GOLD analysis project Ga0187893, IMG submission 139574) | White microbial mat communities from a basaltic lava cave in the Kipuka Kanohina Cave System on the Island of Hawaii, USA - MA170107-4 metaG ... | reverse complement strand
TGGTCGCGGAAGCCGTGCAGGGCCTGGCCGCAAGCGGCAAGACCTACGAGAAGGACGGCGCGCTGTGGCTGCGCACCACCGACTTCGGCGACGACAAGGACCGCGTGGTGCGCAAGTCCGACGGCGGCTATACCTACTTCGTGCCAGACGTGGCCTACCACGTCACCAAATGGCGGCGCGGCTTCCGCAAGGTGATCAACGTGCAGGGGATGGACCACCACAGCACCGTCACGCGCGTGCGCGCGGGCCTGCAGGCGCTCGCGCTCGGCATTCCCGAGGGCTACCCGGATTACGTGCTGCACAGCCTCGTCCGGGTCATGCGCGGCGGCGCCGAGGTGAAGATCTCCAAGCGCGCCGGCGCCTACGTCACGGTGCGGGACCTCATCGACTGGGTCGGGCGCGACGCGGTGCGCTTCTTCCTCGTGTCGCGCAAGGCCGACAGCGAGTTCACCTTCGACGTCGATCTCGCGCTCGCGCGCAGCGAGGAGAACCCGGTCTACTACGTGCAATACGCGCACGCCCGGGTTTGCAGCGTCTTTGCGCAGTGGGGGGGTCACCCGGGTTCGCTTGCGACTGCAAGCCTTGATGCCTTGAAAGGCGAAAAAGAACTGGCGCTTGCCCAGCGGCTCGCGCAGTTCCCGGAGCAGGCGGCGAACGCGGCGCGCGAGCTCGCGCCGCACGCGGTCGCGTTCTACCTGCGCGAGCTCGCGGGCGAATTCCACCGCTACTATAATGCCGAGCGCATTCTGGTCGAGGACGAGGCGGTGCGCGCGGCGCGCCTCGCGTTGTGCGCGGCGGTGCGCCAGACGCTCGCAAACGGCCTCGCGCTCCTCGGCGTTTCCGCGCCGGAGAAAATGTGACAGCGAAAACCGCCCGCCCGCTTGCAGGATCCCGCCGCGGCCGCTCCGCCGGCGGGTTCCTGCTCGGCATGGCGGTCGGGCTGCTCGTCGGCCTTGGAATAGCGCTCGCGGTCGCGCTGTTCCTGAACAAGACGCCGATCCCGTTCATGGGCAGCAAGAAGCCCGCCGCGGCCAAGGAGAGCGCCGACCCCGGCAAGGCCGCCCAGGTCGCGGGGATGCCGCAGGGCGGCGCGGCGTCGCCGGCGGCAAAGACGCCGGAGAAGCCGAAGTACGACTTCTACAAGATCCTGCCGGGCGGCGAGGAACCGGTCTCGGAGCGCGAGCTGAAGGACGCGGCCAAGGCAGCGAAAGGTCAGCCGGATGGGGGCAAGGGCGTTTATTTCATCCAGGCGGGCTCGTTCCAGAATCCCGCCGACGCCGACAACCAGAAGGCGCGGATCGCGATCCTCGGCTTCGAGTCGAGCGTCGAGCCGACCGCCCTGCCGGACAAGGGCACCTGGTACCGCGTGCGGCTCGGGCCGTACACGGGTCTGGAGGACGTGAACAAGGTGCGGCGGGTGCTGGCGCAGAACGGAATCGACGCAAGCCTGGTCAAAGTGAAGGACCTGGCTGCCAAGGAAGGCAGGTAGAACGGATGGATCATCAACGTCGCATGCTCGTCGCCGCCCTGGCGCTCTCGCCCCTCGTGGCGCGCGCGCAGGAAGGCGTCGCCTACACCACGCTGCGCAAGCCGCTGCCGGTCGAGACGGAGGGCAAGATCGAGGTGGTCGAGTTCTTCTGGTACGGCTGCATCCACTGCTACCGCATGGAGGCGCTGCTCGAGGCCTGGCTGCCGAAGCTCAGGCCCGATACCCGGTTCCGTCGCATCCCGGCTGCGTTCGAGGATCCGCGCTTCGCCTACGATGCCGCGATCTTCTACACGTTCGAAGCGCTCGGCGTGCTCGACAAGCTGCACAAGCCGCTCTTCGACGCGATCCATCTGAACAAGCTGCGCACGACGAACAAGGACCCGCTCTACGCCTGGCTCGCGCAGCAGGGCGTCGACACGAAGAAGTTCGAGGCGACGCTGAACTCCTTCGGCGTGCAGAGCCGGCTGAAGCGCGCCGCGCAGCTCACCGTCGCATCCGGCATCGACGGCACGCCCGCCCTCGCGGTGCACGGGCGCTACACGATCAGCGCCGAGCAGGGCCCGACCCTGGAAGGGATGCTCGCGACCGCCGACCGGCTGGTCGCCAGCCTGCGCAAGAGCCTGCCGGCCCCGGCCAAGAAGTAGCCGCCGCCCGGCGTGCGCCGCCTCTTCATCACCGGCGCATCCTCGGGCATCGGCGAAGCCCTGGCGCGGCACTACGCCGCCGAGGACACCGAGATCGGCCTCTTCGCGCGGCGGCGCGAGCTGCTCGAGACGCTTGCCGCGAACCTGCCCGGGCGCACCGCGGTCTATGCCGCCGACATCGCGGATGCGGCGGCGGTCGACGCGGCCGCGAAGGACTTCCTTGCGCGCTTCGGCACGCCCGATCTCGTCATCGCGAACGCCGGCGTTTCGATCGGCACGCGGGCCGATTCGATCGCCGACCTCGACCGGCTGCGCCGCGTCCTGGAAGTGAACGTCACCGGGCTCGCTGCCACGCTTTCGGCGTTCGCGCCGAGCATGCGCGCCGCGGGGCGCGGCACGCTCTGCGGCATCGCGAGCGTCGCGGGCTTCCGCGGCCTGCCCGGCGCGAGCGCCTACAGCGCCTCCAAGTCCGCGGCGCGCACCTGGCTCGAAGCGCTGCGCGTAGAGCTCGCGGGCAGCGGCGTATCGGTGGTCACGATCTGCCCCGGCTACATCGACACGCCGATGACGCAGGTGAACAGGTACCGCATGCCCTTCATCATTTCCGCGGAAGAAGCGGCGCGGCGCTTCGCGCGCGCGATCGCAGCGAGGAAGCGCCTCACGGTCATTCCGTGGCAGATGGCCCTGGTCTCGCTGCTGCTGCGCCTTGTGCCGGGCTGGCTCTTCGACCGGCTCCGCGCACGCGCGCCGCGCAAGCCGCGCGATCTGCCGCTCTGAGCTAGGTCGGCTTCTTGGCGGCGAGCCGCAGCATCACGTAGCTGCCGGGCGCGTCCTCGAGCGCGTTGGCCGGGATGCGCGCCGGCGCCTTGGCGTTGCCGCCGTTTTCCTCGTTTCGCTCGGCGATCCACGCCTGCCAATCGTCCCACCACGAGCCGGGGTGCTGGGTCGCGCCCTTGAACCACTCATCGGCGGTCGCAGGGCGCGCGTCGTTCGTCCAGTAGTGGTACTTCCTCGCCGCCGGGGGGTTGATGATGCCGGCGATGTGACCCGAGCCGCCGAGCACGAAGCGCACGTCGCCTGCGAGGTACTTCGAGCCCTTGTAGGTCGTCTTCCAGGGCGAGATGTGGTCTTCCGCGGTCGAAATGAAGTACGCCGGCACGTCTACCTTCGACAGGTCGATCGGCTCGCCGGCGAGCGCGAGCGCGCCCGGGACGCCGAGCCGGTTCTTGATGTACATGTTGCGCAGGTAGAAGCTGTGCATGCGCGCGGGCATGCGGGTGGAGTCGGCGTTCCAGTACAGCAGGTCGAACGGGAACGGGCTCTTGCCGAGCAGGTAGTTGTTGATGACGAAGGACCACACCAGGTCGTTCGCGCGCAGCAGGTTGAAGGTCGAGGCCATCTCCGAGCCCTCGAGGTAGCCGCGCTCGTTCATCTTCTTCTCGAGGTTCTCGACCTGCGCTTCGTCGATGAAGACGCCGAGCTCCCCGGGTTGCGAGAAGTCCAGAAGGCTCACGAAAAAAGTGGCGCTGTTTACTCTTTCCAGTTGTTTTCTTTGAGCCAAGAAGCCCAAAGTCGCACCCAGCAGCGTGCCGCCGAGGCAATAGCCGATGAAATTCACTTTCTTCTCGCCCGTGGCCTTCTCCACCGCCTCGAGCGCCGCAAGCGGCCCCTGCAGCATGTAGTCCTCGAAGTCCTTCTGCGCGAGGCGCGCATCCGGGTTCACCCACGAGAGCACGAACACCGTGTGGCCCTTGTCGACCGCGTACTTGATGAAGGAGTTGGTCGGGCGCAGGTCGAGGATGTAGTACTTGTTGATCCAGGGCGGGATGATGACGAGCGGCGTGCGCCAGGCCTCGGCCGTGCTCGGCTGGTACTGGATGAGCTGCATCAGCTCGGTGTGGAAGACCACCTTGCCGGGCGTGGTGGCGACGTTCTTGCCGAGCTGGAACGCCGATTCGTCCGTCATGCTGATGCGCAGGCTGCCCTCGCCCTTCTCGATGTCGGCGAGCAGGTTGGCCAGCCCTTTTAGCAGGTTCTGGCCGCCGCTCGAGAGCGTCTCGCGCAGCACCTGCGGGTTGGTGTGCGCGAAGTTGGTCGGCGAGAGCGCATCCACGTACTGGCGCGTGAAGAACGCCACCTTCTTCTGCGATTCGGGCGAGAGGCCGTCGACCTGCGCCACCGCCTTCTGGATGTGCTGCGCCGCGATGAGGTAGGACTGCTTGATGTAGTCGAAGAGGAAGTTCGAGCTCCAGTCGGAATCCTTGAAGCGCGCGTCGCCCTTGGCCGGCTCGGCGACCGGCGGCGCCTGCACGCCGAACATGCGCATCCAGCTCGACTGCCACAGCTGCAGGTAGTCGGCCATCATGCTGGCCGAGGCGGCGGCCATCGCCATCGGGTTGCTCAGCATTCGCGAGTAGAGGTCCATGTAGGCCTTGGCGATGCCGAGCTCGTCGCTGGTCGCGGCGGTCAGGCTCGAGGCCACGTTCCGGCCGGCGTACTCGCCGAGGATCTTGGCCGAACGCTCGGCGACCTGCTGCAGCACGCGCGCGGTCTCTTCCGGATCAGGGGTGGCGAGTTGCGTTTCCATTCAGCTCCTTTGTGCGGGCGAGAAGCGCGCGACGCCGTCGTCTCCGACGGCGCGCGCGAGCCTGCCATCGTATTGCAGGCAGTGCAGGTGCGCGATCGCCTCGCCCATGGCGAAGAAAATCTGGTTGTCGTCGAGCTTGCGCCGGAAAAGTACTTCCAGCACGTCGGCAGCGGTCCGCGGCTGCTGCGCGCAGGCGGCTTGGAGCGCGCCGAGCCGCTCCGCGTGGTGCGCCTGCAGTTGCGCGACGCGCGCGTGCGCACCGCGAAACGGCAGGCCGTGCGAGGGCAGCGCGAGGACCTCCTCTGGCAGTGCGCGGTAGCGCCCGATCGAATCGAGAAACAGCCGCAGCGGGTTGGACCAGGGATCGATCGGGCGCACGGCGATGTTGGTCGAGATGCGCGGCAGGAGCATGTCACCCGCGATCAGCACGCCGAGCGCATCGCAGTAGAGCGAGAGGTGCTCGGGCGAGTGGCCGTAGCCGAGCATGACGCGCCAGTCGCGGCCCCCGATCGGGATGCTCTCGCCGTCGAACACGCGCTTGTGGGCGAACGGGAAATCCGGCACGAGCTTGCGGTACAGGTCGCCGCGCGCGAGCAGCGCCGCGCCCTGCGCTTCCGCCAGGCCGTTGGCGCGAAAGAGCGCGATCTGCGCCTCGGTCGAATAGCCCGCGGCGCCGTGGCGCGCGGCATGGACGGTCAGGTACTCGGCGCGCGTCATCCAGAGCTCGGCGCCGAAGCGCTCGCACAGCCAGCCGGCGTTGCCCGCGTGGTCGGGGTGGTAGTGCGTCACGATGACGCGGCGAACGGGATTTATCTTTGAACCAAGAACACGATCCCAAAGCCCGCGTGTGGCGTCGTTTCCCAGGCCCGTGTCGACGAGCGTCCAGCCGCCCTCGTCCTCCAGCGCCCACAGGTTGATGTGGTCGAGCTGGAACGGCAGCGCCATGCGCAGCCAGTGCACGCCGGGCGCAACTTCGGCGGCGGTGCCGGGCGCAGGGGGATTCGCGAACGGATAGACGATGGGAGCGGTTTCGGGCATGGGCAAGAAGCTACAATTCGCCCTCCGGGTGCGATTATCGCCGCAGTGCAGCATCGGGGGCAACCCGGCGCATGGACGAAAAGCTTTCCGGCGAACGCAGCGAGTATTCGATCAGCGACCTCGCGCGCGAGTTCGACGTCACCCCGCGCGCGATCCGCTTCTACGAGGACCACGGCCTGCTCGCGCCGAGGCGCTCCGGCCAGCGCCGCATCTACTCGCCGCGCGACCGCACGCGGCTCAAGCTCACGCTGCGCGGCAAGCGCCTCGGCTTCACGCTCTCGGAGATCCGCGAGCTGATCGACATGTACGAGCCCGGGCGCGACGCGCGCCCGCAGCTCGAGCGCTTCCGCGCCGTGCTGCAGGCCCACACCGCGGCGCTGCTGCAGCAGCGCGGCGACATCGAAGCCCAGCTCTCCGAGCTGCAAGCCTTTGAAAAGAAGATAAAAAAGCAACTCCGCCGGAATTGACGTTTACGTAAACGTAAAGTAGCCTAGCGGGTTCCCCAATGGACTTCTCCTTCCTCAGGTTCGAGCACGGCGAGACCGTCGCGATGCTGCGCGAGACGGTGCGCGATTTCGCGCAGAAGGAGATCGCGCCGCGCGCGGCCGAGATCGAGCGCGCCAACGACTTTCCCGCCGATCTCTGGCGCAAGCTCGGCGCGCTCGGCCTGCTCGGCATCACCGTCGAGGAGGACTACGGCGGCACGAACATGGGCTACCTCGCGCACATCGTCGCGATGGAGGAGATCTCGCGCGCTTCCGGCGCGGTCGGCCTGTCCTACGGCGCGCACTCGAACCTCTGCGTCAACCAGGTCCGCCGCAACGGCTCCGAAGCGCAGAAGAAGAAATACCTGCCGAAACTGGTCTCGGGCGAGCACGTGGGCGCGCTCGCGATGTCGGAGCCCGGCGCCGGCTCGGACGTGGTCGGCATGCGCCTGCGCGCGGAGCGCCGCGGCGAGCGGTACGTGCTAAACGGCAACAAGATGTGGATCACCAACGGACCGGACGCGAACGTGCTCGTCATCTACGGCAAGACGAGCGACCGCGGCATCACCGCGTTCCTGGTCGAGAAAGGCATGAAGGGGTTCTCTACCGCGCAGAAGCTGGACAAGCTCGGCATGCGCGGCTCGAACACCTGCGAGCTCGTCTTCCGCGACTGCGAGGTCCCGGCCGAGAGCATCCTCGGCAAGGAAGGCGAAGGCGTGAAGGTGCTGATGTCGGGCCTCGACTATGAGCGCGCGGTGCTCGCCGCAGGACCGCTCGGCATCATGGCCGCCTGCCTCGACGTGGTCGTGCCCTACGTGCACGAGCGCAAGCAGTTCGGCCAGTCGATCGGCGAATTCCAGCTCATGCAGGGCAAGCTCGCCGACATGTACACGACCTTCTCCGCCTGCCGTGCCTACGTGTACGCCGTCGGCCAGGCGCTCGACCGGGACGAGACGACGCGCAAGGACGCCGCGGGCGCGATCCTCTACGCGGCCGAGAAGGCGACCTGGATGGCGGGCGAGGCGATCCAGGCGATGGGCGGCATGGGCTACATCAACGAGACGCCGACCGGACGCCTCTGGCGCGACGCCAAACTCTACGAGATCGGCGCGGGCACCTCCGAAATCCGCCGCTGGCTGATCGGGCGTGAGCTGTTCGAGGAAACGCGGTGACCGGGGTCGCCGAGCTGCTGCGGCGCAACCGGGAGTGGTCCGAGAGCGTGCGCGCGTCCGACCCGGGGTTCTTCGATCGCCTCGCAGGGCAGCAATCGCCGGCGTTTCTCTGGATCGGCTGCTCGGACTCGCGCGTGCCGGCCAACCAGATCACCGGCCTCGCCCCGGGCGAGGTCTTTGTCCACCGCAACATCGCCAACGTGGTCGTGCATACCGACCTGAACTGCCTCTCGGTGATCCAGTTCGCGGTCGACATCCTGAAGATTCGCCACGTGATCCTCTGCGGCCACTACGGGTGCAGCGGCGTGCACGCGGCCATGACCAAGCACAGCATCGGCCTGTCGGACAACTGGCTGCGCCACGTGCAGGACGTCGCGGCGACGCATGCGGCGGAGCTCGGGGCGATCGCCGAGGAGCGAGCGCGACATCGAAGGCTTTGCGAGCTGAACGTGCTCGCGCAGGTCGAGAACGTCGCGCAGTGCACCGCGGTGCAGGAAGCCTGGCAGCGCGGCCAGCCGCTCGAGGTGCACGGCTGGATCTACGACCTGCGCGACGGCCTGCTGCATGACCTGAAGGTTTCCAGGCAGGGAGCGCAATGAGCGATCTGTTCGAGACCTACCGCGGTGCCGTCTACCCGTGGCATTGCGACCACATGGGGCACATGAACGTCATGTGGTACGTGGGCAAGTTCGACGAGGCGACCTGGAACCTGTTCGCGAGCGTCGGCATCACGCCGGCGTTCCTGCGCGAGCGCAACGTCGCGATGGCCGCGGTGCAGCAGGACATCAGCTACCGGCGCGAGCTGCATTCGGGCGACGTGGTCGCGATCCGCTCGGGCGTGCTGGAGGTGCGCGACAAGGTCGTCAAATGGGTGCACGAGATGCGCCACGCGGTCACGGGCGAAGTGTCGGCGGTGTGCGTGCTCACCGGCGTGCACATGGACGGCAAGACGCGCAAGTCGGTGGCGCTGCCGGCGGAGATCGCCGAAGGCTGCCGCAAGCGCCTGTGCAGTTATGAGCTAAAAGGAGCAAGCAAATGAAAACCGATCCGGTTGTCATCGTTTCGGCCGCGCGAACCCCGATGGGCGCCTTCCAGGGCGAGCTGAAGGGCCTCGCCGCACCCGAGCTCGGCGCCGCGGCGATCCGCGCCGCGATCGAGCGCGCCAAGCTTGCGCCTGACGCGGTGCAGGAGGTACTCATGGGCTGCGTGCTGCCCGCCGGCCAGGGCCAGGCGCCGGCGCGCCAGGCGGCGCTCGGCGCGGGACTGCCGCTCGGCACCGGCTGCACCACGATCAACAAGATGTGCGGCTCGGGCATGAAGGCCGCGATGCTCGCGCACGACGGCTTGCTTGCAGGGTCGCTCGAGATTGCGGTCGCGGGCGGCATGGAGTCGATGACCAACGCACCTTATCTCCTGCCCAAGGCGCGCGCCGGCCTGCGCATGGGCCACGGCCAGGTGATCGACCACATGTTCTACGACGGGCTGGAGGACGCGTACGACAAGGGGCGGTTGATGGGCACGTTCGCCGAGGATTGCGCGCAGAAGTACGCGTTCTCCAGGGAAATGCAGGACGCCTTTGCGGTGAAATCTCTCGAGAGGGCGAAGCAGGCGAACAGCGACGGCTCTTTCGCCTGGGAGATCACCCCGATCGCGCTCAAGTCCGGCAAGGAGCAGAAGTTCGCCGAGATGGACGAGCAGCCGTTCAAGGCCAACCTCGAGAAGATCCCCTCGCTCAAGCCCGCCTTCCGCAAGGACGGCACGGTGACCGCGGCCAACTCCTCGTCGATCTCGGACGGCGCGGCGGCGCTCGTGCTGATGCGCCGCTCGGCGGCCGAGAAGCGCGGCCTCGCGCCGCTCGCCACCGTCATCGGCCACTCGACCCATGCGCAGGCGCCTGCCTTGTTTACGACCGCGCCTGTCGGCGCCATCAAGAAATTGCTTGAAGCGACAAAATGGACCCCAGAGAAGGTGGACCTCTTTGAAATCAACGAAGCCTTCGCGGTGGTGACCCTGGCGGCGATGAAGGAGCACGGCCTGCCGCACGACAAGGTGAACGTGCACGGCGGCGCCTGCGCGCTCGGCCACCCGATCGGCGCCTCCGGCGCGCGGATCCTCGTCACCCTGATCGGCGCGCTGAGGAAGCATGGCGGGAAGCGCGGGATTGCTTCTCTTTGCATTGGCGGCGGAGAGGCGACCGCGATGGCGATCGAGCTGTGAAAAAAACGAACAAGAAAACCCTGCAAGCCATGCTGGACCGCTCCAAGTTCCTGCGGCCCTGGGGCTTTCGCGTCGCGAAGGTCGGCGACGGCGAATGCACGCTCGAGCTGCCGCACCGCGCCGAGCTCGAGCGCCCGGGCGGCATCGTCAACGGCCCGGCGCTGATGGCCGCGGCCGACTGCGCGATGTGGGTCGCGATCAAGACGCGCATCGGCATCGAGCGCGATGCGCTCACCGCGGAGCTGAACACCGCCTTCCTCAGCCCGGCCAACGGCAGGAAGGTGTTCTGCACCGCGCGGATCCTCAAGTTCGGCAACCGCCGCATCTACGGCGTGGCCGAGTGCCACGACCGCGGCGGCAAGCTCTACAGCCACCACACCCTGACCTACGCGCGGATAGGAGGGGGCGACGGGGGAACCTAGGTTCCCCTGTTCCGAGCTAGCGATGCCGCTTTCTGCCGATCACGAGCAGATCCGCGACGCGGTGCGCCGCTTTGCGCGCGAGCGCCTCGCGCCGAACGCGGCGCGCTGGGATCGCGACAAGCTCTTCCCGCGCGAGGAGATGCAGGGCCTCGCCGGCATGGGCCTGTGCGGCGTGGCGATCCCCGAGCGGTGGGGCGGCGCCGGGCTGGATTACACCGCGCTCGGGCTCGCCTGCGAGGAGATCTCGGCGGGCGACGGCTCGACCTGCACCATCCTCATGGTCACGAACCTCGTCGCCAACATCGTGCAGGGCTACGGCGACGACGCGCAGAAGAAGGAGTTCCTGGTCCCGCTCGCGCAGGGCAAGATGCTCGGCGCCTTCTGCCTCACCGAGCCGCACGCGGGCTCGGACGCGGCCGCGATCACCACACGCGCGGAGAAATCCGGCGGCCATTACGTGCTGAACGGCGTCAAGCAGTTCATCACCTCCGGCAAGTCCGCGGGCATCGCCGTCGTATTTGCCGTCACGGACAAGGCCCAGGGCAAGCGCGGGATCAGCGCCTTCCTCGTGCCGACCTCCACGCCGGGCTACACCGTGGCTCGCATCGAGGACAAGACCGGGCAGCGCGCCTCCGACACCGCGCAGATCGTGCTCGAGAACTGCAAGGTGCCCGCGGCGAACCTGCTCTCGGGCGAGGGCGCCGGCTACCGCATCGCGCTCGCCAACCTCGAGTCCGGCCGCATCAACGTCGCCGCGCAGGCGACCGGCATGGCGCGCGCCGCGCTCGAGGCGGCGCTCGCCTACGCGGGCGAGAGAAAGAGCATGGGCAAGCCCCTGATCGGCCACCAGGCGGTGAATTTCCGGCTCGCCGACATGGCGACCGGCGTGGAGGCCTCGCGCCAGCTCTACCTGCATGCGGCGGCGCTGCGCGACACGGGCGCGCCGTGCCTGAAGGAAGCCTCGATGGCGAAGCTCTTCGCCTCCGAGACCGCCGAGCGCGTCTGCTCGGACGCGATCCAGATCCACGGCGGCTACGGCTACGTGGCGGACTTCCCGGTCGAGCGCATCTGGCGCGACGTGCGCGTATGCCAGATCTACGAGGGCGCGAGCGACATCCAGCGCCTCGTGATCGGCAGGGCGCTGGAGGGCGGCTGATGCCGGCGATCAAGAGCCAGCTCGAGGTCCGCTCCGAGGAGTTCCGCGCCAACGCGGCGCGCATGCGCGCGCTGGTGGAGGACCTGCGCGCCAAGGTCGGCAAGGTGTCGCTCGGCGGGGACGCGGCGGCGCGCCAGAAGCACGTCGCGCGCGGCAAGCTCCTTGCCCGCGAGCGCGTGCGCGTGCTGCTCGACCCGGGGTCGCCGTTCCTGGAGATCGGCCAGCTCGCCGCCTGGGGCATGTACGGCGGCGAGGTGCCCTCGGCCTCGATCGTCACCGGCATCGGCCGCGTCGCCGGCCGCGAGTGCGTGGTGGTCGCGAACGACGCCACGGTGAAGGGCGGCACCTACTACCCGATGACGGTGAAGAAGCACCTGCGCGCGCAGGAGATCGCGCTGCAGAACCGGCTGCCGTGCATCTACCTGGTCGACTCGGGCGGCGCCTTCCTGCCCGAGCAGGACAGCGTGTTCCCGGACCGCGAGCACTTCGGCCGCATCTTCTACAACCAGGCCAACATGTCCGCG
>Ga0187893_10012929_pt1 | contig 11734 bp, 17 predicted proteins | sample MA1701074metaG_FD_139574 | JGI IMG/M metagenome (GOLD analysis project Ga0187893, IMG submission 139574) | White microbial mat communities from a basaltic lava cave in the Kipuka Kanohina Cave System on the Island of Hawaii, USA - MA170107-4 metaG ... | reverse complement strand
GCACGCTCGCGACCTATCAGTACGCGGGCAGCCGCGTGCCGTCGCTTGCGCTGCCGAACAACGTGACGCGCACCCAGACCTACGACGCCCTGCTCCGGAGCACGCTCGTGGAGTACCGGAAGAACACGACCTCGCAGAAGAAGTTCGAGTACGTCTACAACCTCGCCGACTACCGCCTTCTCGAGAAGCGACACCACGCAGGGGGGACCGGCGACAACTACGACCTCGACAGCATCTACCGCTCAGCGACAGTCAAGGCGGGCGTAGCAGACCCGGTTGCCGAACAACAGAACCCGGGATCGCAGACCGTCGCGTCCACCACCGGCGTCACCTACGACGCCGCCCAGAGCCGGTCCCAGGTAATCGTGACCGCCGGCGGGACGCCCACGACCACGAACTACACCACCGACGCCCTGAACTTCTACACAGCCGTCGGAGGCGTGACGCATGTCCGCGACGCGAATGGTAACCTGAAGGACGACGGCACGAACCTCTACGACTACGACTACAGGAACCAGCTCGTGCGCATCCGCCGGAAGTCGGACATGGCCGTGATCGGGACCTACGAGTACGACGGCATCTGCCGCCGCATCGCGAAGTCAACGAGCACGGGCACCATCAGCTTCTACTGGATCGGCTTCGAACTCGCGATGGAGTACGACGCATCCGGTCTCGTCTCCCGCCGCCAGCGTGGCGCCGGCTTCAACGAGGTCGTGACCGCTTACCAGCGCGACATCGCCGATCTCGACCAAGACGGAAGCACGACCGACTACGTGCCCCTCACGCCGCTCTACGATGGGGCGTACGACTGCGTCGGCGTGCTCGATCAGACCGGGGCCGTGGCAGAGTCGTACGTGCACAACTACGATGGCTTAGTCACGATCACGAACGCGTCTGGTGGCCCGATCCCGACAAGCGCGATCGGCTGGCACCAGGGCTACGGCCGCATGTATCGAGACGGCGAGTCCCAGCTGCTATATGCCGTCCACCGATACTACAGCTCCGCGACGGGTAGATTCATCACGGAGGATCCCCTACGCCGGTGGTTTGATGCTCTCAATGGAGGCAACGGCCATGCATGGGTTGCCAATCGCTACCGGAATATTTGGGATCCGCTCGGCCTAGTCACGCCGTCGCAACACGTGCTCAACATACGGAGCCTCCACAGTGCGATGGCCCAAGTCGACGACAGCGAGCAGCCGGAGGAATTGACGGAGATTGAGGACATCACAACCGAAGCCGAGGTCCAGTTTGTTCTGCTTGATGACGAGGCGGCAGACGAGATTCTCCCCGAAGGTGACGACATTGCCACCCGTCATGCCTTGTTCGGGCTAGGGTGGAATCCGCTCTGGTACGACCACTTCATCTACATTCGCGCTTCCGCGATGGACAAGTGGAGTTCGGAGGAGTACTACCTGCGCGTCATGCATGAGTTGGAGCACGCCGCCGGGGCGCCGAAAGAGAAGTGCGCCGCTGACGTCATTGAGTTGAACCGAAGAGCTGCTAAGTACCTTCTTCTCTTGGCAAAGAAGTCGAAGGCACTGAAGTTCCTCGATCCGGACAAGATCAAAAAACAGGCCCGCCGATTCGGTGTTAGCAAAGAGGATGTGGCTAGCATGGAGTAGCTGTGGGTAGCACGTCAGTCGCGCGACGCGTCGCTACCGTGATCCTACTGCTAGGCGCGGTGTTCCTCCTCATGTGTGTGCTGGATCCTCTGTGGGGCCACTGGTTCTACTCTGGACCGGGGCAATACCATGCCATGTCGCTCAGGGAATTCATGGAAGAGGAGCTTCGCGGTGTGTGGATCGAGTGCGGCGATGCTCCGGTTGTCATGATGCAATTCAGTCCAGAGCGGAACGCGTTGGTATGTCGGATGCACGATGGACAGTTTGTGTTATGCGCGATTGAGATCAACGAGTATCACTTGGCTTCTGTGCTGATGGAAGTCACCGGAAATCTCAGAGGCATGCATGGTCGCGCCTTTGCCTTGCTCAACTTGGAGTCCGGAAGCCTGGAACTGGAGATGCTAGACGGATCACTGGCGCTAGCCGAGAAAACCCCTTTCCGACGTGTTCAGGAGGGGGAGATCATTGACCAAGAGGCGGTCGGTCTGTTCAGGACACTAGCAATTCCTCTCCGCGGTGGACGCTTCTGCGCCAAACCCCCTGAAGGAGGATTGAAGCGTTGAAGCGGCCCGGTGTGGCGGCCCACTGTAGCGGCTGTGGCGGCCCACCGGCGGATGGACGGCGCCGGACGTGACGCGGAGGCGATGGGATGCGCTGTCCTGATGGCGATCCGCGGGCGGCGCGTGGAACTGCGGACGGAGTCCGGTCGCGTCGGGGACTGGGACGACATGATGTGCGGAGAGCGGGAGCTACGCCGCGCGGCGCAGGCGGAGCACGGGGAGCCGGTGGTCGCCATCGACAAACCTGACGGCGAGTGTGAATGGTCATGTCAAATGACCCCGCGGTGGTCATCGAATGTGACCCCCCCGCGGAGGCCGCCGGTTGCGCTCACGCGGTCTTCTTCTTCGGGGCGTCACCTCCCTTCGCGTCCTTGTAGCGGCCCAGCACCGGATGGACGGCGCGAGGCGCGATCCTGGGGCGCCCGAACGCGGTTGCTGGCAGGCGGCTCGCGCGCGCGGCCGCGTGGTCCGGATGGAGCGCGGCCCCGTCGGGGACGCGGGCATCGTGGTTGTCAGGGAGCGCGGGCTACGCCGCGTCGCGCAGGCGGAGCACGGGGAGACGGCGAATCGCCTCCGATGAACCGCACGGCGAGCACGCCTCGGGTCAGCGCGCGCCGCGGTCGTCGCGGTCGATCGGCGTGAACCTCGTCGGGGGTGCGCTGCCTCAGCGCCTGATGCGGGCGCTCTCCGTTGAACCACGAAACGAACCGGAGCAGATCGCGCTCGATGGAACGGAGCGGCCGGTAGAGGAAGAGGCCGCGCGCGTACTCGTCCTTCATCGAGCGCCAGAACCGCTCGATGAGAGCCACGGAGCCCGCTCTCCCGATCGCGCCGAAGCGGCGGCGGATGCCGCGGCGGCTCAGCGCGCGGCTGAACACGGCGGACGTGAGCTGGGGACCCTGGTCCGAGACGAGGTGGCGGGGTACGCCGTGGCCGCGCACGGCCTCGCGGAGGAGCCGGACGGCGAACGCGGCCGTCGGCTCCACAGCGCAGGCGCGCAGTGCGAGCACCTTCCTCGAGAAAGCGTCCACGACCGCGCCGACGAAGACCGACCGGAAGGTGCCGCCGACCCGCGTGAAGTCCACGAGCCAGATGTGGTTCGGACGCTTCGCGAGGAGCTCGCCGACGCGGCGCGGGAGGACGCGGACGCCGGCGGCAGGCCGGGACGGTCGCTCGCGGAGGGCGCGCTGGACGGTCGAGCGCGACGCCTTCATGCCGAGGCGTGCGAGGATCCCGGCGATCCGACGTGTGCCCCAGCGCGGCCACTCGCCCTTGAGACGGTGCGCGATCTCGCGCACGAGGTCGGGGAGCTTGTTCACGGGCGACTTCGCCCGGACGAGGTTCGCGCTGCCGGACTCCACGTCGCGGTTCCAGTTGACGATGGTCTGGACGGAGAGCACGAACGCGCGTGCCGTCGCGGAGACCGACAGGCCGTACCGAGAGCGGTGCCACAGGATCGCGAGCCGCTCCCAGGCGCGGTAGCGCGGTCGGCGGCGCGGGTGGAGGCGACGGAGCCTCGCGCGGAGCACCTCGATCTGCGCCCGCTGCCGTCCGACCGTCTCGCGGAGCGCGGCGATCTCCGCGGCGAGGGGCCGGCGCTGCCCGAGACTCGCGAGCCAGCGGTCGTGCGCGAGGGCGATCTCGCGGGCGACGAGGAGCAGGGCGCGGATCATCGAGGAAGCGTAGGGGGCGGGGCGTCGGGCGGCAACGCGGTCGTGCCCCCGCGCCCCCTTATGCCTCCTGCCACGCCGCGTCGGCGATGCCGTGCTCGGGCGTCAGCTTGAGCTTGCGGCGCAGCGCGCGGACGACGCTGTCGGGGAAGTCCGCGTTGCTGCCGTGGAACTGGAGCGGGTACGAGAGCGTGCGCGTCGGCATCTCCGGGTCCCGGCGCCTGAGCAGGCGGTGCCCGCCCTTCCCGCGGCCCTCGTCCTCCCAGCCCCCGAAGTGGCGGACCTTTCGGACGATGTCCCGCCGCTTCGTGGGCACCGGCCGCGCTCACGCGACGCCCGCGAGGACGTGCTCCTTGAGATCGACGCGCTGCGGCCCGGGGACCCGGAACGTCCCGACGACGTAGAGGTGGCGCTCGGCGCCCGCGACCTTGTCCCAGAGCTCGTCCGGCGCGCGCCGGGCGTAGACGCGCTGGGGATCCCCGTCTTCGACCGCGCTCCTGATCTCGAGTTCGAGTGCTGCGCGAAGCTCCTCCCGCGCCGACGCGACATCCTTGCCGAACGCCGCCGTGTCCGTCTGGAGGCAGTGCGCGACGACGGCGTCGCCATCCTGGTAGTAGAGGAAGTCGAAGTCGAAGCGGAGCGTGGGGGTCATCGGGTCAAACCTCGCGTGCCGCCGGCCTTGTGCTCCGCCCGCGCCTCGGAGACGAGGGCGTCCAGCTTGCCCGCCTTCGAGTCGGCTTCGATCTGCTCGTCCCAGGCGCGGGCGTCGAACTCCGCGAACCACTCCCGGAACTTCCGCAGCTCCTCGGGGGTGAGCCCGCGCACGTGCTTCTCCAGCTTCTCGAGGTTGGTCATGACGGCGCCTCGTGACAGTCGGCGGCGAACGCGAGGCACGCGCGGACGTCGTCCGGCGTCAGCTCAGGGAAGTCCGCGAGGATCTGCTCCTCGGTCATCCCCGACGCCAGGTAGTCGAGCACGTCCGCGACCGTGATCCGGAGGCCGCGGATACAGGGCTTCCCGCTGCGCTTGCCGGGCTCGATGACGATGATCTTGCTGTAGTCCACCGTTCGCATCCTACCGCGCCGGGCGGCCCCGGCCTGATGCGCTTCCGATGCGCTTCTTCTGGACTCCATGGACCATATGGACGCCATGGACAACCCGCGGCCGTAAGTCGTTGCAGGACAAGGGGTAGGGCACGGATTATGAGTCCGCTGCTCTATCCATTGAGCTACGGCCCCCTGGCGCGCGCAAGTCTACCAGCCGTGCGGACTTAGGGCGAGCGGGGGAGGTTGCCGCGGGAGGTGGCGGGAGCGCCTGATGCGCTCGGTGATGCGCTTCTTTTGGGAGCCTCGACCCTACGGACTGGAAGTCCTCTGCTCCGGAGCCCCGTCATCCCTTGGCTCTTTCCCTCGACGCGCCGCGACCTGTGCAGCGATCAGCGTTGTGACCGCCACGTGGCCCAGCACGTACGGCCACAGCAGGGGCAGATCGCGAGTCGGCTTGTCCACATAGAAGGGCAAGAGAGGCACGGGGCCGATGTTGGTGTCCCCCTTGTACATCGGGACGGCGGGCACCAGCGCGAGGACCAGGAAGGCGATCGCCCAGATGATCGACCAACGCAGCACGCGCTTCTTCCTCTCAGCAGGCACGCCTCGCCCAGTGTAGCCGCGCGGACTCCCCCTCGCCGCCGCGGGCTCGGGGGGGGCGGCCGGGCCAACGATGGCCCGGGAAGCGGTAGCATGGGTGCGTCGCTCGCGACCGGGCAGCACGAAGCCATGGGCATCCTCGACCGATTCCGCCGCAAGCCCGCAGTGAAGGTCGCGTGGGGCCCGTGCTGCTTCTGCGGCAAGGACATCCAGCCATCCGAGATTGACCCGTGTCGGGTCACGGTCGAGACTGCCTCCGGCAAGTGGCAGGTGTGGTTCTGTCACTCGGCGTGCTTCAGGCGCCGCATAGACGCCGGCGCGGCCGTTGATCTGTCGCCGGCCCACTTCTGACGGACCGACGCCCATGCTCCTCCTCCTGAAGTTCCTCGGATGCGCGGTGCTCTTCGTCCTTGACCGACCGACTCAACCGCCCGGACGCTCCGGTGCGCCCTCGGTGACGTCGAACTCGATCAGCTCCGACTTCCATTCGCGTCCAATAGCATCACTCAGATGGGCGCGCAGCCGTATCGCGCCGGCGTACCCTGCCCCTCGTGCGGTCTCCTTCAAGTGACGGGAGCTCGCGCTGAGGGTACAGGCCTTCCCGGCTTCTAGGTCGTGCGGAAGACCAACTCCAACGGGCTGGAGGACGGCCCAGTTGTGCTTGCCGTCTTCCGGCCTGAACCAGAGGAAGTTCAAGGTCACACGGACCAACCCATGGTTCCGGATCGTGACCGCGACCACATCGGTTTCGAGTCCGCCTGTCCCCATCGGGATGGGCTGAAGGGACACCATCTCCTGCACCGAGACCCGAACGTCGGGGATCCGGTCTCGTTGCTGCTGGCGATAGAGCTTGTGCGCACGCCACGCGCCATAGGTGCCGAGCACCGAACCCCAGATGCCGAGCACGAGACTGATCGATTCTTGAAGCGCCACCTTCTCGGCCCTCCTGCCCATGTGAACTGCCTCGATGGAGCAGGAGTTCATGATAGACAAGAGCGGCCGGCACTAGACCCCTCGCCGCCACGGGCTCGGGGGCGGGTTGTGCGGGTAGCGTAGTTGCGCGATCCGCCGCGCTTGCTACGCTGCGGCGATCATGGGTGCGATGCCCGGGCTCAGGCGGTTCCAAGACGTCGTCCTGCGCTTCAGAGATCAGCTCGATGAGCGGCTCCGGGAGCTCCAAATGTCCCAGATGCCCCTCGTCTCGCGCGTCGGAGCCGACCGCCTCTGGCAGACACGCCGGGTCCTTCTCGTGTCGCCGGCCGGGGCCGAGTGGTCCGAAGCACATCTTGAGGAAGCGGCCCACACGGTCACCCTCAGCGACACGTAGCCACGCAGGACCTTCTGAACCGTCTCCCACGTGGCCGGGTCGAACTCGCCCCTCCCATCCTCGACGGACACCGGGACAACGCGGATCGGTCCGACACCAACCGGCTCCCTGAGCGTGCACCAAGGCATGAACTGGAGCGTGGCCACGCGTGGCATCGCCTCAAGGGTGCGGTAGGCCGGCGATCCTCGCTAGATCGAGCGAGCGCGGTGATCCGGCGCGAAAGTCGATCTCCAAGAGCCCTGCCAGCGTCATTCCTTGCCGACGCGCCTCCTCTTCGATCTCTCGCGCGAGCGATGCCTCGTGTTCGTTCTTTGAGGCGCACAGTGCGGCCCAAACCTTCCTAGCTCTGTCACTGTCGATGGTTGACATGACGCTCATCGTATCCGTGACCGCCTAGGGAGCCCGGCGTAAACCCGCGCAAGTACGCGAGCATGAACGTGGCGCTCGACAAGGCGCATCTGGCACTATCGCCCCGGGCATGAGGGGGGCCGTCCGTTGGGGTCGTTTCCCGCCGAGCGGCCTATCGTCATCTACCACGAAGGGATGAACCGCTGGCTCGACGACCCCCACTTCGACGGGCTCGAATGGAGGGGACCGGTCGCGATAGCGCCGTAAGGGTGGCGGTTGGTTGTCCTGAGGCCGCCTACGCGGCGGCCTTCTCCAACTCGTCCGGTGGAACGCCCACAGTTTCTACGAACCTGCGGGCCTTGGCGTACTTCTCGGCTACCACCGGATCGCTCGTGATTACGTCGCCGACTTCCTTGGCGACTACCTCAAGTCTACGGGATCGCCGATCGCCAACTTTTCGATACCCCCCCGGGGCCTCGATGCAAGAGTCTTGCACTACTAACAGGTATGGCGTTTCGCGTCACGTCGTCAGCGAAGCGGCCAGCCCGCCGCCAGGTCGCGCTTCACTCCGTCCGTCCCGTCCTTGCAGAGAAAGTGCGCGTCGAGTCCGCTGTGGCGGTAGCGGTAGGATGCGCGGAGCGACTCGAGCGCCGACCTCGCGCGTGCCTCGCCCGCGAGCGCGCGCGCGACGAGCGACGTGTAGGCGTCCGCGACGGCGAGCATCGGGCCTCGCGCCTCGACCTGCAGCGAGGGGGCACGCCACACGCCCAGCCCGTGCAGCTCCGCCAGGTAGTCGTCCGGCATGTCGGGGGTACGCCGCCGCACGGCCTCGATGGCGTAGGGCCGCTCCACAATCCGACCACGTCGGCGAGGGTCTCCTGCTGCCAGATGGCGAAGTTGCCCCTGTCGATCACCACGAGCGAGGTGACCTGACCGTTCCGGAGAAGCCATGCGACGGACGCGGAAGCGAGGGTCTGAGTGACGCCGTGGCACAGGATCCACTGCGTCGGTCGCATCGCCCGATCGCGGCGCGGGGGGAAGCCTGCGGCCACGCACCTGCGGATCTCGGCGACGAGGGGAGGGTTGAGCGCGATCCGCCAGGCGACGGGGAGCACCTCGTGCCCGAGAAGGTATTCGGCGAACACGCCGAACTGCTCCGCCTCCCACTTCCGTGCCTGCGATCGAACCGCGCGTCGCCGGCTGCGAGCGAGGAGAAGTCCCCGGCAGCCCGGGTCTGGTGAGCGCCGGAGCGCACGAGGACGCCCGCCATGACGAACACGCCCCGCTCCACCGCGAGGTCGGGGTTGTACTCGTCGAGGAACAGGGTGATGCCGCCGGACTCCATGCCGAGGGGTTGTACCGGCCGCCTGCGACCTGGTTCGCCGTGGGAGGGTGCGCCCCCCGCGGTGTCCTGCTCGGGGGACAATCATCGCCGGAGAAGATTGCGCCGGCACGTGTCAGATTCGGCCCCCGTATGGGCAATACTCCCAAGTGAATGAAGCCTGCAATCTCAGCCCGCCACGTCCGCGCGTTCCTCCGCATGTACCCGCCCGAGCACCGCCGCGAGGTCCGCGAGGCCCTCAAGCAGGTACGGGTGCCGCTGGGCCGGCTCGCCCTCGAGGTCCTCGAAGCCGAGCAGGCGGGCCTCTCCTACGCCGACGCCGCTGCGCAGGGCAGCCGCTTCGGCCTGCTCGCCCGCTTCCACTACGGCATGGTCGACCTGCTGCAGGTCGTCCTGTCGAAGGAGGCGGCAAGTCTTGTGCGGCACATGCTGCGAAACGCGCAGGAGCCCGATACCGCCGAAATCCGCGGCGCGATCTTCGCCGTTGCGACGGGCGGCGACACGCCCGAGGCAGCGCTCGCCCGGTTCGTGCTCTACCAGTTCATGCGGTTGGGGGTTTGGCTCGCCACCCTGGATGACCCGGGTGGCATCGAGGCGTCCGGGGCCATGGACGAGATCGACCGGGTCGCGGAGGACGTTCTTCAGCGGGAGCTGCGGGCCTACAGCCCAGCGTACGAGCGCGAGCCGGTGCCGCTGATGATCGCGCAGTGCATCGTGGAGCTCAAGCGGGTGATGGCGCGCAACGACTTCGAGCTGAAGCAGGCGAAGGCCGTCTTCGTGCGCTGGTTCAACCGCGTGGCGTCCGCCTACCGGCTCGCCAAGGACCTCGACGCCCCGGACGCGGTGCTCGTCCGGAACGAGGCCGAGGCCCAGCTCGGGGGCGAGAAGCTCGGGGCCGAGCGGCTCGCGGACCGGCATCCGATCGCGTTCCCCTCGGCCGATGCCGTATACCAGCGGGCGTGCCGCATGGCCAAGTCGGGAGGGCCGAAACGCGCGCGCGGAGTGAGGCTCGTCGATCTGATCCGGGAATTCGCCGAGGAGGTGGCCTGATGAGCGACTTCTACGCCGCCCTCCAGTGGGGCGCTGTGCGGCGCGAAGTCGCGTCGCACCCCCCGCGCACGCTGGTCGCGTATCCGAAGCGCAGCCTCCCGCACCCCCGCGACGCCGGCGCGCGCGTCAGTGCGGGGATCCCGCGGGGTCAGATCGAGGACTACCGCTTCCCGCCCGAGGACGACTGCGGCGGCCTCCACGTCCAGGAGTTCGACGACCGCTGGGAGGCGCACATCGACGGGGTACATCCGGCCTGCGACGCTGTCGATCATCTCCGCGTCGATGCTCCGGGCGCCTGGGTGGCCGCGGGCGGCGCGCTCGGGGCGGCGGTCGGCATCCTCCTCGGAAGGAGCAAGGCCGCCGCGCTCGCGGGCGCGGGCATCGGGGCCCTCCTCGCTGCCCTCACGGCAGGCCGCTCCGGCGAGGAGTCGCGCGGGGCGCGGCGGCCTCGTGCGCACCGAACGGAGTGAAACATGGCCTACGGGGATCACCTGATCGCGCACCGTCTCTTCTACGGGCATCACGGGATCGATGCCGGCGGCGGCCGCGTCGTGCACTACGCGCCGGGCCCCTGGAAGCTCGACGCGACCGTGGCCGAGACGTTGTTCGCGGAGTTCGCGCGCGGCGACCCGGTGACTGTGCGCGCGCACCCCGGGAGCCCCTTCGCGCCCGCGGAGGTCGTGTCGCGGGCCAGGGCGCGGATCGGCGAGCGCGCGTACAGCCTGACGGGCAACAACTGCGAGCACTTCGCGGAGTCGGCAGCCACGGGCGAGTCGACGAGCCGGCAGGTGCGCGGGTTCGCCGATGCCCTCCTGCTCGCCGGGATCGCGATCGGGGCGCTGGCGCTCGTTGCCGTAGCCGCGCGAAGGTGAGAGGGGCTCGAGTTCCGCACCTTCTACAGGGGCGAACTGCCGAGCGCGGCGAAGCGCAAGGACGAATTCAAGAGCGAGCTCCGTGCGAGGCTGCACACGCAGATCAAGGCGGCGTGGGCCGGAGAGCGCCTCCTTCGCGCGCGCATCCCCGTGCTCGCGTCGGAAGTGCGGGGTGACCACACCAAGCTCGGGATCTTGATTGAGAGGGCCGGGAGCCGCTTCGTGCCGCTGGCGTCCCGTGAACTAGGGTGCTTCGTCGCGATCGACTTCCTGCTGCTCCGCCCCGAACGCGAGGGCGTTCTCCTCAACCACTCCGGCGATGTAAGACAACCGGATCAAGACATCCTCACGCGGTTCTCCCTAGAGGCAGATCGCCTCTTGGACCCTGCTGAGGACAGCGATGCGGTGATAGTCGCAAGAGTCGTGATCCGCTCGTCTGGCCGGGCGAGCGGGAACCCGTACGCCTTGATGTGAGGGCAGCCTCGGGGGCGAGGCGCGTAGGAGAGTACGGTGCATTTCAGACCCACGGTCCGTGATACAGATGGAGATCAAGGAGCTTCCCGACAAATGGCGAAGTCGCGTTCACCGAGAGCCCTCACCGGCGAGGAGTGTCGCCGCATCATTGAGCGCTTCAAGGGCATGTTTCACCGCCACAGCATCGACATTACCCAACACGCCTTGGGAGAGGACCTCGCTGAGATCGACTGGCTCGCGAGCATCCGCGGAGACGTGTGCGCAGCTGGTAGCCCAGCCTGGCAAGATCAACCGCGCGCAACCAGGAGCCTGCGCAAGGTGCTGCTCACGGAGCGCCGTTCCCGCGCCCTTGAGAAGTGCTCCGGGCTCGCTGGCTTCCCGGGGATCATCAGGCACCTGAAGTGCCTGCGGGCCGAGGCGGCGTACTCCGCCAGCGACGCATCTGATCAGGCGTGGGATCGCCTCTACGAGGTCGAGATCGCGGCGCGACTGGCGCACATGCCGGTGAGCATCTCGTTCGCGGAGCCGGATGTGCTTGCCGCCGACTCAACGGGCGAGACGGTCGCGTTTGCCTGCAAGAGGCCGCGGGAGCTGGGAACGGTCAGGAAGGCGATGTTCAAGGCCTTCGAGCAGCTTCACGCCCATGGGGGGATGGGTTTCGTCGCGATCAATGCCGACCTCCTGCTAAATCCGATAGCTAGTTCGTGTTTCCCGTAACGCCAGGACCGCGCGATTCGGCGCGGATCGGCGAATTTCGACAGTCCATGCCCGAAAAAGGTCGGCGGCCCCCGCACAATCCGAAGTGTGAAAGCTCTCGGAG
>Ga0187893_10012928_pt1 | contig 11736 bp, 8 predicted proteins | sample MA1701074metaG_FD_139574 | JGI IMG/M metagenome (GOLD analysis project Ga0187893, IMG submission 139574) | White microbial mat communities from a basaltic lava cave in the Kipuka Kanohina Cave System on the Island of Hawaii, USA - MA170107-4 metaG ... | reverse complement strand
TCCGCTCCTACCCGGGATTCGGCACGTTCCTCGTGGCCGAGGAGCAGTCCGAGGAGGGTGTTTCGCTCACGGTCTTCCACCTTCCCGCAGCCGACGGCGACACGCCGCCGCAGCGCGACTCGGATCCGTGGGGCCGGCAGCGTGTCCACCTCGCTTCCGCCTTCGACGGGGGGCTGGATGTCCAGCTTCTGGCGAGGCCGGGCTCCGGCGGGCTCCTGCCGCAGATCCAGTGGGTCGAGGGGCTGGGTCCCAACGCCCGGGTCGGCATGATGTACTACGACACCCAGTCGCTCACCTGGTCGAAGCCCTTCTTCTTCGCGCTTCCCTGATCCAGTTCCGCCGTCCGCTCGCGGCGGGTCCCTGACCACCCCGCTCGCGGCCCCCGCAGCAAAGGCCGTTCGCCGGTTTCCGGGAGCAGTCAATCGTTGCAAGGGAGGAGGACGTCGCTCAGGGCGGAGGGGGTATGGGGAGGAGGGGGGTTCTGCGCTCCCTGTGTCCTTACAACGAACGTCACAGCGGACGACAGAGGTGCGGTCCAGGAGGACCAGAGGAGGGTACTGGACCCAGGGAGCGCAGCAGCCTTGGTAACTTCCCTTTCCCCCCACAGCATACATTGTATGCTGTTATCACAATTTCTAAGCGGAACATACCCCGATGCCGCCGGCTCGTCAAGAGATTATTTTTCGGAATGTGACGTTTTTGGGTCGGGATTGGCGCGGGCGCAAGTGACGCGGGCTCAAGCGGTTGCGGAGGCACCGTCCCGGAATGCCCCTCTGGACGGGCATTTTCGGCCCACCCGGCGACGCGATGCCGAACCGCTGCTAAGATTCACCAACCGGCGCGCCCAACCGGCGGCCCGGCGACACGAGGTGCGACACGATGGCTTTCCGCAAGCGGGGCGCCGCCGGCAAGCGTCCCCGAGGACGGCTTCTGCGCTGGCTGCGCGTCCTGGCCCTTCCGCTCACGATCGTCATCGTTGCCGGTCTCATCGTGTTCGGCACGCTCTCGATGCGTGTCGCCGCGCGCTTCGAGGCGCGCGAGGGAGAATCGCCCACCCGCATGTACGGGCGCGCGCTCCCGTTGAAGGAAGGAATCCTCCTGCCGGTCGAGGTGCTGGCGACGCGCCTCGAGCGGCTCGGCTACCGGCGCACGCGCTCCACGCCCACGGTCCCCGGCGAGTACAGCCTCGGGCGGCGCAAGGTCGTCGTCTGGCTCCGGTCGTTCGAAGGACCCTCCGGCACCGTCACCGGAAAACTGGTGACGATCCGCCACGGGCAGGACCGGATCGAGTCGGTGCGAGACGAAGCGGCCGGACGCGGCGTCGCGGACGCCTGGCTCGAGCCCGAGGTGCTCGCGACCCTGCACGGCGAGCGCGCCGAGGAACGCACGATCCTCCCGCTGTCGGCCTTCCCGCAGCAGCTCGTCGACACCGTCCTGCTGGTGGAGGACCGCAACTTCTATTCGCACCTCGGCCTCGACCCGTTCGGGATCGCCCGCGCGGCGGTGACCAACATCCGCAGCGGCGCGATACGGCAGGGCGGCTCGACGCTCACGCAGCAGCTCGCCAAGAACCTGTTCTTCGACCATGAGCGGACGTGGTCGCGCAAGGTCGGCGAGGCGGCCGTCGCGGTGGTGCTCGAGACGCGCTACAGCAAGGACCGGATCCTCCAGGCCTACCTCAACGAGGTCTACCTCGGACAGAAGGGCTCGATCTCGATCCGCGGATTCGCCGAAGCGTCGGGCTTCTATTTCGGCAAGGACCCCGCCGCGCTCGACCTCGGAGAGATCGCGCTGCTGGCCGGGTTGATCCGCGCCCCGGGCCGCTACAACCCGCTGGCGCACCCGAAGGAGGCGCTCGAGCGGCGCAATCAGGTCCTCGCCGTGATGCAGGAGGAGGGGCGGATCACGGAGGACCAGCGCGCGGCGGCCGAGGCCGAGCCCATCGACGTGAACAAGGCCGGCCACAAGGGCGCGCCCTCGCGCGGGGTGGCCTATCTCGGCGACTACGTCAAACAGATGATCGGCGAGGACGCAGGCGACCTCTCTCACGCGGGGATCCGCATCTGGACGACGGTCGATCCCGTCTACCAGCGCGAGGCGGAGCAGGCGCTGCGCGACGGGCTGTCGCGGCTCGAGCGCAACTTCCGCCACCTGCGCGTCAAGGACGGCAAGGCGCCGCTCCAGGGGGCGATGGTCGTGCTGGATCAGCGCGATGGCTCGGTGCTTGCCATGGTCGGCGGCCGCGACTACACGACGAGCCAGTTCAACCGGATCATGCAGGCGAAACGCCAGCCCGGCTCGCTGTTCAAGCCCTTCGTCTTTCTCGCGGGATGGAGCTCGGGCGATCTGAGTCCGGCGTCGCTCCTGATGGACGAGCCGATCGAGATGACGGTGGCGGGACAGCTCTGGGCGCCCGCCAACTACGACCGCACCTTCCGCGGCCCGGTCACCGCGCAGATGGCTCTGGAGGAATCGCTCAACGTCCCCACGGTGCGCGCGTCGCAGGAAGTGGGGCTGCGGCCGATCGCCGAGACCGCGAAGCGCGCCGGGATCGAATCGCCGCTGAAGCTCTACCCCTCGATGGTGCTCGGCGCGCAGGAGGTCACTCCCATGGAGATGGCCTCGGCCTACGCGACGATCGCGAACGAGGGCGTGCGGGTGAGCCCGGCGCTGGTGGAGGGGATCCAGGACGCGGACGGCTCGTGGAGCCGCCTGCGCGAGCGGCGCGAGGAGCGCGCCCTCTCGTCGCAGGCCGCCTATCAGGTGATCGTCGCGCTCCAGGGGGCGATGGACCGCGGCACCGCCGCCAGCGCGCGCGGCATGGGGTTCGGGGGGACCGCGGCGGGCAAGACCGGGACCACCGACGACTACCGGGACGCGTGGTTCGCGGGGTTCACGCCCGATCTGCTGGCGCTCGTGTGGGTCGGGTTCGACGACGGCCGCTCGGTCGATCTGCCCGGCGCGAGCGCCGCGCTCCCGATCTGGGTCGACTTCATCCGGCGATCGGGCGCCGAGACCAGCGCCAGCTTCGCCGAGCCGCCCGGGATGATGTGGCAGGAGATCGACCCGACCTCCGGCGCCGTCGCGCGCTGGTCGTGTCCGCTGTCGTGGTGGATGGCGTTTCCCGAGGGGACCGAGCCGGTCGAGCCGTGCGGCGAGCACGGGTGGTTCCGGGGCCTGCGCCGCAGCCACCTCTCACGGATGGAGTAAGCCCCGGGCCCGCGGGCCCAGGCGACGACCTCTATTCGTACCGCAGCGCGTCGATGGGATCGAGCCGCGCGGCCCGCATCGCCGGATAGACTCCGAAGACCACGCCCACGAACCCGGAGACCGAGAACCCGGCGATCACCGCCCACATCGGCACGTGCGCCGGAGGAAACTGCGGGATCAGCGAGGCGATCAGGTGCCCGAAGCCCACGCCCAGGGCGATGCCGAGTCCCCCGCCGATGACGGTCAGGATGACGGCCTCGATCAGGAACTGCATCAGGATGTTGTCGCGCCGGGCCCCCACCGCCTTGCGCACGCCGATCTCGCGCGTGCGCTCGGTGACCGAGACGAGCATGATGTTCATGATCCCGATCCCCCCCACGACGAGCGCCACCCCCGCGATCCCGCCGGCCGCGCCGGTGGCGTAGCGCGAGATGCTGCCGAGCGCCGAGGTGAACTGCTCCTGCGTGAAGAGACGGAAGTCGTCGGGATCCTCGGGGGCGAGCCGGCGCTTGCGCCGCATCACGTCGGTGATCTGCGACTTGGCCAGCTCGAGCCGCTCCGGGTCGGTGACCGCGATGTCCCAGATCGTGTTGCCGACCATCTCCTCGCCGAACATCGAGCGCGCCGTCCCGTACGGCACGAAGATGTAATCGTCGAGGTTCATCCCGATCAGCTCGCCGCGCGCTTCCATCATCCCCACGATGGTGAAGCTCTCCGGTCCGATCTGGATCTGGCTCCCGAGGATCGGCTCCTCGAGTTCGAGCTTCTCGATGATCCCCTCGCCGATGGCGCAGACGCGGCGGCTCGACTTGTCGTCGATGTGGGTGAAGAAGCGCCCCTGGTCCACGTAGAAGTTGACGACGTCCATGAAGGCGGGGACGGTTCCCAGGATGTCGGTGGAGGATCGGTTCTCGCCGTGCTTGATCGTCTGGCCCGGGATGAACATCGCCGGCGCGATCTCGGCGATCATCGGCACGTGCGACCTGAGATACTCGGCGTCCTCCCGGTAGAGAGGCTCGATGTTCTTCCCCTCCCAGGAGGCATCGTCCGGCGGCATGGCCATGACCCGGACCCATCCGGAGCCGAACGCCTTGAAGATGTCGTTGATGGCGAAGAAGAGCCCCTGCACGACCGAGACGACGGCGATGACGGCGGCCACGCCGATCACGACGCCGAGCGTCGTCAGGAGCGATCGCATCTTGTTGGCCCAGAGGGCCTTGAATGCGATCATCAGGTTCTCGCGGAACATGAGTCTCCCGGCGGCCGCCGTCTCAGGCGGCCTTGACGACCTCGTCGGAAACGACCTTGCCGTCCCTCAGGCGCACGATGCGGCGGGCGTGATGGGCGATCTCCTCCTCGTGCGTGACGACGACGATGGTGTTGCCCCTGCTCCTCAGATCGTCGAAGAGGGCCATGATCTCCGTGGTGGTCTTCGAGTCGAGGTTCCCCGTGGGCTCGTCGGCCAGAAGGAGCGACGGCCGGTTCACCAGGGCACGCGCCACCGCCACGCGCTGGCGCTGGCCGCCCGAGAGCTGGTTCGGCCGGTGCGTCATCCGGTCGCCGAGACCCACGGCGTTAAGCGCCTCGCGCGCCCGCTGCACCCTTTCCGCGCGCGGCACGGCGGCGTAGATGAGCGGCAGCTCCACGTTGCCCAGCGCCGTGGTCCGCGCGAGCAGGTTGAATGTCTGGAAGACGAAGCCGATTTCCTTGTTGCGGATCGCGGCCAGCTCGTCGTCGTTCATCGTGGACACTTCCTTGCTGTTCAGGACGTAGGAGCCCGACGTGGGGGTATCGAGACAACCGATGAGGTTCATCAGGGTCGACTTGCCGGAGCCGGACGGACCCATGATGGCGACGTAGTCGCCCTTCTCGATGTCCAGCGACACGCCGTCCAGCGCGTGGACGTTCTCGCTCCCCATCTGGTAGTGCTTCTTGAGGTCCCTGACCTGGATGAGGTTCGCCACGTTACTTCTCCTCCTTGAGGTCCTCGTCCTTCTCGGCGCGGACGATCGCCTCCTGATGCTTGAGCTTCTTCACCGTGCGATAGGGACCGATGACGACCTTGTCGCCCGGCTGGATCGCTCCGTCGGCGATCTCGACGTTGAACTCGTCCGACAGACCCGTTCTCACCTTCTCTATTACGGCCTTGCCGTCGCGATCGACGAAGACGATTTCGATCTCCTCGTCCCGCGCGGGGGGGTTGCCGGTCTCGCCGGCGCCCGTCCCTTCGGCCGAAGCGTCCCCCTCGGCCGCGATCGGCCCTCCGGATCCCGCCGGCTCCTCCCCCTTGAGCAGGGCCTCGACCTCGCTGCGCTTCTTCGTGAGGACGGCCTGGAGCGGCACGACGAGGACGTTGTCGCGGCGGGCGACCTTGATGGAGGCATGGGCCGACATCCCCGGACGCAGCGCCGCCAGGCCGCCGGGGATCTTGGCGGACGCGGGCAGCGGCACCTCCGCGCGGGTCTGCTCTTCGCCCCCGGGAGGCTCCGCCAGCGAGATCTTGACGATGAAGCGGGACACGTCGCGGTCCTTGATGGCCGAGTGAGCGATCTCCGAGACCGCCCCGTCGAACCGCCGGTCCTCGAGGGCGTCCACCTGGATCGTGGCGCTGTCGCCCGGCGCGACCTGCGCGACCTCGGTCTCGTCAACTTTCACCTCGGCGAGCAGCTCGCTCATGTCCGACAGCACGAGGATGACGGTGCCCGGATTGTTCATCGTGCCGATGATGACCTGCTCGCCCACCTTGGCGTTGACGCGCGTGACGAGGCCGTCCATGGGCGCCTTCAGCGTCGTCTTCTCCAGCTCGTCTCTCGCCTTCGTGAGATCCGCATCGGCCTGCCGGATCTGCTCCTCCAGCGCGCGGACCTGGTGGCGGCTGCGGTCGAACTGGAGCTGGGCCGTCTCGAGCGCCTCGTCGGAGACGATCTGCTCCTTGGCGAGCGTCTTCTGGCGCTTCAGGATGCTCTCGTAGGTCGCCAGCGACGTGCGCTCCTGCTCGAGGTTGATGCGCGCCATCCTCACGTTCGCCTCGAGACGCTCGACGTTCGAGCGGTACTGCTCCGGGTCGAGCTGGACGAGGATCTCGCCCTTGCGGACGCGGTCTCCCTCCTCGACCCGCAAGTCGATGATCTCGCCCATCACCTGCGAGGAGATGTTGACGTAGACGCGCGGCTGGATCTCTCCGGAGGCCTTCACGGTGGTGACGAGGCTCTCGACCTGCCGCGCCTCCTCCTCGTAGACCTTGGTGCCGCGCTTGATCGCCGAACGGGCGCTGATCACCACCACGGCCACGACGGCGGCCACGGCGACGAGTCCGATGATGATCTTCTTCATGGCCGGTTCGCTTCCCTCAGGACGGCACCGCCGCGCTCCACGCCAGCTTGATCAGCACCCACAGCCCCCACGGGAGGAACGTGATCGACGCCGCGATGCCCATCGAGCATTTCGCCATGACCCGGTTGCCGATGGCCATCAGCAGATAGAAGCCGACCCAGAAGATGTCCAGCGACGAGAAGAGGGACTGAACGATGGCGTTCCCGGACGGCGCGATCGCCCCGAGGTTCGACTTCACGAGCGCATCCACCTGCACCTGGATCGGAGCCGGCGTCGCGGCCGAGACCGCCGCGATCGCGATGGAGCTGATGATGAAGACCGCCGCGGCGGAGTACGTGGTCGAGCAGAGGAAGCGGTGGAAGTCCGGGTCGCGCCGCACGCTGCGGTTCAGAAGGAATACATAGACTCCGACCATCGCGACCACGCAGACCGTCGCCAGCGCAAGGAACGTGTCGGGACTGTCCTTCTGGAAGACGAACTGGCCGACGCCGTTGATGACCGAGCCGACGATCAGCACGCCGAGACAGAGCAGGAAGGTCAGCCACGCTCGCCCGATGCGCATCGTCGGAGCCGAGCCCATGATGGAGAACAACGAAGCCAGAATCAGCGTGAGCACGTGGAAGAAGACGACGGAGCCCCAGGCGACGTTCAGGCTGTTCATCAGCGTCATCTGCCACCAGTTGTAGGGCTTCAGGACCGCGACTTGATCCGCCACGGCCTTGTCGATCATCTCCTCCGGAGCGAGCTTCGACGTGGGGAAGTTCCGGATCATGTCCTCCATGTTCCCCAGCCAGTCGGCCTTGGAGCCGTAAACCGCGAAGGCCACGAGGAACACGGCCAGATGGATGAGAAGCGGCGGGAACCAGGAGGGAGCCTTGGCGATCTCCTGGTAGGTCTTCGTCGGAGCGGTGAGCACACCGACGATGCGCGCGATGGGGTTCCCGGGGGCCGGGACTTCGTGAACCTGCTCGCTCACAGTTCCTCCTTCTGGAATCGCTACCGGATCGAGACGCTCAGGTATTTGTCGAGCGTCCCCTTGGCCCTCTCGAGGGCCGTGATCGACTTGCGGTAGTCCACCAGCGCCCTGTTCTTGTCGCCCAGGGCCGTGGTCAGGTCCTCCTGGAACTCCAGCACCTGAAACGAGGTCGACATCCCGTTCTCGAACTTCTTCTGCTCCGCTTCCACCTTCTTACGCTGGAGCTCGACGTTCTTCTCGGCCGCCTCGATGCGCTTCTGGTCCGAGAGGATGCCCCGCGCGGCCGCCCTGACCTCCACCTCGGCCGCCAGCCTCGTGTTCTCGTAGGTGACGTTGGACTGCTCGCGCGCGAGGTGCGAGTTCATGTAGTTGGCCTGCGCCGCGTTGTTCCCGATGGGGATGTTGAGCGCGATCTGCGCCGTCCACGAGTCGAAGTCGGTGCCCATACGGTCGAGCGAATCGCCGAAGTCCTCGTCGATCGGAAGCACCGTGGGCGTGGTGCCGACGAAGACGGTCAGATCGTCGCCCGACAACCCCTGCATGCGGTACGTGCCGCGGAAATCGAGATCCCACCGGAGCTGGTTCTTGTCGAAGGCGAGCCGCGTGGCCGCGCTCTGGAGATTCAGGCGGGCGCGCTCCAGATCGGGCCTGCTGGCATAGGCCTCCTCCAGCTCGCGCGGCAGATCCACGGGACGGTCGACGAAGGACGGCTCGTCGCTCGGAACGATCGGACGGGCCCAGGCCATGTCGTCCTTGGGCATGTTCATCGCGCGGCGCAGGTTGTCCTCCGCGTCGCCCAGGGAGTTCTCCGCGATGATCACCGCCTGCTCGCGGGCGGCGACCTCGGCCTCCGCCTGCGTGATCTCGATGGGCGGAAGCGTCCCGACCTCGACCTTGATGCGGTTCAGCTTGAGCAGCTCCTGGGCCAGTCCGAGCGATTCGTTCTTCACCGCCAGGTCCTGCTTCGCGAAGACCAGCTCCCAGTAGGCATCCTCGATCTCCTGAAGCGACCGGTACACCTGATCGCGGTAGTCGCTCCGGCTGATGTCGTAGTCGTTCTGCGCGATGATGATGTCGGTGCGGTTCGCCTGGCGCCCGAAGTTGCGAAGCAACGACTGGTTGTAGGCGAGCTGAAACTGCGAGAAATAGGTGACGGGGACCAGAGCATTGCGCGACGAGGTCTCGGCTCTCTGGAGGAACATCGACGCCTCCCAGCTCGCTCCCCAGGTCAGCGGGTCGAGCCAGGCGAAGTTGAAGTTGTCGAACTCCTGGTTGAGGGCGAACAGGGTCTCCTCGGTGCCTTCCACCGCCAGGAGATCGTTCGGGTCCACAGCGCCGATGTCGGTGATGTTGATGCTGGGGCTCGTGAGGTCCTGCTTCTGATAGAGGAAGCCGAAGTTCGGATCGAACACGGCATCCCGCACGAGCAGAGTCTGCTCGCTGATCTGCGGGTTGTAGTTCGCCACCCGGATGTCGAGGTTGTTCTCGAGCCCCATGCGGACGGCCTCCGCGAGGGAGAGTTCCATCGGTGGGGCGCCCGTCTCGTCCAGCGCGCCGGCGCCCGTCTGGGCGGCGGCCCCTGTCCCCAGGGACAGCGCTGCGAAGCCGAGGATCGCGGCGAGTGAAAGCCTCCTGAAGGTCATCTTCACACCTCTCGATCGGGTTCGGGTCATGAGCCGTCTGATTTTCGCTCCGGGAGCCACCCGTTGCGCGCCCCTGTGCGCGCCGGGGCAAGCCACGGCGGTTCGCATAGATACGCGCCCGTGCGGAAAAGAGTTTCCCCGGATGATGGGACGGATGCCGATGGTCTCATCGAGACCTGTGCCGCGTCAACCCCGCTCAGACCCCCGGGGCGGGGTCCCCGGCGGGTGGGGGGCCTTCTCGCCCGTGCGGGCGGCCGCCACGGCGCGGGGCGCCGGACGCCCCGGCCCCGCGAGGTGGCAGGCGGCCATGTGTCCGCCCCCCAGATCCAGCAGCGGGGGCTCCTGCGTCCGGCAGACCGGCTCGGCCACGGGGCAGCGCGGGTGGAAGGCGCAGCCGGGGGGCGGCGAGGCCGGGCTGGGGATGTCTCCGGGGACGATGACCCTGTGGCGGCGCGTCTCCGGATCGATCGACGGGATCGATTCGAGCAGAAGCTGCGTGTACGGGTGCATCGGGGCGGCGAAGACCCGAACCGCGGGCGCCGTCTCCACGATCCGTCCGAGGTACATCACGGCCACGCGATCGGCGATGTGCTCCACGATCCGCAGGTCGTGCGCGATGAAGAGATAGGCCATGCCGCGCTGCTTCTGGAGGTCCACGAGCAGGTTCAGGATCTGGGCCTGGATGGAGACGTCGAGCGCCGACACGGGCTCGTCGGCGACGATGAACCGCGGCTCGAGCGCCAGCGCGCGCGCGATGCCGATCCGCTGGCGCTGGCCGCCGGAGAACTCGTGCGGGTACTTCGCCGCGGCCGACGCGTCGATCCCAACGGTCTGGAGCAGGCCGGCCACCCGGGCGCGCCGATCGGCGCCGCGGGCCAGACCGTGGATGGCGAACGGCTCGCCGACGATCGCGCCGATCGTCATGCGCGGGTTGAGCGACGACCAGGGGTCCTGGAAGATGATCTGCATGCGACGCCTCGCCGCTCGCATCGTGCGGCCGTCGAACGCCAGCACGTCGCGTCCTTCGAAGCGCACGTCCCCCGAGGTCGGTTCGATCAGACGCAGGATGCAGCGCCCCAGGGTCGTCTTGCCCGAGCCCGATTCCCCCACGAGCCCCAGCGTCTCTCCCGGAGCCAGGCTCAGGTCGACGCCATCGACCGCGCGCACGCTCCCCGTGACCCGTCCGAAGATCCCGGTTCTCAGCGGGAAGTGTTTCTTCAGCCCGCGCACCTCGAGCAGCGTCTGCGTCATGGCGTCACCGTCGTCTCACCGTCCCGCCTCCGGATCCCAGCCGCGGCCTTCCACGGGCGGGGGCGCCTCGGGCTCCGGGGCGTACTTGAAGCACGACACGCGGCGCCGCCCCGCCGGCGGCGCGGGCAGGACGGGCCGGAAGAGCGCCGGGTGGCTCTCGTGGCACGGCGGCATCACGTCGGGGCACCGCGGATTGAAATGGCATCCCCGGGGAAGACGCAGCAGGTCCGGGACCGCCCCTTCGATGGCGTGCAGGCGGCGGCCGCGCGCCTGCGGGCCGGTGCCGGGGATCGAGCGCAGGAGCCCCACCGTGTAGGGATGCAGCGGCGCGCGGAACAGGTCCCTCACCGGCGCTTCCTCCACGATGCGCCCCGCGTACATCACCGCCACGCGGTCCGCCATCTGCGCGACCACGCCGAGGTCGTGGGTGATCAGCAGGACCGTGAGGTTGTAGCGCGATCGGAGCCGCCGGAGCAGATCCAGGATCTGCGCCTGGATCGTCACGTCCAGCGCCGTGGTCGGCTCGTCGGCGATCAGCAGCGCCGGGCGGCAGATGAGCGCCATGGCGATCATGACGCGCTGTCGCATTCCGCCCGAGAGCTGGTGGGGATAGTCGCGCACGCGCCGCGCGGGATCCGGGATCGCGACCTCCTCGAGCATTCCCACCGCCTCGCGCATCGCCTCCTTCCGGCTCAGCCCTCGGTGGATCATCAGCGACTCGCCGACCTGGTAGCCGATGGTGAAGACGGGATTCAGCGCGCTCGCCGGCTCCTGGAAGACCAAGCCGATCTCGGAGCCGCGGAGCTTCCGCATCCGGGGCTCGTCCAGCGCGAGCAGATCGCGCCCCTTGAAGAGGATCTCCCCTCCGACGATGCGCCCCGGCGGCGGCACGAGCCGCATCAGCGACAGCGAGGTCACGCTCTTGCCGCACCCGGACTCGCCCACCAGACCGAGGACCTCGCCCGCCTCGATGCGGAACGAGACGTCGTCCACCGCCTTCACCACGCCCGCGCGCGTGAAGAAGTAGGTGCGGAGACCCCGGACGTCGAGGAGTGTGCCGTTCTGATCAGGCCCGCCCGACATGTCCGCGTCACTCTACCATCATGAGGGTGTGATCCGATCAGTCGGGGCGATGACGCCCGAACACGCCGCGCAGCCTTCCGGCGATCTCCCCGACGGTGGCGCTCGCCTCCACGGCGTCGAGGATGCGTGGCAGCAGGTTCTGGGTCCCCCGGGCCGTCTGCTCGAGCGCGGCGAGCGCCTCGTCGCAGCGCCGCGCGTCGCGGGACGCGCGCAGGCTCTTCACGCGCCGCACCTGGTCCT
>Ga0187893_10012927_pt1 | contig 11736 bp, 8 predicted proteins | sample MA1701074metaG_FD_139574 | JGI IMG/M metagenome (GOLD analysis project Ga0187893, IMG submission 139574) | White microbial mat communities from a basaltic lava cave in the Kipuka Kanohina Cave System on the Island of Hawaii, USA - MA170107-4 metaG ... | reverse complement strand
TCCTTCGCTGCCGTCCGATCCGGCAGCACGTGTGAGCTTTTAGAAAAAAACCAGTAAAATTGCCGCCCGCCTTGTTCTATAAAACTTCGGTCGAAAAATGAATGCAAGAAAGATATTTCAGAAAAATGAATGTGTCAAGCACGGCGGGATTTTAGGCAAGCCGCAAACTTGATCCAAACGTTGTTCCGGTACCCGGCGGATAACCTCGATCTATTCTCCGGTTTTCGCCCGTTAGGCCGGGAGGTTCATTTTTCTGATCAGTTCCCGAAATCGAGGCTCGTCGCGGAGAGGGTCGAGTTTGGGCTCGACCTTTATCCAGGTCAGCCAATTTGAGCGCACTTCGTACGATTTTTCCATCCACTCCAGGGCGTTTTCCTTGTCGCCCAGAGCCACGTATATTGTCGCGATAAAGTAGGGATCGAAGAAACCGCGGGACGCCTGAGCCTCGAAATCGCGAAGTATCTTTTGAGCCTCGTCTTTTCGACCGACGTAGGTGTAAGCGGCTGCGAGTTCGGCAAGAATCGCCGGATGATTGTCCGATAGCTCCGCTGCGTGGAGAAGCTGGGTAATTGCCTCGTCATAACTTCCTTTCTGCAAGTAGGTTTGGCTTAGCGGCAAATAGTTGAGGAAAAACCCGGGATCCATATCCCTGGTTTGCAGCAGAATAGGTAACGCTTCGTCGAACCGATGGGCAAGGTAAAAGGCCCAACCCGTCTCGGAATTGATTATCAGCGAAAACGGCTCTATCCGTTGAGCTTCGCGTATTTCCCGTATTGCTTTTCCATGATCGTCGATCGCCTGCAGATAGTGGCAATAAAAGTGTCTGGCGTCGGAGTTCTGCGGATTAAGCTTAATTGCCGTTTGGAAGGCGCTTTCAGCCTCTTTCCAGTCATAGCCGTAAAATATCTCATACATGCCGAGCGAAACGTGAGCTTCGGCCAGATTCGGATCGAGAGAGAGCGCCTTTTCGGCTGCGGCGCGGGCGAGCGGACAGACCTCGCGTGGGTCGCGGTAGGATTCAACGGCAAGCATCATATAGGTGTCGGCCAGCCCTGAATATGCAAGAGCGTAATTTTCATCCAGCTTGATCGCCGCATTGAAATGCTCCTCGGCCTTTTTGTAACCTTCAGCGGTGTATTTGTTCCAATAATACTTGCCGCGGAAATAGCGCTGATACGCCTCTACGTTTTCGGTGTAATGTTTAGATATACGCTGTCGGTGACCTCCAGAAAGCTGAAGAGAAAGAGAAGCAACGACTTTTTCGGCGATCGAATCCTGCACGGCAAACACATTGGAGAATTTGTCATCAAAGGTCTCGGCGAACAGGGCGCTACCGTCGCTTACGCGTAAGAGTCGCACCGAGAGCCGGACATCATCACCTGCCTTTTGCACCGTGGCTTCGAGAACGGCATCGACATTGAGTTCATTCCCGACTTGAATCGGGTCTGGAGTCGAGTTGGCGACGTTCCGCGTGAGAATTCCGGGTCTCTTGACCAAAAGGCCGTTGTTTCCGCTAAGCTTTATTATCAAACTCTCGCTCATTCCCGTCCCCAGCGATCTTTCTACCTCGTCAGCGTTCAGGACGTGAAATGGCAATATCACAATGGATTTGACAGGCGGGGCAGACTGGGGCTTGCTGTCAACATTATCCGAACGTAGATAAAAGAAATAAGCGGCGACCGCCATAATTGCGGAAGCCGCCAGGATCACGGCGCCATAAGCATAGAATCCTGACGAAGCTGTACCAGAAATGCGGGTTTTTCGATCAGCGGCAATGCCGGCGTGCTGGTCGGAAACGGCCTCCTCGGGATCAAGATCACGATCGTTTCTTTCGGAATCGCCTGCGATCCTGACGTTTGCCACGAATCGGTAGCCACGTCCCGGTTCGGTAACTATAAATTTATGTTCGCCCGGACTTTCGCCGAGAGTTTTTCGCAATACAGAAATCGTCTGGGTAAGATTCGCTTCCTCGACGAAGCTGTCTTCCCAGACGGCATCCATGATCTCGGTTTTTGTCAGCAGACGCCCCTTATTTGCAGCCAGAAGGAGTAACACTTCCAATGCTTTTGGCGAGATTGCTATCGTTTCGCCTGTCGTTTTTCGCAGAAGAAGTTTCCGCGATGAGTCCAGAGAAAATTCGCCAAACTCATAAACTCCATTTCCTAAAGCAATTTCCATAGCTTTTACAAATTTATAGAAACTTTTAGTCGGACTCTTAGGATTTTTTATAGCCGTATGCCTGATGATCGGTTATCGCCTACTAGCTGTCCGAATCGAATCTGATTTTGGGACAAGACAAGTTTACTACGGAGGACTCGGCGAAATCTACAAATCTAAGGGAGAAAACACAATGAAGTCTTTAGGAATAATCAGAGTAACCAAGAGTTTCGTATTTGGCGGTGCGGCCGTCGGGCTATTGGCGCTGGCAGTGGCCTTCGCGGCCGATATAGGTTCGGCTGAAAATAATACGAGAGGCCGATTTGCGCCTCGTGTGCGGGACATCAAAAAACCCGCGGCTAACGATCTGCTTTCCGGCCCTCACGCGTTCACTGTGGACGTGGCCGAGAACGGGAACAGATTCGTTTTCGATGAAACGCCGGTTCACCCAAACGGGCTGCCCGCGTATGGCGGTGAATTTGTGACCGAAGGGTATCTTTACCCCGGCGGGACGCTCAATGGCTCAAACGGAGTAAATCAGGACGGAACTCCGGAATTTCCCAACCTGGTTATCGGCCGCTGGACCTGTCGCGGGTGGCACATCGGAGATGGAGCTCTTACCGTAACCGGCCCGTGGGTAATCACTAACCAATTATTTGATCTCGGAGAAGAATTCGGATCGAGAAGCATCACGAACGAAGGTTACGAACTGGTCGATCTAAATACCCCATTCAAACGGGCGATCACCGGCGGGACTGGAAGGTTTGATAAGGCCCGCGGTGATTCGACACAGATCTTTCTTGGCTTCAACTCCAGTAACGGGGTTGTTCTGAGAGTGCGGTTCGACTCAATCCCGAGATAGACCTTCCAAAATCCGGCTAATCGTTCGAATAGGTTAACGCGGTTCGAGAGAGCCGCGTTTTTTCTGTATAATCGTCAGTTTAGAATGCCCAGAAGAACAGACATAAACAAAATCCTCATCATTGGTTCGGGCCCCGATTGTCATCGGACATAAGAGCGTCATTGATAACTGTAAAGCCGGGGTGTTCGCTTGCCATGCCTTGTTGGGCAACAGTAGAGCCTTGCGGGTAGGTTTAACGAAAGCTCATTGAATTCTTGTGACCTCGAAAATCTGATTTTCGGCGACATTTGGCATATTGTTCTTTGCATAGCGCCAATCGAATTTGTCTCTGATCAGATCTCTTGCGTCGTTTGCTCTTGCGGGGCGGGCGAAGAGGTAGCCTTGGCCGAGACGGCAGCCGAGCCGTTTTAGGTGGATAAGCTGATCGTTGGTTTCGATGCCTTCGGCGACGACCTCGATGTCGAGATTTTCGCCGAGCATCAGGATCGTTTTTACGATCGCTTCGCCTTTTTCATCGTCCATTTTCTCGATGAACGAGCGATCGATCTTCAGGCGATTAAACTGAAACCTTTGCAGATAGCTCAAGCTTGAGTAACCGGTGCCGAAATCGTCGGTCGAGATCGAAACGCCGAGTGCGGCGAGTTCATTCAGGATGCTCAGCGCTTTTTCGCTGTGTTCCATAACGGTGCTTTCTGTTACTTCGAGCTTTAGCTGCTCCGCTTTCAGACCGGTTTTAGTGAGTGCGTGCACGACCTGTTTCGTCAGCGAGGGGTGCATTAGCTGTCTTGCGGAAAGGTTGACACTGACCGAAAGCGGCATCGGAAGATTTTTTTGCCATATGGCGATCTGCCGGCACGATTCTTCCAGAACCCAACGACCGATATCGATGATCAAACCTGTCTCTTCGGCAACGCCGACAAACTCGCCCGGCCCGACAAGCCCGCGAATCGGGTGGCGCCATCTGATCAAAGCTTCGAATTCACTGATCGCGCCCGTATCGAGATCGACTATCGGCTGATAAAGAACCTCGAACTCGTTTCGGTCAACCGCGTGACGGAGATCGGTTTCAGTCTGGAGCAGCTTTATATTGCGCACATGCATCTCGCGGTCGAAAATCTCGTAGCGTGCCTTGCCGGATTCCTTCGCGCGGTACATTGCCGAGTCCGCGTCGCGTAGAAAATCTTCCGCACTTCGCATAATTTCGTCCGATACCATGATGCCGATGCTGGCGGAGGTGAACACTTCATAGTTATCGATCTTGAAAGGTTTTGCCAGGTATTGCTGCACCCTTTCTGCCACGCGCGCCACGACGTCCGGGCCGCCGGTGCGGTTCAGAAGGATCGTGAATTCATCTCCGCCGAGCCGCGCAACGACGTCGCCGGGGCGAACGCATGTTTTGAGCCGCTCGGCGATAGCAATCAGGAGATGGTCGCCGATAGCATGCCCAAGACTGTCGTTTACGACCTTGAAGCGATCGAGATCAAGGAACAGCACGGCGAATCGGGCGAGCGAATTGTCGCCGGCGCGTTCGATGGCAGCTTTCAGATGATTCATAAACTCAACGCGGTTCGGCAAATGAGTGAGCGTGTCGTGCCGGGCGTAGTAGTTCAATTTTTCTTCAGAAGCCTTTTGATCGCTGATGTCCGTATTCGTGCCGAACCACTTCACAATCTTGCCGTCAATATCGCGGCTGCAAGTTGCAGTAGCTCTGTGCCAACGATATTCTCCGTCGTGGCGACGCAGTCGAAATTCGGTCGTGTAAAGCTCGCCGGTTGTCAGCGATGACGACCATCGGCGCAAACATTCTCTGAGATCGTCCGGATGAACAACGCTCTGCCAACCGTCACCGAGCATCTCCTTTTGCGTTCTATTAAAATACTCAAGCGTCCTGGAGTTTACATAATCGGCACGTCCGTCGGGATTAGCCGTCCAGACCTGATGAAAAATACCTTCGCCGAGCTGCCGGTAGCGATTTTCACTTTCTTTGAGCGCACGATCCGTTCGCTTGCGCTCGGTTATGTCGCGGCCGATGCCTTGCACGCCGACCGGAACGCCGTGGCGGTGAATAAGTCTGGTGCTCAGTTCGAGAGAAACAAGTCGCCCTCCTTTTGCAACAATGTCGATCTCATAGGTTGTCGCAACATCTTCGTTGGCAAGTTTTCGCTGTGTCATTTCGCGTGCTGCCTTTAGCGAATCAGGGGCCACCACGTCGATAATGTTTTTCGTCAATGCTTCTTCGCGCGTGTAACCGGTGATCAACTCCCCGGCACGGTTCAGTGAAGTAAAGAGCCCTTTCATATCGTGCGTGTAGATAAGATCGTTGGCATTTTCGAATAGATCGCGAAACCTTGATTCGCTCTCCTTCAGGGCTTCTTCGTTGCGTTTGCGCTGGGTAATGTCTTGGATCGTTCCGACCATTTTCGACGGATTGCCGGAAGTTTCATCGTAGGTTGTTTCGGCCTGTGCGTGGACGAGCCGTTCAGAGCCGTCCGGCAGGACGATCCGGACTTCGATGTCCAAAAATTTGTTTTCGACGACGGCTTCGGTGAATTTTTCGCTGACGAAGGCGCGATCTTCCGGATGCACGGCAGCATATACGGACGCGCTGGTGACGGCAAACTGCTTCGGTTTGTAGCCGAAGATCCGGTAAACCTCGTCAGACCAGCGAACTTTGTTTTCTTTCGCATCGTTGACATTGTTGACCTCCAGCTCCCAACTTCCCAAGTGCGTGATCCGCTGTGCGGCCGCCAAGTTTGCTTCACTTTGCTTGAGAGCTTCCTGCGCCCGTTTGCGTTCTGAAATGTCCCGGATAACGCTGGTGAAAAACCGATGTCCGTCCTTATCGTATTCGGCGAAAGAAAGTTCGAGTTGAATCTCGTGTCCATCGCGATGCAAACCGGGAAGCTCGACCGCCTTCCACGGAATACTGCGTTTTCCCGTCTGTATGTATTGTTTCAAACCGGCATTATGCGCTTCGCGAAAGCGTTCGGGTATCAGCATTGTCAGTCGCTGGCCGATCATGCTTGCAGCCGAATGGCCGAAGATGTTGACGGTACCTGCGTTGACGAACGAGATGATGCCGTCGCCATCGATCGTAATGATCGCGTCGGAAGCTGTTTCGGCAAGCGTTCGAAACTTTGCCTCGCTTTCACGCACGGCATCCTCGGCTCGTTTTCCTTCGGTAATATCGCGCGAAACAGCCAGCAAGCGAGTCGGTTTTCCGGCGGCGTCCAGAATCGGAGAAACTTGCACATCCCACCACTTGGGCTCTCCATCAAAAGTGCGGAAAAATCCGACGAAGCGGCCGGTTTTTCCCACACGGGCTGATTTGACTGCCGAACGCGCCGCTTCGCGGTCGGCACCTTCCCAAAAATCGATCCACGACGTATTTAGGAACGGCTCGATATTCTTTATGCACATAACCGCTTGTCCGTTCGTTGACAGGGAGAGAAGGTTGCCTTCAAGATCGAGCGTTTTGATGCAATCAAGACTGCTGTCGATGATGCTCCTGTTAAACTCTTCGGATTCGCGCAAGCGTTCCTCGGCCTGTCTGCGTTCCGTCACATCTCGAGCGATGCCTTGGACGCCGACCGGCAGGCCGTCTTTGCGGATCGCAGTGCTGTTTATCTCAAGGGTCAGACGGCGGCCGTCCTTGGTGATGCAGTCCATTTCATAACTGGTCTGATCAACACCTTCTGTTTTCTTTTTTAGTTGATGGAGCGTGCGTTCTAGATGTTCGGGCGTGGCTATTTGCCGGACGTTCATCTTCATCGCCTCTTCGCGTGAATAGCCGATTATGCGCTCTGCCGCCTTATTGATCGAAAGGTAGTTTCCTTCGAGGTCGTGGACGTAAATAATGTCGCTTGCATTCTCTACGATGTTGCGAAAGCGCTCTTCGCTGATCCGCAGTTCCTGCTGGATGAACTTACGTTCGGTGATGTCGAGCATTACCCCTTCGCGGTAAACGACTTTGCCCGAACGGTCGCGGATCAGACAGCCGCGGTCACGCACCCAATGAATATCGCCTTTCGCATCGATGATCCGGTATTCGTAATCTACGTCCTTACCTGTTTCACTGGATTGGACAGTCTGTTTGAAAACCCATTCGCGGTCTTCCGGATGAATCACCTTTGAAAAGATATCCGGATCCTTCAACCACGCGTCTATCGGATAGCCAAATCGCTCGAACGCCGGGCTGACATAGAACGGAGAATATGGCGGTATCGAATCGACCGCGTAGAACAAGACGGGCAGGTTTTCGATGAAGCTGCGATACTTATCTTCACGCTCCGCAATGTTATCAGAGCTCGATCTCCGCACGGTTTTCGAGCGCTTGATCGCCGTTTTCGCGACTGAGTCGTAACCGTTTTTTCCAGGCATATGAGGGTGGTTATGAGGTCGGAATGCCGGTTTTTGTCATCTGCACAATGACGAAAACTGGAACGTTTTGCCAGTCTGGTCTGCCGGGAATTCCAGACCGGATGAGCAAAAGCCCTTTGAAGTGATAGGTTTAGCCCGAAACGCGGGGCTATGGCATCTTATAGCTGATGCAATAGATGTTCCCAAAGCCATCTGACGGTTCTATTTTTTAATTTCCGGATTTCGCGTTAAACTTGTTCCGAGCTTTCCCGTCTATTCGTATGAAAAATAAATTGTTTTTTTTCCTTGCAGCAGTGGTGTGTGTTGTTGCTTTTTCGCGGCTTGTTAATTCGCAAACTATGCCTGCGGGTGCCGATCCGAAAATTTGGGCCGAGGCGCTGAAAATTCATAGAAAGGCGATTATTGTCGATGGGCATAACGACATAACAAGCCCGATGGTCGATGAAGATTTTGACCTGGCGGCCGACACCGTCGGCAAATACCACAAGGACGGCAGCCCGTTTCACACCGATCTGAATCGGCTCAAAGCGAGCGGCATCACTGGTGAATTTCTGTCGATCTACGTTTCTGGAAGCACCCTGCAGTCCGGCGGTGCGATGCGGCGTGCGATGGATTTGATTGACGCGAGCTATCGTGAAGCCGAGAGGCATCCGCAGCAGTTGATGATGTGCACGACGGCGGCTGAGATCAGACGCGCGAAAAAGCAAAACAAGATTTGTCTGCTGATGGGAATCGAAGGCGGTTATGCGATTGAAAACTCTCTCTATGCATTGCGTAATTTTTATAGGCTCGGCGTTCGGTACATGACTCTGACACATAATGTTACGCACGACTGGGCCGATGCGCACGTTACGGAACCGCGGCATCAGGGTCTTTCGGATTTCGGACGCGAAGTCGTGCGGGAAATGAACCGGCTTGGGATGCTCATTGATATTTCTCACGTTCAGTTGACACGATGAACGACGCGCTCGATGTTTCGACAGCTCCGATCATCGCGTCGCACTCTTCGGCCCGTGGAGTGGCCGACCACACGCGAAACGTTCCCGATGACGTTCTCAGACGCATAGTGAAAAACGGCGGCGTGATAATGGTCACGTTCGTCCCGCCCTTTCTTGACGAGCGTAATGGGCGTGAAGCAACTGAGCGTTCCGCCCGGTTGAGGCCGCAGATGGAAGCGCTTCGCAAGCAATTCGCGAATGATCCGCAAGCTTATAACGAAGCTGAGCGCAAGCTGATGGCCGCCAACCCGATCTACGAGCCGTCATACACGCGCATCGTCGATCACATCGACCACATCAAAAAGGTTGCCGGAATCGACTTCGTCGGCATCGGCTCGGACTACGACGGAGTAGGCTCGTTGCCCACGCCGATGAAAGGAGCCGAAGACCTTGCCCTCGTCACTTACGAAATGCTGCGGCGCGGCTACGCCGAACAGGAGATTCGAAAGGTGCTCGGCGAAAATTTCCTCCGCGCCTTTGCCCTGGCCGAACGCGTCGCCGGCAACCGTCAGATCAGCGGGCAGGGAAGTTTGAAGAAAATCAAGTAACTCAGATTGCAGAAGCCCCGCGCGCAAGCAAGGGCGTAACCGAGATTTGCGTGTTACGCCCTTGCCTTACGCGCGGGGCTTCTGCATTACTTACCTTCATTACTAAAATACGGAGTTTTCCTGATTCATAGGCGGCCTTGCATCGGGATCAAATTACGCTTGACAGAAGAATCGGACAGGCGTATAACTCATTAGACTTCCAAAACAATCGGGATTTAAGGCCTAGGAGCGAGCAGTTGCCAAACGGATGCGGCAGTTGCCCGGTTTGCTCACCGTCAAGCATCTTTTGGACAAAAGAGGAAACTTTTATGCGCAGGATATTTCTCGTGTTAACCACGCTCGTCGCAGCGTCGTTCTTGCTTGTCTCGTGCGAGCCGGCGCCGAACAACACCAGCAATGCTACAAATAAACCGGCGAACGCAGCAAACAACTCGACTGCAAACACGGCATCATCTGCTTCTACCGAAGCGGACATCAAGAAGTTGATGGGCGATATTGCATCTGCACTAGCCAAGAACGACGCCGATGCCGCATCGAAATTCTACTCCGATGATTACCACCTGATAACGCCCGAGGGCGTTGACCAGGACAGAACGGCGAGGATCGCTGATATGCGCTCCGGGGCGACGAAATTCGACACGTTCTCCTATGAAAATATTAAAGTCCGAAGCTACGGCGATACGGCAGTTGCGATCGCTACAGTTAAGACTACCGGCACAATCGGCGGCAAGCCGCGGACCGGCGGTGATATAATGGCGACGCTGGTTTTCAGGAAAATGGGCAACGAATGGAAGATTGTGAGCGGCCAGGCAACACCGGTGACAGCGACGGCGGCTCCGGCGAAAACGGGTGATGCCGCGAACGCCGCGGATGCGAATAAGCCGGCAGCATCAAATATGAATAAGTAGCAACTCTCCCGACCCATTGGGTCGAAGCAATTTTGAGCACACAACCTGGTGCGACGTGCTCACGGTTTTAACCATCTTTCATTAAAGGAGAAAATTTTATGAACAGGACAATTCTGATCTTAGCACTGCTGACCGCATCGGCGCTGGCTTTGACTTCGTGTGAACCGCCGGCAACCAACTCAGGCAACGCCATGAATAAACCGGCGAACGCGGCGAATAACGCGACTACGAACTCATCAGCAAACAACACCGCCATTGAATCCGATCTGAAGAAAATGACCACCGACATGGCCGCGTCGCTGACGAAAAACGACATCGCGGCGATGGAGAAAATTTACGGCGAGCAGTACATGTTCGTCGGGCCGGACGGCACGGTGTCCACACGCGCCGAGCGTATCGAGGCGATGAAGACCGGCGATACGAAATACGAGACGATCAATTACGGCGATATCTCCGTCCGCTCCAACCCCGAAGGAACGGGAGCCATCGTCATCAGTCGGGTCAACGTGAAGGGCAAAAACATGGGCACGGCGGTCGACGGCAATTACCGCGTAACGCACGTCTGGTCGAAAACAAAAGACGGTTGGCGGATGGTAAACGGCCAAACAACGCCGATGACCGCAGCCGCCGCACCAGCCAATACAGCTGCAAACACAAACACAAGTACGACATCTAACGCGGCCACGAATAAATAATCGACCGTATCTTTTGAAAGGCAGGAGCGCACAACTCCTGCCTTTCTTCTTTTAAGCAATGCGAAGAGACGTTGCGATGAGATACATAATAGTTTTTCTAACTCTCATGTTCGCCGCCGCGGTCTCGGCCTTTGCGGAATGCAGCGACGCCGATAAAAAAGCTTTTGAGGCATTTGATGCGGCATGGAGCAAAGCCGGTCAGGACGGTGACCCTCGGTCTTGAACACGATCTATGCAGACGATTACCTCGGGCTGCCTACGGCGTTGATAAAAGCAGGCCGTTGGCGGAACCATGCAACGTTCGAGCGGAACAAGCTGAACCCGCTAACCTCTACATCGACAGCGAATCATTTTGTGATCAATTGTTCGCCCGTGTCAGCGACCGCTTAGAAATACGGGAATTATCAGTAAGCTCTATTCAATCGTCTAGCTTACTGTAGGTTTTGCGATGATGTGTGCTCATGATACGCGAGTAAAACCAAGGTATTAAATCTCCAACAATCTGAAAGGGCGGATTTCACTCCGGTTTTTAGCAAATTTTGAGTCGACCGCGTACAGAGATCGCAAAAAAGGAATCGGACATTTCACCTGCAACCCCGGCGCTTTGTTGACACTCAGATTCGAAATCATATAGAATTGCGGAACGGAGGTTTAATTATGAGAAACATTGTTTTTGGTTTTGTTTTGGTCGTTGCGTTTTGTCTTACGCCAAATTTGACTTCTGCCCAACAAAGTTGTAATTGTTCGTCAACACTTGGTGGTTGCTCGGCGAGTCAGTCGTGCCCTTCAGGATTTGAGGCAATTTGTACATGTTCATCAAGTGGTTGTTCAAGCAGGTGTTCAAGATTGCTTCCAATTCTTGAAAACTTAACCTATGAAATTCCTGATCTCAGCAACCTTTCTTCTAAGCACATTACCAAGAGTCTCTCAAACGCTTTCGGAAGAAATATTACTTTCGCAGCGGGCAAAGCGGGTTTTCAATACTCTTTCTCGGCTAAGGGTTCATATTGGGATGTTTTCGATTATCTTGAAAAGAATGGCACGTTAGCTATTGACGGACAGCCGCTAGAAATACTTAGAGCCAGCCACAAAGACCTCGTGAATGGTGAGCCTTTTACAATTTGCGCGGGCGGCGCGAGAGTCTCGACGATCGTGAATCACATTGCCTTTCTATATGGTACGAAACTT
>Ga0187893_10012926_pt1 | contig 11737 bp, 9 predicted proteins | sample MA1701074metaG_FD_139574 | JGI IMG/M metagenome (GOLD analysis project Ga0187893, IMG submission 139574) | White microbial mat communities from a basaltic lava cave in the Kipuka Kanohina Cave System on the Island of Hawaii, USA - MA170107-4 metaG ... | reverse complement strand
GCCCTCGTGCGCCGCGGCACCGCGCTGCAAAAACCCCTTCCTGCTCCCCGCGCAAGCGCGCTACCATGCCTGTCGTCCACCCTCTGAAAACCATGTGCCCGAGGCGCAACTCGCGGACGTGCTGTCGAACGACAAGGGCAACCTGGACGAGGACCCGCGCTGGGAGGACGCCAAGTTCACCCTCCCGCCCGAGGGGCTCTCGATGGTGGTGCATCTCCTGGACGAGCGGCGCGATCGATAGCGCTGCGTGCGTCGCAGCGGCGCTCCGCCCGCACGGCTAACCGGCTCGATCCGCGGCGGTAAAGGCGGCGCGCCTGGCGCGCATCGTGCATGCCGGGCGGGCGATACAACCGTCACGCGCCGCCATGACCGTCGTCGTCGCCGTCATCGCCGCCGCCCTGACCGTCTGGGGCATCGTCGCCTACAACCTGCTGGTGCGAGACCGTGCGCGCGTGGCCGCGGCCTGGAGCGACGTGGACGTGCAGCTCAAGCGCCGCCACGACCTGATCCCAAAGCTGGTGGAAGTCGTCCAGCAGCACGCCGGCTACGAGCGCGGCGTGCTGGAGCGCCTGGTGCTGGCGCGCGCGCAGGCGCAGGAGGCGGCCAGTGGTCCCGCCGACAGGAGCCGCCCCGAAGCCGCGCTCGGACGCGATCTGCGCAACCTCATGGCGGTGGCCGAGGCGTATCCGGAGCTCAAGGCGAGCCAGGGCTTTCTCGATCTGCAGCGCGGAGTGTCGCAAGCCGAGGATCAGATCCAGTTCGCCCGGCGCTACTACAACGGCACGGTCAACAACCTCAACACTCGGGTGGACACGTTTCCCGATCTGCTGGTCGCGCGCCTGCTCGGGTTCCGGCCGGCGGAGTACTTCGAGCTGCAAGCCCCCGGCGAAGCGCAGCCCGCGGAGGTGCGATGATGCGATCCCTGCTGTGCGCTGTCCTGCTGCTTCTCGCCGGCGTCGCCGGTGCCGGCGAGCGCATCCTGTCCTACGACAGCCGCATCGAGATCAAACCGGATGGCAGTCTGCTGGTGACCGAGACGATCCGCGTCCGGGCCGAGGGCGATCGCATCCGGCGCGGGATCTTCCGCGAGTTTCCGACTCTCTACACCGACCGGCGCGGCAATCGCATCACGGTGAGCTTCGCTCCCGTGTCGGTGCGGCGCGACGGCGCGACCGAGTCGTATCACACCGCGCGGCGCAGCAACGGCATCGCGCTCTACATCGGGCACAAGGACCGGTTTCTTTCCCCGGGTGAGTACACCTACGAGATCAGCTATCGCACCGACCGCCAGCTCGGCTTCTTCCCGGAGCACGACGAGCTGTATTGGAACGTGACCGGGGTGGACTGGGATTTCCCGATCGATGTGGCGAGGGCGGAGGTTCTGCTGCCTCCGGGTGCGCCCGCCGAGTCCGTGCGCCTGGAAGGCTACACCGGACCGGTGGGCGCGAAGTGGCAGAACTATCGCGCGCAGTTGCTCGACGGCGCGGCGAGATTCGCGACCACGCGCCCGCTGGCGACGCACGAGGGGCTCACCATCGTGGCGACGTGGCCCAAGGGGCTGGTGAGCCCGCCGTCGGCGAGCGCCAGGCTGCGCCATTTCCTGCGCGACAACCGGCCGCTGACCTACGGCGCGCTGGGTCTGCTGTGCGTGCTCGGCTACTACCTGCTGATGTGGCGTCGCGTGGGCCGCGATCCGGCGGGCGACGTGGTCATCCCGCGCTACCAGCCGCCCGAAGGCGAGACGCCGGCGGCGATGCGCTATCTGCAGCGCATGGCCTACGACAACCGCTGCTTCGTGGCCGGGATCCTGGGGCTGGCGGTGAAGGGCTATCTCACGATCGAGCAGCAAGGCGGCGGCTTTTTGAAGAAAGGCAAGTACACGCTGCACCGCGCGCGCGGCTCTCAGACGCCGCTCGGGCCCGACGAGCACGCGCTGCTGCGCGAGGTGCTCGGTTCGCGCGATGCGCTGCTGCTCGACGATGAGAACCACGCGATCCTGCGCCAGGCCAAGAGCGCGCACGAGGCGGCGCTGAAGCGCAAGTACCTGAAGCGCTTTTTCCACGTCAACGGGAAGTGGCACACGCTCGGCATCTTGCTCACCGGCCTCGCCGTCGGGTTGGGCGTGGTGGCGCCGGCGATGGCGGGCGGCTACGGCCAGGACTGGTTCCTGCTCACGCCCGCGGGCTGGGCGACGATCGCGCTGGGCGCGGTCGCGTTGATCGCCAACGTGGCGTTCGGCAAGCTGCTCAAGGCGCCCACGCGCGAAGGCCGCAAGCGCCTGGACGAGATCGAAGGGTTCCGCCTGTACCTGGACGTCGCCGAGGGCGACGAGCTGAAGCTCACGGGGGCGCCGCGCAAGACCCCGGGCTTGTTCGAAACCTACCTGCCGTTCGCGCTGGCGCTCGGGGTGGAGCAGCGCTGGTCGGAGAAGTTCGCCGGCGTGTTCCTGACTCAGGGCGGCGCGCAATCGCCGGACTGGTATCACGGCGACCGCTGGGACCCGAACGACCTGGGCGGCTTCTCCTCGTCGCTTTCCAGTTCCTTCGACTCCGCGGTCTCGTCGGCTTCGAGCCCACCGGGCGACTCCTCGGGGGGCGGGGGTGGCGGCTCGTCGGGCGGCGGCGGGGGCGGGGGCGGCGGCGGAGGGTGGTAGCGCGCCGGCAGCCGCGCGCTTGAACTCGCTGGATTGCGCCCGCACCTTCCCTGCGGGAATCCACGAGGAGAACACCATGACCGCAGCCCTCGCCAGTGCACCCTGGCTCCACCTGGTGGAGGATCCGGCGCCGCCAGCATCGCCCGCATCGTCCGCTGTAGGCCCCGCCGACGACGGCGCGCGCTCTACCGGCGACGACGCGGATCTGCTCGATGCCTACTCGCGCGCGGTGGTGCAGGTGGCCGACGCCGCCAGCCCGGCCGTGGTGAAGATCGACGTGCACCGCCGCGTGCGCACGCGCGAGGGCCAGCGCGACCTCCAGGGCAGCGGTTCGGGTTTCATCTTCACCCCGGACGGCCTGATCCTCACCAACAGCCATGTCGCCGGCGGGGCCTCCAGATTGACGGTGGCATTCAACGACGGCCAGACGGCCGATGCCGACCTGGTCGGCGACGATCCGCACACCGACCTGGCGCTGATCCGCGTGTCGGGCAGCAAGCTGCCGACCGTGACGCTGGGCAGCTCGCGCGGACTGCGCGTGGGCCAGCTCGCGATCGCGATCGGCAACCCCTACGGCTTCGAGTGCACCGTGACCACCGGGGTGGTCAGCGCGCTGGGCCGTTCGCTGCGCGCGCAGTCCGGCCGCCTGATCGACGACGTGATCCAGACCGACGCCGCGCTCAACCCGGGCAACTCCGGCGGCCCGCTGATGAACTCGCGCAGCGAAGTGATCGGGGTAAACACCGCCATCATCGCGGCTGCGCAGGGCATCTGCTTCGCCACCGCCGTCGACACGGCCAAGGTCGTGGTCGGCCAGCTCCTGCGGCACGGACGCGTGCGCCGCGGATATCTCGGCATGGCGGGTCAGAACACGCCCCTGTCGCGGCGGATGGTGCGCTACTTCGATCTGGCGATCGAGTCCGGCGTGCGCGTTACGTCGGTGGAGGACGGCAGCCCGGCGCACCGCGCCGGGCTCGAGGCCGGCGACCTGATCGTGGCCTGGGACGGCAAGCCGGTGGCCGGCATCGACGATCTGCACCGGCTGCTGTCCGAGGAATACGTCGGCCGCAGCGCGCAGGTGACCGTGCTGCGCCGGGCGCAGAAGCTCACCAAGCACGTCACCCCCGGGGAGCTGGACTCGGGCCGCTGAAGCGGAGACGAAGGAAGGTCCTTACCTGTCTCGGCAACGGCCACTGCGCCGAGCGGCCTGCGGGTTCTTCAAGATCCCGCAGATGACCCGGCCGTCCACGGTGGCGGCCGGGGCGACCCCGAGGATCTCCATGATCGTCGGCGCCAGGTCGATGTTGTGCACCGTCTGCAACGCCTCGCCACGCTTCAGGCTCGGCCCCGCGGCATACAGGATGGCGCTCATCGATTGCGTGTTGGAGTCGTGACCGTGCGCGCCGTAGAAGTTGGGCACGGAGAAAACACGGGTGGCCTCCGGAGCATCGCCCAGCCGCGTCACCGGCGGCGCTTGCGTGCCGTCGAAGTTGTAGCCCTCTGCCATCAACGCCACCACATCGCCCGAGTCCTGGCCGACGCGATCGTCGGTACAGAAGCCTGGCTTGCCGCAGCCGCTCGGCCGCGTCCACACGTGCGAGAACAGCGCACCCGCCGCCGGGTTGTAGAAGCCGTTGGGATCCGCCGCGGCACGAAGAGCGGACGCGATGCGCTCGACCAGGGTCTGATAGTCGGCCGGCGCCACGGTGCCGGCCGATTCACGGCCCGCGAGGTTCACGTAGATGTTCGCCGCCGGCCCGGTGGTGCGCAGGGCGAGCGCGCTGGTGTCGATGCCGGCGTTCGCCAGCAGGTTGGCGAGCTGCACCGCGGTATGAAACGGCGCCATGCCGTGATCGGAAACCACGAACACATCGCTCAGGGGTGCGCCGTGCTGGTCCACTCCCACCTCCTGCACGATGCGCTGCACTGCCCGATCGGCCCGCTGATAGGCGAACGCCAGGTGCTCCGCGTAGCGTTTCACCTTCGCGGCGTCCTGCCCGCTGGCCCCGGGAGGATCGCCCGGCGTGCCGATGCTGGCCGGGTCCGCCGGGTCGGTGGGCTGCCGCGGATCGGTGAGCGTGAACTGGTGTCCCGAACCATCGGGCTGCTCCAGGTAGATCATCACCAGGTCGCCATCGGCGTTGCGCCGGATGGCGTGCAGCGCCAGGTCCGCCTGGTAGTCGGTGAAGGTGGTGACCTGGTCGCGATACACCGCCTCCAGCTCCGCGTCCGGGAAAGCGCCGAAGCCCGGGCTCAGGCGCTCGAGAATACGGTAGTCGGGCTGGGGCGGCCAGAAGCCGACCTTGCCGTTGACGTCATCGACCACGTCGATCACCGCTGCGTTGCGCGGGATGAAGCCGGCGGAATAACGCACCAGGCGCACCGCCGACAGGTCGGGCTCGAGACAGCTGACGAAGAACGCCGTGCCAATTCGATTTCCCGAGCCTTCGAAGAAAAACTTGCCGGACGGCCCGCCGCGTTGCACGTACGCCGGCCCCGTCGAGGGCAGCGCGAAAGGCCCGGGCGGCACGCCGGCGTTGGCGTCGAAGACCGCGAGGGTATCGTAATTGACCGTCGCATCGTCGCTCGTATCCAGCGCCGCCGCCTTGAGGTCGTAGCGCAGCGTCCGCCCGCCGGCATCCGTCGTACCGCAGTTGCTTCCCGCCATCGGTGCGCAGAACAGAGTCTGGATCGGGTTGATCGTCACCCGAACCGGACTGTACGAGTTGCGTCCGGCAGCGGCGAGCCGACTGACGAGCGGCCGCGTGGCGGGCTCGAAATCCGCCGCGGCCAGCACAAAGCCCTGTGCACCCAAGCCACCGAAAGCGCCGAACGGCACGCTGTAGTCGGTGATGCGCGCAGGCGCGGCCGCCTGCACCAGGGTGTTCGCGATGCGGATGTCGGCGCCGTCGCTGCCCGGCCAGGTGGCGGTCACCACTTTGAGCCCCACCTCGCGCACGCGAACCCACAGCGGCTGTGCCGTTGGAGCCGCCGCGGCGCCGAGCGGGTTGATTCGATAGCCGCCGATGGGTGCGCCGAAGCCGCTGATGCTCGTGCCGATGCTCGCCGCCACCGGATGAAAGATGTTTCCCGGGATATTGTTGCGGACCGCGGTCGAGCCGGTGGCGATGGCGATATGCGACACGGCGGTGACCGCAGGCGTCGCGGTGATGTTGCGGCGCGCGAAGACGCCGTGCGCGCGAAGACTGCCCAGTCCTCCTCGATGATCGAGCACGCCGTCGCGCAGATACCGCTCGACCAGCTCCGGCTTCGCGCCATCGAGGGAGATCAGCACCACGCTCGGTCGGGCATGTGCCACGGGAGCGACCGCCAGGCCAACGGCCATCGCCGCCGCGATCAGCGTGTCGGTGGATGCGGCGCGCATGGATCGTCGGACGCTCGGAACGATCGGCTCAGGCCTGCGCGCGGGGCCGGGCGAGCTGCGCCACCAGGACGACGGCGGCGAGGCCGAGCCCGATGAGATCGGTGATCCAGCCCGGCTTGATCAGCAGCAACGCGCCGGCGATGAGCAGCGCCCGCTGCCAGGGCGTGGCCGCGCGCGACAGGTAGCCGAACAGCCCGCCAGCGAGCAGGATCACGCCGACGGTGGCGGTGATCGTCGCGTGCAGGCTCACCGTCCAGTCGCCGACGAGCAACAGGCCGGGCTCGTAGACGAACATGAACGGCACGATGTAGGCCGGGGCCGCGGCACGCATCGCCGCCCAGCCCGCCGTCCACATGTTCGCCTTGGCCAGCCCCGCCGCCGCGAACACCGCCAGCGCCACCGGCGGCGTGATCGCCGACAGGATCGCGAAGTAGAACGCGAACATGTGCGCCGCCGGCGTCACCGCCCCGAGCTTGATCACCGCCGGCACCAGCAGCGCCACCATCACGATATAGGCGGGCGTGGTCGGCATGCCCATCCCCAGGATGATGCCGGCGAGCGCGGTCAGCACCAGCGCGAGCACCAGCGAGTTTTGCGCCAGCGCGATCACGAGCTGCGTGAACGTGATGCCCAGCCCGGTGATCGTGACACAGCCGATGACGATGCCGGCGCAGGCGCAGGCCATCGCCACCGCCAGCGTGTTGCGCGCGCCGTCCTCGAGCGCCTCGAACACCGTGCGCCAGGTGATGCCGGCGCGCGTGGCCGCGCGCACCAGCGCGATCGGCAGGCACGACAGCGCCCCCACCAGAGCGCACAGCGGTGCCGAGTAGCCGAGGAAAAGACCGGTCAGGATCACCAGGATCGGCGCGAACAGGTGGCCGCGCGCCGCCATCACGCCGGCGAAGCGCGGCAGCTGCTCCCGTGGCACGCCGGCGAGCCCGCAACGCTTCGCCTCGAAGTGCACCGCGAAGAACACCGCCACGTAGTACAGCAGCGCGGGAATCGCGGCCCACAGCGCGACCTGCACGTACGGCACCGCCAGGAACTCGGCCATCACGAACGCGGCCGCGCCCATGATCGGCGGCATCAGCTGGCCGCCGGTCGACGCCACCGCCTCGACCGCGGCCGCGAACGGCGGGCGGAACCCGGTGCGCTTCATCAGCGGGATCGTGATCGGGCCGTCGACCATGACGTTCGCCACGGCGCTGCCGGACACCGTGCCGAACAGCGAAGAGCTGACCACGGCGACCTTGCCGGGACCGCCGGCGGAGTGCCCGGTGATCGACATCGCGAAATCCATGAACAGCTGCCCGGTGCCGCCGCGCTCCATGAAGGCGCCGAACAGCACGAACAGCATCACATAAGAGGCCGACACGCCGAGCGTGGAGCCGAAGATCCCCTCGGTCGACAGGTAGAGCTGCTCCAGAAGCACCGGTGGGGCCACGTTGGTGAAGAACACTACGTAGGCGAGGAATGCGATCGCGGTGAGGGGCAGCGCCCAGCCGATCACGCGGCGCGTACCCTCCAGGACCACGAGCACCGCGACCACCGCGTAGAACCTGTCCCAGAAGGTCAGCTCGTCGATATAGATGATGCGATTGGTGTAGTACTCGTAGTTGAAGAAGATGTAGAGGACGCAGGCCCAGCCGCCGGCGAGCAGCAGGCTGTCGAACGCGCGCCAGGGCGCGCCGGGGCGCAGCGGGAACAGCAGGAACACCAGCGTCAGGGCGAACAGCAGGTGGGTGCCGCGGAAGATCATCGCCTCCGGCGGGCCGAATGCCGCGACGTACATGTGGTACAGCGACATCGTCACGGCGACGGCCGCCACCGTCCACCGCAGCCACCGCGTCACCGGCGTGGCGGCGGCCTTCTCGTCCGACATGCGCCCTCCCGACGCAGTGCGGCGCGGCCGAGCCGCCCCGCCGCCAACCCTGTGATGCGCGCCGCGCGCCTCAGAGCGCGCCGGCTTCCCTGTAGAACTTCGCCGCTCCCTTGTGGAACGGCACGCCGATGTCGAGCGCCATGTCCTTGGGGGTGAGGCCGGCGATCGACTTGACCACCGCCGCCATGCTGTCGACGTTGGCGGCCATCGTCCTCGCCATCCGGTAGACGGTGTCCTCGGGCAAGTCGCAGGCGACCACCACGTGCGTCGAGTAGCCGATCACCGGGACGTCCTTGTCTTGATTCGGATAGGTGCCGGCCTTGATCAGGCGCTTGATGTAACCGGGGTTGGCCTTCTGCATCGCGGCCATGGTCTTGTCGTCGACCGGGACCAGCTTCACGTCGCGCGCGCTGGCGAGGTCCATCACGGCCGAAGCCGGCGCGGTGGTGCCGAGCGTGAACACCTGCGCGTGCCCGTCCTTCATCATCGACACCGCGTCGGTGTATGCGGCCTGAAAGTTCACCTTCGCGAGCGAGCGGTAATCCATGCCATTGAGCTGCAGCAGCAGGGCGGTCACCGCCTCGGCGGTGTTGCCCTTGGGCTGGGTCACCAGCGTCTTGCCCTTGAGGTCGGCGATCGAGTTGATCCTCGCGTCCGCGCTGGCGACGATCTGGAAGTACTGCGGGTAGAGGTTGGCGAGCTGGCAGACCTTGGTGGTCTTCCTCGGGTACGGCGCGCGGCCTTCGAGCCCGTCGACGGTGGTGCTCGAGTTCGCCATCCCGATGTGCGCCTTGCCTTCGTCGACCCCACGCACGTTGGCGATGCCGGCGCCGGGCGTCTGCTGGATCTGCAGGCCGGGAATCTCCTTTTCCCACATCCCCTTCAGCGCGCCGCCGAGCGGGATCCACGAGCCGCCCTGCGGGCCGGTCATGAAGGTGACCTGCTGGGCCGCGGCGGGAGCGACCAGGACCGCGGCGACCGCGGTTGCGGCGAGAGCGCGGGCGATGCGCATGACGTCCTCCTCGATGGTCGACGAGCCCGGTGGACCCGCGTCGATTCGGCCGTCAGTGTAGCGCAGGCGGCGCACCTAGCGTGCCGCGCAGCGAGCAGTGCCGTGCGCGGACGCTGCGGTGTTGCGCCCGTCCGTCAAGCGCGAAAGATCGCGTCGCCGACCCAGCAGCCGTCGCGATGTTCCGGCTTGAGCGTGCCGACGATCACGCCCACCCAGCCGAATCTCTCGTCGCTCACCGATTTGGCGATGTCCGGCACGTAGCGCACCGCCTTCCACGCCACCAGTTGCCCCGGCTCGAGCCATGGGCCTTTCGGACCGGCCGTGGTGGCGGCGACCACGAATCCGCCGTCGTTGGACGCGACGCACAGCAGGGCGGTCTGATTTCCCATGCGTTCGACCTTGGCGGCGTTCTGCCGCTCGAGCACCTCGCGGGGATCGAGCACGACCGCCGGCAGGAACACGCCCTCGTGCAGCGGACACTCCAGGAATCTGCAGGCGTAGCGCAGCGCGGCGATCCCGTCCTGGAAGGCCCGTGGAGGACGACCGACTTCGCCGTCGGAGGACGCCCTCGGATTCCTGCGCTTGAACTCGAACATTGCTCCGATCGTGGATGCCGGAATGCCGCACCAGAACGATGGCCCCGGATCGGTTCGAGCGGGGCAGGCCGGCGCGCCAGCGACACGGGCCGAGTACGCAGAACCGGTATCGCCGTTCTGTCACAAATACCGGTTGCCGGCTTGCAGGAACCACGCCAGCTTTGACCGATCCACCGCGCCCGGACAGGGCGGAACCCCTCTCCGGCAGGGAGAGGGTGCATCGTCTCACGCCTTCAGCTGATCCGCGATCGGCAGCTTGCGTAACGATACCGCTGCGCTCGCGCAGCCTCAAAGCAACGAGCGAATGCCAACGCGTCGAAGACTGCGCGGGTTCACCTCATGGGCGCGTTGGCCGCGGCGCCTCGCGGATCGGGCGGATCGGTCGCACCTCCACACTGCCCTCGCGCGCTGGCGGGACTTTCGCCGCGAGCTGCAGCGCCTCGTTCAGGTCCTGCGCCTCGAGCATGTAGAAGCCGGCGAGCTGCTCCTTGGTCTCGGCGAACGGGCCGTCGGTGATCGACACCTTGCCGTTGCGCACGCGCACGGTGGTGGCGGTCGCCACCGGCTCGAGGGCCTCGGAGGCAATGCAGTGCCCGCTGCGCCGCACCGCCGCGTCGTACGCCAGGCACTCCTCGTCGGGAACGGCATCGAGCCGCTTCTCGTCGATGTACACCAGGCATAGATACTTCATGGTCCACTCCTGCGGGTTTCGGTTTGGGTTCGAAGGTTCGACCGGTCGCACGGGGCGGCCGTTCACACCCTGTAGTCGTTCGGCGGCGCGCGGGATCGACGGCGGCTTTGGTCAATCCTGCAATCCGGCGAGTCGCCGCTCCAGGAAGCGGCGTTCCGGTTCCTGCCGGGTAAGGGCGAGCGCCCGCTCGTAGGACGCTCGGGCTTCCGCGCTCCTGCCCAGCCGCCGGCACAGATCCGCCCGGGCCGCGTGCGCCAGGCGGTAATCCGACAGGTCCCCGCGCGCCAGGATCGCGTCGATCAGCGCCAGCCCGGCCTGCGGGCCGTCGCGCATCGCGACCGCCACGGCGCGATTCAGCTCGACCACCGGCGAGGGTTCCACGCGCGCCAGCACGTCGTACAGACCGACGATCTGCGCCCAGTCCGTCGCCGCGGCCTCGGGCGCCTCGGCGTGCACCGCTGCGATCGCCGCCTGCAGCGCATAAGGGCCGACCCGCCGCGACGACAGCGCGCGCTCGACCAGCGCCAGGCCCTCCGCGATCTGTTCCCGGTTCCAGAGGGCGCGGTCCTGCTCTTCGAGCAGGATCAAGTCTCCGCTGGGGGAAGCGCGCGCCGTGCGCCGCGATTCGTGCAACGACATCAGCGCCAGCAGCCCCTGCGCCTCGGGCTCGGGCAGCAGCTCGACCAGCAGGCGCCCCAGGCGGATCGCTTCGCCCGACAGATCCGCCCGCGTCAGCGAGGCGCCGGATGACGCGGCGTAGCCTTCGTTGAACACCAGATAGATCACGCGCAGCACGGCGTCCAAGCGCTCGGGCAGCTCGGCGTGCTCGGGCACCTGATAGGGAATGCGCGCGTCGCGGATCTTCGCCTTGGCGCGCACGATGCGCTGCGCCAGCGTGGGCGCCGGCGTGAGGAAGGCATGCGCGATCTCCTCGGTGGTAAGGCCGCACACCTCGCGCAGCGTGAGAGCCACCTGCGCGTCCTGCGCCAGGGCCGGATGGCAGCAGGTGAAGATCAGCCGCAGCCGGTCGTCCTCGACACTGTCCGCCTCTTCCCACACCGCGGCATCGTCGATGGCGGCCTCGACCCGATCGAGGTCGACATCTTCGAGCGCGTCGAAGCGCGCGCGCCGGCGGATGCCGTCGATGGCCTTGAAGCGCCCGGTCGACACCAGCCACGCGCGCGGATTGGCCGGCACACCGCTGCGCGGCCACTGCTCCAGCGCCGCGCGGAAGGCGTCGTGCAACGCTTCCTCGGCGAGATCGAAGCTGCCGAGCAGGCGGATCAAAGTGGCGAGGACGCGACGCGACTCCGTGCGGTAGACGGCGTCCACCGTCTCGCGCGCGCGCTCTGCGTCGTTTCCGCTCATTGCGGTGGGTTCGACTCCTGGCTGCGCTCCTTCCCGGCCGCCTCCGACTCCCTGTAGTAGTACGGGTCGACGCCGTAGTCCTCCAGGCGGACGTCGTCCTCGATTTGCTCCGTAGGCGCCTCGCGCGCCACCTGCTGCAGATATTGCGGG
>Ga0187893_10012925_pt1 | contig 11737 bp, 15 predicted proteins | sample MA1701074metaG_FD_139574 | JGI IMG/M metagenome (GOLD analysis project Ga0187893, IMG submission 139574) | White microbial mat communities from a basaltic lava cave in the Kipuka Kanohina Cave System on the Island of Hawaii, USA - MA170107-4 metaG ... | reverse complement strand
CCTCCGGACCAAGCTTCTAGCATGACTTTGATCGTAGACAAAGAGTGGTTCACGGGTTCCAAGTCCCTGAGAGACAAAGTTCCGGGCCTCACAAGCTATGACGGCAGGAACATCGAGCACGTTGCGTCGCCGAAAGACGGCTATGCGCGAGAGGATGACCTGAAGCTCCTCAAGCAAGGCTACCAAGAAATCGGCCTGAAGCAGCTCGAGAAGTAAAGCATATCCTGGAAAATATAGGTCCTATAAATAGCTTAAATAGTCCTTGGCACTTCTCAACTGAATAGAAATCTTTATATACAACGTCACTACCTAGTAATGGTAACAACTAACTAGTGGTGATAGTTAATGGAAACAAATCAGAAGATTTTCGGAGTTTACAAGAACGGAAAAGTCCGAGAGATAGACCTTAGCAACTATCTTGGCGGGTTCACGAGCTTTGACGCATACTGCCAGAGCGAGAAGACTGCGGAAAACAGGGTTCGCGTAACTGCGGACGTCAGGGAATTTTTGGACGTCCTTCAGAAGTAAACCAGTAATCGGTGTGGTTCAGTGGCAGGAAAACTTCCCGACACAGGGGAGCTGTATCAGGCGCTACAGAAAGCGCTCGGAAGCAAGGACGGAAAGGCGCTGGAATATATCAAAGGCTGTGCAGTAAAGCTCGGCCACGGCCTGCTGCTTTACGACGTTGTTGCCGAAGGCAAACTGCCCCTGACAGAGCAGGAAATTGTGGACGCTTACAGGACCTCTGCAAAAGACAGAGGCATATGCGGGCCTCAGGAAAAATATGTCCCGAGCACCCCGCTGATATATAGGGCATTCCTCTGGGATGCCAGAGACGACGACGTATTCGGCTCAGAAATTAGTGACGGTCTGAAGGAGTACGCTACAAAGGCGCTCCTGACGGAAGCTGCCAGAGCAACGAGCCCTGCAGAAATGGAAGATGCAAAAGACAAGGCTTTCATGAAAGTCTGGGAGACAGTCGCCATTAGCGGAGAAGCATCCAAGTTCGGATGCAGTGTGGATACAAAGGAGTACTGGATCGGACTCGCAAAGCGGGTGCATGCTGAAATTGAAAAGAAGCTGCATGAGATCCAGGGGCTCCGGAAATAGTTGTGGGTGAAAACAATGGTACTAAGAAAATCGAAGATTAAGGCAAAGAAAGCCGAATGGGCTGTTGGAAGGCACTGGTGCGGCGACGGATTCCGCGGGCACGTAGTGAACGCCAAGGGCCTTACTTTCTGCAACCTTTGCGGAAAGGAAAGACGCGGCAGCTTGAAGCTTTAGCTTATTTTTCCAGAGTTTTACATGAGGAACCTAGCGGTTCATTTCTTCTTTTAATCCGTTCCAGCTCAATTTAGCCAATGCTGGAGCAATTCACTGGTTCTGCTGAACTAACGGGCTACGAGAACACCGTGCTTTCAAACTGGGAGCAGCTGAAAGGGCAGATACAGCCGTGGCTGGCGCAGACGAGCGCGAAGTGGCAGGACAAGGAGGTCATGCACTTTGAACTGACGTTCTGCCTTTGCACGCCGCAATCCCGCGCACCTATAGCCCGCGAGGCTGTAAAACGCCTGGAAATGAGCGGAGTTCTTCATACAGGCAGCCGGGAGCAGATACTTTCCTACCTGGAAGGAGTCCGATTCAACGAGAAAAAGAGCTTCTATATAGTCGAGGCGCGGGACAGGTTCTACGAGATATACTCCAAAGTGATGGAACTCAAGGAAAACCCGTTCCAGCTGCGCGAGTGGCTAGTTCAGAATGTAAACGGCTACGGGTACAAGGAAGCCACCCACTTCCTGAGGAATATAGGTCTTGGGGAGCACCTGGCGATGTTCGACGTCCACATCATAAGGGCAATGGTGGAGGCGGGGCACCTGAAAAGGGATTCAAAAGAGGCTGAAGGCGGGCTTGGCGCCAAGAAATACAAGGAACTGGAGCAAGTCTTCCTCGGCTGGGCGAAAAAGCTGGGCCTGAAGCCTGCCGAGCTCGACATTGCGCTCTGGCTGACCGCCTCGGGCAACAAGGAAATAATGTAGCCCTATACTACTTCTTTTTATTATGCCGCGGCAAACATAATCATGGGCTTTGAATGGTATACTGAGTTTGTCAATACCGGCTACAAGCCGAAGAAGACTGACCTAAAAGTCTTGTTCTACTTCGAACCCGATAAAGGAATTTCTACCAAGGAAGCCATAGGCAGGATTGCAAGCGAAAGCTCAACAGGCACCTGGACTACGCTATTCAAGCTGCCTCCCAGGATGCGGAAGCTCATGGCAATTGCATATGAAATCAACGGAAAATACGTTAAAGTCGCTTATCCTATTGAGCTTTGGGACGAAGGCAACATGCCCCAGCTGCTTTCTGGCATTGCAGGCAACATCTTTGGCATGAAAGCAATCAAGAACCTCCGCCTTGTCGACGTGACACTGCCAAAAGCTTACATTAAGCACTACAAAGGGCCCCAATACGGCATAGAAGGAATACGTAAGAGGCTCGGCGTAAGGAAAAGGCCCATAGCGGGGGCCGTTCCCAAGCCGAAAATAGGGTTCAGCGCAGCTGAGCACGCAAAGATCGGCTATGAAACATGGATGGGCGGCTTTGACATAGTCAAGGACGATGAAAACCTCACAAGCACGTCATTCAACAAGTTCGACGAGCGGGTCAAGCTCCTGACAAAAATGCGGGACAAGGCGATGAAAGAAACCGGAGATTTCAAGTCGGCATTCATAAACATAACCGGCGAGACCGAATTGATGAAAAAGCGCGCAAAGCTGGTGGCCGACTACGGCTGGGACTACTGCATGATAGACGTCGTCACCATTGGCGCCGCCGCGGTGCAGACAATACGCGAAATATGCGAAGACTACGACCTTGCCATACATGCCCACAGGGCAATGCATGCTTCATTTGACAGGAATCCCAAGCACGGCATGAGCATGTGGTTCCTTGCGAAAATCGAGAGGCTTATGGGCGTAAATAACCTACACTGCGGCACGGGTGTCGGCAAGCTGGTGAGTCCGAGAGAAGAGGTGCAAAAGATCTGCCAAACGCTCCGAGATAGCGTAGTTAAGGAGCGTGGAAATTTGCTTGACCAGGACTGGAGGGGCATCAAATCGGTACTGCCCACAGCGTCTGGTGGGGCACACCCCGGCATAGTGCCTGATATCCTGGACATAACGGGCTACGATATTGTGCTTCTTGTAAGCGGCGGAATCCACGGACATCCGCGCGGCACGCGGGCAGGAGCCAAAGCGGCGATGCAGGCGATAGATGCCCACATGCAGGGCGTCACACTGGAAGAAGCCGCGAAAAAGCACCGCGAGCTTGCCCAAGCCCTGGAGAAGTGGGGAAGGGCAAGGCCTGTCTAAGAAATAATGTAAACTTAAGGATTTTCTCCTGCTGTACAAGTTTCTTTCCACCCGACTACAGACGAAGAGTTTCACAGAATCAAGGCTACTATAGAAGAAAGATACGACCCCCTGAACTGATTCTTTTAATACCTTTCTACCCCAACCATGATTGAGGGTGACCTGGTGCGCAACGCCGCTGGTCTTCTAGCTCGCTTTCTTCGGAAAGCTCGTTAGATTACCGGTGAGGAAGCTCTGTCCACCCCAGTTGGATGTCATTCTGCCGGTAAAACGGGAGAAAGGCAGCGACTGAGCTTTGCGAGGCGTTAAGCTTGCGGCCGAGAGGCCGGGGCAAGGTCACAGAAACGGAACCGGTTTGGCTGACAAGTGAAGCCAACTAAGCCAGGGCAACTGCTCTAGCAGCAGGCCCTGTAGCCGGCTGAAACGGGCCTTGCACGCAAGGGTGCAAGGGGATCCGCGATTTGCTCGCCCGCTTGGGCTCGGCAGATTACGGATGTAACGCTTAGACAGATGTTGCAAAACCCTAGAAATTTGCCCTCGATACGATGGCGGATTGCTGCGCCTTACCGTAAAGGAAAGCGCAGCCATGATAGGGTTACAAAAGACGGGCTAACCCAGGTCACCCTCCTTTTCTTGATTTCTACAGTTTATCACGCCGTTATAAGGGTATTAAAAGGAACCAGGCTTTCGCAAAGCTCAAATACCGCCCGTTCGTATACTAGTCCTATGAACAGCGCTCTAGTAGTATGGGGAATTATCCTCCTCGTAGGGCTCGGTGGTTCTCCCTGGATTGTCCAGGCAGCAGGCATCACCGAGGCAACGCTGTGGATGGCATGGGCCATAATATTTGTTGTAGGCTCATGGGCTCTAGGAAAGCAGATGAAGGCTTCGAAGGAAGTCGCAGGCACCTGGACACTCGTCAACGTGTTCGGCTTGATAACGACCTTCGCAGTCGCTCTCGGCTATGTGGCAGCGCCACTATCCTTCCTTATGGCTCTCTGGTTCATTCTCTGGGGAGCAGCAATGTGGAAGGCAGGACCGAAGGGATCTGCAGCAGCTGCATCAGGAGTCATTCTAGCACTGGTCGGAACCCAGGTTCCGGCATGGTTCGCTGGAAGCGGCTACTGGATGGCAGGAGCACTCTTCCTTGGACTCTGGCCAGTAATCCACAGCCTTCTTATGAAGGAGTAAAGCAGCTTTCTTTTCTTTTTTATACTTACTTTCTTTTACTTACTACATGGCAGAACGCGAACGAGGGGCCATGATGCCCCAATCAACGGCCGGGCTGATACGATACTTCGACTCAGACGAAGGCATCAAGATTAAGCCCCATCATGTCGTAGCAGTAAGCATAGGCTTTGCCGGCATAGTAGTACTGATGAGATTCCTGATAGCCTAGTTTTCTAGCCCGAATTGCTAACCAGCGTTCGTTAGATTATCATTAAAAATGCGGCTGACAAGTCTTAGTCATGGCAATCTTCCTCGGCCCTGCAGGCGTGCCGTTTTCCGCGAAAGAGCGCAGCACCATAGGAGGGATAGCCAGGTGCGCCGAGCTCGGCCTGAACGCGATGGAAGTCGAGTTTGTCCGGGGCGTGAAGATGGGAGCTTCCCTTGCTGAGGAGGCTGGCGCCGCCGCCAAGGAGAAAGGCGTGCGCCTGAGTGTCCACGCTCCTTATTATATAAACCTGCTTTCAGCGAAAGCAGTTCTGGTCAAGAAGTCCATCGAGCGGATAGTCGACTCCCTGGACCGCGGCGAAAGGATGGGCGCGGACGCCGTGGCTGTGCATGCTGCGTACCTTGGGGAACTGACTTCTGAAAAAGCTACTGAGCTAATGAAAGAACGCACCGGCCAGATACTTGCCGTGCTTGACAAGAAAGGGATTTCCAATGTCAGGCTAGGCTACGAGACCATGGCTAAGAAAGGGCAGTGGGGCTCGCTTGAAGAAATAATAGAAGTGCACAGGGAGCACAGGAGGCGCGTCGCGCCTTACCTTGACTGGGGCCATCTTTATGCCCGCGGCGGAGGAAGCATTGACTATGAAGCGCTGCTCAAGACTATGAAAGAGCTGAAGTTGGACCACATCAACTCACACTTCACTTGTGTCAAGGCGAGCAAGGCGGGCGGCTATGTCGACATACACACTCCCATAGGAGACAAGCACCCCGACTTCGCGCCTCTTGCAAAGCTGCTTGCCCGAAGCAGCGTGGACATAACGCTCATCTGCGAGAGCCCGCTGCTCGAGCAGGATGCGCTCAAGATGAAGGAGCAGCTGGAAAAGGCGGGCTACAATTGGTGAATAGATGAAAATACTTGTCACAGGCGGTGCAGGCTTCATAGGTTCGCACCTAGTCGATGCGCTGGTACACAGGCATGATGTTGTCGTGCTCGACAGCCTCGCGACAGGAAGGGCCGAGTGGCTGAACCCGCGCGCGAAGCTTGTCGAAGCAAGCATAATGGACAGGGAAGACATAGCAAGGGCGATATACGGATGCAAGGCAGTCTTTCACCTCGCTGCTCAGACCGACGTGCGCAAGTCTATTGAGGATCCGGAATTCGACTACGACATAAACTTCGTCGGAGCGAAAAATGTCTTTGACGAGGCAAAATTTGTCGGGGCGAAAATAATATTCTCCTCTTCAGCTGCGGTCTATGGCGATGCGCATGTTCCTGTCAGCGAGGACGACACCACAAAGCCCATTTCGCAATACGGGTGGAACAAGCTCCAGGCCGAGCGGATACTTCCTCCCGAAGCGCTCATTGCGAGGTTCTTCAACGTCTACGGCCCGCGCGGACGAGGAGCTATAAACCACTTCTGCGATTCCGTGAAGGAGGGGAAGGAGATAAACGTCAGCGGAACCGGCCTCCAGACCAGGGATTTTATCTACGTCGACGACGTGGTCGACGCGCTTATCCTCGGCCTTAATGCATCGGGGGTCTACAACATCGGCACAGGAAAGGAAATGACAATACTCAGCGCACTCCACGTCGTGGAAAGCGTCGCCGGAAAGCCGGCGAAAATAGCCCACACGCCTGGAATAAAGGGCGAGATTGCCCGCTCTTTTGCGGACGTGAGCAGAGCAAAAGAAGCGCTGAACTGGCAGGCAAAGACTACTCTCAGGCAAGGCGTGCAGAAGATTGTTGCTGTGATGTAAGTCTACTAAACTAATAGCTCGCGCTTCGCGCTCGCTAGATTAGAACTTGCTGCTTCGCAGGAAGATTATACTTTCTCCTTGATGAGCTTGGTCAGAAGCTGGCCATGCTTGTGCTCTTTATGGTCCTTGAACTTGTCAACGAGGCCAATCCTGCGGACCCTGTCAGAAAGTATTCCGATTGAGCGCATATATTCCATCAGAGCTATTCGCGAGATCTCGGATTCCTTCATGCCGAGCCTGGAAGAAACTTTCCTCAGTATTTCGTGGCTCTCTTCGGGAAGCTTGTATCTTACGTACGCCATTTTGCACCACTTTATACATCCTAGTGTATGTGAAGAGTATTAATAAGATATAATTGAGACACGCAGTCAATAATTTAAGCGGCGATTTCCATATTCTGGTAGTTCGTAGTCTTATGGTTTGCTAATTATTGTGTGATTCTATGGGAAGCTCTTTGCAATTTAACGGAAACGGAACAAATAATTCTGGCAACGGAATAATCACGAACAAATTCTCATGGAAAATTGCGGGCGAAGCAGGCGATGGAATCCTGAACGCAGGGCTCATGCTTGCAAGGATGTGCCAGCGCGCAGGCTTGTGGGTTTTTGCATCCGCCGAGTACCCCTCACTCATCAGGGGAGGGCACAACCACCTTGACGTGCGCATAGACGCTGAAGAAATTCATTCCCACACGAAATACACTAATTTGCTCGTTGCGATGAACAAGGACAGCATAGAGAAGCACGCGCAAAAGATTCCCGCAGGCGGAGCAATAATCTATGACCTGGATACGGTCAAGCAATCGAAGGAAGAGATAGCCAAGGAGATAGGAAGGGATGACGTCATACTCATACCGATGCAGCTGCTGCAGATGGCGAACAAGTGCGGCGGAAAAATAATGAGGAACGTGATAGCAATGGGCGCTACTATCGCTCTTCTGGACTTCGACCTTGAGGTATTCAACGGAGTGATAAAGGACAATTTCGGAGTGAAGAAGGGCGAGCAGATCGCCGCAGCGAACATTGCGGCAGCAAAGATCGGCTACGACTACATAAAGCAGAATTTTGCTTCGAACCCGTTCAACTACAGGCTCACGAAGCAGGAAAACGAGCCCAGGATATTTCTTTCAGGAAACGAGTCCGCAAGCGCAGGCGCGATACGCGCAGGATGCAAATTCTTTTCAGGCTATCCAATGACGCCCGCCTCTTCGGTGATGCACGTGATGGCTGCGAACGAAAAGAACTACGGGATCGTTGTCAAGCACACCGAGGATGAGATCGCGGCAATAAACACGGCCATAGGCGCTGCTTTTGCAGGAGTGCGCGCTATGACGGCAACAAGCGGAGGCGGTTTTGCGCTCATGGTAGAAGCGCTGGGGCTCGCCGCACAGACTGAAGTCCCGCTTGTGATAATCGAGTCGCAAAGGCCAGGCCCTGCTACGGGAATGGCGACGCACAGCGGCCAGGGAGACCTCCGCTTTGTGCTTCACGCTGGAACGGACGAGTTCCCGCGCGTAGTAGTCGCGCCGGGCGACCAGGAAGAATGCTACTACACTGCTTTTGACGCTTTCAACATCTCGGACAGGTACCAGATACCCGTAATCGTTATGCTTGACAAATACGTTTCTGAAAGCTACCGCTCGATTCCCGAGTTCAAGAACGGAAACCTGAGGATAGACCGCGGAGCCCTGCTCAGCAACGAGCAGGCTGAGGCAATGACAGATTACAAGCGCTACTCGATCAACGATACGGGAATCTCGCCGCGCGCAGTGCCGGGGCAGAAGAATTGCATGCACACTGCAAGCTCTTACGAGCACGATGAGGAAGGGCACGAGTGCGAAGAGGAGGACAACCGCGTAAGAATGCACAACAAGCGCTACAGGAAGTTTGACCTCCTGAGCAAGGAAATACACATGCCCGAGATTGTCGGGGATGCCGACGCTGAGATAACAATCGTAGGCTGGGGCTCGACTAAAGGGCCCATCAAGGAAGCAATGAAGATGCTGCAGAAGGAAGGGATCAAAGTGAATTATTTGCAGATCAAGTATATTTCCCCGTTTCCCACTCCCCGCGTTGCGGAGGTCATGGTCGCCGCGAAGAGGACGCTGCTCATAGAGAACAACAAGACAGGACTGTTGGGCAGCGTCATCCGCGAGATGTGCGGGATGGACTTCGACTACAAGATGTTCAAGTACGACGGCCGCGCCTTTTCCCCTGAGGATATTGCAGCAGGGATAAAGAACATCCTGCGAAGCGAGCAGGCCGGGGAAAAGCTTTACACAGAGCCAATGGCCGCGACAGTTTTCATAGAATAGGTGATTTGATGCCACTGACAATCGCGCAAGTATCAAGCAAGGAGCAGCCTACGTGGTGCCCGGGATGCGGGGACTTCGGAATAATGACTGCGATAAAGCAGGCTATTACTCAACTCAACGTAGACCTCGAGAACATAGTCATAGTCAGCGGAATCGGCTGCGGCTCGAAGATGCCGCACTTCATGAAGACTTACGGCTTCGAAGGGCTGCACGGGCGCGCGCTTGCGGTAGCGACAGGCGTGAAGCTCGCCAATCCGGACCTTACCGTCATTGCAGTCACCGGAGACGGCGACGGCTATGGCATAGGCGGAAACCACTTCCTTCACACGCTCCGACGCAACCTGGACATCACGTGGATAATTGAGAACAATGCAGTGTACGGCCTGACCAAGGGCCAGACTTCGCCGAGCTCTGTCAAGGGCTTCAAGTCTCCCAGCACGCCCAACGGCGCCATTGAAGAGCCCATCAACCCGATGGCTCTTGCGATAGCAGGCGGAGCCACGTACGTTGCACGCGCCTACTCTTTTGACATGCCTCACCTGGTCAAGACGATTGTCGAAGGAACTAAGCACAAGGGACTGTCCGTCATTGACACTCTGCAATACTGCCCGACCTACAACAAGATACAGACCATGGACTGGTTCAAGCAGAACCTCGTCAAGGTAGAAACGCTGGGACACGACCCGAAGAACAAGGCTGCCGCAATGGAGCTTGTCCTCGCAAACAGCGGCAAGATGCCTTACGGACTGTTCTACCAGGAAGAGGGAAAGTGGACCTATGAAGATACCCTTCTCGGAATCGTAGGCGGCTCGGCTGCCAAAGCCGACTTGAACAGCATTGACATGGGCAAGTTCATGGCGAAGTACAGGTGATTTCTACGAAGCGCTTAAGAATTCTTCCGCCCCCATCTATCTATGAGTAAATTCATCGAAGTCTACATCACAGCCAAGGACGAGAAGGAAGCTGAAAAGCTTGGACAAATTCTGCTGAAAGAAAGGCTTGCTGGTTGCATCAACATTTTCCCTAACATAAAATCTAGCTATTGGTGGAAAGGGAAGATTGAGAACGAATCGGAAGTTTTGCTAATTGCAAAGACCAAGCAAGAATTGTTCCAGCAGCTTCTTTCTACTGTAAAAAAGAATCACAGCTATACTGTTCCTTGTGTGAATGCGCTGCCAATATTGGAAGGGAATCCTGATTATTTGAAATGGCTTGATGAAGAAACTAAGAAGTAGGCTGCGGCTTTTCTTGCAGATCCTTCGGTTCTTCTTTCTTGACTTCCTCATGGGCTTCTTCCAGGTGCTTCTTTAGTTCTTCCTTTTTCGTGGCGAAGTAAGCCTCGAAGTAAGGGGTTGTTGTAAAGACTTTTGTCTTGCCTTTCCTTTCCCATTTCACGAAGCCGAGCTTCTCGAGTTCCTTGGTGTACTCGTATGTCCTATTTCCGATTATCTTGACGATGTCGCTCTGGCGGACGGGCTGATGGTATGCAATGATAGAAAGTACGCGGAGCAAGCCCTTGGACAGCTCGGCCTTTGCCATCTTTCCCACCTTGGGCATGAATTCGGGCTTGACTGTGAGGCGGAAGCCTCCTGTCTCCGACAGCCTAATCCCGTGGCGAGGGTCCTGGTACTTCACCTTCAGTACAGACAGCGCTTCCCTCACGTTCTCGAGGCGTATGTTTGCCATCCTTGCTATCTGCTCCTCGGACAGCGGCTCGCCTGTGCTGAATAGTATAGCTTCTACTAAGGCCACGTGCCTTTCGGGGACTTTTTTGACTTCCATCGTGATGCACTGAATTACTAATTGCTCACCTAGCTTAAGAATGAGTTCGTCAGATTAGGAGAAATTTCTCGCAGTTCGCTACCTCAACCTAATCATTATCTCCTTGAAGAAATCCTTCTGCTCGCAGCGGACTTTTCCTCTGTGGGCTAAGTGAAGTAACGGCAGGAACGTTGCTATGATCTCGTCGCGCTTCCATACCGGAACAAGGTCGGAGAACGGAAGGACGCCCTTGCGCTTGATGCGCTCGTAAATGTCCTTGATCTTCTTTTCTATGTCTTCCGTTTTTTCCAGATGAAGGTCCATCTTCATCGGGGGAACCCTTGCTTCTTCCAGGACTTCCTTCCTCTTCTTTATCTCAAACGTCCTGTTCAGCGCGGAGATGAGCTCGTTCAGGCTGACAGGGCGCACGGCTTCGCGCTTGATGGGCGGAGCGAGCAGCGGCGATTCAAGATTCAGGCGCGCCGCCTCTTCGGCTGCGGCGCGCTGCAGGCGCTCCTCTTCCTTTTCCAGGATGGATTCCACTTTCATGTTGAGGAGAATGGCGGCAATCAGGATGAAGCGTGCCGGAACGCGGAAATCGAAGCCTTCCAGGCGCTTGATGTAGGTCATGAAGGCGTCCGCGAGCTTGATTATGTCTATGTTCAGCGGGTCGAGTCCCTGCTCCACCACTATCGACGTGAGGGCTTCCTCCCAGTCTGCGCTGGAGGAGATGGTCTTGATTAACTGCTCCGACTGGCTTTGTTCTGGCATAATTTCACAAACCCTCTCGCTTACTAATTGCTCGCATCTTTGGATGCTCGTTAACTTATCTCTTGGGCAATTCAATTCCAAAGACTTTGCTGGCTCCTTCTTCCATTGCCACTCCGAAGACGCGGTCCGCCGCGGCTGTCATAATATCGTTGTGGCTGATTACGATGAACTGCACTTCCTTGCAGTACTTCCTGACTAAAGTTGCTACCTTCTTCGTATTCGACTTGTCCAGGGCTGCGTCTATCTCGTCGAGTACATAGAACGGAGAAGCGTAGTGGTTCACTATAGCAAACACGAAAGCAAGCGAAGTCATGGCCTTTTCGCCGCCCGACATCGCATCCAGGTCTAGGACTTTCTTGCTTACCGGGCT
>Ga0187893_10012924_pt1 | contig 11737 bp, 15 predicted proteins | sample MA1701074metaG_FD_139574 | JGI IMG/M metagenome (GOLD analysis project Ga0187893, IMG submission 139574) | White microbial mat communities from a basaltic lava cave in the Kipuka Kanohina Cave System on the Island of Hawaii, USA - MA170107-4 metaG ... | reverse complement strand
GTCGACCTCATCGCCGACGCCGGCGCCTCGATCCGCTACTTCCGAATCCAGTCGCTGCCGGACGGCCTCGTGCAGCTCGAGTCGCTTTTCGCCGAGGCGGGCCGCGACGCCGCCGTCGAGACCGTCTTCCTCGATCTCGGCGGACTGTTGACCAAGAAGACCCTCGACTTTCGCCTCGATCAGCCCGGCGGCCGGGTCCGGGTCCGCGGCGCCGTCGTCGCCGGCGGCCGCCAGCACTTCGACTCGGCGATCAACATCTTTCACACGGCCCCGCACGCGTCGAGCGACGTCTACCTCAAGACCGCCCTCCAGGATCTCGCGCGGTCGATCTTCACCGGCACGATCCGAGTCGCCAAGACCGCGCAAAAGACCGACTCGTACGAAAAAAACCTCAATCTGCTGCTGTCGAAACAGGCGCGCGCCGACGCGATCCCGCGCCTGGAAATCGAGGCCGACGACGTCAAATGCGGCCACGGCGCCGCGGTCGGCACCGTCGAGGACGACCAGCTGTTCTATCTCACCAGCCGCGGCCTGGGCCGGGCCGAGGCCGAACGGCTCATCGTCGAGGGCTTTTTCGAGGAGATCTTCGGGAAGCTCGACCTGCCGCCGCCGGCCGAGTGGATCCGCCACAAGTTTCGCCAGGCCGCCTTGGCGCGACTGGGGGTCGTCCATGGAGGTTAAGGTGGCCCGGGTCTCCGACATTACGCCGGGAAAGGGGCATGTCCGGCAGCTGGAGGACGTGCGCGTGGCATTGTTCAACATCGACGGGACCCTCTACTGCATCGAGGACGTGTGCTCCCACGACGACGGACCCCTCGCCGAGGGCGAGCTGGAGGGAAACGTCATCCAGTGCCCCCGCCACGGGGCGCGGTTCAACGTCGCGACGGGCGCGGTGCTGTCGATGCCGGCCCCGACCCCCGTGCGCACGTTTCGCGTCAAAATCGAGGCCGGCGACGTTTTCGTTCAACTGGAGCCGCGATGAACATCCGGGGTGACTTTCCTCTGCTCCAGACCCCGGGGCTCGTCTACCTGGACAGCGCCGCCACCACCCAGAAGCCGCAGGTCGTGATCGACGCGCTCCGGCGCTATTACGAATCGCAGAACGCGAACGTCCATCGCGGGATCTACCGGCTGGCCGAGACCGCGACGCGGCTCTACGAGGGCGTGCGCGATCAGGTCGCGCGCTTCATCGGCGCCGCGAGCCGGGCCGAGATCGTCTTTACGCGCGGGACGACCGAGTCCATCAACCTCGTCGCCGCCTCGTGGGGGCGCGCGAACCTCAAGCCCGGGGACGAGATCCTCTCGACCGAAATGGAGCATCATTCGAATCTCGTTCCCTGGCAGGCGGTCGCCAAGGAGACGGGGGCGATCCTGAAGCACATCCCGTTGACTGACGACGGCCTCCTCGACGTGTCCAGCCTCGGCACCCTGCTCACTCGCCGCTCGAAGCTCGTAGCTCTGACCCACATGTCCAATGTCCTCGGCACGATCAACCCCGTTTCTAAGATCGCCGAAGCGGCCCGCAAAGTCGGCGCGCGGGTGCTCGTCGATGGCGCCCAGTCGGTCCCCAACCTTCCGGTCGACGTGCGCTCCCTTGGCTGCGATTTCCTCGCCTTTTCGTCGCACAAGATGCTGGGGCCCACGGGCGTCGGCGTGCTCTGGGCGCGCCGGGACCTGCTCGAGGCCATGGAGCCGGTCCAGTTCGGGGGCGACATGATCGAAACCGTGGAGCTGCAGCAGTCGACGTGGAACGAGCTCCCGTGGAAGTTCGAGGCGGGGACACCGAATATCGCCGACGTGATCGCGTTCGGCGCGGCGATCGCCTACCTCGATCGGCTGGGGATGGCGAACGTCCGCGAGCACGAAATCCGGCTGGTCCGGCACGCCCTGAAGGCGCTGGGCTCCGACCGGCGGCTGACCCTGTACGGACCTCGCGTCGCCGAGGAGCGAGGCGGAGCGATCTCGTTCAATTTCGGGGAGATTCACCCGCACGACGTCTCGACGATCCTCGACCGCCGCGGGATCTGCGTCAGGGCGGGGCACCACTGCTGCCAGCCGCTGATGAAACGGTTCGGCATCCACGGCACCACGCGCGCGAGCGTCTACGCCTACAACACCGAGGCGGAGATCAATGCGCTTGCCGCGGCGCTGGACGAAGTCGAGCGGATTTTCGGACGGGCGGAGACGCCCGCCAAACAGCGATGATCAAATCGGGCATTCCCGACGACCGCGACGTGATTTCCGACGATCTCTATCGCGAGATCATCCTCGATCACTATCGGAGCCCGCGTCATCGCGGCCGCCTCGACGATGCGACCTTCCGCGCGGAGGGGAAGAACCCGCTGTGCGGCGACGAAATTTCGCTCGACCTCAGGGTTTCGAACCAGCGGGGCGTGATCGACGGGGTCGGGATCTCCGGCAAGGGGTGCGCCATCTCGCAGGCGTCGGGAAGCATGATGGCCGAGGCGCTGACGGGGCGGACCCTGGAGGAGTCCGCGGGATACGCGCGCGCGTTCAAGCGGGTGATGCTGGAGGGGGCGGAGGCCGACTTGCTGCCGCCCGAGCTGGAGGACCTCAAGTCGCTGGAAAACGTCAAACAGTATCCCGTGCGGATCAAGTGCGCCATCCTCGCCTGGAATACCCTGCTCGAAGCGATCAAGGAGAATACGAGCCATGCCTGACGAAAAAGAAAAGGTTTCAACCGAGACGAAGCGGGAGGAGGTCATGGACGCTCTCCGGGCCGTGACCGACCCGGAGATCGGGATCAGCGTCATCGATCTCGGGCTCATCTACGGGGTGGAGATCGACGACAAGGCGAAGGCGTGCCGGGTCAAGATGACGCTCACGTCGCGCGGATGCCCCGCCGGCGGCCAGATCATGGCCGGCGTGGAGCACGTGGCCCGCGCGGCGAGCGGGCTGAAAGACGTCAAGGTCGAGCTGGTCTGGGAGCCGCCGTGGGACCCCCGGATCCACGCCTCCGAAGACGGCAAGTTTCTTCTGGGGATCATCTGATGAAAATGAGCGACCACTTGAAAGTCGGGGAGATCGCGGCGAGGACCGGAAAGACCGTCCGCACGATCCGCTACTACGAGGAGCTGGGCCTGCTGCAGCCTGTTTCGCACACCAAGGGCGGCTTCCGGCTGTTCGTGCCGGAGGCGGTCGAAAAGGTCGGGCTCATCGACAAGTTTCACGCGCTGGGGTTTTCGCTGGAGGAAATCGCCGCGATCGTGCGGGCCTACCACGCGAGCTCCAGCGGCGACGAGGCCGCCAACCGCCTGAAACCGCTGCTCCGGGAGAGTCTCAAGACCATCGAGCAGAAGATGGCGCTGCTCGACCTGTTCCGCCGCGAAGTGCTGGGCGCGCTCATGTTCGTGGACGACTGCTTCAAGTGCGACGACCAGCCGCAGGTTCAGCGGTGCACCTCGTGCTGTCGGGGCACCCACTCGCCGGCCGACATTCCCAATCTGATCAACAGTCTGGTGAAATAGGACGATCGACATGCCGGATCGGATCTACCTCGATCATCACGCGACGACGCCGCTCGATCCTCGCGTGGCCGAGGCCATGGCGCCGTTCGGATCGGAGAAGTTCGGAAATTCCGCCTCCCGGAGCCATGCCTTCGGCGTGGAGGCGGATGAGGCGATCCAGCGGGCGCGCGGAGCCATCGCCGCCGCGATAGGCGCGGACCCCGACGAGATCGTCTTCACGAGCGGCGCGACCGAATCGGACAACCTGGCGCTCAAAGGGCTCCTCCGTATGGCCGGCTCGGGGCGTATGGTGACGGTCGCCACGGAGCATCCTGCCGTGCTCGACACCGCCAAAGCCCTCGAGGCCGAGCGATTCCGCGTGACGGTTCTTCCCGTCAAGCCGGATGGATTGCTCGACCTCCCGGCGCTCGAAGTCGCCCTCGCGCCGGACACGCGTCTTGTCTCGGTGATGGCCGTCAACAACGAAATCGGCGTCGTCCAGCCGCTCGAGGAGATCGGGGCCATCGGCCGGCGTCGGGGGGTGATCTTCCACACGGACGCCGCTCAGGCGATGGGCAGGATTCCGATCGATGTCCGCCGCCTCGGCCTGGGGCTCGCGTCCCTCTCGGCGCACAAGTGCTACGGCCCCAAGGGCGTCGGGGCGCTGTTCGTCAGTAAGCACAAGCCGCGCGTCAAGCTGGCACCGCTGGTGCACGGCGGCGGACACGAGGGGGGGCTACGAAGCGGAACGCTTCCCGTCCCGCTCATCGTCGGCTTCGCCAGGGCGGTCGAGATCGCGATCGCCGAGGGACCGGCCGAGGAACGGCGGCTGCGCGCGCTCCGCGAGCGGCTCCGAAAGGGCATCTGCGAAAAGCTGGAGCATGTCGCCGTGAACGGAAGCCTGGAGCGCAGGATCGGCGGGAATCTGAATCTGAGCTTCGCCTACGTCGAAGGCGAGGCGCTGCTCACGCTGCTGAACGATCGGGGGATCGCGGTGTCGACGGGGTCGGCCTGCACGACCGCGACCCTGGAGCCTTCCCATGTGCTGAAGGCCCTGGGGGTCAGCGACGCGCTGATCCACAGCTCGATCCGGTTCGGCTTGGGTCGATCGACGACCGCCGCCGCCGTCGACCGCACGATCGAGGCGGTCGTGGCGGGGGTGAACAAGCTTCGGGCGATTTCTCCGATGGCGGATCTGGCCCGCGAGCCGGGCCCCCTGAAGACCTACCGGGCCCCGTGAGAATTTCGAAGGAAGGAGAGACCATGGCGCAAGTCGCGACGGGACTCAACCTGACCGAGGGAGCGGCGAGCAAGCTCAAGCAGCTCCTCAAGGCCGAAAACAAGACCCTAGAGCAGTACGGCCTGCGGATCGGCGTCAAAGGCGGCGGCTGCTCGGGGCTGATGTACGTACTCGACCTGGATGCCGCCAAGCCCAACGATCTGGTTTTCGAAGACCGCGGCGTTAAGATCTTTGTCGACGGGAAGAGCATCATGTTTCTCCGCGGATCGGTCATCGACTATGTCGAGAGCATGATGGGCGCGGGGTTCAAGGTGCAAAACCCGATGGAAAAGGGGAAATGCGGGTGCGGCGAGTCGTTTACGACCTGACGCAGACGCGAACGACGAGCGACGAGAATCGAGAGGATGAGGGCCGGTTTGACGTCTTAATGTCATGACCTGGAAATGCCTCCTGTTGGCGACCGCGGTCCTGGTTCAGGACGAAACGGCGGAGTATCTCCCCCTCAAGGTGGGGAACGAGTGGCGTTTCAAGCACTCGTCCGGCGAAATCACCTGGACGGTCGATCGGAAGGAAAAGGTCGGCAACGTCGAGTGCTTCCTGCTCCGACACCGGTCCAAGGTCCGGGGGCAGGAGAAGGAGAATCTGCTCTGGCTCACGGCCGACAAGGAGGGCGTCCGGATCCACAAGACGAATCAGGAGACGCCCAAGGACCCCCCGTTCATGTTCAAGTATCCGCTCAAGAGGGGCGAGTCGTGGACGGCAAAGTTCAAGAAATGGACGTCGTCATGCGCGGTCGATGCCGAAGAGGACGTCAGGACGCCGGCGGGTGAGTACAAGGCCTTCAAGGTGACCGAAACCGTCCGCGCCGGGCAGGCAACGCAAGTGGTGAGCTACTTCCTCGCCAAGGACACCGGGCCGGTCCGGTTGAGCTTCGCCGCGGAGGGCGCCCTGCTCAACTTTGACCTCGTCAAGTTCACGCCGGGCAAGTAAGGCGGGGGGGATCACGGCCGGGATTCGATCGCGGCCGCAAGCTGGAACTTCAGCTCGCCCCGCTGGCGATAGAGATAGGTCCCCTCGAAAAACCCACGGGCCGAGATCGCATCCGCAGCGTCGGCCGCATAGGTCAGCACGAGCTCCAGCCTGCCCTCGACCTCCGATTCGGTTTCGCCGCCCTTGGACAGGCGCACGTCGCCACGGAGCAGCGCGACGCGCCGCTTGGCGTCCCCGCCGGCCGCCTGAAGCTTGAGCGACCCGGCAATCGTCTTGAACGGCTTGGACTGGTCCGCGGTCCGTATCGCCGCGGGGTAAAGCTGAACGAGCCAGGCTTTCAGAGCCTGGGCTTCCACGTCGCGCGGTTGGTCCGGGTAGGCCAGCAGATTCCATGTTTCGGGCGGAGTCGCCACGACTTCCACGATCGGCGCGGGTTTGCCCCGCCCGGACTCGGAAGAACGCAGAAAGATACGGACGCCGGCGGGCGGCGGGCCCGAGCCCTTGAGATCGGGAAGCGCTGTCCCCTTCGGCTCGACTTTGGCCGGCTTGAGCTTGTCGACCGCCTTGGCGACCTCCTCCTTGAAATAGTTGGGCGCCCGGCCGCCGGGAAGCGCGGGGAATCCGTGGGCCAGCTCGCCTTTCGAGTCCAGGGCGAACCCAAAGACGTTTATGTTTCGGGCGACGCCGCTCTTTTCGAAAAGCGCCTGAATCTCAGAGGGCAGGTTTGTGCCGCTCCCATGCCAGGAGGCCAGCAGGAACGGCTTGAGCAGCTCGATCACATCGGGATTCGAGAGGGAACCCCCTCTCACCTGCGTCGCGTTTCCTCAGCAGTGACCGCTGTACATGTCCCCGTAGCTGTTGGTGACGACGATGAGAAAGATCGGACGGCCCTCCCTGGCGGCGCGCTCCTTCGCCTCCTTGAGGCCCGAAGCCCAGTCCAATTGACAGAGGGGGAGGTCCTTTTCGGCGGGCCGGATCGATTCAAAGCGTTCGAGTATTTTCAGCGCGTCATCGTCCTGGACGATGGCCGCCATCGCGAGCGAAATCAGCAGAAAGCCCATGACTCGGGACAGTATGCTCGAAGGTCGGGTCGAACGCCAGCCGCGCCGCCGACCGCCGATCGGCAAAACGATTGCGTCCCGCGGCCCCACAAGCCTAAATACCCCTCACGACCGCGACCCCTGATATTGGAGATCGGTGTATGACCGCCGCCGAAACGATCGATGCCCTCCTCAAGGAGCAGCGGACTTTTCCGCCGCCGAAGGGATTTCGAAAGCATGCCAGCATCGCGGACGAAAAGATCTACGCGCGCGCGGCGAAGAACCCGGAGAAATTCTGGGAGGGGTTCGCCCGTGAGCTCTTCTGGTTCAAGCGCTGGAAGAAGATCTGCGAGTGGAAGCCCCCCTTCGCGAAATGGTTCGTCGGCGGCCAGACCAACCTCTGCTACAACTGCGTCGACCGCCACCTGGCCGGCCCCCGGCGCAACAAGGCTGCGATCATCTGGGAGGGCGAGCCGGGCGAACCGAGGGTCCTGACCTACTGGGACCTTTACCGGGAGGTCGTCCGTTTCGCAGGCGCCCTGAAAGGCCTGGGAGTCAAACGCGGAGACCGCGTGACGCTCTATCTTCCAATGATCCCCGAGCTTGCCATCGCGATGCTCGCCTGTGCCAGGATTGGCGCGGCGCACAGCGTCGTCTTTGGGGGCTTTGCCGCGGAGGCCCTGCAGGGCCGGATCAACGATTCGCAGTCGAAGGTGGTGGTCACCGCCGACGGCGGCTATCGCCGCGGCCAAATCGTCCCGCTCAAGAAGAACACGGACGACGCCGTGGCGGGTACGCCGGGAGTCGAGAAGGTGGTCGTCGTCCGCCGCACCGGCCAGCCGGTCGACATGAAGGCCGGACGCGACGTGTGGTACCACGAGGTCAAGGCCGAGCCCTTCACGGACTGCGAGCGGATGGACTCGGAGGACCTCCTCTACATCCTGTACACGAGCGGCACGACGGGCAAACCCAAGGGAATCGTCCACACCACCGGCGGCATGATGGTCGGGGTCTACGCCACGACGAAGTGGGTGTTCGACCTCAAGGAGGACGACACGTACTGGTGCACCGCCGACATCGGCTGGGTCACCGGGCACAGCTACGTGGTGTATGGGCCCCTCGCGAACGGCGCGTCGGTCGTCATGTACGAGGGGGCGCCCGACTGGCCGGACCGCGAGCGCTTCTGGTCGCTCATCGAAAAATACGGAGTCACGGTGTTCTACACGGCTCCGACCGCCATCCGCGCGTTTATGAAGTGGGGCGGCGAACTGCCCGCGCGGCACGACCTGTCGTCGCTGCGGCTGCTCGGGTCGGTCGGCGAGCCGATCAACCCCGAAGCCTGGATGTGGTACCACCGCTTCATCGGCGGTTCGCGCTGCCCGATCGTCGACACCTGGTGGCAGACTGAAACCGGGCACATCCTGATCACGCCGCTTCCGGGCCTCACGAAACTCAAACCCGGAAGCGCGACGCGGCCGTTCCCGGGGATCGACGCCGATGTCTGGGACGAGACCGGCAAGCCCGTCCCGCCCGGCAAGGGGGGATTCCTCGTCATCAAAAAGCCGTGGCCCGGCATGCTGCGTGGGATTTTCGGGGATGAGGCGCGCTACAAGAAGCAGTACTGGTCGAATTACCCCAACGTCTATTTCGCCGGCGACGGCTGCCGGAAGGACAAGGACGGCTTTCTGTGGCTGCTCGGCCGGGTGGACGACGTGCTGAAGGTCGCGGGCCATCGGCTGAGCACGATGGAGCTGGAAAGCGCCCTCGTGGACCACCCCGCGGTCGCCGAGGCGGCGGTGATCGGCAAGCACCACGAAATCAAGGAGAACGCGATCATCGCGTTCGTCACGCTCAAGCAGGGACAGGCGGGCGACCACATCGAGCAGACCCTGAAGGACCATGTCGTCAAGAAGATCGGGGCGATCGCGCGGCCGGATCAGATCATCCTGACGCCCGAGCTCCCAAAGACGCGCTCGGGCAAGATCATGCGTCGCCTGCTGCGCGACATCGCCGAGGGTCGCGCGGTCGGCGACACGACGACGCTCGCCGACGGCGGCGTGCTGCAGTCCCTCAAAGCAAAGTACGGAGACGAGGAGTAGACCGGGCGATGAAGGCCTGCGAGCGGCGCGAGATCGGGCTGAAGTTTCAATATCCGCGCACGTGGGTCCTCGAGGAGGAACGCGGCTGGATCGACCTTTTCGAGCGCCCGCCCGGAAAAGGGCACGTGTCGATACGAATGCCCCGCAGCGTCGAGGGCGCACGGGCGGATGCCGCGCGGGAGTGCGCGATCCGGATCGGCAAGGGGCGGGAAGTGGTCGGGGATGCTTCGTGCGCCCGTGCCACGTGCACCGATATCGGAGGCATCCACAAGCTCCTGTGGGTGGTGGCGAAGGAGAAGAGGGTGGTCGAGGCGTGGGTCATCGCACCCGACGAGAAGGTTCTTCAGGTCGGCGAGGGCAGGAGTATCGTCGAGTCCATCCGGTTGTTCTGACGGCCTCCTTGGAACCCGGCAGGATTTCGGCTACACTACGCCGCCCGAGGGGGGCCGAAGGAGAGGATCGAATGACCCAGCAGAAGGCCACCAACATCACCTGGCACGACGGCAACGTCACGCGCGAAGAGCGGGCGCGGGCGCTCAAGCAAAAGGGCGCCACGGTCTGGATGACGGGGCTGTCGGCGTCGGGCAAGTCCACGATCGCGGTCGCGCTGGAGCAGGTGCTGCTGCAGCGGGGCAAGCTTGCGTACCGCCTGGACGGGGACAACATCCGGCACGGCCTGAACAAGAACCTCGGCTTCAGCGCCGAGGACCGCGCCGAGAACATCCGCCGGATCGGCGAGGTCGCCAAGCTGTTCGCCGACGCGGGGATCATCGCGGTCACGAGCTTCATCAGCCCCTACAAGGCCGACCGGGACAACGTTCGGAAGCTCCACCTCGACGCCAAGCTCCCGTTTTTCGAGGTGTTCGTCGACCTCCCGCTCGACGTCGCCGAGCAGCGCGATCCCAAGGGTCTGTACAAGAAGGCACGAGCCGGACAGCTCAAGGGGTTCACCGGGATCGACGATCCGTACGAAGCGCCGGTCAAGCCGGAGCTGCACCTGAAGACGCATAGGATGAGCGTGGAGGAGAGCGTCCGGGCGATCCTGGAGCTGCTGGAGTCCGGCGGAACCCTCAGGGCTTGAGCGGTCGGACGAGGAGATAGACCAGCAGCGCCGCGGTCGGCGACACGACCATGAACGGCGCCCACGGCCACGGATTCCGTCCGCGCGCGCGGGCGTCCGGAACCATCCAGAGCAGGAACACGGCCGCGCCGAAGAAAAAGAAATCCGCCAGGACCAGAAGCGACACGGGATAGACGAATTCGCGCGCCACCCCCTCCCCGCCGTAAACGTCAAGCGCCCACGCAAGCAGCGCCAGCTCGACCGCAAGAAAAACGCCCAAGGCCGACCGCAGGATCTTTCGCATGACGGAATTATACCGGTCCCGGCTGTTGCGGCCCGGACCGTCAGGGGGTAGATTGGAGACAGCCAAGGAGGAGGAACCGCTCATGACCGACGAACTCAAGCCCGCCGAGCTGCTGTCGCTGCGCGACCGCGTGCAGGCCGTTCTCGATCGCATCCGCCCCTACGTCCAGCAGGACGGCGGAGACATCGAGCTGGCCAGCGTCAGCGAGGAGGACGGAATCGTCTACCTGAAAATGCGCGGGGCCTGCCAGGGCTGCCCCAGCTCCACCCTGACGCTGCAAATGGGTATCGAGAACGAGCTCAAGATCGAGTGCCCCGAGGTCAAGCAAGTCGTCCAGGTCTAGGCTTCGAAAAGGGGGACGTCCATGCCGAGCCAGATGCTTCGGGCCCGAGAGGGCGAAATCACCCCCGAGAACCGGCGCGTCGCCGAGCGCGAGCGCGTCGAGGCGGACTGGCTCCGCATCGAGGTCGCCGAGGGGCGCGCGGTGATCCCCGCCAACGTCCACCACCTCGCCGGAGGGAAGCTCGACCCCATGGGCATCGGCCGCAACCTCTCGTGCAAGGTCAACGTCAATTTCGGCACCTCCCCCGTCACGAAGGAGCTCCGCGAAGAGCTGTCCAAGCTGGACGTTTCGATCCGGTTCGGCGCCGACACCGTCATGGACCTCTCGACCGGGGGCGACCTCGACGCCATCCGCACCGAGGTGATCCGCCATTCGACCGTGCCGGTGGGGACCGTGCCGATCTACCAGATGGTCGAGGGGGTCAAGGAGGTCGCGGACCTGTCGGCGCAGGACATGCTGGAGGTCATCGAGCGGCAGGCGCGGCAGGGCGTTTCCTACATGACGATCCATGCCGGCGTGCTGATCGAATTCCTCCCGAAGGTCAAGTCGCGCATCACGAAAATCGTGTCGCGCGGCGGCGGGCTCCTCGCCGAGTGGATGGTCAAGCGGCACGAGCAGAACCCGCTCTTCACCCACTTCGACGAGATCTGCGAGATTTTCGCGGCGCACGACGTGACGTTCAGCCTGGGCGACGGGCTGAGGCCCGGATGCCTGCACGACGCCACCGACGATGCCCAGCTCGCCGAGCTCAAGGTGCTGGGCGACCTCACCCTGCGCGCGTGGAAGCACGACGTGCAGGTGATGATCGAGGGGCCGGGGCACGTTCCGCTCGATCAGATCGCGCACAACATGATCGCGCAGGAGCGGCTGTGTCACGGCGCGCCGTTCTACGTGCTCGGGCCGCTCGTGACCGATTACGCCGCCGGCTATGACCACATGGCCAGCGCCATCGGCGCGGCGGTCGCGGGTCAATTCGGGGCGGCGATGCTCTGCTACATCACCCCCAAAGAGCATCTGGGCCTGCCCAATCCCGAGGACGTCAAGCAGGGCCTGATTGCGTACAAGATCGCCGCCCATGCCGCGGACGTGGCGCGCAAGCGGCCGGGCGCGCGCGACCGCGACGACGCCATGTCCCGCGCCCGATTCGCGTTCGACTGGAACAAGCAGTACGAGCTGTCGATCGATCCCGAAACG
>Ga0187893_10012923_pt1 | contig 11739 bp, 9 predicted proteins | sample MA1701074metaG_FD_139574 | JGI IMG/M metagenome (GOLD analysis project Ga0187893, IMG submission 139574) | White microbial mat communities from a basaltic lava cave in the Kipuka Kanohina Cave System on the Island of Hawaii, USA - MA170107-4 metaG ... | reverse complement strand
TTAGCGTCAAAGCAAGACAGCACGCCATTGATGCCTAAAGTAAAAAGCCTCCCACCACTCACAACCGGTGTAGACTTTGGACCCTTGCCATGACCAGTAGCCGCCGGATTCATGGTGTAAGCGGCAGGATAACTCGCTCGCCAAAGCTCTTTGCCTGTTGACGCCTCCAAGCAGCGCACTACCTCATCCTCGCCTTGGCGCGCCAACACGTAGATTCTTCCGTCACTTGTTACAGGCGAAGAATGCCCTTCACCTACCGTCACCTTCCACATCTCCTTGAGCGCTGCTGGCCAGGTTGATGGAGCTGCGAAGTCTCGCGTGACGCCATCGCGGTTGGATCCTCTCCACTGCGGCCAGTCGGCCGCCAAAGGCACAGCGAGTATCAGAGCGGTAAGAGTAATCAGCCAACGGGTCTTGTTAACCAACATTCATTCCTCCGAAGATCAAATTTCGTGCCTCGTTCTGGAGTTGAACGCATTCCGGATGAACAGAGGTATCGATGTCCCGTCATTCCGGCGGAAGCCGGAATCCAGCAAAATGGCCACGACTGGATTTCGCCTTTCGTCAGGGCAAACCAGAAAACCCCAAACTTCTATGGTATCAATCCTGTCAATCCTGTCCCATGTTTGTGTCACCCGCTTCTGCCAAAAGCACTGGGTATATACTGAAGTTCCTAGATTGCTTTAAGGAGACTCCACTCGATGCAAGCAAATCACTGGCTCTACTCCTGGAGGACGCTTATCGCTGCGTCCATCCTGTGCCCGCCACTCGGTCTCGTGCTTGTCTGGATGCGCCCTTCCACACGGCTTTCGCGACGCATCCTCAATTCCATCTACATTAGCGCACTGGGCTTCTTCTACCTGTATCAGTTTGCCGGCCTGCGTGTGGAGCGCGACGGCAGCGGTTGGAAGCCGATGTTTTCTTTTGAGAAAGGCGACAAAGCGCACTATGCGGAACTGGAACGAAATCGCGCCGGGCACGCTCAGTTGCCTCTAAGCCAGCCGATTGCTGAAGACGTTAGCTCAACTACACCCGTCAGTGCCCCTGAGCCATCCAAATCCGTTTCGAATCCGCCTAATCAGCCTGCCAATCCGCAACTGGCATCCAAGCCAACCCGAAGCTCCGTGAGTGCTTACTGGACCGATTTCCGCGGACCGAAGCGCGATGGCGTCTATGACGAGATGGACATCCTCACCACTTGGCCTGCGCAAGGTCTTCCTCAACTTTGGAAACAGCCGGTGGGCGGCGGCTACGCCTCATTTGTCGTTGCCGGAGGACGGGCCTTCACCATCGAGCAACGCCGCAGCCAGGAGGTGGTGGCGGCCTACGATCTCGAGACCGGCCGCGAGTTATGGACCAATTCCTGGGATGCCGACTTCCGAGAACCTATGGGCGGCGACGGTCCCAGGGCTACTCCAACCTGGCATGAAGGCCGTCTGTATGCGCTAGGTGCTGTCGGCGAATTGCGTTGTCTGGACGCCCGGACCGGAAAGCTGGTCTGGAATCGCAATATTCTTAGCGATGCCCAAACCGGAAACGTGCAATGGGGCATGTCGGCTGCACCCCTGGTCGTGGACGACAAAGTCATCGTGCTTCCCGGAGGACGCCCCGGCAAGTCGGTCGTCGCTTATAACAAGGAGACGGGCTCACCTGTCTGGCAAGCACTCGACGACAAACAGGCGTATACCTCCCCAGTTCTGGTAACTCTAGCCGGACAACGGCAGGTCCTCATGGTCAGCGCACAACGCGTCGCAGGACTGTCTCCCGAGGATGGCAAACTTTTGTGGGATTCTCCTTGGGTGACGAGCTACGACGTGAACAGCAGCCAGCCCCTCGTCATCGGCGAGAATCGCGTCTTTCTCTCCGCAGGCTACGGCCACGGCGCCGCGCTCGTCGAGGTAACCCGCTCAGGTGACAGTTTTGCCGCCAAACTCCTGTGGCAAAACGTGAACATGAAGAACAAATTCAACAGCTCCGTCTACTACCAGGGACATATTTACGGGCTGGACGAGGCAATCCTATCGTGCGTCGACGCGAACACTGGGGAGCGCAAATGGAAAGGAGGCCGCTACGGCTATGGTCAGGTGTTATTAGCAAGCGGACACCTGGTCGTCCTCACCGAATCCGGAGAGGTCGTTTTGGTCAAGGCAACGCCAGAAAGCCACGTGGAGGTCTCACGTTTTTCAGCAATCGAAGGCAAAACGTGGAACCACCCAGCCCTAGCCAATGGACGATTACTGGTGAGGAACACGACCGAGATGGCGTGTTTTAGGATTGGGAAATGAACGGACGACTTCGGGAGGCACCTCTCTAAAATTAAAGTCTCCACCGCTTTCAGTTTTGCGATCTGACAAAGCGCTTCACCTGCTGCATCGCGGAGCGATGCTTGAGGGTAGCCAGGGGATTCATCCCCTGGAATGGAGACTCTAGCAGTCTTCTAGCGTCGCGTCAGCGACGCAATGATTTCTCGATGAAGCCTAGGAAGCTCCCCACCAGTCGGAGGCAATCACGGCGAACACCTACACGTCTCTCCATTGTCACATTGTCTTTTCCACCAAGAACCGCGAGGCTTGGATTACTCAATCCATCGAAGAGCGCGTCTGGGAATACCTGGGCGGCATCGCGCGAAACAATGACATCGTTTCGGTGAAGATTGGAGGCATCGATGACCATGTCCACATGGTGGCTTCAATTCCTCCGACCTTCTCGATCAGCAAAGCAGTGCAATTACTTAAGGGCGCGTCGAGTCTTTGGTTCCACGAAACGTTTCGCCGCAGCGCCTTTGCCTGGCAGGATGGTTATGGCGCCTTCACCGTCAGCAAGTCCCAACTGCCTGATGTGATCCGGTACATCGAAGGACAGCGGGAGCATCACCGTCGGCAGACCTTCCAAGAAGAGTATCGGGCCCTGCTCGACAGGCATGGCATCGATTACGACGAGAGGTATCTGAGTCAGTCCGTCGCTAACGCGACGCAACCGAATTTACGGGGTCGTCGTCCAGGGGATGAATCCCCTGGCTGCTCTCAGAGCATCGCTCTGCGATGCGGTGAGCCTGATAGCTTGACGTACACATCCCTATGCACGTCGGACCTTCGAGCGTGAGATTGTGGAAACGTTAGCAAGCGATGCCGACGGGCGTGACGTGTTGGCGCTGTTCCTTCCCCTCAAAACAACAATTTCAGCCCAAACTGAATATGCCGCGGGCTTTGGGCGGAAACAATGCGTCCGAAGGTGGGCGAGCCGACAAAGATGTCGGGTAAGTCGAAATTCGGGCGATTGAAGAAGTTAAAGAACTCGGCACGGAACTGTAGATTCACGCTTTCGCTCAGTGCTGCCTGCTTCACCAACGATACATTCACGTTTTGCAATCCCGGGCCATCCAGAATGTTCCTGCCTGAATTTCCAAAACTGCCAAACGCTGGAAACGCGAAGGCCGCCGGATTAAACCATTGTTCCGGCGTTTGCCGGGACACCTTCGCATCGCCGACTACATTCGGCCGGTCGTTGTACCCAAACCCCAGGTTCGCCCGGCCCGTGTTGCTCTGATCGATTTCCCGCAGGAGAGCCACCGTAAAGGGCCGTCCTGTTTGCAGCGTGACAATTCCGTGCGTTTGCCAGCCTGACAGCAAGCTGGAAATCCAGCCAGCATCGCCCAGGAAGGAATGGCCGCGGCCAACCGGAAGATCGTAGGAATAGCTGAAGGACAATCGGTTTCGGACATCGAAATTCGACCGGCCACGCTCGGCCTTCAGATTGTAGCTGTCCTGCGGATAGTTGGCGTCCCCGGCACTGGAGAAAAAGCCAGATGCATCATCGATCGATTGGGACCACGTATAGGAAGACAACAAGCTCAAGCCGAAGTCGAGCCGCTGCTGCAATCGTACTTGCAGGCTATGATAGTTGGAGCTGGCCCGCGACTCCACCTGGTTAATGTCGTCGAATTGCGGCACCGGACGTGGATTGACAGGCTGCGGGCTCGGTCGCGGTTGATTGACGTCGCGGCCCGCAATCAACTTTGTTCCTTTCGATCCAACGTAGCCCAGCTCCAAGACTCGTGCTTTGCCAAACTGCTGTTGCAAATTGAAATTCCAATGCTGGACGTATGCGGTACGCAGGTTGCGATCGAAAGCTTGAGCGGAATCAGGCAGAGCAAACGGGAAAAAGCTGGGGAATGGATTGCTCAATGTCAGTGGCAAACCCGGCAACGAGAAATACAAGCTGAGGTCATAGTAGGGTGCATTGAAGTACAACCCTTCGCCCGGCGCCAACGCCGACTGGTCGAAATAGACGCCGTAGCCCGCGCGCACTACGGTCTGCTCAGCACAGCCCGGAGTCCAAGCCAGACCGATCCGCGGCGCCCAATTGTTCTTGTCTGAGAAGTAACCACTGCGCGGCATGCCCTCAGTACCCACACGCACCAGCGCCTGCCGGGTCGCATCATAGAGATTCGCACGGTCATCTGCATCGACGGGCGGCGAGTTGAATTCATAGCGCAGTCCTGCAGAGAGTGTCAGCTTCGGATGAATTCGGAAACTGTCCTGCGCGAAGAAGTTGAAACTCTCCGTTCGAAGGTGCTGATGGTTATCAATGCGCGCTCCGCCGGTCAGATACGGGAAGCCAATCAGCAGATCAGCCAGCGCGTTACCAGTGATCACAATCGGAGCTGGACTGGCAAACGTGAGAAATCCTCGGGACTGCACATCGCGAAACGCGTTCTGCTGAATGCTACGGACATCTCCGCCAAACTTCACCAGATGTCGGCCGCGGGCGTAGGTCGCTTGATCCAGGAGTTGGAAACTGTTCGTCACACTGTGCTGTGGATTGTTGTACTCGTCGCCCAGCGGGGAATAGCCCGTCACGGTGACATAGCTAAGGCCAAAGTCGCGTGGATTAGATGACAGCTCGGGCAGGCCTACCGTCTTGTTGAGACTATTTTTCTGATTCTCCTGAAAGGCACCGCTGGCCACGCGACCATAAGCAAAGCGCACTTCGTGAATCAGCGATGGCGAAAAGGTGTGTGTTTCGCTGATGGTGACGTTCTGATTTCGTCGCGGGATGTTGGTACCGAATCCTGGAACCGTCGCAAAGCCCGGTGAGAAGGGATCGTAAAGAAAGCGATCGCCGAAGCTGTAGCGAAACGCCAGTTGCGACCGACTGCTCAGGCGGTGATCGATCCGCGCATCGAACTGGTCCACACGGTCGCGCAGTGTGGGTGAAGATACAAAGTTCTGAAAAGGAACCGGCCGGTTCGGCGCCGGATACAGAGCTGCAATCGCGCGGCCCACAGGGTGCTGTCGCTCAATGGGGATTTGGCCATTCGCGAAGGGCTGCTGGGTAAACGGGTCGAGCGGACGGGCAAAGAAGCTTTGTGAAAAATCTCCGCTGCGCTCCAGCAACGTCGGCACGCTCGCTACGCGGGTGATTCCTTCCCGGGCGCGCGTTCCTTCGTAGTCGGCAAAAAAGAAGGTCTTGTCTTTGGCGAGCGGGCCGCCCAGCGAAAACCCATACTGGTTCCGCTGATACTTCGGTTTGGCTTCATTCGACGGCGCAAAGTAGTTGCGAGCATCCAAGGCGCCGTTGCGGAAAAACTCGTAGACCGTTCCATGAAAACTGTTGCTTCCGGATTTCAGAATGACGTTGATCTGTCCGCCACTGTTGCGTCCAAATGCTGCGTCGTGCGTACTGGTAAGAACTTCGAATTCCTGAATGGCATCCACCGGCGGCTTGACACCAAATGTATTCAGCTTGGGATCCACGTTGTAAGCCCCGTCGAGTAAAAAGGTGTTCGCATCCTCGCGCGTTCCGTTAATGTTCAAGGCGAAGTCACCGCGCACGGAACCTGCCGAACCTGGTGCCGACGGCGCCGCCCCGGGCACCAGCAGACTTAGCTCTAAGAAGTTCCGGCCATCGAGCGGCAAGCCCACAATCTGGCGGTTCTCAATCACTGTTCCAACCGCGGCGGAATCCCTGCGCAGTGGGGCGAGCAGCGCGTTGACAACAACCTCCTGCTGCTGCAGCGTGTCGACTTCAATCGCCACGTTTGCCCGGAGTTCTTGATTCACAAACAGCTCGAGATCCTGCGCGTACTTTCGATGCCCTGGCTGCTCGACTTCCAGGCGATAACGTCCAGGCGTCAAGGAAACAAATATGAACTCGCCTTCATTTCCACTTGTGGTCTGGCGCGATTCGTTGATGGATTTTTGGAGCAGCCGCACTTGTGCTCCAGGTACAGGTAACTGTTTGGCATCAATGACCCTACCTCGAACAACAGCCCGGTCCACTTGAGCGTAAAAGACCTGGCAATATGAGACCGTGATGAGTAAGAAGGCGATCAGTTCGCGTTTCACGTTTTATCCTTTCAGGTATTTCTGGCCGCGGCTGGATTCAGTTCCCGTCCAGTTCTTCATCCGCATGATCTGCTCAATGAGGCCCAACTTTCCTGCCTTTTATACTACCGTTTCCCTATCCCGCAATCCAATCAAGTACAGAATGCCATCCAACCCAAGATTGGAAATCGATTGTCGTGCGCTCTCCTTTACGACCGGTTTGGCGTGAAACGCGATGCCCAGACCGGCAATGTTCAGCATGGGAAGATCGTTGGCGCCATCGCCCACGGCAATCACCTGCTCCAGGCTGAGGTTTTCCCTGTCCGCAATCTCGCGTAGCAACAGAGCCTTGCGCCGCCCGTCCACAATCTCTCCCACCACCCCTCCAGTCACGCGGCCGTCGCGAATCTCCAATTCATTGGCATGAAGATAATCAATACCGAGTTGTTTCTGGAGCCTCCGGCCGAAATAGGTGAAGCCACCCGAAAGGATCGCCGTCTTGTAACCTAGCTTCCTGAGCGTTCCAATGAGGCGTTCCGCTCCATCAGTGAGTGGAATCCGCTGGGCTATCTCTTCCAGCCTGCCTTCTTCCAACCCTTTCAGTAAACGAAGGCGCTCTCGAAAACTGTCGCTGAAATCGAGTTCGCCACGCATGGCAGATTCTGTGATCTTGGCAACTGCGGCACCCACGCCGGCCGCCTTGGCCAATTCGTCGATCACCTCAGCCTGAATCAGCGTGGAATCCATATCAAACGCCACCAGGCGGCGGTTACGCCGATAGACGTTGTCGAGCTGAAACCCGATGTCTACGTCGAGGTCGCTGGTAATACGCATGAACTCCGCGCGCATCGCGTCGATGCCTTCGGGTGCCCCTCGCACCGAGAACTCGACACAGGCGCGGGTGTTGAGGGACGGGGAGGCCAGTGACACTCGCCCCGAAAGCCGCGCGATCTTATCGATGTTCAGCCCGTGAGCCGCGATGCTGGAGGTAAGACGTGCGATTTGCTCGGCCGTGATCTTTCGTCCCAGCAAGGTCACGATATAGCGCTGCTTGCCTTGCGCAAGCACCCACTTTTCGTAGCGTTCTTCTGGAATTGGACTAAAGCGGACGTTCACCCCAAGCTGGTGAGCCTTGAATAGAAGGTCACGGAACACACCGCCCGAGTTGGCTGGCACTTCCACCACCATGCCGAGCGAAAGTGTTTCATGAATCACAGCCTGGCCGATGTCCAGGATATTGACGCCGTAGCTCGATAGAATCGAGGTCAAGGAAGAGGTAAGGCCCGGCTTATCCTCACCTGAGATGTTGATCAGGATGATCTCGTTCATTCGAGTCTAAGCAAGCGCTCGGGGAGGCAAATCAATGCTCTCGAATTGCCAGCAAACACGGTGCCCTTATCGCACCCCATGGTGGTGCCTTCCAAGGATGAAGGAATACCGGCAGAGTCTCTCTGGGCAATATGAGACCGACGGTCCGTAGCAGGTCAGCGGGAAATGGCGTAACCGTACGGGTGCTGATACAGCTTGACCTCTCAAGCCGCGAGGTCCTGTTCGACGTCAACCGGGTATCCTACGGAGAAAGTCATCGATCCTCCGCAAATACTCCTTGCCACCCAGGTTGGGAACATCGTTGTGACCGGCTCCCGGCACGGCCAGCCATTCTTTGGGCTCTCGTGCCGCGTCATACAAAGAGCGACCCAATCGTATAGGAATCAGGGAGTCTCGCTCGCCATGAATCACCAATACGGGACAGGAGATCTTTGACATCTTGGCAGCCGATTCGTATCGATCTTTCATAAGAAATCGAACGGGAAGGTAAGGATAAGCTTTGCCTGCTACCTCTACTGCCGAAGAGAAACCGGACTGAAGAATCAACGCGGCCGCAGGCTGCCGAGTGGCCAGTTCGACAGCCACGCCGCAGCCCATAGACTCACCCGTGTAAACCAGCTGGCTTTTCCCTTGCCTCTTGAGCCAAGTAACTGCTGCCTCCGCATCGTGATAGAGACCCTCTTCTGTCGGCGCTCCCGCACTCCCACCATAGCCGCGATAGTCCAGGATGAAAATACCGCAGCCGAGCCCGCGTAGGTCTTCGATCCAGCCAAGCCTGTGGCCTCGGTGCCCTGCATTGCCGTGAAGAACAAGTAGAGTGGTAGCCTGGCGGCCGGGCCAATACCAAGCCCACAGCCGTAGGCCGTCGGCACTGATCAGCGCTACTTCTTGGAGGTCCCGAAACCTCTCACCCTGCGGAAGCTGGACTGGTGCAGAGTCAGGAAAGTACTGGAGGCTTCGTTGAAAAAGGAACGCCAGTCCCAACAACACCAAATAAATGGTTGCCAGATCTCGGACCAGGCGCCAGCTGAAGTAGTCGAAGAAGCCGCTATTCATTTTCTTCAGGTAGCAGCGCGGACAAAGCCGCTCAGAAACAATAGAAATGCGTCTACCGAATATCCCGAAGGACACTTGGCAAACGATGGGCTACAGCAGTGGAAGAAAACAACGGCAAGTTCAGCTCACGCCACACACGTCGCCAAAATCAGATTCAGGCCTCCGCTGATGCCCACTGGCTGTATTCCCTAACGTGCTTCAGTTTCTTGAACACGAAGTCCTTCCTAGTTTGCAACAAATGTCTTGTAAATCCTATCGGGGAGCAGTCCTGGTCCTGGGGGCCACGCTGCCGCAGCCACAGCATGCCGAAGGCAACTACCGTGACGAGAAGGAGGGACACTGTGGTGCCTATCGCTATCAGGAAGAACCTCAGGGCCACCATGTCCCCACCGGTAGGCCACAAGGCGGTGACCATAGGGATGCACTGGAGAGCGGCAACTGGGGTGCCAGCAAGCACCTGACCAATGCTACTGGCACGGGGAGAGCGCCACGGAAGCATAACGCAGCGCCGAGGAGGTAGGGTAAGGACTGTGCTGTAAAAATCACCGGGTTAAGCAGGTAGACCGACATGCCTAGGCGTGCCAGTCCGAGGTAGGCAGGTCCCGATAGAAAGGAGCAGCCCGCCAAGAAGAAATAACAAGTCCTTGGCCTGCTCTTGGTCATCATGGCACAGGCCTAATTACCGGCGAACGATTACAGCCCCTGGATCCCGCCTGTCCATCTCCTTTTTGGAATTCAGTTGTCTCGTCCAATAGTGAACTGACGTCTGCCCCGTGTGACTCTATGATTCTCGATGCTACGAGAGTGCGATGCAGATCGAGACGATGCAGCTAGCCGTTATCCAAATCATCTCGAGGCAGATGAACGTAGTGCTGAAGCAGACGAAGGTCAACCAATGAATCCCAAACGTCCGACAGCCCGTGCTCATAAGAAGTAGTTGTGGTCCTTTCAGCACCCACAGCTCGGAGGTATGGATTGTTCTCCGATTAGTGGATCACTCAAGGAGCCACTTTTCGCGCTGACGATCGGGTCTGCTTCTCCGATCCAGTTCGCAAGCCGCGGCGTAACAGATTACGAGAGCTGACGGCTGCACCGCTTGCCCAGGGCGGAGATGGATCCGCCAGAACAAAACAACAATCAATTCGCTCAACGGGTTCACCCCTTACCTAAAGGAGAAAACAATGTCAATTATCTGGATGTTAGTGGTGGGTCTGATAGTTGGTGGTATTGCCAAATTACTTATGCCTGGGAAAGATCCAGGAGGGATCTTTGTGACAATGTTACTGGGCGTCTCCGGGGCTTTGTTAGCGGGCTTTCTCGGCCGAGGTTTAGGATGGTATCGAGAAGGAGAGCCCGTGGGCTTGTTCGCGTCCATCATCGGAGCCATTATTTTGCTCGGGCTCTATCGCCTGGTGGCAGCACGGCGCGCGTTATAAGACTAGAATCGCTCAGAGGCATTCTACTGACGATCTGTCACCGTGGTCCGATCCTTCCCTCTCCGCCAGCATGGAGCGAACCTCTTCCTAACTGACGTTCTTGAAGATTGGTTCAGGCTGTTTCAGAACGCTTGAAGCATGTTCGCGCGATTGTGTTCCTGGATAGCCAGGCGGCGGATTAAAATGCAGCAGCCCGTTCGAGGCAGCGGGTGACAAGTCCACGGTTCAAGGGGCAGTGTTTACGACCTTGTGTAAACAGAGGACCTTGGCGCCAGGCATACCGCGTCGAGAATTCACCAGCCGATATCAGCGTCAAACGCGCAAGAGTTCCGAAAACCAACTACGGCAAGCCAAATGGCGGGCCTCAAGCAATGACGAGCGAGCTGCTATCCTGGCATTGCCGCAGAAACATAATGACCGAAGAACATCGATCCCTGATGCGGTAGATGCACCAAACAGCTGACCCTTACGCTAAGATCTCTTCAGCGCGTTGCGGTGCGCGGAGCTATGCGGCGTTCGATGCCAACGGGCGGCCGTCCTGCAATCTGGCGTCGGTCGTACAGGATTCCATATTCAATGAGTGCTCGCACGACTTTTCCGCTGTCTTCGTCGAGAACGCGCTCAATGTTAGAGATCGACATTTTGTGGTTTACGAACAGATTACAGATTGTCAAAGCTCTCTTTCGCTGCGGGTCTAACTCGATGGAGTACTCTGGTAAAGCGAAATTGTTTTCCCTCAGTTGGAAATCGTCTCGAAAAAAGGGGGTGGACTGTGCCATCTGCTGGGCTCCTAAATCAGGGATACATGAACACCAGCAAGCTGAGTTCCAGCGGGGCCTAATTGAAGCTAACAATTTTGGGCGCGCGCAACAGTTGATTGATTCGAAGCGATTTCGGTTTGTCCAGCATTGAGAGCGCAGCCCTTCGCGTGTCACAGCGGATCAGCCTAATTTTCGCTGGGCGATTCCTGTTGTGTGCGGGACATCCGCCGCCATCAAGATTGCGGGCACGCGGCTGGTTAGGTGATGCGCACACAGAGGGAAAACCACTAGAAGATGGTTCAGGCTTCTTCTGATAGACACCGGATCGAATGACGCATAGCTCTGCCTTCCCTGCCCTCAGGGTGACAAGTTTTCTCAGCCAGCAGACTCATTGCGATCGGCGTCCAGCGGAAAAGCTCAGTTCAACCAAGGAGCGATCAGACTAGCAGCATTAGTCGAACTTCGACGGAGCCTCCACAGCATTGATCAGACCGGTGCCAACTTGAAGCGCCGTATTGGACCACCCCTAAGAGCTCTACAGCGCTCTTATACGCAGCGTCGTTAATTCCATCGCACCCTGACCCGGCCTCCGCGACCGCCGTCGCTTCGGCCACCCTCTCCCATGGGGAGAGAGGCTGGAGGTGAGGGGGTACCCGCAATGGAGCGACGATCATGCGAATTTACTTATGTCGCCCTGTATAGTGAGGATCTGTATCAACACCCAACGGTCAGTGACACTGCTTCGGTAATTCAAGGTCTGTTTACGTGCACCGAGAGTTGAAAGTTGAAGACCTGACAGTGACCAGGAGGGCCGGCTTCGGCCCGGCCCTT
>Ga0187893_10012922_pt1 | contig 11739 bp, 8 predicted proteins | sample MA1701074metaG_FD_139574 | JGI IMG/M metagenome (GOLD analysis project Ga0187893, IMG submission 139574) | White microbial mat communities from a basaltic lava cave in the Kipuka Kanohina Cave System on the Island of Hawaii, USA - MA170107-4 metaG ... | reverse complement strand
TGAAGGGATTGGAGGGATTCGCAATTTCGTGAGCGAGCCGCAAGCGCACGTCGCGTGGGTTGTCATAGCGTGGACTTTCCAACGCCGTCAGGAATCCTCGCGGCACAATCTCGCCGTAATTTTTGTGATTGCCGCGCACCAGTAGCCGATGATCGGGAGATGGTTCCTGCACCACTCCGGGCGCGCGCCGGGCCACAGGAATTTCGGCTTCGAGCCGGCGGTACTCCGCCACAAGCTCCCCGGCCTCCTTGGCCGAATTGGGCAAAACACCCGATCGGACAAAGGCATCGAGATATGCGGACTGCTCATCCGTGAGCCGGCCATCGCGCCAGGCATCGACGGCTTCTTTGACGAGCTGGGCGATCCGGATGGCGAGAGCATCGGCAGAGCCCGGTGCATCTCCCTGGAGCAGCCATACGGTGGGAATCACTTCCTCCTTGGGCGTAAGGGCGTTGTTGTGGAACACCACTTGCTGGGCGCCGATCCAGGATCGCCCATCCCGTTTCAAAGCCGGACGCTCCTTGCGCCGCGCGTCCTCGTCATCGAAGAGGAACTGCGTAACATCGTCGATTGTGGCGAACTCGAAGTAGGCGGTAAAGCCCTTCCAGAAGCTCGTGTCCCAGTGGTGCCAGCCCATCTCGTCTTTCTTGGGCGAGTGGCGTAAGTGATAGATTCCGGCGCGAGGGACGGCATAGTTTTCGATGATCAACTGAACGAAGGAGTAGTTACCGCCGAGCGCACGGAAGCTCACGGAATCGGTTTCTATCTTGAATCGCGGCGACTGGATCACACCCGGGTGCTTACGTGAGATCAGATGCGTGTAGACACCGGCGGGGTAGATACCGCTTATAACACGCTCGCCTTCCGGCTCGATGGAGAACTCGCCGGCGGGAGAGGGCTTCGACGGAAAGCCCGCACCGTGGCCGATCCAGTTCTCATAGTCGTTGCCACGGAGGTCCCAAGCTCTGGTGAAGTTCTTGGCATTGTACTCACGGCGATCGGTTGATTCTTTCCGCCATTTGGCCGCAAGAGAATTCCAGACCGCAACGAATTCGTCTCCCTGCTTGCCGCTGAGTTCCTTCCAGATCGCCAGTGGCGACTCGTCAGGCGCACTCTCGACCTTGTTGAGGCGCTCTCGCAGGTTGGCCGCTGCTTCCTTCCATAAATCAGCGAGCCGCCCTTTGATCGAGCGCTTTTGATCGGCGAGAGCATCCTTGTTCTTGTTCAGGAGCACGGGATCATCGATGGCAACCTGTGTGGGTCGTGCGCCGTAGAAGATTCCGAAGAGCGCGTAAAAGTCCTTTTGGGAGATCGCATCGAACTTGTGATCGTGGCAGCGAGCGCAAGAAATGGTGAGACCCTGAAAGGTCTTGGCGAAGACATCGATCTGGTTGTCGGCCCACTTGACGCGATCTTCCCAGGGATCGACGGGCTGAAAGCCGTGCTCGACCATGCGCAGATGCGCTGTGCCGAGTATGGACTCGTTAATCTTATCCTTGGCGTTTAGACGGGGGTTGGGAAGCAGGTCACCCGCGAGGTGCTCACGGATCAACTGGTCATAGGGCACGTCATTGTTGAGCGCGCGGATGAGATAGTCGCGGTAATACCATGCGTTTGGTGTATCGGGATCACCTTCGGAACCGTGGGACTCGGCGTAGCGCACCCAGTCCATCCAATGCCGCGCCCAGTGTTCGCCGAAGCGCGGCGATTCGAGTAGACGGTCGACCAGCTTACGGTAGGCGGCCTGGGATGGATCCTTCTCGAAGGCTGCCACATCGGAGGGTGCTGGCGGGAGGCCGGTGAGATCGAAGAAGAGACGGCGGATGAGAACGCGCGGATCGGCTTCGGGCGAGGGCTTCAATCCTGCTTGCTCGATGCGGTCGAGGAGGAACCGGTCCGTTGCTTCGAGCGGCCACGAAGCGTTCTTCACCGCTGGTGGATTTTGTTTGCGGACCGGTTGCCAGGCCCAGTGTGTCCGTTTGCGCTCGGCGAGGTTGAACGTCGCGTAGGCGGGTCCCGTGCTGGAGCTGCCATCCTCAGGCCACGGCGCTCCCATTTCGACCCATTTGGCCAACGCGTCCACCTGTTCGGGTTTGAGGCGGCCAGTGGGGGGCATGCGCTGCGGAAGCTCGCCACGGACAGCTCGAACGAGTTTCGATTCTTCGGGCTTTCCCGGTACTACGATAGGTCCAGCGTCGGAGCCTTTGTGAAAAGCTGCGCGGGAGTCGAGTCGAAGCCCCGCCATGGGCGTCTTGATGCGCGAGGAGTGGCACGAATAGCAGTTTTCGGCCAGCACAGGCCGGATGCTCTTTTCAAAGAACTCAAGTTGTTCAGGCGTAGGCGCAGCCAACACGACACTAGCCCACAGCAGACTGATGATGCGCACCACTCTGCCCAAAATCATATCAATTTGGTGGATAGATGGCGCCTAGGACCGCGCCGAGGGCCGGGCGGAGATGGACGCATTCATAGGCAAGGACTGCGAAGGCGACGGCTTCCTTGGCGTCGGAGTCGATACCGAAGTCGTTGGTCAGGAGCACGCGTGTGTTCGGGAGTTGCGCCGCGAGCAGGCCCATGAGTTGGGGATTCTGGGCGCCCCCGCCGCCAACGATTAGGTCCTGTGGTTCGACGCCGGTCAAACGAATACCCTTGACGATCGTTGCAACGGTGAGCGCCGTAGCCGTGGCAACGGCATCTTCGCAGGAAAGGCTTAGAAACGGCGTGAGAAATTCCTGGCCGTACTGCTCGCGGCCGGCGGTCTTGGGAGGCTGACGTCGGTAGTACGGATCGCGAAGAAGGAGGTTGAGCAATCTGTGTTGAATGTGACCACGGGCCGCGAGCCCGCCGTCGCGATCGAAGGTCTGGCGGCCATTCGTGAAGTGACGCACAAGATTGTCCATCACCATGTTGCCGGGGCCCGTGTCGAACGCGATCCCGGAAGGGATTGCCGTGATGTTCGCGACGCCCCCGATGTTGAGTGACACTCGGGTGCGGCGCGGATGTCGAAAGAGTAGGTGATCCAGGTGCGGGACGAGCGGTGCACCCTTGCCGCCGACCGCGATGTGGGCAGAGCGGAAGTCGGTGACCGTGGGAATTCCCGTGCGGGCAGCGAGAATAGCGCCGTTGCCGATCTGCAGAGTCGAGGCTACGCTGCGGCCGACGAACCGGACGGGGTCGCCCTCATGGAAAATGGTCTGCCCATGGCAGCCGATCAGACTCACGGTCTTGATTGGAACGCGAGCCTGCTTGCAGAGAGCGTTGAAGGCCTCGGCGTACAACTCTGGGAGCAAGAAGTGAAGACGCGCGATATCTGCGGTGTGACAATTGGCATTGGAAACGGCGAGCAGCGTGTTCCGAACAGCCTTTGGATACGGTGTTGTGGAGAAGGCAAGAACTTTCAGCTTGTAACGAGGCCCAATGTCGACAATCGCGACATCAATGCCATCCAGCGACGTGCCGGACATGATTCCCGCCACTCTGGTCACTTCAGTTCCTCCTTCAGATCCGACAGCAGCTTGAGGGCTTCGATCGGGCGGAGATTGTCGACATCGACTGAGCGGATCCTGTCGGCGAGCTCATAACCGACGGGCTCAAACAACCGAATCTGAAGCGGCGAAGTCTTGCGCTTGACGGCGGGCGTGAGTTCTTCGCTCACCTGGTGCTCGGACTTCTCATGCAGGTCGAGCACTTCGCGCGCCCGCTCGATCACAGCCGTGGGCAACGCGGCAAGCCGGGCGACCTCGATCCCGTAAGAACGGTCAGCGACTCCGGGCTCGACACGACGGAGGAAAATGATCTGATCGCCGGCTTCCTTCACGGAGACGTGGAGATTCATGAGACCCTCCAGTCGATCAGCCAATTCCGTCAGCTCGTGGTAATGCGTGGCGAACAGGGTCTTGGCGCGGATGCGATCGTGGATGAATTCGATGACTGCCCAGGCAAGCGCGAGCCCGTCGTAGGTAGCGGTCCCCCGGCCGATTTCATCCAGGACGATGAAACTGCGTGTGGTGGCGGTGTTGAGGATGGAGGCTGTTTCCGTCATCTCCACCATAAATGTGGAACGTCCGCGCGCGAGATTATCGGATGCGCCGATGCGGGTGAAGACGCGATCTACGACCGGCAAGAGGGCCTCCTGAGCGGGGACGAACGACCCCATCTGTGCCAGCAGAACGGTAAGAGCAGCCTGACGGAGATAGGTGGACTTGCCGCCCATATTGGGACCGGTAATGAGGGCAAGGAACCGGGCGTTCGCGTCGAGGTGCAGGTCGTTAGGAATGAAGCGCTGGGCTTCGCGTTCCGCCAGGAGCTCGATGACGGGGTGGCGTCCAGCCAGCACGCGCATCTCGCCGGAGTCCGAGAAGCGTGGTCTAGCATAGCGCCCGGAGGCGGCGACTTCAGCCAGCGACGCGGAAACATCCAATTCGGCAACCGCGGACGCCGTCTGGCGAATCCGCGCGGCTTCTGCGGCCGCCTGGGCCCGAAGCCGGCCGAAGATCTCCTTTTCGATGGCCAGTATCCTCTCCTCAGCATCGAGGATCTTGCTTTCGAGATCCTTTAGCTCCGGCGTGGTGAAGCGCTCGGCGTTGACCAGGGTCTGCTTGCGTTCGTAGTCCGGCGGTGCCAAGTGGAGGTTGGCTTTCGAGATCTCGATATAGTAGCCGAAGATATTGTTGAACCGGATCTTGAGGGAGCCGATGCTGGTTCGCTGGCGCTCGCGGGTTTCGATGGCTGCTATGTAGGATTTCGAGTTGCGCGAGATATCGCGAAGCTCGTCCAGGGCGGAATCATAACCGTCGCGGATGACACCACCGTCGGCGAGGTTATGGGGCGGCTCCTCGGCGAGCGCGGTGAGGAGGGTTTCGCGTAGATCACCGACGTCGTCAAGCTGGGCACACGATTGGAGCAGTCTGGCGGATTGAACACCGCCGAGGCCGGTCTTGAGCGCAGGAATGCGGACGAGCGAGCGGCCGAGAGCGAGGAGATCGCGGGGCGTCGCGGTGCCTATGGTGATCTTGGCGAGCAGACGCTCGAGGTCCATGATTTCGCCGAGCGTCTTGCGGAGAGTGCCACGGAGGATGGTTTGAGTATGGAGCTCGGCGACAGCGTCGAGGCGCGACTCGATTTCCTGGAGCTGAATCGCGGGCCGGAGCAGGCGGGCACGGAGAAGACGGCCGCCCATGCCCGTGAGTGTCTGATCGAGCACCGAAAGAAGCGTGACTTCGCGGCTCTCGCCTGCAAAAAGGGGTTCCACGAGCTCGAGATTCCGAATTGTGACGGCGTCGAGCATCATGGCATCGCCGCGTTCGAACCAGGACGGCGGGTCGAGGTGATCGAGGGCGGAGCGCTGCGTATCGCGGAGGTAGTGAAGGATTGCTCCCGCCGCACCGGTAGCAAGCGGCTTTCCGCCGAGTCCGCAACCGTCGAGCAGGAGGAGCTTGAAGTGGTCCTTGAGGATGCGGTCGCCGTAGTCATGAGAGAAGATCCAGGATTCGAGGCGGGTGTTCAGACCCGGGAGGTCCGCGGCATCTTCGGGATTGAGTACCTCGCGAACGTTTAGGGCCTCGAGCGTTGCGGCGGCTTCGAGCGCCGGAACTTCCGTGGCGCGGAATTCGCCAGTGGATACATCGACCCAGGCGACGCCCGCGCGGTCTCTTGAGATAGTGACAGCGGCAAGGAAGTTGTTCTCATGCGGCCGGAGGAGATTGGTTTCGGTGGCAGTTCCGGGCGTGACGATGCGCGTAACCTCGCGCTTCACGAGTTTCTTGGCGAAGCGCGGATCTTCGACCTGATCGCAAAGAGCGACACGATGACCCTTTTGAATCAGGCGAGCCAGGTAGTTCTCAGCCGCGTGATAGGGAACGCCGCACATGGGGATGGGCTCTCCCTTTTCCTTGTTGCGGGCGGTGAGCGTGATTTCGAGTGCGCGCGAGGCGACAATGGCGTCATCGTAGAAGAGTTCGTAGAAATCGCCGAGCCGGAACATGAGCAGGGTGTTTGGAACCTGCTGCTTAATGGAATGGTACTGCCGCATCAGCGGCGTGGAGGGTTCGGACATTTATGCGTACAGTCCGCGGAGCTTGATGGCGAAAGCGACGCGGTCGAGGGCAAGCATGTAGGCTGCCGTGCGGTTGTGCACCTGGTGGCTGTCGGCGTACTTGACCACGTCCCGGAAGGCGTTGACCATCATTTCCTCGAGGCGCGTGTTGACCAGCTCCTCATTCCAGAAATAACCCATGCGGTCCTGGACCCACTCGAAGTAGCTGACGGTGACCCCGCCTGCGTTGGCGAGGATATCCGGTATGACGAAGATGCCCTTGTCCTGCAAGATCCTGTCGGCGGCCGCCGTGGTGGGGCCGTTGGCTCCTTCCGTGAGGATGCTGCAGCGAAGGTTGGGGGCGGTGGCGGATGTGATGACGTTCTCCTTGGCGGCCGGGAGCAGGACGTCGCAGGGCAGAAAAAGAGCTTCGTCACGGCCGATGTTTTCGCCGCCATCGAAGTCGACGACGGAACCGGTTTCCTTTTTGTGCCGCATGAGTGCGTCGATATCCAGGCCATGATTGTTGTGGACGGCGCCGTCGTACTCGATGATCGCAACGACTTTGAATCCGCGCTGCGCCATGAGGCGCGCGGCCATGCCGCCGACGTTGCCGAAGCCTTGGATGACAACACAGGTTTCTTCCGGTTGTTTGCGGAAGCGTTCGAGCGCCTGGAGGGTAACGGTCATGCAGCCGCGGCCGGTGGCTTCGGTTCGTCCGCGGGAGCCACCGAGGTCAACTGGCTTGCCGGTTACGACGGCGGTCGTGGTCGCTCGGACATGCATCGAGTAGGTGTCCATGAGCCACGCCATCACCTGATCGTTGGTGTTCATGTCCGGGGCGGGAACGTCCTTATCGGGGCCGAGGAATTCGATGATATCGGCTGTGTAGCGGCGGGTCAGCCGTTCGAGCTCCGCCTGAGACATGACGGTGGGGTCGCAGATGACCCCCCCTTTGCCACCGCCGAAAGGGATGTTGACGACGGCGCATTTCCAAGTCATCCAGGAGGCGAGCGCACGAACCTCCTCGAGCGTGACGTCGGGCGCATAGCGGATGCCACCCTTGGCGGGACCGCGGGCAATGGAGTGCTGGACGCGATAGCCGGTGAAGACTTCGATCCGGCCGTCGTCGAGAAGAACGGGGATGTAGACGGTGATTTCGCGGGAAGGAGTTCGGAGTACTTTTTGCAGGCCGTCGTCCATGTTGAGTATTTGGGCGGCTTCATTGAAACGGGTCTCGGCGGCAAGCCAGGGGTTCAACTCGGTTGGTAGTACTTCGTCGTGTGCGGCGACGGCCATGGTTGCTCCGGTTCTTATTATACGGGGACGCTATGATGCATCCATGAAATGAAGGGTTCCGCGCTCGCCCACTTCGAGTCAGCGTCGGACTACCTTGGCCCTTCCAGCAGATGCTCTGTCAGGCGGCGCGAATCGCGAGTCGCAGGGGAACTATACACAAATCAAGGCCTCCTGTAGATCGTCCACCATCCTTCCGGTAGAGCTACCCCAACACCCGCCCCAATCGCTCCCCCATAGAACGCTCCTCCCGCCAGGATAATGCCCGTCTCATCCGAACCACCTGTCGCCGCCAAGACGATGCCTGCAATCGCGAGGCCCACCGCGGTCCCGATTGCAGCGCCGATTCCGGTCTTCCTGAGCCGATCCTTGCCGGTCCGGATTCGTACCTCTCGCACATCCGCGCGCGCGAACGGCGTTTCGTTTGCCCCAGATCGGATGATCACTTCCTGATCCTTCCAGGCAACGAACGTGCCTTTCTGTCTCGTGCCCGCTAACCAGGGGGATTTCTACCGGCCCGCCGGCGGTAATCGCCTGGAGCGAGGCCCAATCTTCAGATGGCTTGGGCCGCGGAGCTGCATTCGCCGGCCCATATGCAAAAGCACCGGCAAGAAGCATGGCCATCCTCATAAACTCCATGATAAGGGAATGGTACACTCTCCCCATGTCTCCCCAGGAGCCACCACAACCGTTGGAGGGACTCCAATTTCAGAAGGCCGAGTTTGATGACCCGGCTCTAGGGCCACGCTGCCAGGCGTGCAAGAACCAAGTCGGCGAATCGCATTTCCGTCTCGCCGAACAGATATTGTGTCCTGCTTGCGCGGAAATGTGGAAGCAAGGGACGGCAAAACCTTCGGCGGCGGCCTTTTCCCGCGCCGCGCTATTCGGCATAGGCGCGGCGATCGCGGGAGCGATTCTCATGGCGGTGATCGCTTATGTAACGAAGATGCAATTTGCCCTGGTCGCGATCGCTGTGGGATACCTCGTGGGAAAAGCCGTGCGGATGGGTGCGGGCGGTCTGGGCGGCCGGCGCTGCCAGGTACTCGCGGTGATCCTGACGTGGCTGGGCATCACCATGAGTTATGTGCCGGAAATCTCGAGGAGTTTGCAGGGAAAGGCGTCCCAGCAGGCCACAGCGGCAGAGGCTGGAGAGCAGAGCGACACAGGCAAGTCTCTGACCTTGGTCGGTTGGACGATCGTAATTTTACTGGCTCTCGTGTCTCCGTTCTTCATCCTTGCGGAAGGTTTCTCGGGAATCATCAACGCGTTGATTATCGTCTTTGGACTGACGCAGGCCTGGCGGCTCACGGGTGTGAACCGACGCCAACTCGTGGGTCCGATTGCTTCCAATCCGGGTCCTCCGGCCGTGCCGGCATGAGCGCGACCCACCGATTCTGCGCGCGGTGCGGCGCCACGCTTGCCGAGGCCGCGTTGAGTTGTCCGGTGTGTCACGCACTGGTTTACGCGGCCGATCTCGAACAAGTCGCCACCGAAGCCAGAACCGCGCAGTCGGCCGCGAAACTGGGCGACGCGGCTGAATCCTGGAAGAAAGCTCTTGCGCTACTGCCGCCCGAGTCGCAACAGTACAAGACCGTAGCCGCGCAGGTAGAAGCACTGGAGAGCGCGGTCCGCGCGCCGCAAGCAGAAAAGGAGCACAAGGAGCGCCACAAGTGGGGAAAGCTGATCGCACAAGTGGGCATAGCTGGCGCGCTGCTGTGGAAGTTCAAGTGGGTGATGGTCCTCGGTTTCGGCAAATTGAAGCTTCTGATCACCGGGCTCACCAAGTTCTCAACCGTCGCCTCGATGCTCGTCTCGCTGGGAGTCTACTGGAATTGGTTCGGATGGAAGTTCGCCTTGGGATTCATCCTCTCCATCTATGTCCACGAGATGGGTCACGTGGCGGCTCTGAAGCGGTATGGGATTCCAGCGAGCGCCCCAATGTTCATCCCCGGCTTCGGCGCCATTGTGCGATTGAAGGCGCATCCGCCTACGGTGGGCCAGGATGCGCGCGTCGGATTGGCAGGGCCCGTTTGGGGACTCGCAGCGGCGCTGGTGTCGCTTGCCGCCGGCCTCGTCACGGAGAATAAGCTCTGGCTCGCGATCGCCCATTCCGGCGCACAAATCAATCTGTTCAACATGATCCCGATCTGGCAATTGGACGGCGGCCGCGGCTTCGCTGCGCTCACTGCGAAGCAGCGGATCCAGATGCTGATTTTCGCGGCGATGCTTTGGACTTTCACGAGCGTCAGTCTCTTTTTTCTGATCCTGCTGGCGGGTGGCTATAAGCTGTGGGTCAAGGATCACGCCAAGGAGCCCGATCGTGGCGCGTTCTGGCAGTTCGCCGCCTTGCTGTTGGCCCTCGGTGTTCTCAGTTCGATGCCGGTCACACGTTGACTCCGAGCGCCGGAGTCTGATGTAATTCGCCCCATGCCGGCTGGGGATGCGGAGTCGACGTATGCGGCTATCGCGCGCAACCTTCGCTCCGCGCTTTCCGTATACTCGCTCAGCACCGTGCGTGGGAGCGTAGTGGAGCTCGAAGGGGTGTCACTGGTGAATTCCGGGGTTGACTACGCGGTCTTCAATGCGGCGGTGTTTTACGAAAAAGTAAACGGCCACACGCCGGTCGGTGAACTGATCGATCAAGCGGCCGCGCACTACGACACGCATGACCTCGGCTGGAGCTGCTGGGTGTGTGAAGAGTTATTGGGGGACCGGCTGGATGAGCTCACGTCCCATCTCAAGCGGCACGGCCTTCGGGCTTCGGCGCGGCACCAGGGAATGGTGGCGGACAGACTGGTCCCGCCGGCCCGGCCGCTGCCCGCGGTCGAAATGCGGCGCGTTGGGGACAAGCCATCGCGACTCGACTTCGTTCAAATCAGTTCCCAGGTTTTCGCTTTGCCGCTCCCGGTCGCGCACCGCATTTACGATTCCGAGCGATTCTGGGCCGGCGGATTCATGGCCTGGATCGGATACGTGGAGGACCGTCCGGTGTGCACTGCCGCCGTCGATTCGTCCTGCGGGGTTGTGGGACTGTACAGTGTAGGCACACTTCACCGCTACCAGCGGCGTGGATATGGTGAGAAGGTGACGCGCCATGTCCTCGAAGAGAGCTGCCGCGCGAGCAACCTCAGTCGCAGCATCCTCCAATCGACGCGCGAGGGCCTCCCGCTCTACCGTAAGATGGGATTCAGGCCCATGGGCCGCTTTTCCGTTTACGTGTCGCGCTAAATGGACCGCATCCCGTTTCTCGCCAGCACCGCCTCGGAAGCCTACGGCGAGATTCGTGAACTCCCCGTCTCAGTCCTGCTTGACAACGTGCGCAGCATGTACAATGTGGGCTCTTTTTTTCGAACGGCGGATGCCGCCGGAGTCCGAAAGCTGTATCTATGCGGGATTACGGCGCATCCACCTAAGGGTGGAATCCATAAGACGGCGCTGGGTGCGGAGAACTCGGTGGATTGGGAGTATCACCGGGATGCGGCGGCGATCCTGGATGAGTTGCGCCTGCAGGACGGTGAAATTGCAGCAATCGAAACCAGCCCCCACGCAGTTGATTTGTTCGATTGGGCGCCGCGGTATCCGTTGTGCGTGGTATTCGGGCACGAGGTAGAGGGTGTTCAGCGGGGTCTGCTCGAGAAGGCGGATACGTTTGTTCGCATTCCCATGCTCGGGGGCAAACATTCGCTCAATGTTGCGACCGCGGGTGGAGTCGTGCTGTTCGAATTGCTCAGAAAGTATAGGTTCTGGAGCCGGTGTCACTAACTGACTGGACATACTACCGCTACGGCGCGGAAGGATAAACTGATCTCCTTGGGTCACCAGTCGCATCCTCGGGTACCGGCGAAGTTCTATTGCATTTGCCTGTGCCGTGTTAGCGTCAGACGTGAGGCGATAGATCTTCCGCGCGATTTGTCAATGGCAAAATTCAACAGGCAGGCGACAATTTTCGAACGAGTGAAAAGGATGTGTGCTCTTTCCACGCGTGAGTCAGTTGCTCAATCCTCGCCGTGAGTTCCCATCTTTGGCGCTGTCGGTCGTTGCAAAGTCAGACTGATCCTTTTTGTTCCGCGAGGTGCGGTCTGGTCGATTCGTTCGCACCCACTTTGAAGGGGGTGGAGCATTTTGGAGCCCGGTTTCCAGGGTGTTTTCTAGGGGCTAAACACGCCAGCTATCCGTCAGGTAGATCACCTCCTGCCGTTAGCTCAAGGAGCCCAAAGGCAGCAGTCGCAAAGCAAGGAGGCCTGGTACAATCGCTCTCGATGAAGCTTTCATTGAAGTCAAAGAATATCGACCTTGAGCTTGAGAGCGACGAGAAGCTCGAAGATATTCTGAAGTTCCTGGATCGATTCTTCAAGCTTCATGCAAAGGCCGAGTATTCCCGCCGTCAGGCGCACGTCGAGATAGCGCAG
>Ga0187893_10012921_pt1 | contig 11740 bp, 7 predicted proteins | sample MA1701074metaG_FD_139574 | JGI IMG/M metagenome (GOLD analysis project Ga0187893, IMG submission 139574) | White microbial mat communities from a basaltic lava cave in the Kipuka Kanohina Cave System on the Island of Hawaii, USA - MA170107-4 metaG ... | reverse complement strand
TATCGCAAAGAAGTTCGAGTGGGTATCAACGCACGATAGCCGACGTGATTTTTGCCAGACGGCCGGATTCTGAACTACGAGATCCTGAAGGCAGGTTTGTGGTTCAAGCGGTACGCGCCGAACGAGTCGACATTTGAAGGCCTCGAATAATAGGCTACGAGCAAGAGCTCCCGGCAATTGCGCAACGAGAGGTGACAGCGCTCGCACACCCGCTGAAGCTCTAATTCCGATCACATCGTGAAAAGAATCATGTGCCCTTGACGATTAGCTAAACCCTCAAGAAGCCTTCCTTGTCTGGTTTTGCTCAGCACTCGAATCTTCGTTTTGTATGCTTGGATTGAGGTGAGTGGACGGATGGTTTGTGAACGCCAGTCGCAAAACTGGATTCCGTTTCATGGTTGAACTGATCTGCTCGCCTTACCTCTTAATTTGAGATGGCAGCGAAGAAAAAGTGTCGTTGCTTTTCCTTTTCCCTCCAGCCCTCCTGCTGGCCGGCCCTTGCGTCTTTCTGAACTTGGAGTTCATGTATGTTAAGTTAGGTTTGTACTGTCGAATTTACCTAGTGCGTTCGACGCGGAGACCGCGGCGTTCGCCCTGATCGAGCACAAAGAGGACACGAACATGAAGCCAAAGAACACGATTTGTCTCTGGTTCGACAAGGACGCGCATGAGGCGGCGCGTTTCTACGCCGCCACCTTTCCGGATAGTGAAGTGACCGTCATTCATGAGGCGCCCGGTGACTACCCGGGCGGCAAGGAGGGCGATGTTCTGACGGTAGAGTTCACCGTTCTGGGCGTGCCCTGTCTCGGTCTCAACGGCGGCCCGGAGTTCAAGCACAGCGAGGCCTTTTCCTTCCAGATCGCGACGGACAATCAGGAAGAGACGGACCGCTACTGGAACGCGATCGTCGGTAATGGCGGCAAGGAGAGCCAGTGCGGTTGGTGCAAGGATCGCTGGGGCCTTTCCTGGCAGATCACTCCGCGCGCGCTAACCGACGCGCTTGCGGCTGGTGGCAGTGAAGCAAAACGTGCGTTCGAGGCAATGATGCCGATGAAGAAGATCGACATCGCCACCATCGAGGCAGCGCGACGAGGCTGACGTAAGAACGACGGGTTGCGCGCCCGGTAGGACCACAGCGCGGTGTTCAAGATGGGCTACCAGAGCTGCGCTACGCGCACTGCAGAAGCGTGTCGGCCTTGTGAGGTTCCGCCCGAACTTCGTTCGTGCCAGTAGGGACAGGGTCCGTGACTAATCTGGCTGACTAGATGGACTGGTATCGTGAGTAGATACGCGCGATACGCTTGAACCCTCAACCAGTTCCGGGCTCGGATTCCCGAAGACCTCGCTCGAACCAGAGCACGTCTTAAAAAGTTCGCTTAGTGTTTCTCTCAGATTTGCATTGTGCTCAAGAACAGATGATCTCAATAAGATCGAGTTGTTGAACACCACGGGTTCCGATCCAGCGTTATGCGAAGGTCTCGAGTTTTTGCACGGTACGCCATTGATCTCGAAACCAAGCTGCGGCTCGAATTCCGGGATCAACAGTAATCGCACGCATCACTCATTGGCTGGACGAACACCTGGTCAAGACACGAAGAGACCTCGACCGGTCGCAAATCTGAGGTCCTATCGATGGCAATCGCACTGTCGAGGCCTGTATCACACACCGATCGCTGCGTGATTGCCCGGAGACTTCGATTGTATGGAGTGAATCTGGAAAGCTTACCCGTCCAGAACCCGTTCGCTGATTGAGTCTATAAACGTGGTGTGATCGACTCGTTTGATCCCTTTGCTGGCATTGGGAGCATTCAGAAGGCGCGCCTTACTCTTGCAGATCCTGAAAATCGGCCTCGCTCTTGATTCGCCAAGACAGGCTCGTAGTGTTGCCAGTGGACAACCGTGCCGACATCTGGTCGTTCGGGGTGGTCTTCTACGAGATGCTAACGGAAAAAAGACTCTACGCAGGGGACAACACTAGCGACACACTAGCCTCTTCACCCCAATCGCGCCGCACGAATTCTTATTTCGTTAGCCGACCTTCGGAATACCTTCGAAGAAGGTCACGACGCCGGTTTCCAACGAGTATTCCGCGCCGACGATGAGCAACCCATCCTTGCGCACTAGCTCTTCGAGTAGGTCCGAACCGTGGCGAAGGTGATTCGTCGAAGCGCGGACATTAGCGCGAACCGCATCGCGCATCAGCGTATCGGGATTGGCTTGTTTCCGACCTGTGATGACCGTCTCAACCGACGGACGGACCCGGTCGACAATGGAGCGTAGGTTTCGCGACTGCGCAGTCGCGCGACCGAGCACTTCCTCAAGCGTTGCCATGACCGCGCCGCATTGCGAGTGGCCCATTACAACAACCAAGCGCGTACCGAACCGTGTCGCCGCGAACTCGACGCTGCCCACCTGCGACGGCGCGACGATGTTCCCAGCAACACGAATGACGAAGAGATCCCCAAACCCTTGATCAAAGACCAACTCCGCGGGAACACGTGAGTCTGAGCAGCCAAGCACGATGGCGAAGGGCTCCTGACCACTGAGCAAGGCGGCGCGACGCGCAGGGTCCAAGGTCGCGGAAGCAGACGACTGGTTCTCGACGAAGCGCGAATTCCCTTCGCGAAGTCGAGTCAGCGCATCGAGTGCAGAGATCATCGAGTCAGCATGTGTCCCATGGTCCGGCCAATGGTTGCCGATCAGCGGCGGCCGAAGGCCGTTCGCTGCATCGGCTTGTTGGGCAGCGGTCGTGTGCCCTTCTCCCAGCTCTCGACGCCACCGGGAACGATCCGAAAGATCGGGTGCGACTGAGGGCGCTTCACGCATTCGAGTCGAACGTGGGTCTCCGGATTGCGCATCGCGAGCTTCGTCATGAGATGAAGCCACTCGTGCTCGACCTGCCCGCGGGTCACGGCGATAGGACCAGAGCCACGCGCCGGGCTGACCTTTCGGGCTGCGAACGAATAGCCACGATTGACGGCCTCCGCGTGAACACAGCGAAGATAGTCCGCGATCGCGCCGAGAGGCGACGGCTGAGCGCGGAATCGTTGCAGTTGTGGGTGATGCAGGTAACCGTTCGTGCGACCCCTGAGCACCGCCTGTGCCAAGAGCCCTTCTCTCCACAAGGCAACGAGCCCGCGAGCGTCAAGGTACTTCGGATGCACCGACCAGAGACGCATGTGTGCTCACCCTTCGTCATTCGTCTGCCCAACGGGGGTTAGCGAACGATGCCAAGCAATGTCTCGTCACTTGAGTATAGTGATATCGAAAAAGCGTAACGATCCGGAACAAGGTTGGCCACCTGCAGGTCGACACCCACCCTGAATCTTTGACGAGTACACGGACTACCTCTCGCTCGGAAGGCTGCATTTGCGTCCCCACGATTACGGATGCAGGGCGCCTTTGGGCAATGGAACAAAGCCGCCGCCGGTTGTCGGAACATCCGGAAATACAGTTGCTCGGAGGCGGCAAGACGGAATTCGTTCTCATGCTTCCATACGTCAGATTTAGTGAGTAACGGCCCCAGGTTCGCATCTCCGTCGATATCCGCGATGCTAAAGAACGGATACTTCGGTAAGTACTCGACGGAATGATTTATTTTGCGGGGCGCTACCCGAATTCGAGACAGACGCCTCGGCGGGATGACGCATAGTGCGACCACATCAACGCTGAGTCGGGATGAGTGCTCAGGGCAGTAGACCCTATACTGGTTCTGAATTGCTCCATCCATTTCGGAAGTGAGCTGGTCGATCATTCACTCCAGGAACCTACGATTCCCGCACACTTCTTGTCTTCTCGGGCATGTTCTTCCTCAGAAAGTGAAGTGTTCCGAGGGCGATCGCAATGAACCAACCATCGAATGGTGCGCTCGTATTCGTCAGGGTATCGAGCTTTGCTTTGTCACAAAACGGCCGACAGTCCACGGGTCATTGAAATTTCGAGGCGCAGAGAGATAGCGTTCCTTCCGTAAACATGTGCGTCAAGCGCTTCGGGCTTGTTGAAACTCTGATAGTGGTAGAGCCGGTCGATGTGAAGTTCGGCAGCTGTCTTGGTTTTCATTGGCTTCATATCATGCCGACGGTGCTTCCGCAATCTACTGTTGGTGAGTAGCCCCTCAACTCCTTCTTGGGAAAGCGCTTGCTCTCTGATCTGGAGCCAACCGATTTGGTGATGCAAATTCGACTGTAATATATTGCAAACGAAGCCTTAACCCTAGTCCTACCAACAATTGACGACGGAAGCAATCAGCCGTTCACTGTTTCAGTTCAAAAACGGGAGATGATGGGCTGATCTGATCGATTTTCTGCGGGAGCCTTCAGAAAGTGCAGAGGTAGTGATCAGCAGAATGGGTCACCGTATCAATTCGCCGGACACAGACTGCTGTAGGCGATCAAAACGGCCAAGAGTGAGCCAAGTTGACAATACCGTCGCGATCGTCACGGTGCCCGGCGATCACCCTAAGGTCTAGAGCGCCGCATTCGGGCTGATCGGGAGGAACGCTTGGGCGTCGGCGGTGTCTTCTCTTTCGGCGGCGAAGTGATCGCTGTGCGAATGCTCTTGATTGCGCTGAACAACGGGTCGTCCTCTTTCTTGCCGGCGGTTTTGATCAGAAAGCCACTGACTGTCCGCAATCTGTTCTCGATTTCGACGCGCATGGTTTTCAGCCCTTGAGAGGCTCTCAACGTACGAAGCGAGTAGTGGAGCGGCATATAACTTCCGGCGTTGTGTATCCGCCGCTTTTCGTACTCGCGCCAGACGGCGGCCAGGGCGGCACCGGCTTCGGGAGGGCTTCGCTTTTCCTGATATAGGTAGGCGGCAATGCGGTCAAAATCGTACTCGCTGCGGAGGGCGACGGCAGTCCACTTCCCTCTGACTGGCAGCGCGTCCTTGCCTTCCAGGAGAGCCTCCCAGCGGTGGATCAGGCTCTTGCGATTTTGGGGTTCCGAATCCGCAAACACTAGGGCCTCTTCGAAGACCGGGGTTTCGCCCGTCGGATCGGCCAGCATCGCAACGAGATCGTTCACCTTCCTTCGCCGCTGCTCGCATGCCTTGATCGCTCCGGCCGGCGCGGCCAGCTTGCCCAGGTCGTCGAAGCCGAAATGTTTCTCTTCCACCAGGAATCCGCTCATCGCCATCGCATAGCCGTCCACGGCTGTGATGAGATCGCGGTATAACCGCTTCGCGCCCGGCCGGCTTCGATCGTCTATCAGACGGGCGGCTTCCATAAGTGCAGTATGGGCTCCGCGCGCCGCTGCGAACCGGTCCAGCCATCGCTGATTTGTACAGTCCGGCAGAGCTTCCTGGAACGTCTTGCGGTTGAACAGTCCGGCGAAACCCGGCACTAGCTCGGTGATGGCGGGCGCGGGAATCTCCTCCAGCGTCGCTTCGAGTTTCGCCCACCACTTTGAGTAGACCTCTTCAGTCGGCGGCTGGCATTCCATTGTGACGCACAGGTCTCGCACCAGACGCCGCGTGTCCTCTTTTGTGGACACCGTGGACTGGTAAGCGCTCAGCGGACCCGCAAGCTTGCCGGGGTCGAACCCATAGACATAGGTGAATACCTCGCCGTTCCTGCTCGCCACGGCCGTCGCCAGCGCGCCTGCCTCGAAATGAATCCAGGGCGATGCCACGTTCTCCGGCGTGATGAAGACAATCCCCGTCTTGGCCTCGTCGAGGTCATTGCGCAAGACCGTGGACCATTCCCGCCCCTTTTTGAACTCGGTCGAGAGGATTGGTTCCCCGTTGACGATCTCCGGCAGGAGCTTTGCCCAGCCCTCGGCAATCGCCTTGCTTCGATCCTTTGACCAGCACAGGAAGACTTTTTTGATTGGTTCCATTTGTGACTCTCCGGTGGACGGAGAGTATACCCTGAAGGTCCGCCAGGTAGTCTCCTCGCTTCTCCAGTCCAGCAGCCTGTCGGACTTTGCGACGGCCGTAACCTGGAGAAACGGCGGGCGGTGCCCGCACCGCTCTGCGATCCTGGATGGTGATGCCAAGTTTGGAGAGAATGTAACCGAGCTGCTGACAGCCAGCGGCATGAAGCCCACACGCACTGCGCAAGCCCTTGGCAGAATGGAGTCGCAGAGCGCTGGAGAGCTTCTCGATCACCTGGTCGTCCTCAATGAGGTTCACTTACAACGTTCTGATCCGGGTACATCTCTTACTATCACGCGGACAGAATCCACGACTCGGTGGAGAAAGATACACCGGCGATGCGACCTGTTTCTTACAAGCGGGGTCGAGCCGCGCGTTTGGTTTTCCTTCCAGCGCTTCGGTGGCTTGCATCATCGATATGATTGGCACCAAGCGGCCTGAACAGTCCCTTCGTAGCTGCAGAACCCTTCGAGGTGGCCCGGATCAGTGTCTGATGTTGCGGTGGACACAGCTGTCCTGGACTCTTCAGCACTTGAACTCGCCGGTAGGGGGCCATTCTTGTGCTCAATGGAGTTTTTGGTAGCGACAACAGGTGTTCGTCAGAGCGGATGAAGATCTGGTGCTTCCGTCATCAATTGTTGATGGGATTAGTGTAAAGAACTAGTTAACAATAGGTTATCGAGAAATATGGCTACCAATCCTAGATAGTTCCAAATTCGGAGCAAATGCTTTTGCAGGAAGGAGTTGCTGAAGGATCCAACAGCGGACTGCGGAAGCACCGGGACTGTTTTGGTCGAATATGCTCAACCAGTTTGAGCTTCGCCCGGCGGCGCATCGAGTGACAGCCTAGCGCGAGCTTACTCGTCGGTCAGCAGCGTCAGGTGTTCCGCCGGCTCCTCCCGCACGCGGTCCTCATCTCGTCGTCCGAGTGCGGAGGCCAAGAGGCGTTTCACGAAAGCGCCGCAGGATCCTCATGCGAGGTCCTCCGCTTTTACCGGGATGCAGCGATCCATCACGGCTGTCGTCTGCACTCCCGCGCCTCAAGATGGAGGCGACGGCGGATGTCAGCCGATCGAAGGTGCTGCTCCGCAGCGTTTCCGGGCCAAAAGGTTCACCAGTATTAGCCAGTTCACCAAGCCGGGATGTCGTCGATGATCCCGGCATAATGATTTCGCCAAGAGGCCGCGACTCGGGAGCAAGGGCAGATGACCTACTCAAAGCGGAGTGCTGCGATGGCATCCGTGCCGGCTGCCCGACGAGCTGGGATGAGGCAGGCTAAGCCGCCGATAACCAGCAGCACCACAGTGACTCCTGCAATCGTGATGGGGTCGGTCGGCTGAACACCGAACAACAGGCCGCGAATGGCCCGGCTGAGAAAGAGAGCGACCCCCACACCGGCGGCCAGGCCAAGGACGACCGGCGCCATACCGTGGCGAACGACCAGCCCAAGCAGGTGGGCGCGTTGGGCGCCGAGCGCCATCCGGATGCCGATTTCGTTTCGTCGGCAGGCCACCGAGTAAGAGACAACGCCGTAGATGCCGAGACACGCCACCAGGAGTGCGGAAGCGGCAAAGGTCATCACGAGCGTGGACTGGAATTTGCGCTCGGCCAGCGAGCGGTCGACCACTTCCTCCATGGTGTGGACGTCCCGGATCGGTAATTGCGGATCCTCGCTGCGGAGCGCGGCGCGAAGAGCGCCCGCAGCCGCGTATGCATTGCCAGCCGTACGAATCACCAGGGCACCTCCACCGGGGACGCGCTGCCAGTAAGGGTAATATGCCATCGGCGGTGGATCGTGGTGGAGCACAGCGCGCACCTCGGCGATCACTCCGATCAAAGTCTTCGGCTTGTCGTCTTCGCCCACAAAACGACGGCCCACCGGGTTGGCTTCCCCCGGCCAGAGGAGCTTTGCCGCTTTCTCCGAGAGGACAGCGACGCCCCGCCCGCGATCGCTTTCATCGAAAGCCCGGCCTTGACGCATGGCAATATTCATCGCGCGGAAATATCCGGGGCTGGCGTACCGGTTATCGACCGTGTGGCGTCTGTCGGTGCCCTCCAAGTAGATCGGATCATTCCAGGTTTGGCCGCGCACCGGCAATTGGGTGACGAATCCGGATGCCAGGACACCGGGAATGGCGCTGACCCTCGCCAGAAGCCGCTCGAAGAACCCTTCGCGGTTAGTTTCATCCGCGTACAGGTCGCCGGAGAGGCTCAAATCGACGGTGAGAATATTGCCGGCGTCGAATCCTTTTTCGACTTGCAGGAGTCGTGTGAGGCTGCTGATAAGCAGGCCGGCGAAGATTAGCAGTGCCGCGCTCAGACCGACTTCGAGGCTGATCAGACCTTCGCGAAGGCGCAGGCCGCGGCGTCCCCCGGTGACTGTGTGGCTCCCGGCGCGGAGTGCTTCCTGGGGATCGCCTCGGCTGAGGCGCCACGCGGGAAGCAACCCGAACACAAGCCCGGTGAGCACGGTGAGAAAGCAAGAGAAACCGAGGACACCCGAATCAAGGCGGATTTCATCGAGCCGGGGTATATTGAGCGTGGTCGCGGCAACTAGCAGTTGGACAAGCCAGGCTGCAAACAGAATCCCGAGAGCGCCACCGGTGACAGCCAGCAGCAAACTTTCCGTCAGCACCATGCGAAATTGACGGCCGCGGCTGGCGCCGAGTGCTGTACGGATGGCCGCTTCGCGGCTGCGCGATGCAATTCGCGAGAGCAGGAGATTGGCAAGATTGATGCACACGATGAGCAGGACCGCGCCTACGGCGGCAGCCAGCATCCACAGGCCGAGCCGCGCGCGCCCGGCAACGAGCTCGTGCGCCGAGATGAGCGATGCCTTCAGTTCCGAGTCGATCCCAGCCAATCTTGGAAAGCGCGCCTGAACGACGTTGATCTCAGCGAGCGCCTGCGCGGCGGTCGCGCCGGACCTCAGGCGGATGTCAGCAGCGTAGTTATGATTGCCCGTGAGACGTAACCGCTCCTGCTGGCCGAGCACGAGAGGACGAAAGATCTCGAACCGCACGTTCGTGGCGCTGCTGATGCCGTAACTGGGCTGAAACCAACCAGGAATGATGCCAATCACTTGGTGATTCTGGCGGTCGATCACGATCGATTTACCGACCATCGAAGGGTCGGCATTGAAACGAGAGCGCCAAAGCGACTCGGAAAGAATCACGACGCGGTCGGTGCCTTCCCGCTCTTCGTCCGCAAGGAAAGCTCGGCCGAGGATCGGTTCAACACCGAAAAGCGCGAAGAGATTGTGGGGAACGTCGACGCCGGGGATAGACACCGGCTCCCCTCCGGAGGTGAGATCGGCACGGTTGCCACGCATCACCGCGACCTGCTCGACCGACGGGCACTCTTTTGCCCATGCTAGAGCGTGTACAGGGTTGACGGGTACCTGGCCGCCGAGTCGGGGGTATACCTCGCGAACGGCGAATACACGGTGCGGATCCTTGTAGGCCAGCGGCTGAAGGAGGACGCCGTTGACAAGCGAGAAGATGGCGGTATTGCCGCCAATGCCGACGGCCAGCGAAAGGATAGCTACAGCGGCGAAACCGGGATTCTTACGAAGTCCCCGAAAACCATAGCGGAGATCCTGCACGATGGCATCGAGGGCTGGGAGACCGCGCTGATCCCGGCAGCTCTCCTTCGTTGACTCGACGCTGCCGAACTGGACTCTGGCTTGGCGACGGGCCTCTTCCGGCGGGAGACCACGGCGGATGTGTTCTTCAGTGAGCAGTCGGATGTGGGCTTCCAGTTCCTCGGTGAGGTCGTCTGCGCGACGGTGGCCCCAGAGACTGCCGAGCAGCCGGTTCGAGGCGCGACGGAGTGTTCGGATCATGTTTTGACTCCTTTCAGCGCCAGAAAGCGGCCCACGATTTCGGTCGCCTGCCCCCACGGGTTTACTTCTAAGGCGAGCTGTTTTTGCCCGGACTTGGTGATGCGGTAGAACTTGGCGCGGCGATTATTCTCCGATACGCCCCATTCCGATTTTATGGCGCCTTCCTGTTCGAGCTTGAGGAGCACCGGGTAGAGCGTTCCGTGGTTGATCGACAGCAGGTTATCGCTGGCTTGTTCGATGCGGCGCGCGATGCCATACCCATGCTGGGGGCCCATGGCGTAGAGCGTCTTGAGAACCATGAGGGCGAGTGTGCCCTGCCAGACATCAGCTTTCGCATTCATATTGGTTACCCAAATGAGTATGGCAGGTTTTTGTAGGGAAACAATAAGCCTCGGAAGTGCTGTCTCTTCCGTGACGCGGCATTTCCGGTGCTCAAGTTGAGGCTGATTACGACTCGGAAAACAGCCCGTTTCAGATTGCTGACCGTCCAAATCCGGATGCCAAAATCCGCAGTAACGCAGCCACTGTTTACGAAACCCACCTGGACGGACTAAGGGCAAGTCGTAAAAGTGCTGTTCGGTCCAAGCCAGGATAGTGGGCGGTTGACGGGCAAACCGGAAGTTGGCTTCCCCGAGGCGACTGCCAATTCCGCATAATATGGCGATTAGTCCTCACTAACGTTAGAGCGCTATCTGGAGTGAGCGGCGCCGTGAGGCAGAGTCTTGACGAAATGCGGCCCGCCGGTCACTTCGGATAGCGACGTTTGAAGGAAGCCGCTGGCGTTTGCGACGGACGCAGCTGCTGGCGCAACCTAAGGAACCCTTTGGTGGCGACGGCTGTGAGCAACGCACGCTTGTCGGCGAAGTGTCGGTAAAGCGCCGTACGCGACACACCCAGCCGAGCCCCAATTTCGCGCAGGGTCAGATGAGAAAAGATAATTTGGGGGAGAAAAGAGACAGGCGTAAGCTAGGCCGGTCCCCTTGGCGATTGCCATTTGACACCTATTTGGTTGACGCGTGAATCGAGGCAGTAGCATTCTTCCGGCCTCAATACGTCTGACGAAAGTTAACTCACCGTCGGCGAGGAGTGCCTGTGACAATGCCGATGATTTTGGCCGGTCCCATACTCCGCCGGGTTGAACCGGGCTTGGTTTCGGTGTGGGTTGCGTTGAGCAAAGCTCGCTCGGTGCAACTTTCACTATTTGAAAACCTCGCCAAGGCCGGGGACACGCCTAAATTCAGCCGTCCCGCCGACACCGTCGATACCGTAGCGGTTGGCGACAAGCTCCACATCGCCGTCGTGATGATGAAGCTCACCGGCGCGGACGTGTTGAAACCCGGCCAGCTCTACTCTTACAACATTTCGCTTACCGACAAAGCCACAAGCCAGAAGGACGACCTCAAGTCGTTAGGGCTGCTCAAGGATGACCTTCTCAGCCCTACCCCCGTTGAAAAGCGGAGGTTGGCTTTGGGTTACGAGGAGAATGGTCTCCCAAGCTTCTCGCTGCCGCCGGACAAACTAACGGACTTGAAGATCATTCACGGGTCATGCCGCATTCAGGTTGCCGGCCTGACTGATGGACTCGCTTGGGTCGACGACTTGATAAAGGACAAATTCAAAGATCCCAACCAGCGGATCCATCAACTGTTGCTGGCTGGCGATCAAATCTACGCGGACGACGTGGAGTTGATGGTGCTTCCCCAGATGATCGAGCTGGGGCAGGATCTGCTTGCCAAACGCGAATTGCTCCCCACCAATGAAACCAACGGATTGAGCGCGAAGTTCAGCCCAGCGGACGAAAAGAGTTTTCCCGCCGGCATGCGGCAGAACCTTGTGCTCTCCGAAGCCAGAATGACCACCGTAGACAACAACTCCCACGCGATGTCGTTCGGGGAGTTCGCCGCCATGTACCTCTACGCTTGGAACAACGAAATCTGGCAGCCGGCGGCATTCAAGGACTTCGACGCGACCATCGCGGAGTTTCAAACAAACTTCAAGACGCGCGCGCCGGACACAGTTCTG
>Ga0187893_10012920_pt1 | contig 11741 bp, 13 predicted proteins | sample MA1701074metaG_FD_139574 | JGI IMG/M metagenome (GOLD analysis project Ga0187893, IMG submission 139574) | White microbial mat communities from a basaltic lava cave in the Kipuka Kanohina Cave System on the Island of Hawaii, USA - MA170107-4 metaG ... | reverse complement strand
GGGGTTGCTTATCGCCATTCCGTCGCTGGCGACGTTCGGCATTTTGCGCAGCCGGATCGACATTCTGATGGGCGAATGCGCCGTCGCGGCGGAATCCCTGACCACCCGTTTTCGAGAACCGGGGGGCGGGCAATCCACCTCCGCGGCCAAGGAACCGGCGCGACATGACGAAAAGGGACCGGGTTGATTGCCCGGGCTTGAATGCAATCTGGTTTGCCGCGGACCACTGGTACTCCCCTCTGATCTCCCCTTGAAATGGGGGGAGGCATTGGCGGACCGAAACTTGAAGGAAGTCTGCTACAGTCGAAGGCAACATTCATGCGTCCTACGGTCCGAGGCGCTGCACCCCGAGCCGGCATCGGGTTTATCATCCTGCCGATGATCGACGTGATCTTTCTCCTGCTACTATTCTTTGTGATGGTGACGACGTTTGAAGCGAGTGCCCGCGTTCGGGTGGACGTGCCCGACCCGGAGGACAGTCAGGCACGAAAGGCGGACTTGTCCGAGCGCCTGGTCATCAACTGTGAATACGTGGCGCCCGCGGGCTCGAAGCCCTTCGACGTTCGCTATCGGATCGGCGGAGATCCGCCGCAGTCGCTGGACGACATCGCCGCCCGTTTAGCCGCGGCAGGCAAGTCCAATCCGAATTCCGTGGTGCTGATTCGAGCCGACCGCCGCCTGCCCAACGCCCCGGTGCGCGAGGTGATTCGACTCGTGTCGGAAACAGGGCTTCAGAAAATCGACGTCTGCGCCAAACAGGATTTGGAGCGGTAACCGATGCACGGCCTAACCACGCACACACCCGCCCGGCGAATCGACCGGCACGCCCGGATCGGCGAAGTCGCGCATCGTCGATCGCGCTTGCGGCTGCGCGGGGCGCGGGAAGGCGGCGCGGTTTCGTTGAATGTGGTGCCGCTGGTTGATGTGACGTTTCTTCTGATGATTTTCTTTGTCATTTCCGGGTCGTTCGATGTTTCCGAGGGGGTGTTGCGTTCGGGAATTGTCCCCGCAGCCGGGCGAAGCGGCACAACGGCCCTGCCGCTGACCCCGATCGTCATCAAGATCACGTCATCGGTCGAGGTTCCCGGGGCTTGTTCCCTAGAGTTAGCACCGTTCGGTCATCGGCCCAGTTCCTTCAACGAGCTTCGCCGGATTCTCTCGGGGATCCGCCGGCAGCCCGGTTTTGATGAGCAGGCGCCCGTCGCCATTCGTGCGGACGACGGCGTCCTTTGGGAGCACGTCGTCAACGGTTGGAACGCCGCGCTTGGGGCGGGTTTTTCCAATCTCGCGTACGCGGATTCAGCGGATTGAGACGGGAATCCATTCGCCGCGAATTCCCTGCGAGCGCGAGGAACCCCGTGCGGTTGGGAAACGATCACGAAACAGGGGAAGGCTTTCGGGCCTTCCATTCTTCCTTGAGTTGTTTGAGCACCTTGCGATTGGCGATGGCGTCGGAGGCGGACATGTTGTCGATGATGAGTTTTCCGTCGAGGTGATCCATTTCGTGCTGGAAGATTCGGGCGGGCAAATCGACGCCCTCGCGCTGGAAGAGGCGTCCCTCGAGGTCGCGGGCGTAAAGTGTCACTCTCATGGCACGGCGCATGGTGACGGTCGCTCCGGGGATGGAGAGGCAGCCTTCTTCCTTCTCCTCGGCCCCGTCCAGCCGGCTGAGCACGGGGTTGACGCAGATCAGGTCGTCGCCCGGTTCGCCGGTGGGATTGCAGACGAAAAGGCGAAGGCTTAGGCCGACTTGCGGCGCGGCGAGTCCCACGCCCTTGGCTTCGCGCATCAGTTCCAGCATTCGACGGGCGACCGCGATGACCTCCGCGTCGATCTCGGCCACTTCCTTGGCTGGTTTCTTGAGGATCGGGTCGGGAAAATGCACGATGCGCAGGCGGTTGATTTTTTTCGCATCCACGAGTCCACGGTCCTTTGACCCTGGGATCCGGCGAGGACCCCGTACGGTGGCGATCCCGCGAGCTTGACGCAAATTCCGCCGGCGATACTATGACGGGTCTGTTGTTTGTAAAGTAACTTGGTCCTCCATTCAGGAGCGAAATCCGGGCTTGGGAGCCCGCGTAAGCGCGTCAGTCGCCGCGCGGTCGACTTTTTTTGATTCGGGTCCCGTCTCGGCGGACGCCGGCCATTCCGGAGCATACCAGTCAACGCCATGGCCAAGAAGAGCAACGTCGAGGAGGCGTCGGAACCCGTCGATGCCAATGCCCGCCTGGTCACCTCGGCGGATGAAAGAGCGAAAGCGAAGAAGTGGTTCACGCGTGCCCGGGAACTGGGGGACAAGCGCCAGTTCGATCACGCCATCGAGTATTACGTCAGCGGGCTGGAGTTTTGGCCCGACGCCGAGGAGGACGCCTGCAAACCGCTTCACGGCTGCGCCGTCGCACGAAAGCAGACCGGCGGCAAAAAGCCCGGGCTCAAGGACACGATGAAGCGGTCGGTCAACGACAAGAATCCGCGTCAGGCGCTGGTGAACGCTTTTTGGCTCTTCGCCCACGATCCGGACAACGTGAATTACACGGAAGCGCTGGTTCGCAACGCGGGAAAGCTCCGGGCCGAGGACGCCGCGAAATGGTCCGCGGGGGTTCACTTCAAGCTTCTGGAGTCCAACTCGAAGTCGTCGGCCAAGCAGTTTCAGACCCTCGCCCAGCTTATGGAGGAGCTGGGGGACCGCGCCGCGGCGCGCGGCGAAACGCCGTTCGGCGTCGCGGCCTATCAAGCCGGGGTGGACGCGATTCAGACCTGGCGGCGGCGGTTTCCCAACGATCAGGCGGCGGAGAAGTCGCTGCGATCGCTTTCCACCAAGCTCACCATTCTCAAAGGGAAGTATGAAAAAGGAGAGTCATATCGCGACAGCATCGTGGATGCCAAGGAGCAAGCTGATCTCCATGATCAACAGCGCACGGTGCAAAGCGACGAGCGCTTCGAGGAGTTGATCCAAAAAGCGGACGACGCCTACCGTGCGAAACCGGAGGTGTCTGCGAATCTCAAGCAGCTTGTGGACCTCCTCTGCCGGCGCGAACTGCCGGAAGATGAAACCCGGGCGATCGGACTTCTCGTGCAGGAATACAAGCGGTCCGGCGAATATCGATGGAAGCTCCAGGCCGACGACATTCGCATGAAGCAATTGGGGCGCGACACGCGCGAAGCCCAGAAGACCGGCGACGCCGAAGCCGTCAAGGAGCGGCGAATCGCGCAGCTCCGTTACGAATTAAACGTCTACAAAGAGCGATTCGAAAGGTACCCGACGGACAATCGAATTCGATTCGAGCTCGCCGTGCGGCGGTTCGACGCGGGACAAGTCGATGAAGCCATCCCTCATTTTCAGGCGGCCCGCATCGACCCCAAAAACCGTGCGGCCTGCGGGTTATACCTGGGACGGTGTTTTTATCGAAAAAACTACCATTCCCAGGCGATGTCGGCCCTGACCGAGGCTCTGAAAGAGCACGAATTCCCCGACGACGAACTGGGCAAGTCGATGCTCTATTGGCTGGGCCGGTCACAAGAGGCGGGCAAGGAATTCGAGGCCGCCCGAAAGTCCTACGGTGACGTCTTACAACTGGACTACAATTACAAGGACGTTCGTGCTAGACTGGATGCCTTGTCGCCCCATGGATCTCGGGGTCCGGCGGGCGCGGAATCGAATTGACCAGGAGAGAATCAGGTGCCGAATTTAGCGTCAGCCGCGAAACGAGACCGACAGAGCAAGAGAGACCGCGCCAGGAACCATGCCCGTCGCTCGATGCTCAAGAAGTCGACCAAGAAGTTCATGGACGCCGTCATCCATGGAGACCCCTCCGCCGCCAAGGAGATGATGCCGGAGTTGGTCAAGCGGATCGATCAGACAGCGGCCAAGGGCACGCTTCACCGCAACGCGGCGGCACGGAAAAAGTCCCGCCTCGCCAAGCGTCTCAACGCCGCGACGGCGGCCGCTGGCAAGAAGTCCTGACGAGTTCTCGCGGAGTCATCTCTAATCGTCGCATGGGTCATGCATGTCGCCACCCGCTCAGGGTTCCTATGTTTCCCGAGGGGGCGAGAAACTAGCCGCCGCGCTGGACTGTTTTCGCGTTGACGTGGCCGGAAGAATCTGCGCCGATTTCGGCAGTCACGTCGGCGGATTCGTCGATTGCCTGCTCCAGCGGGGCGTGCTACGCGTTTATTCCATTGACACTTCCTACGGTACATTGGCCTGGAAGCTGCGAAGGGACCCCAGAGTCGCGGTGCTGGAACGCACCAACGCAATTCATGCGGTACTCCCGGTACAGGTCGAATTGATCAGCATCGACGTCGGTTGGACGCCGCAGGAAAAAATCCTCCCCAGCGCCGCGAGCCTGTTGTCGCCGGCGGGAGAAGTCGTAACGCTGATCAAACCGCATTACGAATCTCCACCGGACTTGCTGGAGGAGGGTGTCTTGCCTGAAGCGAAGCTGGGCGAGGTTATTGAAACTGTATTGGTGCGGATTCGAAAACTGGGCTGGACCATCAAGAACACAATGCAAAGTCCGATATTGGGTCACGGCGGAAACCGCGAGGTTTTTGCCCATTTGACGCGACCTTGATTGCGTTGATTTTTCGGGAATCCTGTCGTCCGCCGGGCCGACCCAACCGTCCGTAGGAGCAGTGTGACGCGGAGGTTTATCGAGGCGGTTCGGAGCCTGAAAGGAATGAGAGTCATGATTTCGCGGGAAAAAAAATGGATTGTCGGAATTTGTCTGTCAGCGGCAACCATCACCGGATGCGTCGAACGCAAGGAATCCATCACCATCTTTCCGGACGGCACCGTCCGAATGGTCCTGGAATTCAAGGCCGAGGAACTCCAGCTAAAGGACGCAGTCCCTCTGGAGAAGACCGGATGGATCGTTCGCCGCGAAATCAGGAAAAAGAAGAAAGGCGACGGAAATGAGGAGGTCGTGCTGACCGCGGAACGGACTTTCAAGCCCGGCGAGGACCTTCCCAAATCCTACGCCGATCCCGACGATCCCGACGCGCGGGTCGCCCTAGGATTCCCCACGTCCCTTTGCCGCGAAACGCGCAAGGACGGCGACTATTTCATCTTTCGCCGGTCGTACACGTCAAGACCCTGGGCCTACATCAAGATTTGGGAAGACCAAGTCATGGATGACAATATCAAGAAAATCGCCGAAAAGCCGGTGGAACAGCAGACGCATGACGAGAAGATGCAACTGATTCAGGCATTTGCGATGATCGAAGCGTTTCGCCAAGCCGAACTGACGGCTGAGGCGGCTCAAGCGACGGGCGTCGAATTACTTCCGGAGACGACGCTCCTAGCGAGGCGAGCGCTCTTGAAGGTCTATGGAGAGCAAACAGACTGGGAATCTCTGGTCGCCGAGGCCGAGGCGCAACCGGCGGAAGTACGCGACGCTCATTTCCACCGTGAATCCCTGCAGCTGATTGACCGGGCGCGAGAGGCCTTCGTCAGTGCCTTGGGCAAGGATGGGAAGTTCGATGCCTCTGCCCGGCAGCGTTTCGAATCCGCTCTCCGGCGGGCGATCAAGCGATACGAGGTCAGCAATGAGCTGGCGACCCACGCTTTCAAGATCGAAGTGGCCATGCCCGGCGAAATCGTCGCCCACAATTCCGACGCCGAGGGCGAGGACAGCACGGTTCGTTGGGAATTCACCGGAGAAGCGTTCCGGGATCGGACGCAGGAGCTCGTCGTGGTGTCGAAAGTCTCGGGAACGAGCCGCCGGTAGCGAGGAAAGGTTGCCGAATTCGCCGAGCTACCGAAGAATCTCCCATGAAAACCGTCGAGTTCATCACCGATGCGACGCGGACCGCGACGTTTGAGGATTTCCAACACGACGTGTACCACTGGGCGTTTCGCCTTCTGGGAAAGCACGAGGATTCGCTGGACGTAATTCAGGACGTTTTTCTTCGCTGGAGCGAGCAGTGCCGTCGCGACCCTCCCAGTCTTCCGAGGCCCTGGCTGCGGCGCGTCACCATCAATCGCGCGGTCGATCGGCTTCGGGAAAAGCGGGCCCAACGACAAAAGGAAAATATCCCGGTGACCGAGGATTCGACGCAGCCGGCGAGCGCCTCGTCGGATCAGGAAGCGCTCCGATTGGACGTGGCCGCGGCGCTGAATCGACTGACGGATTTGCAGCGCGGCGTCCTCGCCGCCAAGGTCTTTGAGAGTCAGACCTTTGCCGACATCGCCGCCGAGTACGGTGTTTCAATGTCGACGGTCAAGACACACTATTTGCGGGCCGTCCGCGCGGTCCGTGACAAGTTGCAACCCCGCTGGGCGGATGGAGTGTAAGGCCATGAACTGTCACGAATTCGAATCGATGATGATCGACGCCCTGGGCGGCGAACTGCGTGAAAGCGATCGACCCTTGTTTGAAGAGCACCTTGCGTCGTGCGGATGCTGTCGAGCTGACATTGAATCGGCGCGAGCGGCCGTGCATGCACTGCGGGAATTGCCGGCGGTTTCAGAGGAAGTGAATCGCGTCACCGCCTTTTCTACGCCCGCGCAAGGGATCGGTCGCCGATCGACCGAGAAATTTCGGAACATCAGGTCCGGTGTGTTCTGGCGGCAGGCCGCGGGCATCGTGCTGGCGTTTATGGTTGGGTACTATTCTCGTCCTCTTTCACCGACGAAACCGGAATCCGCCGATTCGCTCCCCACGCCGGATATCGCGCGGACTTTCGAGTTCGCCCCGTCATCCTTCGCCGCCGCCCTGCGGAACACTTATCGCAAACACCCCAACCGCTCCGACCTCGCCAACTGCTTGGCCGCCGCATTTGGGGGAAAACGATGACGAAAAAATCCGCATGGTCCAGCACACCCTCCCAGGCATGATTACGATGGCGAACATGCAACGGTAGATGCCTGCGTCGAATGAGACGGGACGCGAAATCGCAACGAGGACTTGCGATGAACTCGGCCGTTTGAGCGCTCGCGTTTTGCCTTCGACTCGCGCGACTGGCGACACTCGTTACTTCCAAAACAGCGCGTCTTCGTTGATAATGGCGGATCATGACCCGCGCGCCATTTGACCCGAGCCGAATCCGACCGCCGGAGGAACCGAAAACTGAAACATCCAAGCTGCTGACGGTTTCACAACTAACCGCTCTTGTGCAGAGGGCGATCCAGTCAGCTCTGCCCGCCACGATTCATGTCGTCGGCGAGATCAGTAACATCAAGCGGCACTCCAGCGGACACCTGTATCTGACCCTCAAAGACGCCGGTGCCGAACTCTCCTGCGTCTTGTGGCGATCCGACGCCGCAAAGCTCAAATTCACGCCCTGCGACGGGCTTGAAGTCGTCGCCACCGGCGGTGTCGAAGTCTTCGAACGGGCCGGGCGGTACCAACTCTACATTCGCCGCATGGAGCCCCGCGGAGTCGGGGCGCTCGAGCTCGCATTTCGGCAACTGTACCAAATGCTGGCGAAGGAGGGTTTGTTCGACGCGGCGCGGAAAAGACCTCTGCCGAGGTTCCCGCGGCGCATCGCCCTAGTGACCAGTCCGACGGGTGCGGCCGTCGCCGACATGATTCGAACGATCGAGCGCCGCTTTCCCTGTGTCGCCGTCCTCGTTCATCCCGTGAAAGTCCAGGGACCGGGCGCGGCCGATGAAATCGCCGCAGCCGTCCGGGCCCTTAACGCCAATTCCGTCGCCCTCGGTGGAATCGACGTGATGATCGTCGGGCGCGGCGGAGGGTCGCTCGAGGATCTTTGGGCGTTCAATGAAGAGCCCGTCGCCCGGGCGATTTTCGCCAGCCCTATTCCTGTCGTCAGCGCCGTTGGACACGAAGTCGATGTGACCATCGCCGACCTCGTGGCCGATGTCCGGGCCGCCACGCCCACGGCCGCCGCCGAACTCGTCGTCCCCGTGCTGGAAGACGTAGTCGCCGAGCTCGCGGCTTTGGAGCGAAGGGTCCGACGATCCGCCGAGAACCGATTCCAATTCTCCGCCTCATGTTTCGCCGGACTGCTCAAGCGCTCTCCCCTGCTCGAACCCGCCCTGAAGATTCGCCGCCGAGAGCAATTGGTCGATGAATTCGCCCATCGGTTGGGCCGGGGGTTCGTCACGCGGTTGCACGCGATTCGCCGGCGACTGGACGTTTGCGAATCCGCCGTGCAGCGCATCGCCCCGCATGTCTTCCTTCGGGGGACAGCCCGGCGGCTGGAGAGAATCGAATCCCGGTTGAACGCCGGACTTTCGCTGAGGCTTCGCCTGGGTGAGCGCGAATGGAGCCGAATTTGCTTGCGCCTGTTCGCCCGCTCTCCGGAAGCGGAGCTTCGCCGGTTGACCGACCGCGTCGAAGGACTTGCCCGCCGCGTTCCGGTGGGAATTCAGCTTCGTTTCACCCGCTTGACGGAAATGGTAGAATCACGGAAGTCGCTGTTGTCCGCGGTGAGCCACGAAAGCGTACTTGCCCGCGGGTTTTCCATCACGCGGGTGAAGAAAAGCGGCGCTGCGATCAAGAGCGTCGCCGGACTTCGCGACGGTCAGCGTCTCGTCACCCAGGTCGCCGACGGCGAATTTGAATCGCAAACCGTAAACGTCCACCAGAGGGAGCTGTTCGACGAAACATGTCCAAGAGAAAACTGACCTTCGAAGAGGCGCTCAAACAGCTAGAAACGTTGACCGAGCAGATCGAACGTGGCGACATCGGGTTGCAGGAGTCCATCGACAAGTACGAAGAGGGCATCGCCCTTGTCCGGCAGTGCCGCGACCTGCTATCCCACGCGGAACACCGCATCCAACAGCTTCAGCAGCGCGACGATGGATCGCTGCAATCCGTCCCCTTCAAACCGCCGGCGTCGACCGAGTAGGTCGGGTGGAAATGGCTGAAGAGTAGATCGATCGACCGTCGCGGCACTTGGAGGTGTGATTATGGGTTTGCGGCGTCCGCGTGAATGGAAAAAGACTTCCTCGCCACGACCGGATTCTCGAATTCCCAGTCCGAATAGGCCGCCTCGAGCATTGCCGTCATGTCGCGCTTTACGAGGGCTTCAAATCGCTTCCGCCCGTTGCATGAAATCAAGATGGGCTGGTTATAATTGAAGTCGCGATCGCGAAACGTGATTTCCACGCCCGAACACCGCAAAGTTTCGATGGTCAATACTTGACCTTCGGGCCGTGCCCGGATGTGTCCGAGTTTCTCTCGAAGTACGTCGGTGATGAATCGGTTTCGATCCTCCTCCGGTCCCGCGACAATCGAGAGCTGCTCCGCCTTCCACACATCGAAATGTAAACCCGTCGCTCGAAGGCAGCCAAGGTCCCCCTCATCGAGATACCGAAACCAGCGCCCCGCGGTAGCGATCGCCTTCGGCCTAAGCGAAGTGAGCAATTGCTGAACGGTCCTAACGGCGGACTCGGCAAGCGGTCTCCCATCGGTCGGTACGGTGATTTTGCGAAAGTTTAGGGCTTCGCGTCGAGCGATGGCGTCCATCGCGCCAAGGTGAACCTGGACAAGATTTCCGCGCGCTCCGGGTGCGCTCTCCTCATGGTCGGGAGTAAGGAAGATGACCGGCAGCGGGCCGAGGTTCGGGAGAAGAAGAGGATAGAGTTGATTCGCATAGGGAAAAGCGGGGTAGCCCGATTTCACGATGAACCCCGCGAAAAGATCGGTGTGCATAAGGGCAAGCTGCCAGGCCGCGGCACCGGCGATCCCCTCGGCGTAGAGATACACGCGGTCCGAGTCGACGTGGATCTTTCTCCTGGCCTCGCGCAAGGCTTCGCGAAAATCAAGACTCGGACTCTCCCGATGAAACGAAGCCCAGCGACGACCATCCAGCACCAGCCAGACGTGTTCATAACCCACCGAACCAATTGTCAAGATCGCCGAGTTCCATGCTTCCTGCGGCGTACCCTCGACCGCCAGGCAGACGATTAACGGGTGTTTTTTCGTCGGATCATATTCCATCGGGGCGCGGATGATTCCCGAAACTGATTCGCCGTCCCTGTTCGTGTACAAAAAATCGCCCGACGGCGCAGCCGGCCAATCCGTGCGAGTCCGAAGAATTTCCGCCAATCTCGCCCACGACGCTTCGCTCTGCGATACAATGGTTTCCGATATTTCCTTCCGCCGCGTGCCATCGGTTTCCCGCAAGTAGTTCTCGACGAGCGAGCGAAGTTCCGCTCCTTCATCCGCCCTCGTCAGTGCGGGAGACGGTTGCGCTTCCATGCGGATCGCCGACGCGGAAAACACGATCCCGCCGAGCCGGAACAAATATCGCGCTGAAGTGCGTCGAGAAATTCGCATGACTACTTCGTCACTCCCAGCTGGCGCGCACGCCAGGCGCCATCGCTAATTGACCGCCCCATTCTCGCCTGCTTTCCGTCGTGAATCGAGCGAGAAATTCAATGTTCCCGCACGACGATGCGGATGGGGGCAATAGTGGCAAGGGGGCTGTTGATCGAGGCGACGGGGTACCTCCCCTTGATCCCCGCCCGTTTTTGCGGTAATTCTGGAAGGGACTTGGGGAGGCAATTGGCGTGGCCATACATCCAACGGCGATCGTGAATCGCAGCGCGGAATTGGGCCGGGACGTGGACATCGGTCCCTATTGTGTCGTCGGCGCTCACGTTGCCATCGGCGACGGATGTCGACTGCACCACGGCGTCACCCTCACCGGGCACACCACCATCGGTCCGCGATGCGAAATCTATCCACAGGCCGTGCTGGGGCTGCCCCCGCAAGACCTCAAATTCGAAGGGGAGAAGACCCGCCTGGAGATCGGCGCGGAAAACATCTTTCGCGAAATGGTCACGATTCATCCCGGCACGGCGAACGGCGGCGGCATTACGCGCATCGGAAACCGAAACTTTTTCCTGATCGGCGTCCACGTCGCCCATGACTGCCGCGTCGGCGATCGCTGCATTCTCGCCAACTACGTTCAACTCGCCGGCCATGTGCATTTGGAGGACCAGGTCAACATCGGCGGACAGACGGGCGTGCACCATTTCGTGACCATCGGCCGACACGCCTTCGTCGGCGGCATGACCCGTGTCGCGGCTGATGTTCCGCCCTACGTTGTCATGGTCGCGGCCCGCGGCACCAAGTCCGAAGTGCGCATGATCAACGGCGTCGGATTGCAACGCAGCGGGTTCTCCCATGCCGATATCACCGCGCTCAAAAACGCTTTCATGAAACTGTATTCCCGCAAGGCAAGACTGAGCGGAGTATCGATGCGGGAGCGCGTCGAGGCCCTGCTGGCGCAACCTTCCTTGAATCCTCATGTGGAATACTTGTGCCAGTCCCTTATGCGATCCTTCGCCCACGGCCGGCACGGCCGATACCTGGAATCGCTCCGAAAAGACAACGTCCATCGCCGATCGTGGAAGGTTTCGGCGAAGCACACGTTGACCGTCCAGATCATCGGCAAGGGTTCGGTGCGGCGTGGAGGCAACGGGTCGACCGACGACGCCGACGTGCTTGAGCTCACGGCCCAAGCCGATCCCGGTTGGGTGTTCTCCGGTTGGAACGACGGGCTGGACGGATCTTCGAACCCCGCGCGATTGGTCCTGAATTGCGACAAGACGGTCGCCGCTCATTTCACTCCCGCCGGGGCGTAAGGACCGGGTTTCATGCCCAGCGGCCAACTTCACGTCGCCGTGCTCGGTGTCGGGCACATGGGGCGGCACCACGCGCGGGTCTATCGTGACCTGCCGGACTGCGAGCTGGCGGCCGTAGTCGATAAGGATGAGCCGCGTGCCCGGCAAGTTGCGGAAGAATTCGGCGGCCGCCCGGAGG
>Ga0187893_10012919_pt1 | contig 11741 bp, 7 predicted proteins | sample MA1701074metaG_FD_139574 | JGI IMG/M metagenome (GOLD analysis project Ga0187893, IMG submission 139574) | White microbial mat communities from a basaltic lava cave in the Kipuka Kanohina Cave System on the Island of Hawaii, USA - MA170107-4 metaG ... | reverse complement strand
TCGGCGTCGGTTCCCGAAACGGTCCGCTGGAGGGCGTCCATCGAATCCCGCCCGTGGGCGAGCAATCTCCGGGTGGCAAAGAGCCTCTTTTCATAGGAGGCGTCGCCAAGTTCCCGCGCCAGTACATCCGCCTCCCGCCGTGCGAGCGGAGCCGCGATTGACCGACCCGCTTCCGGGGATTGCGCGGCGAGCGGTGTCAACGCTGTGTAAAGCGCGGATAGCCATGCCGCGTTTCTCCCCCTTCGTTGGGCAAGCTTCGCCATGCATTCTCGATTCGGAAGTCCGCCGTCGGCGACCACTTACCTTTTTGGGTGAGACGGATCGCAGAGGTACAATAGCACTGTGGGTAATTCCGTGGGAAATCCGGGTTTTCTCGTCGGGGACCGTTTACAGGGCATCGTCGGGAGGCCGTGTCCCGGTTACCTACGTACCCTGGTCCCGTTTTCTCTCGTACTCCTTACGGTGCTTTGCTTCCTGCCCGCTCTTGACGCCAGTTTCGTCGGTTGGGATGACGACGACCTTTTGTTCAATACGGAAAGTTATCGCACCTTGAGCTGGGCATCGCTGCGATGGATGTTCAGCACGTCATTTACGGGGCACTGGCAGCCTCTGACGTGGCTTAGTTTCACGCTGGATTGGCACCTTTGGGGGAGGGAGTCCTTTGGATACCACCTTACCAGCGTTACGTGGCATTCCGGGACGGCATTGGGGGTATATTTCATTGCGCGGCGAATGCTGCGGACTTCCGCCGCTTCACCGTGCGAGAATGCGTCCGCAACCGGCATAGCCGATTCGACCTCGGCGGTCGCAGCCGCGGGTCTCGCTGCCGCCTTCTTCGCCATTCACCCTCTTCGAGCGGAATCGGTCGCCTGGATCGCCGAGCGCCGGGACGTGTTGTCCGGGTTCTTTTTTGTGTTCTCCATCCTTTTCTACTTGCGATATACCGAGCGATGTCCCGTCGCGGTCTCGCCGCGAAATCCCGGATACCTGGCCTCGTTTTCGTGTTTCGGGATATCGCTTCTTGCGAAAGCAAACGCGACCATGCTGCCGCTTGTGTTGCTCATTCTCGATTTCTATCCGCTTCGTCGACTGAATAAGGGCGATGGGTTCTCCCAGCGGAAGCTTGTCTTTCTTGAAAAGGTACCGTTCCTGGTCCTCGCGGTTGTTGTCGGCCTCAGGGCGGTAAAAGCCCAATCGGACCAGGGGGCGCTTTCGCCGCTTTCGGAACATGACTTTGTCGGGCGATTCGCCCAGGCGACCTACGGATTTGTGTTCTACCCGTTGAAGACGTTTCTGCCGACCGACTTATCTCCGTTGTACCAGCTTCCGGCGCGATCGGTTCTCGTTGAGGAAATGCTATCTCGCAGCGGTTGGCTGGCGCTGGGTTTGGTTGGAGCTGCGACCCTGGTTTGGAATCGGCGCCCGGCGATCACCGCCGCGCTGGCCTCTTACGCGGTCATGATCGCCCCGGTGCTGGGATTCGCCCAGAGCGGTCCGCAGTGGGTCGCGGACCGGTACAGCTACCTGTCTTGTTTAGGATTCGCCGCGCTCGTCGGAGCGGGATTTCGTCGATGGTTTGAATCGCAGAAGGAGGGGTCGTTGTCAAATCGGCATTCGGCGGCGATTCTGGCGGCGATCTTCATGGTCGCCATTTTGTTTCACGGCACGCGAAAACAAACGGACATTTGGCGCTCGGCGCTGACACTCTGGTCACGCGGCGTGGCGGTATCGCAGGACAGCTTCATCGCGCACGTCAATCTGGCCGACGCCCTGGCGACCCTTGGGGATCATCGCTCGGCGATTTTGCATTACCGCCGCGCGTTGGAGCTTTGTCCGCGGGATGTGATCGCATCGCACCACCTGGCCGAGACGCTCGCGACGTTGGGCGACGTGGACGGGGCGACGGCGATGCTCGAATGGACGATGCGGCTTTCGCCGTTACGATCACCGATCGCGGAAAGGCTGGCGGAACTGCTGCTGATTCAAGGAAAAGCCGGCGAGGCCGTCGCCCTTCTCCGCGATCACGCTCGCCGACAACCCTACGACGCGCGGGCGATCCGGCGCCTGGCCGATCTGCTTTCCACGCATCCGGATGCCTCCCTCCGAAACGGTGATGAGGCGCTCCATTGGGCGAGACAAGCCCGAATCGGACTGAGCCCATTGAACGGTGTTACTTCGTTGACCCTCGCGACGGCCCTCGCCGAATCGGGTCGATTCGCCGAGGCTGTGGTCGAGGCGGAACAGGGAATCGAACTCGCCCGGGCCGAGAATGACTCCGGTTTGGTTGAAGAGCTCGAGCGCCGTGCGGCGATGTTTCGGCGGGAACAGCCGTTTCGAAGAGATTAGACCAATCTCCCATCGAGTCCACCGTCCACCATCTTTAAACTCGGACGTAACCAGTTCTCGCTTTGCGCTGGTTTGCGGACGCACATTGTCTTCGTGCCGCTCGTAAGCAGAGACGAACCGCCTTATAGGTCCAGTCTCAGGCAATTCTAATAACCGCTCTCGTACCTCCTTCATCGAAGAATCGGTCCTTGATCGGGGCGGATGGGAGTCTAAGAATCATCTGGGGGATCCAAAGCGGGATGGGGGCGGGGAGCAGACCCAACGGTCGGCGGTCGTTTTTTAAAGCCGATTCGTCACACCCATTCCGCCGGAAGTACTTCTTGTCCGAACGTCTCCGCGCAAGTCCCATCCGCGAAGAAACGTCCGGGCGAACTAAACTTGACCCCCACGAATCGGAAGGAGGAACGGGTAATCATGGTGCGTCGAGTACAAATGTCTCAGTCTCGCGGAAAAAGGCGGGTGATCGGATGGCTCTTGGCCCTCGGTTTGATCGCCGGTCCGCCCCTCGGCGGCGGATGCGGAGACGATTTTCTCGGCCTCGAGGATTATCAGCGAGACCTTCTCTTCGGTTTTGGTTCGCTGGCTATTTCCCTCCTTACCAACGGACAGATCGACCTGCCGTTCTTCGACGGCGATGGAGATGGTGACGGCGATGGAGACGGGAATGGCGGCGAGCCGCCACCGGGCGAACCCGTCCGCGGACAGGATGGAGTGAGCTGTTGGGACCTCGACGGCGACGGCGAAACGGACGCGGAGGAAGACGTCAATGACGACGGCTCGTTCGACGCCCTGGACTGCCAGGGAAGCTCGGGCACCAGCGGGCTGTCCTGTTGGGATTTGGACGGTAACGGTCTAGCGGAGACATCGGAGGACGTGAACGGCGACGGATTCTTCGACGCGAAAGACTGTCAAGGCGAGAACGGTAACAACGGATCGGCGGGTCCCGCGGGATCGAACGGTGCGGCGGGGGTTAGTTGTTGGGACTCGAACGGCAACGGGCAGCGCGACATCGCCGAGGATACGAACGGCGACGGTCGTTTCGACGCCTTGGATTGCCGTGGCGCGGATGGAGCGGATGGCAACAGCGGCAGTGTCGGGGCAACGGGTCCTGCCGGTGCCAACGGCGCCAACGGAACCAACGGACTTCACTGTTGGGACGCCAACGGAAACGGAACCGCGGATCCCGAAGAAGACATCAACGACGACGGCTTTTTCACTGCGGCTGATTGTCGCGGACAAGACGGAGAGGACGGCGAAGACGGAGTCGATGGAAGGGACGGAATCAACGGACGGAACGGTGTGGATGGAAGGGACGGCGTCGACGGCGAGGACGGTGCGGACGGCATCGACGGACAAGACGGAGCGGACGGGACCGACGGCGCTGACGGAGTGCATTGCTGGGACCTGAACGCGAACGGCGTGAACGACCCTGCCGAGGACGTGAACGAGGACGGGCTCTGGACCGTGGCGGATTGCCGAGGCGCCGGCGGCGCGGACGGTCAGAACGGCGCCGACGGACGTGACGGTGTGGACGGGCAGGACGGTCGCGATGGCGTTGACGGACAGGATGGCAGCGACGGAGTGGATGGACAAGACGGACGAAATGGAGTGGATGGTCAGGACGGTGCTGACGGCCGAGATGGCGTGGACGGACAAGATGGTCGCGATGGCGTCGATGGGCGCGATGGGGCGAACGGGCTCTCGTGCTGGGACCTCAATGGAGACGGATTCGGTCAGAATGAGGAAGACATTAACCAAGATGGATTCTTCTCGGCGCTGGATTGTCAAGGGACTGAAATCGGGCTCTCCTGCTGGGACTTGAACGGCGATGGCGTGGGACAACCGTCGGAAGACATCAACGCCGATGGGTTCTTCACGGCGCTGGATTGCCGGGGCGCGGACGGGCAAGACGGCGAGGACGGCCGCGACGGTGTTGATGGTGAGGATGGACGTGACGGCGCCGACGGACAAGACGGCCAGGACGGCGCCGATGGACGCGACGGCGTAGATGGAATCAGTTGCTGGGACCTCAACGGCAACGGCGTCGGCGATTCGAACGAGGACTTCAACGGCGACGGGGATTTCAACGCCCTGGATTGCCGCGGCGACGGCGGTTCGGGCGAACAAGACATTCTCTTTGACCTGTTCATCGAGGATTTCTTTACAATCGGGTTCGACACGAACCGGTCGATTCCGCTGGACGACGGACCCCGGCCCGATCCGATCCGGGAACCGGCCCTTGGGCCTACGGAAACGGTCGCTTATCGCATGGCGGTTCCGCATGTCTACACCGGCCCCGTGGTAGGAAACCCCGCCGGAAACCTCGTGACCATGCGGATGTTCCTGTGGCGAGACGGTCCGGTCGACGATTGCTTTGTCCTGCGCCTCGATGCCTTCCGCGCACGGCACAGCGAGGGAATCAGCCGGTATGGGGCCGAACGATTTGTGCTGCTAAATGACCCGGTTTTTTCCGATCCGGCGGGAGAGATGATCGTTGTGGATTTGCCGCTTAACAACGTCGCCGGTGACCGAAGCGCGGGGCTTGGTTTTCCTTCGGATTTGCTTCCCGGCGACTTCCTGGCTTTTGAATGGAACGTTCTCGACGAAGCCGACGTGGACCGCCGCGTGTCCTACACCATGGCCGGCGTCGAGTTTTTTGAAACGCCGCAGGGCGACGTCACGGTTCGCCATGCTGGCGTATTTGCTTCCCTGGAGCAAGTCGGCTGTATCGGCATTGAGGAGTGCGAACGCGATCGCGACTGCGATGACGGACAGTATTGCAACGGCGTGGAGGACTGCCGCCACGGGAAGTGCGAACCGGGCGATCCGCCGTGCATGAACTGGAAGGTTTGCAGCGAGGCAGATGACCGCTGCGTCAAGTGCGAAGCTCCCGTTCCGCAAGGACAAACCGTGCTCTGCCACGTCTCGCCGGACGATCCGGAGCAAATGTATTCCATTATCGTGCGTAGCGCCGATGCCGCGGGACACCTGGCCCATGGAGATACGGCCGGATACTGCCCGTCGGATTGCGACGACGATTCGGATGGTCATAACGGACACGACGATGATCGGCCTCATCATGCCGGAACTCCGGAATCACCGGACACGGGCAATGACTCCTTGATCTCGGAAGAATCGTACGAATTCGAGGAGGACGCCATTGAGGTCGAACAAGACGAATCGCTCATGGGGGCGTCGTCCGAGACCACGGTTAGCTCGGCGGCCTCTACGCGGTCCGTCCCGGCCGACCCAATGCGTCCGCTGGGTTTCCTCGGGCGGGCGGTGCAGTCGGTTCGGGATTTTCGGATGGAAAATGCCATTGAGTTTTGGCACTCCCTGGCGAGGTGAAGGCTCCTGGTCGCCAGGCCCGCGCGACGATACTTGATGGCCGCGCGTTCACCCCCCGGCGTATTCGACGATGCGCGGAATTCTTGACATGGCCCGCCCGCTCGCCTCAAATCCCATGCGTGGAAGCCATGGCGACGAGGATTCGGCGTGTTTACGGGCATCGTGGAATCAACGGGTCGAGTGGAGGCAACTCGCGAGGTCGCCGGTGGAAAGCGCCTCTGGGTTCGACCGCCGTTTCCCGCCTCCGAGTGCCGACTCGGCGACAGCCTGTCCGTTTCCGGCGTGTGCCTGACCGTTGCCGCGTACGATGACCACTCCCTTGGATTCGACGTGATCCAGGAAACGCTGGACCGAACCACGCTGGGCGAAAAACAACCGGGCGACAACGTCAACGTCGAACGGTCCCTTCGCGCCGGCGATCGACTTGATGGACATTTCGTGCAGGGGCACGTCGATGGCACCGCGGACGTCGTGCGGATCGACCGGACGCCGCGAGAGCACATCGTACACCTTCGTCCACAAGCACAACTCCTCCGGTACATCATTCCCAAGGGCTCGGTGTCCGTGGACGGCGTGTCCATGACCATCGCTTCGTTGAATAACGGCGAGTTCACCATCGCGTTGATTCCGACGACCGTGGATAGAACCACGCTGGGTTCGCTTCGCATCGGAGATCGGGTCAACATCGAGACGGACATGCTCGTTCGGACCATCGTTTCGCGCCTGGAACATTTCCAGAAAGAGGCTGGAGCGACTTTCCCTGCGTCTTTGGGGGCGAATCCGGCATGAACGCGCCCTGGGCCCAAGAATCGGCCGTTACGGAGAACGGTCAATCGCGAAAACCGCTTATCGGGTTGACGATGGGCGACCCCTGCGGCATCGGGGCGGAGGTTATCGTCAAGGCGCTCGCCGATTCGGATGTCCGCTCGCGAGGCCGGTTCGTCGTATTCGGCGTGGAAGAATCGCTTTGTGCCGCGGCGGATGCCGCCGGCGTTCGGCCATTCTGGTTTCGATCTCCGCCCGGCGAACCGCTTCGCGTTGATTCCGGGGTCGTGGTCGCCGATTTCCATGAATACTCGGCCGGGTTCTGGGTGAATCCGCGTCCCACGGCCGAGGGCGGACGGGCGTCGCTGCAATTCCTGGACGCGGCCATTGAAGCCGCCCGCGTGCAAACCATCGATGCGATCGTCACCGGTCCGATTCACAAGGTAAGCTGGAGGCTCGCGGGCTGCCGGTTCCCGGGCCACACGGAGAAACTCGCCGACGCGTTTCACGTCAGCCGTTTCACCATGGCGTTCGTGGGCGGGGGATTGCGTATCGCCCTTGCGACCGGCCACGTTGGACTCATGCAACTGCGCAACCTGCTGAACATCGGCGCGGTGTTTCAGCCGATCGACTTGTTGCAACATGCGCTTACGGATTGGTTCGGACTGGAAGACCCTCGAATCGCGGTGCTCGGATTGAACCCCCATGCCGGTGAAGAGGGTCAGTTCGGCGACGAGGAACGCCGGGTCATCGAACCCGCCATTCAAATGGCGCGCAATGCCGGGATCACTGTCGACGGTCCGTTTCCCGCCGACACCTTTTTCGTCGGCGAGCAAAGGAATCGCTTTGACGGCGTTGTGGCCATGTATCACGATCAAGGGCTGATTCCCCTTAAGACGCTCGCCTTTCATTCGGCCGTAAACGTGACGCTCGGTTTGCCGATTCTTCGCACCAGCGTCGACCATGGAACGGCGTTTGACATCGCGGGATCAAACTCCGCGGACCCCGGAAGCATGAAGGCGGCCATTCGCCTGGCGTGCCAACTGGCGGAACGCCGAATGCCCGCGACGACTCCGATTCCAAACGTCATCGCCCCGACGGCGTAACTCCGGGAAAAAGTGCCAGTCCGCTTCGCGACGGCACTCGTCCAAGCCGAAGGTTCCACCATCGGTCGATTAAAGCGAGACTTTCGGATGGGTTTGGCGCGCATTTACTTTCTCGTTCCGCGAGGTTCGCGAGCGTAATCCTTGATTCCAGCGTCCCAGGGCGGTTTTCGCGTACAGTGACACTTTCAGTAGGGTTCGTTTGGTATCTTTTTTTTCATTTCGCGCCCTCTTTCCCCCGTGAAACGCGGACCGCCCGCGCGTAGTTAGGTTAATGTTAGCATGTCCAACAGGGCGGGTCAAGGGGAACGGGAAGGCACGAAGGTACTGAGGGACGAAGGGGAAACGCAAAAACGTAGACATGCAGAAACGCAGAAACGAAGGAATTGCCAATTGCCGATCTTCGATTGCTCATTGCCAAATTCCGATTGAGAAACGTCGAAAAACCGAAACGTCGAAACGTAAGAGCGAGGGGTGATTTTCAGGGGGTCCGTCGCCGGTTCCATCAGCGTGACACACTTTGTGTGCGGCCAGGGTGGGGTACGCGATGTTTGCAAACACGGTTGTTTCGACTTCTCGAATCGGCGGGATTGCGGCCTCGGACTTCGATTCGATATTTCTGGCGGTTTTTCGTGGGGTCGGCGGCGGAGAAGACGGTGGTTCCATGCGATGGCTCCGCGAGGAGTGGCCGGATGGGAATTCCTCTTCGGACGAGTCGCATTGACCGCTCCCTTGTCCCTCGACTTTGCCTTTGGCTCAGTCTCGGGCTTCGCTCTCGCTCTTCGCACGTGCTCAGGGGTCGCGGCTCGGTTCACGGCGTACGTCCAACTTCGATATTCTTGAAGTCGGAATTATTCGCCGGTCTTTTCCAACGCCCGTATACAGGCTGGGTCGTCGAAGGTCGGGGCGTTGACGCGCTTGCCGACCGGGTAGACGGTCATGCCCTTCGCCGGATAGGCCACGAGGAGTTTCTGAAGGGCGGCGACGTCCTCGTTTTTCGGATCGAGCCAGCGGTCGTAATTCTTCGGCGCAAGAATCACGGGCATTCGATCGTGGATGGGTTCGATTCGTTCGTTTGGGGTCGTGGTGATCAAGGTACAAGAGTCAATGGCGGAATCACCGGGACCGTTCCAGTGTTCCCAAAGCGCCGCGAAGGCGAACGGTTTGGCGTCGGCCATGCGGATGTAGACCGGCTGCTTTCCCTTTGCCAATTTCCGCCATTCGTAGAATCCGTCGGCGAGAACAAGGCAGCGGCGGCGCTTGAAAGCGTTCCGAAAGGCGGGTTTTTCAATGATGGTCTCGGCGCGGGCATTTATCATGCGATTCCCGATGGCGGGGTCGGTCGCCCAGGAAGGAATCAGACCCCAGTGGAACCATTGAAACCCGCGACCCGCGCCTTTGGCGTCCTGGAGCACACCGGCGACTTTTTGCGTGGGGGCGATGTTGTAGCGGGGTTCGATGGATGGCATTTTCAGCAGGTCAAAGGATTCGGCAAGCTCATCGGCGGAGGTTGTCAATGTGAATCGGCCGCACATACGGGCATTATAGGGATTTGTCGGTTTTGCTGAAACAAGTAGTGCGGCTTCGAGATCGGCGATATGATTTGCCCGGCCTCCAGTTCAAAGGCCGGGATTCTCTATGAAGACCGCAAGGAGGATGAAAGTGATGCGATTTTCGTCGGCCCTGCTTTCGGCGGGGATCAGCGCAAGCTGCGCGGCCGTTTCGGCGCAGGACCGTCCGACTGCGTTTGTCAACGCCCGTATCATTCCCATTTCCGCTCCCGAGATTGAGCGGGGAACTCTTGTCATTCATCAGGGGCGGATCGTCGCCGTGGGGTCGTCGGACTCCGTTGACATCCCATCCGGCGCGGAGCGGATCGATGCAGCCGGCAAAACGATCATGCCGGGACTCGTGGACACGCACAATCACATCGGCGGGATCGGCGGGGCGGATTCGACGGGACCGATTCAGCCGGACATTCGGATTTATGATTCGTTGAACGTGCTGGATTCGGGGTTTCGTCGTGCGGTGGCGGGGGGGCTGACCACTCTCAACATCATGCCGGGGTCGGGTCATTTGCTGAGCGGGCAGACCATTTACGTGAAGCTCCGCGGCGCGAAAACGATCGACGACATGTTCATCCGTGATTCGAGCGGCGGGTTGATGGGTGGGATCAAGATGGCCAACGGTACCAATTCCATGCGTGATCCGCCGTTTCCGGGCACGCGGGGGAAATCGGCGGCGCTGGTGCGGGCGCAGTACATCAAGGCGCAGGAATACCGAGACAAGATTGCCCAAGCCGCCGGCGACGCGACGAAATTGCCAGCGCGCGAACTGGGAATGGAGGCGCTTGTCGAAGTTTTGGAAGGAAAGCGCATCGTACATCATCACACGCATCGCCACGATGACATCATGAGCGTGCTTCGCATTTCGAAGGAGTTCGGCTTTCGGGTCGTGCTGCACCACGTGAGCGAGGGCTGGAAGGTCGCGGACGAAATCGCCGCGGCGAAGGTTCCCTGTTCGGTGATCGTCGTAGACAGTCCCGGCGGAAAGCTGGAGGCCGTGGACATGGTGTTCCGCAACGCGGCGGTGCTGGAAAAGGCGGGCGTGCTCGTTTCCTTTCACACTGACGACTGGATCACGGATTGCCGGGTGTTTTTTCGGAGCGCGGCGCTGGCGGTTCGGGCGGGGATGTCGCGGGAGGGGGCGCTCAAAGCCCTGACGCAGGCGGGGGCTGAAATGCTGGACCTCGGTGAGCACGTCGGTTCGCTCGCCGCGGGCAAGGACGCGGATTTCATCGTACTCAGCGGCGATCCTCTCAGCGTGTATACCGACGTTTTGGAGACCTGGGTTGAGGGGAACCGGGTGTTTGATCGAAGCAATCCAGAGGACCGATTGTTCGCCGTGGGCGGATATGGTGCGGGCAACGATCAAGCACCGTACCTTTGCTGCTTTGATCATCGGGAGGAAGAGGAATGATTCAGTTTGCGGGGTCGGGTACCTGTCAGATTCACTCCCGATGCGCCTTTTGGGCGCGATGCCTGTTTGCGGGCGCGTGCGTCGCGTTTACTTCCGCCGCGGCGGGGCAGGTCGCGGTTCGCGGGAAGACGGTGTACACGATGGCGGGTCCGCCGATCACGGACGGCGTGGTCGTGATCGAGGGTGGGCGGATCGCGGCCGTGGGTCAGGCGAGCGTGGTGACGATTCCGGCGGGGGCCCGGGTGCTGGATGCCAAGGTTGTGACACCGGGACTTATCGACGCCCATTGCACGGTCGGCGTCAGCGGTTTGTACAACCAGCCTCACGACCAGGACCAGTTGGAGCGTTCCGCGCCGGTCCAACCCGAACTTCGGGCGATCGACGCCTACAACACGCGGGAGAAGCTGGTTGAGTGGGTTCGCGGATTCGGGGTGACGACGATCCACACGGGGCACGCTCCGGGGGAGTTGATTTCGGGGCAGACGTGCGTCGTCAAGACATGGGGCAATACGATTGAGGACGTTCTCGTGGTGGATGCGGCGGCGGTGGCGGCGACGCTGAGTCCGATGGCGCAGAAATCGGACAAGGGCAAATCGCCGGGCACGCGAGGGAAGATGATGGCGATGCTGCGCGGCGAACTGGTCAAGGCGCAGGAGTACGAGCGAAAGCACCGGACAGCGGAGGCCGACAAGAAACCGGATCGGAACCTGAATCTGGAAGTGCTGGGACGAGTGCTGAAAAAAGAAATTCCGCTGATGGTGACGGCCAATCGGGCGCAAGACATTTCCAGCGCACTGCGGCTCGCCAAGGAGTTCGATTTTCGATTGATTCTCGATGGCGCGTCGGAAAGCTATCTGCTGACGCAGGAGATCAAGGCCGCGGACGTGCCCGTTTTCCTGCACCCCACGATGACGCGGGCGTACGGCGAAATGGAGAACATGAGTTTCGAGACCGCGGCGATGCTGAAAAAGGCGGGCATTCCCGTCGCCCTTCAGGGCGGGTATGAAAGCTACGTTCCCAAGGCGAGGGTTGTTCTCTTTGAGGCGGCGCTGGCGGCGGCGAACGGACTGGCTTTTGAGGAAGCCCTATCCTCGATCACGATCGACTCGGCGCGGATTCTGGGCGTGGATCATCGCGTCGGATCGATCGCGGTGGGCAAGGACGGCGATCTGGCGCTCTATGACGGCGATCCGTTTGAAT
>Ga0187893_10012917_pt1 | contig 11742 bp, 12 predicted proteins | sample MA1701074metaG_FD_139574 | JGI IMG/M metagenome (GOLD analysis project Ga0187893, IMG submission 139574) | White microbial mat communities from a basaltic lava cave in the Kipuka Kanohina Cave System on the Island of Hawaii, USA - MA170107-4 metaG ... | reverse complement strand
GGTTGAATGAAAATGAATAGACTGGTAAAATCATGCTCGATTCAAGCCAAGTCAAGCCCCAATTAAGAATGACCCACTAAAAATGCCCCCGTAGCTCAGAGGATAGAGCAGCGGTTTCCTAAAACGAATTAGGCCATGTTCACAAACTGTTGAAAACAAGTCTAAATCCTCTAAATACTTAAGGTAATTTATTGTTTCTGATTTTGATTCTATCATACGATTTTGGCTCATTTTGGACCACTCATGGACACTATTTGGACACCAAAAAATGAGGGAGTCGAGAAAGAGATTTTTAGTCTCCTGCCCCTTATCCATGACAATCTCCTTTGCCAAGTTTGATGTGTCGACTTCCAGGTAAAGAGGGCGACATTTTTATCACCCCATTCTGTTTGTGATATAATGCCCCTACCTTATGCTTGAACGTACCTTTCCCAACTACGCCTTTATTGATAGCCAAAACATACACCTTGGTATTCAGAGTTTGGGGTGGCGACTGGACTGAAAAAAGTTCAGGGTGTACCTCAAAGAAAAATACCGCGTGGAGAATGCATACACCTTTCTCGGTCGTGTGTCTGAATACGAAGGCCTGTATACGGCACTGCAAGAGTTCGGGTACATTGTGGTGTTAAAGGATGTAGCCCGGACCAAAGACGGAAAGGTAAAAGGCAACGTGGACGTAGACCTCACGGTCAAGGTATGGAGAGAGGAACATACCTTTGAACGAGCGGTGATCGTGACGAGTGATGGAGACTTCGCGGCACTCGTGGAATTTTTACGGCAGAAAAATAAATTACTCCGTGTATTAAGTCCGAGTCCCAAGGGCTGCTCTGCCCTTCTGAAGAAGGCAGCGGCACAGCAAATTGATTTTCTAGCCGATCAGCGCACCCGTCTTGAGCACATAAAAAAATAACCCCGTCCGATAACGGAACGGGGCAAAAAAATTGAAGGGGCACCGCGTATGGGACGAAACCCATAGCCGAACCCCTTCCTCGTGATTCTACTTAGAATTATAATCCTACTAATAACCAATGTCAAGCTTTATAATAAGTTGATTTTACTGACCTCTGGAGGGGTGCTGTATGGAAATACAACTTGATCACGCAAAAGCGCCAGAAAAACCCTTCTCGTTGTGGGAGGGGTCTGAATACGATGTGTTTGTAGCTGTTGGCGGAGGTGAAATTGAATTACACCTAGAACCTGTACTAGACCCGAAACAAAGCCTCACTTTTTATCTCTCTGCAAGGGAGGCTGACTTTCTTGCTGATCAACTTCACCAGGCTGCCTGTGGAGATACTGGTGGTGACGGAATAATTTGTAATCGGCTGCGGCTTCCATCACCGTAAACACGGGAGGCGCATATCATGGCGAGAAGGAAATATTCAAAACCGGTTAAAATTAAGAAGCGTGAAAAGCGGCCCAAAGCCAGAGATATGGTTGTAACGCCGCGTCGGCTATACCCAAGGCGCAAGTTTTAGCATGGACAGCAATTTGTCGCCTTCTATAAGTGCGACACTCTCCCCTGCTCATTTTTATAACTCCCTGAAATTCTGTGGTGTGGATAAAAAGGTATTGGGTCATCCTGTCGTGATCCTTTATAAATCACGACAATAGCATATCCGTAGATCAAACCTTTGTACCACTCTAGAGCGCTTGATAGATTTTCTTTTTTTAGTATATACTTGGGTATTACAATTTCTACAGGGAGGGGATGTTTAATGAAACAGTCAAAGATCTTGCGGCTGACTTTTTTGACGCTTGGCCTTGTGTTGTTGCTAACGGTATCCGCCAAGGCGATCTCATCGGAGCCTGCCCCAAACTTTAGCTTGGTAACACTGGAAGGGAAGATGATCACGAAGGAGTCGCTCAAGGGAAAGCCGACATTACTCATGTTCTGGGCCTCCTGGTGTCAGACCTGCCAGAAAGAGCTGCCCAATTTGAAGACGCTGTATGAACAGAAGAAAATCAAAGGCCTTCAGGCTGTGGCTATCGGCTTTCAGGATGAAGAGTCCAACATAAAGGGCTATGTCCAGGCTCATGAAGCCACTTTTATCTTCCCAACGGCGTACGATGCCAAGAATCAGGTTTCAACAGCCTTTAGGGCGAAGGGGACTCCGACCTTCATCCTGCTGGATGCGCAGGGCATGATTGCACTGATCCATGTGGGTGGAGGTTTTCTCCAAAACCCGGATTTTCAGAAGTTCATTCAGAACCTCTGAGGTCTAAGCGGTCTTAATAAAGAGAGACCGTATTCAATGCTCATGGAGATACACTAAGGCATCTTGGCAAGAATGTGGCCCATCTCTTCGCTCGAAAATGCCCGAAGGGTTTGGGAGCGCACATTGCCCAGGCTGCCGAGTGCCATGAGCAGGGCCATGGCCGAGCCCTCATCTTGTGCCTCTACGGTTCCCACAAGATCGTAGGATCCTTGAGTCCAGTAGAGGTCCTTGAGATTGGCCCCTAACTTGTCTGCGGTCGCTTTAAAGGCTCTTGCCCTTTCAACCGTTTGCTTGACGTTTCGAATCCCCTGGTCTGTAAAATTCAAAAGGATGATATATCTCACCATAGGACACCTCCATTCCTGCTTAAATAGATCTTTTGACGGAGAGAGAAATATTTAGGTTGCCGATCTTGCCCTATCTAAAATAGCCTTACATTTATTGCATAATTGCCAGCCCTTGCGGTCCGTGTCTTGGAGGCTATCGGAAAAATGCATGACACAGGTTGGCTCAGGGCAGTGGCCCAGGCTGTATGTGTGCCCCAGTTCATGAACCGCTTCTTTGACGTCCCGCTGATACAACAGGGTCTCATCCGGCGAAAGGCTGTAAAACTCCTGTCTCAGACGGGCGAGGGAAATCACCGCTACGGCCTCTTTCGGATCAGCTTCTCCAAACACAAAGTGTAAGTCAGAGGCATAAAGGTCCACTGCCACCACACCAAGGACCCGCTCCACCTGGGTCAAGGTGGATTTAAAGTGGGCAAGGCTTTGCAGGATGGGTGTAGATAGATACTGGTTGCGTGTCGGATCGTAACTGGAGGCTGGCAGACTGACTGGCTCATGCACAACTACAGGGACCCCGTAGACCTCCTTGAGAGAAGAGGCCAGGTCCTCAAGTGTTACAGGGAACACCTCACCGATTGGGAGGAAATGGATCATGATCTTTTCCCGTGGTTTCCCTCATCTGCTTCATGCAGATTAAAGGCTTTTCTTCGGTGCTATTGCAGGCCTGAAACCTACCGTCTTTGAGGGCTTGATAATCATTGACTCCCCCGTTCTTGGATTTCTTCCTTTCCGGGCCTTTCGGTTCCTTACGGAAAAAACGCCAAAGCCAGGATATGCAAATCGGCCATCTTTTTTGATGGCCTTGGTCAGGTTGTTAAATGTCGTATCGATCACCCTCTGGGTTGCACTCTTGCTTAAGCCCTTATTGGCCTTCTGAACAGTCGAAATAAGATCTACTTTCGTCATGGTTATTTCCTTTCGTTAGGGTGCATTATGCTAATGGCCCCTTATAGCACTCTCAAAAATAAAAAGCAACAATTTAGTTTGTTAATTAGCATGAGGAAAAAGGCAAGCGATCTGCTTGCCTTTTGTGGGTTATGTGGGAGGATCAAATCTTTGCATCCAAGAGTGTCCCAGCATAGCGCTCCACCTCAATTCTCTGAATGGGACTCAGCTTCTGGGCTGCGCTTGTGAAGGCATTGATCACCCCAAACCGGGTGGGATCAGGCTCGATCTGGTAGGTTGAGATCACCTCATCGGTGAACTTCTGGGAGAGTTTTTTCTGAGCAGCAAGCCTGCGGATGGTCTCCACCGGGTCAGGGACCGGCTCCTCCTTTGTCTTGAGAAATCCATCAAGGATAGAGCTCGCAGTCTGAAAGGCATTACTGATGCCTTCTGCCATCCTGCGGTTTAACTCAGAGGCATTAAGGTGTATATGGGGATGCCGGAAGCTCTTTTCCTGGGCCACCACCAAGTCATTGGTGCAGGCTTTCCGAAATACGAATGGCTCAACTGACACACTCCCCAGCCCCACCTCGGAATTTCCGATCATTACACCGGCCTTCAGCCCGTCTTTAGGCAGGAAGATGTCCTCAGTGACAATCTTGAGGAACATATGGGTTTCCTCAAGGACGAAGGTTTTGACCCACACGGCTGCCTGTCCAAGTAAAGCCTGAACCGTCTCGGCGATCTGGGTATTGTTGTACACCACATACTGACCTGATAGGAACGCCCGGATCCACTCGCCTTTGCCTCGCAAGAGGAACGTATCCACCTGGAGCCTGTTAAGATCATAGTTCGCCACGACCGCCTTCACCTCACCCGGCAAACGGCGGTAATAATCAACCGGAATGCCCAGCTTCTGGCATACTTGGCTAGTTGCTAGATCCGAGAGCGAATAGGTCCCACTTATCCCCTGGTCGTTTGATACCTCCAGTATTCCGGTCTGGGAGACGTGCAATTGCTTGCCTGTGGCCTTTTTATCCCACTTGTTTTGATCATCTTGGATGACCTTTTCTTCGATTGTTTTCCAGTCCATTTGTAAGCCTCCTTTCTTAAGGAACTGAAAGAAGGGTAATAAACGGAGAATGGAGCAAAAGGATGGGGAAATTGTCAGTATGACAATTTCTTGATACCAATTACCACCTCCAGGTCATAATTGAGCCTTAGGGCCATCAGATACTCAATCCAAAACTTTTCCTTAACTTATTGTTTTTAAATAATAATTATTGAACTTGTCCCCATATTGTACCTGTCCGGAAGTGGGCTGCATATTTAAATCCGGCCTACCTCTAGTCACCTTTATCACATATTTCTTGATTTATTTCGGGGGAAAATGCTATTTTGGGCTATAACTCTCCGGACGCTGAGCATTTTCTAGGCTTAATCATTTCCCCTGCGACAGGACACTTAGTGGCCTGGTATGGGCAAATCACCTAAATCTTTGCTGTATTGATATCAGATGTTTTCAATCAGAGTTTGTGGTTATTCAAAAATCGATCTGAAATTCACATAAGAGATTTTAACAACCGCGAATAGAGTCAAGAGCAAAGATTAGAGCCGGGGTTTCACATATTGCAAAAAGATCTTTGGCCAAAGACGTCAGAGCGATAGGTTAAGATACTCCTCAGAAAGTGGAAAAGAATGAAAGATTTTTACCGATACTGGGGTAAGTCGAGAACGGATGTTCAGGGCGGGGCGACCTATCATTTGCTAGTGTATCACTGTTTGGATGTTGCGGCAGCAGGGAGGGTTTTATTACAGCGGCGTCCCTTACTACTTCGCCAACTCAGTGATTTAACAGGAATCGAGCTCAATCCATTATTAGATTGGATAACTCTAATTCTTGCCCTTCATGACTTAGGCAAGTTTTCCGATAGTTTTCAGAATCAACGGCCGGATTTGTTTCAGCAGCTCCAGCAGCGCAGCAATAGCGCGCCTTATGAACGTCATGACCTGTTAGGATTTCAATGCTCCCGGGAGCTTGTGCTGAGGGTATTCAGGGAAGCAACAACAGATGCCGATCAGCTAGGTCTTTCTGATCAAGATCTTTGGGACATCTTGGAGCCGTGGTTTAGCGCAGTGATGGGTCATCATGGACAACCACCAAGACTGGACATGCGACCGTTCTTGTTGCACCTCCATTTTCCGAAACAAGTTCAAAGCGATGTCCTGATATTTTTACGCACTTTGCTTGGCCTGATCTTACCCGGTGGATTTCCGGTGAAGCCTGAAATAGATGATCGGTATATGAAAGCTTTTTCACGTGTTTCCTGGATTATAGCGGGTCTTGTAGTAGCGGCGGACTGGATAGGATCGAATCAGCGTTGGTTCCCGTATTGTGACAAACCGATGGCTTTGTCCGATTATTGGTCCCAAGTTTCTCTGCCACGTGCTGAGACAGCGATTGCAGAATCTGGCCTCTTGGCTGTACGGGTTGCCACGGAATCCGGAATCAAGACCCTGTTTCCCAAAATCGCTGTACCAACAGCCTTGCAGCGTTTGTCCGAAATAATTGAGATCGGTGACGCGTCGCAGCTTTACATCATGGAGGAAATAACGGGTGGAGGCAAAACAGAGGCGGCACTTACCCTTGCCCATCGAATAATGGCCAAAGGCTTTGCCGACGGAATCTATATGGGACTCCCGACCATGGCGACGGCCAATGCCATGCACAATAGAGTACGAGAGATGTTTCGGAAACTGTATGTTACAGATGACGGCCCTTCTCTTATTCTCGCCCATAGCTTCAGTCATATGGTTCTCGAGATGGAGCGAAAGAGCCGGTCTGATGATGGCTATGGTAAAAGCGAAAAAAGTGCCTCACAAGACTGCGCTACATGGCTAACCGACAGCCGGAAGAAAGCTTTACTGGCTCACATCGGCATTGGAACGATCGATCAGGCACTGTTGTCCATTTTGCCGGTTCGACACCAATCTTTACGAATGTTCGGGTTATTGCGTAAGGTGCTCATCGTGGATGAAGTACATGCCTGTGATGCTTATGTTCACCGTTTACTTTGTACGCTGTTGAAATTTCACGCGGCTCAGGGTGGGAGTGCTATTCTTCTGTCCGCCACGTTACCACAGGCGATGCGACAACAATTGCTCGAAGCTTTCGCCAAAGGATCAGGGCGGGCAACTGCAACTGTTCAAAGCAATGCGTATCCACTATTAACGTGCTTAGACAAAGGCGAAGTGAAGGAATATCCAGTTAAGGCACGCCGAGAGATTTCACGCAGCGTTAAGGTACAGCCACTTTATTCAACGGATGAAGTTAAGATGGCGCTACAAGCTGCATTGGATGGCGGAGGATGTGCATGTTGGATACGTAATACCGTAGATGATGTTCTGCAGTCTTATCATGCATGGGTTGAACGGCTTGGAGAAGATCGGGTGATGCTGTTCCATGCCAGATTTGTCTTGGGCGATCGCTTGGCGATCGAGGATGAGGTCAAACGCAGATTTGGACCAACCAGCACAAAAGAGGATCGCGAAGGGAAATTATTGATTGCCACCCAGGTTGTTGAACAGTCGCTGGACCTGGATTTCGACTTCATGGTCACTGATCTTGCTCCGATTGATTTAATTATCCAGCGTGCCGGTCGCCTACAGAGACATGATCGAGGTCAGCGAATCCCTCCTGTCCTTGATGTTTTCATGCCGGAGCCCATCCAGGATGGCAAAAGAGATTGGTTTAAGGGTTTCTTCCCCAAGGCTGTGAAGGTGTATGATCACCACGGACAACTTTGGCTTACAGCGAAGTGGTTGGCGGAACATAAGGCATTTGCGATGCCGCGAGATGCTCGGATAATGATCGAGTCAGTATATGCGGAGACGTCTCAGGAAATAATTCCTAAGGATTTACTGGTCATGGAAAACCGTGCGGATGGCGAAGACAGGGCGGACATGAGCCTCGGCGATCTAAACAGTCTGAAGTTAGATGAGGGTTACCGATCAACAATGAATCAATGGCAGGATGATGCCTATGCACCTACACGCCTTGGCGAACCTACTGTAATGGTGCGGCTGGCTCGTTGGGATGGTACCCAGCTTACACCTTGGTTTAACAAGAACACGGGACATGATTGGGAGCTGTCGCAGATTTCTATCATTAAGCGGTGGATTGCGGGAGAGGACCCGAACAACTTGACGGAAGCTGTGGCGGTTGTCAAGAAGACCATGCCTGATGAGGGGCGGTACTGCATCATCATTCCCATGCGCTCCATAGATGGTAAAGGGGGCGGGCAAGCGATTAACAGTCATGGAGCAATAGTAAAGGTCACATATGACAGCCGCATCGGGTTGAAAATTGTTGGAGGAGGTATTCATGAATCTGATTAATGATCCCTGGATTCCTATTCGCCGAAAAAACGGCAAGGTTGAACGCATCACTCCCTGGCAACTTACAGATGGTACGGATGCTGACGAAATCATCGATCTTGCCGCTCCAAGGGCGGACTTTAACGGTGCGTTGGTGCAGTTCATAATTGGTCTATTACAAACCACTTTTGCGCCAGAGAATGCTCGTCAATGGCGACAGCGGTTACAGCCGCCTCCAACGCCTGAGAAGTTGCAAAAAGCCTTCAGTTCGGTTGCATACGCATTTGAATTGGACAGAGATGGGCCGAGGTTCATGCAGGACCTTACACTTGATGATGAGGTTAATGCGCTCGAAGAGAAGAAACGCGAGGAGAGAATTAAGGCGATTAGTGAGTTGCTGATAGACGCCCCTACCGGCAAAACGTTGGAAGATAATACCGATCATTTCATCAAACGAGATATAGTCAGTAAATTATGTTCGTCCTGCACTGCGACAGCGCTATTTACCCTACAAATCAATGCGCCCAGTGGAGGACAGGGACACCGTACCGGATTACGAGGTGGCGGACCACTAACAACGCTTGTTGTAGCGGATAATCTCTGGAAAACATGTTGGTTGAATATACTGGAGAAGCGCGATTTTCTCTCTACAAGCGGCAATCCTGAAAGGGTAAGAGACTCTGACCGATTTCCTTGGATAGATAAAACAAGAACCAGTGAGGGTGGTAATGAAACAACACCTGAGGATGCCCACCCAGATCAAGTATTCTGGTCCATGCCGAGACGGATACGACTGAGATTCGGCAATCAAAACCAAGTTGATGCATGCGATCTCTGTGGTGGCAGCGATGATGTTATGTGTCGTGATTACCTAACGAAAAATCTTGGCATTAACTACGCTGGACCATGGGCACACCCACTCTCACCCTATTTTATTGCCACTGATGGTACACCAAGCCCGGTTCATCCACAGCCAGGTGGCATAGGCTATCGGCACTGGTTAGGATTAGTACAAAACAGTCAGAGCAGTAAAGGGAAACGACGACCGGCTCGCGTAGTCGAACACTTTGTTCGGGATAGACAAAGCGACCGGAGGCTTTGGGCCTTTGGATATGACATGGATAACATGAAGGCAAGATGTTGGTACGATAGCATCATGCCATTGATCTTGGCTCCTGGTGAAATTCAGAAATCCTATGAGTTTTATACAGAAGGATTGATCAACGCTGCTCAGGAAGCGTCGCAAGAAACCAGGGTACAAATCAAGAAAGCGCTCTTTAAACGGGGAACTGACGTTCGTGGAGATCTTTCGTTCGTCAGGTCTCGATTCTGGCAGGAAACAGAAGCAGATTTCTTTGAATGCATTAAGGAACTGAGAGATGCTTTGAATGAAAGTCATGATGTGACTCGTATTCTTGAAAAATGGCATAAGCGACTTGTTAGAGAGGCCGAGACCATTTTCAACGATGTTTCACAAACCGGAGCTTTCGACGCCGCCGATCCAAAACAAATTGCACTGGCCTGGAATGAGTTGAGAAAAAGTCTTTACGGCGAGAAACTCCGGAAGCTGCTGGGCCTGCCTGAAAAAACACAGGTGGCATCATGAGACGATAATAGAAAAGGAGGAAAACATGTTTCAATCGGGTGACGAGGTCAGCTCCATTCTACTTTCGTGGTGGAAGGGGCTGGAGCATGATAAGGGAGAACGCGCGTTTATGAAACGGACATCAAGCCCTGCGGAAGTGGTCTTTTCACCGGCCTATCACCGCCTTTTGAGCCAGTTACAACGTGATGGCCGCCACATCAACCGAGAGGCAGTTGCAGCAGTGGCCGGCTTGTCAACACATGTTAAAGCGCATATCGATCATGATGTATCGCTGGCGAGGCAGATGGCTGCGCCAAAATCGATGAGCGGCGATGCACGTGTCAGCGGCCTGCGGTTTCGGCGATTACTTGCTGTTTCTGGACGGAGTGAACTTTATCCTCTGATGATCCGTCTTATTCGGTTGCTTGGTGGCCAAGTAAACTTAGTGAGCTTGGCCAATGCCGTGTATTGGTGGAACGAAAAGACCAAGACACAGTGGGCTTATGATTACTACGCTACAGCCCCTTCGGAAAAATAATGGAAAGGAGAGACTGCCATGACTACTTTCGTTCAGTTACACTTGTTGACCAGCTACCCTCCGGCCAATCTCAATCGTGACGATTTGGGGCGACCGAAGACCGCTGTGATGGGAGGTGCGCAGCGCTTACGCGTTTCTTCTCAAAGTCTCAAACGGGCTTGGCGCACTTCGGACCTTTTTAAGGAAGCATTGTCCGGGCATGTGGGTACACGAACAAAAGCAATGGGCGTCCAGATTTTTGAGAACTTAAAGAAAGCAGGGACAAAGGAGAAACAGGCCAAGGAATGGGCAAAGGCCATTGCTCGGCAATTCGGAGGACTAAAGAGTGAAAATAAAAATGATCCTCATCAGGATCTTGAAATTGAACAACTTGCTCACTTCAGTCCGGAAGAAATCAAGGCTATTGAGGATCTCGCTAGAAGATTAAACAAGGAAAAACGTGAGCCTAAAGAGGACGAGCTACAGCTATTGCGGGCACAGCATCAGGCAGCAGACATTGCTCTGTTTGGTCGGATGCTCGCCTCGAATCCTGAATTCAATACGGAGGCTGCAGCACAGGTAGCTCACGCGATTACCGTGCATAAAGTCGCGGTCGAAGATGATTACTTTACGGCTGTAGATGATCTGAACAAAGGGGACCAGGACATGGGGGCGGGTCACATTGGCGAGACAGAGTTTGCGGCTGGGTTGTTTTATCTCTATGTCTGTATCGATCGGGATCTTCTCGTAAAGAATCTTAAGGATGATGAAGATCTCACACGCGAGACGCTCCGCGCTTTAACAGAATGTGCGGCAACAATTGCCCCAAGCGGAAAGCAGAATAGCTTTGCATCACGTGCATTCGCTTCTTACATTCTGGCCGAGAAAGGAAACCGACAGCCACGTACTCTTTCCGTGGCTTTTCTTAAACCTGTAAACGGTGCTGACATGCTCTCGGACGCCATGGTTGCGCTTAACACGGCCCGCGATAACATTGATAAGGTGTATGGCAAGGTAAGTGTGGCATCATATGCCTTGAATGCCGTTGCTGGACAAGGTTCACTTACGGAGCTTCTTGATTTTGTCTCAAAACCATTGGGACAGAAAAAATAAGAGAGGCTTGTGATGACTGACTATTTGATCTTTCGACTCTATGGTCCGATGGCAGCCTGGGGGGATATTGCGGTGGGAGAGGTCCGGCCCAGTTTTGCCCATCCCTCCAAATCGGCTGTGCTGGGTCTCATCGCTGCAGCGTTGGGCATCTCTCGAAGTGATGAATCGCAGCATCGGCGGTTGGCCGATGGGTATGGTTTCGCTGTGCGCGTGGATCGCATCGGCATGCCGCTCTCTGATTATCACACGGCTCAAGTTCCGCCTTCAGGTACCAGCCGAAACCAACGAGATTTTGTTACTCGCAGAGAAGAGATCGTTTCGATACCTAAGGAAAAGCTAAAAACCATCCTTTCAAAGCGTGACTATCGAATGGATGCTTTGGCGACGATCATACTCTGGCAGAAAGGCTCGGCACCGTATTCCCTATCGTCATTGGCTGAGAAGCTAAAAGAGCCGGTATACACGCTTTACCTGGGACGCAAATCGTGTCCGCTTGGGCTTCCGCTTGAACCTCAAATTGTTAGTGCAAAAACAATTGTTGAAGCTCTTGGAAAAAAGGAATTCACGGATCTTGAGGAGATGCGCCAACTAAATCAGTTGGCAGAAGGTCCTCATCCAATGCTTTACTGGGAAGAAGGAGCGGATGCTGGCATGCCAGAGCAACAAATATTTCAACGCAGGGATTTCCCTTTGTCTCGGATACGG
>Ga0187893_10012914_pt1 | contig 11745 bp, 14 predicted proteins | sample MA1701074metaG_FD_139574 | JGI IMG/M metagenome (GOLD analysis project Ga0187893, IMG submission 139574) | White microbial mat communities from a basaltic lava cave in the Kipuka Kanohina Cave System on the Island of Hawaii, USA - MA170107-4 metaG ... | reverse complement strand
GGTGCCGGTCCCGTTCGCGCCGATCGCCTGCAACCCAGCGTCCACGTCCTCCGGGCCCAGCGAATCGCGCTGCGCCAAAGCGGCCGCACGGAGAACGACGGCGCCCAGCTGCCGGACGTTACCGGGCCAAGGATGGTCGCACAGCCGGGCGACGGCGGCCGTGTCCAGGCGGATGTCGCGCCCAAGATGCACAGCGGCCTGACGAGCCAAGTGCTGGGCGAGAAGCGGCACGTCTTCGAGCCGCTCCCGCAACGGTGGGACGCGCAGCACCACGCCGGCGTAGAGCCGGTGCAGCAGGTCCGTTCGAAACCGGCCCTCCGCCTCCAGGTGCGCGAGGTCCGCGTTCGTGGCGGCCACCAGCCGGAAGTCGCTGCGGCGGTCGGCTCGCGCGCCCACGGGCCGAAACTCGTGTGTGTCGAGCGCCCGCAACAGCTTGCTCTGGACGGGCGGGCTCAAGCCGCCGATCTCGTCGAAGAACGCCGTCCCGCCGTCCGCCTCGGCGAGATAACCGGGGTGGTCGGCCGTCGCTCCAGTGAACCCGCCGCGCACGTGGCCGAAGACGGCGGACTCGAACGTCGACTCGGGGATCGCGCACACGTTGAAGGCCACAAACGGGCCCCGACGACGGCTCACGGCGTGGAGCGCGGATGCGATCAGCTCCTTCCCCGCCCCGCTCGGCCCCAGAACGAGTGCGGGGAGCTCGCTTCCGGCGAGGCGACGCACCGTGGCGCGGAGCTGCTCGATCGCGGGCGAGCGGCCGATGATCGCCGCCAGGGCCGCGTCTCCCGTCAACGGATACGTCATGCCGTCACGACCCGCCCCCCTTGGGCAGCCGCGGCGTCGTCACGCTGTCCGCATCCGCGTCGGTCCGGAGTATCCGCGGCGTGAGGAAGATGTACAGCTCGGTCTCGTTCGACCTCCGGTCGGCGCTGCCGAACAGCCCGCCCACCAGCGGGAGCGTCGAGAGCACTGGGACGCCGCCCTGGTTCCGCTGGCGCTGTTGGTCCTTCAAGCCCCCCAGCACGATCGTCTGGCCGTCGCGCACTAGCACCCGCGTCACCGCCTCGCGCGTCGCGATCACGGGCGCGTCGAACTGCACCTCCCCGGTCGCCGTGCTGATCTCCTGCTGTATCACGAGCGAGACATAGCCGTCCTGATTTATCGTGGGCCGCACCGTGAGCTTGGTGGCGACGTCGCGGTACTGCACCACCTGATCGCGCTGCGGCTGGTCGGTGGGCAGGCTGCGGCTCACCTGTACGAAAGGCCGCTGCTCGCCCACCAGAAACCGCGCTTCGGTGTTGTTCGAGGCCAGCAGCACGGACCGCGACACGATCCTCACGTCGCCCCGGCTCGCAGCCGCCCGGATCGTCGCGTCGATGTTGGCGTTCCCCAGGTTGAGGAGCCGGATGACGAGGTCGCCCAGCCCGCCGCCCGTCACCGTGCCGCCCGCCGTGCCGTCGCCGGCATCCACGGGCTGCTGCGGCACGAAGATGTCCGCGCCGAGCGAGAAGCTGCGGTCGTGGCGCGCCTCGATGATCAGCACCTCTATCAGCACCTGGAGCGAGCGGATGTCGAGCTGGTCCACGGCCTCGCGGATGACCTCGAAGTCCTCGCGGCTCGCGCGCACCAGAAGCGAGTTGGTGAGCTGGTCGGGGACGATTGTGACGGGCCCCAGCAGCGCGGAGGGGCGGATCGGAGGCGGGCCGCCCGGCACGACGGCCGCCGCGTCGGCGCCCGCGGGCGGCACGCGGGCGCGTCGCAGCTCGTCGGACAGTGTCCCGGTCGAGAGACCTGGCCGTCCCGAGAACTCACCGCCTCCGCCGAACAGCAGGTTGACCGTGGCCGCAACGTCCACCGCGGTTGCGTGCCTGAGACGGATCACGAACAGCTGCACCGCGGCTGTGTCGCCACGCGGCCGCCCCTCCGCCCCGGTCGGACGAAGGCGGTCGGGGGCGGGCGGGGCGATCCGAAAGAACACACTGTCTTCTGCAAACTCGAGGTTGTGAGACTCGGCGAGCCCCTTGAGCAACGCGGGTACCATGCTGCGATGCACGCGTCCGGGCGTCTCGAGCGAGACGCGCACCGGTTGCACGTTTCCTACGAGCACGGGCTTCGGGAGGTATCGCCCCAGCGCCTGGAGCACCGCCCGGATGTCCGCATCCACGAAGCGCACGGACACGCTGTCGTTCGCCACACGCACCGCGGCCGTATCCTGGGCGTAGAGCGGCATCGCCAATCCGATGAGCAGCACCGCCACCTTGGCCGTCCTGGGCCGTCCTGGGCCGCCCCGGGCCGTCATTTCCATGGCTCCCTCACTTTCAGCACCCACACCGTGTCCATGCCCACGATCCGCACGCGATCGGCCGTGATCCCGACCACCCGCAGATCTCCCACCCGATCGCCCGACCGGACGACGCGCGCACCCTCGATGCCCGGGAAGCCCTCGATGACCGCGCTGGGATCGGCACCGTGCACCAGCCCCACCAGCACGAGCGCCGGCTTCGGCGCATCGAACGCCGGTGGCGGCGCCGCCGCGATTGCGGGGTCGTAAGCCACGGCAGCAGGCCGGCGAGCGGCCCGGAACAGGTCGCGGGCGACGACGACCTCGGCCACCGAGTCGGCGGGGTAGGGCGGGACGGAGAGGGACGGAGAGGGCCGGAGAGGGGCGGAGAGGGGGACGGCACGGCCGGTGAGCGGTACGAATGCTGCCCACGTCACCGCAAGCACGCCACTCGCCGCAAGTCCCCACGCCCCCACTGCCCACGTCCCCACGTTTCTCAAAAGCTCCCACGCCCCCACTCCCCACGTCCCCAGGCTTCTCATCTCCCCTCCCGCGGCAAAAAGAACCCCATCACCTGCACCTCGGCGCGTAACGCTTCCGGTCCCGGTGATTGCTTGAAGGGATCAGATGCGTGGATCGCGAGCGCCGGCACCGTGAGTAGCGGGTCACCGGTCTCGATGGCACTCAGGAAGCGCGTCAGTCCACGGACGTCGCCTTCGAGCTCGGCGTGCACGGCGACCCGGCGGAACGCGCCGGCCGCGGAGTCGGGCAGCGGATCGAGACGCACGAGGCGCACGGCGTGACGGCGCGCGACCAGGGACACGAGCGCCGAGAGCGAAGCCGAGGCTTCGGCCGAGCTGCGGCCGTCCACGAGCCGGGGCGCGAGGGCCACGACGGCGCCGAGCGCTTCCGTCAGTGAGTCGCGCAGCGCCGGAGCGGCGGCGAGCGCGTCGCGCACGCGCGCCAGGGTCTCGACCCGCTCGAGCGTCCGGGTGCGCAGCGCCAGGACCGAGCGCACGCCCGATGGCACGACGCGGAGTACGAGCACCGCGCCCAGTACGATCGCGCCGCCGATTAAGAGCGCCCTGCGATCGCGCGGCGTCATGGGCCCACCTCGAGTCGGGCCACCACGGCGAAGCGGTCCGTTTCCCGTTTCCCGTTTCCCGTTTCCCGTGTTATCGGCCCCTCGAACCGCACGTCCTTCAGGATCGCGATGCCCTCCAGCGCCGCCAGCGCCCGCGCGGCGACCGGCGCGTAGCCTGCGAGCCGCACCGTACCGTCGGGGCCGACGCGCAACGCGACCAGATGGATCGAGTCACCCAGCACGCGCGTCAGCTCGGCGGCGAGCGCGAGGTGGCGCGACCGCCCTCGCTCGGCGCGGGCCACGAGGTCGAGCGCGGCGGTGGCGAGGGCCAGATCGCGCCGCACGGCGAGCGCGGAATCCACGGAACTGCGAACGGCGTCGAGCGAGTGCGTCGCGCGGGAGGACGTCACGCTGAGGCGTCCCACATACTCCGTCCCCGCCGCTATCCACAGCGCGGCGCCGATTGCCGCGAGACGGATATGGAGCCGGCGCGCTTGCCGGGCGCGGGCCGCGCGCGTGGCCGGCGGCAGCAGCTCGAAGCGCGGGCGCCCGACCGCCGCCGCATAGGCGGGCGCATAACTCGCGGCCTCGGCACCCACGGCCATCAGCGGCGGGACCCACCCGTCCCCCGTCCCCCGTCCCCCGTCCCCGTTTCTGATCAGCCTACTCCGCCACGTTCCCGCCGGCCCGACCTCGACGACTTCCGCGACGCCGTCGCGCACGAAGACCAGTGGCGCGGGACCGGCAGCGGCCGCCTGTGCCACCGCATGCGAGAGGACGTCTGCCGCCGGCGTGACGCCATGCACGGTGAGCCCAGCCTGTGCGCAGCCGTCCAGTGCCGCGCGGACCAGCGGCTCCGGAGCCGCCGCAGCCCAGAGCGCGCGTGTGTCGTTGCCGAGGGGGACGATGATGGCATCGGTGACGAGGGGAGCGCCGTTGCGGCGGAAGAGGCGGGGCGCTTCGAGCGCGACGTAGGCCCGGGCGGCCCGCGCCCGAAGCGGGGGCGCCGGACTCACGGTGCGCAGCTGGAGCACCTCTCGCTCGAGGGCGATCCGGGCGTGATGCACCGGTGCACCCGATTCGGCCGCGAGGCGCGCGACCACCTCGGCAAGGTCCGCGACGTCCGTGTACGCCGCGGTGCCGGCCCAGCGCACCGCGTCGGTGGGGCGCTCGACCAGGACGGCGCGGACGGCGGTCGGGCCGATCGAAAGACCGAGGATGGGGGCCGCCATCAAGAGATGCGCCTCCTGATCACCGCCAGTCGCTCAGGCAACGGCACCACCAGTAGCTCGACGGTTGCGCGCAGGCCGTCGCGCGGCTCCACGCACCCGACTCCTGTGAGCCGCAGCTGCGGGGACGTGAACGTCATGAGCCGGGCGAGGTCGGGATAGCGCGCCAGCATCGGCGCTCGCGCGGGAGGCGACACGTCGGCGACGAGCGCATCGAGACTCGCGATCGGCCGGCCGAGCGCCCGGCGCGCGAGCAGGCGCTCGACGGCCTCGGGCGTCATCCCCGGCAGCGCGGCCAGCACGGGGCCAGGCGCCGCGCTGGCATTCACGGTGCCAGGCCCGTCCACACTGAAGAACGACGTCAACCGGGACTCGTGACCCGGGAACGCCGCGAGCTGTGAGACGTCCAACAGAGGTGTCCGACGCCTCGCATCGAGCAGTGTGCGCACAAGCGAGTCGACCGCTGACGGCTGAAAGCTGACAGCTGACAGCAGTCTCTCGATCACCTCCCGCTCCGCCGTGTTCACGTTGATCCGCGCGGTCGGATCATCGACGCGCCACGCGCACCTCGTCTCGCGACCGAGGTCGATCGTCGCGCTGTCGGCGAGCTTCCCCTGAACCCATCGTGCCTGGGCGATCGCGAGACAGGCCTCCGCCGTCCAGCGCCCGCGGGCGAGCAGGATCCGGTTGGCGGTCGTCTGATGGCCGAGTCGAGTGGACGCCATCGCGAGACCGACGACGGCGGCCAGCGCGGTGATCGTCCAGAGGACGGCCAGGAGGGCGAAGCCGCCCTGCCCCTCACCACCCCGGGGAGCACAGAGCAGGGAGCAGTTCGCTCTGGTGCGCAAGGGCGCCGCCGAGCCACGAGGTGCTGCTCTATGCTCCCTGCTCCCTCTTCGTTTCATCCCCGCGTCCCCACGATCAAGAGCAGCGTATCCACGCCTCCCGTCTCCCGCCTCCCGTCCCCCGTCCTTCTAATCCGCACGCGCACGGCCACCGGCGCGCTGACCGTCGAGCTCCAGGCCCGCACCCACGCTTCCCGGACGCCGTAGTCGAGCAGGTAGTCGAGATCGAGCGCAGCGACGCTGTCGGCCAGTCGCACAGGCTCCTCATCGAGCCCAGTGAGGACGAGGGACTCAGCGCCGAGCGCGAGCGTCACCCGCCGTGGCTCGAGCCAGCCCGCCGGACTCTGGTACCAGGTGGAGAACGTGACGCCGTGCGGCTTGCCGTCGAAGTCACCTGTGCCCGGCCGTCCGACGTCGATGCTCCCCACGACGGCTGCGAGGATCCGCCGAGCGTTGGCCTCGCGGTCGAGTGCCGCTCGGGCGGTGGCGAGCCTGGCGGACCCCTCGGTCACGCCGGTGAAGATGCGGTGGGCGATGAGCACGAGGAGGGCGCCGAGACTCAGGGCCACCATCACTTCGATGAGTGTGAACCCGCGTGCCCGCCTCACTCGCGCGCCTCCGGTCGATGCACAACGGTCACCAGATCCTCCATCGCCGTGCTGCGCCCGATCGCGATGCGGTACAGCGTGCGCTCGGGTCGCTGCACGGTCACGATGTACGGGCCGACCTCACGGGTGCCGATGCGTCGGTCGAGGTCGGGCTGCGCGAGCAGGGTGTAGGCGGCGAGGAGCCGCTCCTCGTCGGCCAGCTCGCGCTCCCGGAGCCGCGCCTCGGCCACCGCCCGAGTGCCGGCAGCGACCAGCTCGACGAGGCCAAGGCCTGCGATGCCGAGGATGGCCACGGCGGCGATCACCTCGAGCAGCGCAACGCCGCGATTACCGAGTCGCACGCGGGGCTCCGGTGAGGGGATCGACGCCCGGACCGATCGCGCGACCGTCGGGCAAGAACAAGGGAGCAGGGAGCAGGGAGCGGTACCCTGCGGTGTCCGAAGGGAGTGCGGCGCGCACGGGCGTTCCCGTGCGAATGGCCTCGGCCCGCGCGCGGCGCAGCTCGCGCGCCCACTCGGACTCGCGCGGCGCCTGAAGGCTCGCGAGCGCGAGCCCGCTCACCCCGAGGATCAGGCCGAGCACGGCGAGCGCCACGACCAGCTCGATCAGGGTCGTACCCTTCCCCGTTCCCCCTTCCCCTTTCCCCCGCTTCACATCGGCCTCAGTGCGTAGACCGCCTGAAGCAGCGCCGCGGCGACGAACGCCACCAGCCCCGCGAACGCGAGGATCAACGCCGGCTCGAGGTACGTGACGAGGGTCTTCAGGCGCCGCTCGGCGTCCCGCTCCTCGAGCTCGGCGGCGCGCGCGAGCAGCGCCGGCAGGCGGCCCGAGCCCTCGCCGATCGCGACGAGCTGGAGGGTGCCCGGGGGAAAACCGGCCGTCGCCTCGAGCGCCGCGGCCAGGCCCGCGCCCTCCGCCACGCGGTCGCGCGCGCGCCCGAGCCGGGCGGCGACGGCCTCGTCGCCCGCCGCCTCGGCGGCGACGGCCAGGGCGGCGAGGGCCGGCGTCCCGGTGCCGAGCAGCGCCCCGAGGGCACGGGCGGCACGGGCCGTCGCGACAGCGTGCCGGATCGAGCCGACCAATGGCAGGCCGAGGAGCCAGGCGTGCCAAGCCGCGCGGCGCTCGGCAATGAACCGCCCGCCCGCGATCGCGCCCACGCCGGTGACTGCGGCGATCACCAGTCCCCAATCACGGGCCATCTGCGAGGCGGCGAGCAGCAGCCGTGTCGCCGGCGGGAGCGCCTGGCCGAGATCCGCGAGGAGCCCGGCGAACCGGGGCACGACGAACAGCACGATGAGGCCGACCGACAGGGTCCCCACCAGCGCGAGGATCATCGGGTAGGCGAGCGCGGCGCGGATACGCGCACCGGTCTCGGCCTGGGCGTCGAGCTGGGCGGCGGCCTGGGCGAGTCCGGCGTCGAGCCCGACGCCGCGCTCGCCCGCGCGCACCAGGCCGATGGTTACGCCGGGAAAGAGGCCGTCCTCGGCGGCGAGCGCCGCACCCAGGGACGATCCTTCACGCACGCGCGTGGCCACGCGACCGAGCGCCTCACGCAGCGTCGCGGGCGCCGCTCGCTGGGCGACCCGGAGCGCGTGCTCCAGCGGCACCCCCGCGCCCACGAGTGCCGACAGCCCTTCGATGACCGTCGCGAGCGACCGTGTCGAGGGGCCGAACAGCCTGCGCGGGGACGCGCGCGCCTCGGGTTCGACCTTGAGCGGCATGAGTCCGCGGCCCGACAACACGGCGGCCGCCTCGGGCCCCGACGTGGCGTCGAGCACACCTTTGACTACCGCTCCGTCGGCGCGGGCGGCCTGGTAGCGGAAGGCGGTCATCGGGCGCTACCCGCTGATATCCGCATCCTCCCCTTCCCCGCCCGACTTTCCATCGCGACCCCAACTCACGAGGTCGTATCCGTGGGGGTTCGTCTCACCCGGGCTCCGATACACGTAAGCCCGTCCCCATGGATCGAGCGGCACGGGTTTTCTGAGGTACGGTCCCCGCCAGTTGCGTGACGCGGGCTCGCCCGTGGGCTCGCTCCGCAGGGCCTCGAGTCCCTGCGCGGTCGAGGGATAGTAGTCGTTGTCGAGCCGGTACTGGTCGAGCGCGAGCCCGAACAGCTCGAGCTGCGCTTTCGCGGCCGAGGTCTTCGCATCGCCGACGCTGCGGAACACCATCGGACCGACGAGCCCCGCGAGAATGGCGATGACCGCGATGACGACGAGGAGCTCGATGAGGGTGAAACCCCGCCGAGGGAGCAGGGAGCACGGAGCAGTACCCTCCGGTCCCGTCGCGAGTCTCAGCGCCTCGGGGAACTGCTCTCTGCTCCGTGCTCCCTGCTCAGTGCTCAGTAACACGCAGCACCTCCTCGACAGTCGTGACGCCTGCCTGAGCCTTCACCCACCCGTCCTCGGCGAGCGTGCGCATGCCTTGCGCCCGCGCGATCTCGCACACGGCGTGCTCGGGCTGGGACTGCACGAGGGCCCGGCGGATCTCGTCGGTCACCGTCAGCAGCTCGAAGATTCCAGCGCGGCCGAGGTAGCCCGTGTGGCGGCAGGCGGGGCAGCCGGGGCCGCGGTACAGCGTGGGCGAAGCGCCGTGTGGCGCGATCGCGGCCAGCTGCTGTGGATCGGCGCGATACGGCTCGCCGCACGCGACGCAGATCCGTCGCACCAGCCGTTGCGCGAGCACGGCCTGGAGTGTCGCAGCGATGAGGTAGGGTTCGACCCTGAGGTCCAGCAGCCGCGTGGTTGCGCTCACCGCGTCGTTGGTATGCAGGGTCGAGAACACGAGGTGGCCCGTCAGCGCTGCCTGCGTCGCGAGCGCGGCGGTTTCCGCGTCGCGCATTTCGCCCACCATCAGAACGTCAGGATCCTGACGGAGGATGCTGCGCAGCGCCGCGCCGAAGGTCATCCCTGCTTTCACGTGCACGGGCACCTGGGTGACGCCGCCGAGGTGATACTCGACCGGGTCCTCGACGGTCACGATCTTCTCGGCGGCCGCGTCGCGCAGGCCGAGCGCGGCGTAGAGCGTGGTGGTCTTGCCGCTCCCTGTCGGCCCCGTGGACAGGATGATCCCGTGCGGGCGCAGGACGAGCCGGCGGAAGCGCTCGAGCGCGTCGGGCGCCATGCCCAGCTCGTCCAGGCCGACGGGCTGCCCGCCGCGGTCGAGCAGCCGCAGGACCACGGACTCGCCGTAGAGCGTCGGGACCGTGGAGACCCGGAGGTCCAGCTCCCGCTCCTCCAGCCGGACGCGGATGCGCCCGTCCTGCGGCACGCGCCGTTCGGCGATGTCCAGCTCGGCCAGGAGCTTCACGCGCGAGACCACGGCCGCCTGGAGCCCCCGCGGCGGGCTTGGCACTTCCTGGAGCATCCCGTCCACCCGGAATCGCGCGAGCAGACCGTCGCGCGCGGCTTCGAGATGGATGTCCGAGGCGCGGGCGGCATGGGCCTCGCGGATGAGGAGGTTGACGAACCGGATGACCGGAGGCTGGTTCGCGAGGTCGCGGGCGTCTGCGAGCGGAGCATCGGCTCCCTCGGCGCTCACGCCCTCCCCCGCTCCAAGATCACGCACCAGCTCGACCACGGACTCGGCGGCGGCGTAGGAGCGACGGATCCCCTCGTGCAGCTCGTCGCGCGATACCGCGACCAGCTCGAGAGGCAGGCCGAATGACAGCTCGAGGTCGTCGAGCACCTCGACGGGCGGCTCCCCCGCGACGGCGACGCGCAGGTGGCCGTCGGTGGCCTCGAGCGGCAGGATGCCGTTGTGCTCGAGGTAGCCCGCCTCGAAGGAATCGGGGAGGCGCAGCTCGGAGACGCACGAGAGTCGCATGGCGCCCGGTATAGAGCCCGCTTGCGGTCCGGCAGCGGAGCGGTACATCTATAACCGACAGGCGTTAGCAAAGCGTTACTAAACCGTTATCGAATCGCTCATGGGCCGAGAGTCTGCGCCAACGCGGAGGACCGAGCTTCGCTCGTTGGGCACGGCCACGCTGACGGGCACGAACGGGGACGACCTGCGCGCCGTCCTGACGCAGCCCAAGCGTCTGGGATTGCTGGCCTACATGGCGGTGGCGAAGCCGCGCGGCTTTCAGCGGCGCGACACGCTGCTCGCGCTCTTCTGGCCGGAGCTGGACCGCTCGAGCGCGCGCCGGTCCCTGCGCCAGGCCCTCCACGCCCTCCGCGCTACGCTCGGTGCCCAAGCGGTGGTCAGCCGTGGACTCGAAGAGGTCGCCCTCGCGGACGACGAAGTCTGGTGTGACGCCGTGGCGTTCGAGGCGGCCATCGAAGAACGCCGATTCGCGGAGGCCGTGCGGCTCTACCATGGGGATTTCCTGCGCGGGCTGCACGCCACAGACGCCCCCGCGTTCGAGCGCTGGTGCGAACACGAGCGAGCCAGGCTGCGGGAGCTAGCGTACGACGCGGGCTTGATGCTCGCGACCCTCGCGCTGCGCGACCGGGGGCCGCGAGCGGCGGTTCGTTGGGCACGCTGGTGCTACGACCTCGAACCCGATGAGGAGACCGCGCTGGGAGATCTCATGCGCATACTCAGTATGGTGGGGGACCGTGCCGAGGCATTGCGCGCGTACGACGAGTTCGCCGAGCGCCTCTGGAGAGAGCGAGGCGTCAGGCCATCCGCGGAGACCCGACGCCTGCGGGAGCTGGTGATGATTTCTGCGGAGCTCGGGCTCGAGGCGAGCGTGGAGTGAGGGCGTGCCGTGAGTGGCCCTCGTCCGCGTCATGGTGCACAGGGTCGAGGTGCCCGCGGCGTGTGGAGCAGGCCTACCCCGCGAGCGGGTTCATCCAGCGCAGCCCGCGGAAACGCGCGAAGTCGCGATCCGTGCTGCACAGCTGGAGCCCGTGCCCGATCGCCAGCGCCGCGAGGTGAGCATCGGGAACGAGGTTGGCGCGCCCGCCGGTCTCCGCCAGGAGCCGGCCGAGGAGCACGCGGTGCTGCGCCGTGGGTTGCGGGATCCACACGGGCCCGAGCTCGAGCCATTCCTCCACCTGACGCCATGCGACATCGACCGCGGCAGGCCGCTCGAACACCCGCGGGTTGGTCACGAGTCGCGCGAACGCGACGAGAGACTCCCACGGGAGACCCACCCGATCGCTGGCGTTCAGCCGCTCGTCCAGCCACGAGCGCGCGGCCGCATGCTGCGGCAGATCGCGGGCGAACGCGTAGATCAGCAGGTTGGCATCGACCAGGATCACCGAAACCGCTCGCCCTCCGCCACGGCCACGGCATCGGCGACGTCGTCCAGACTGCCGACGCGGCACCGTCCCAGCGACGCTCCCCGCGTGCGGTACGCCGTGCGGCGGCCCGCCCTTTCCCGATTCAGCGATTCGAGCCCCTGGCGTAGCAGCTCGTTGATCAGGGCCTTGAAGCTCCGGGGATCGCCACGCCGGAGGCGCTCCAGCGCGGCGGCGACGTCAGGATCGAGCGTGAGGGTGGTCCGCATGACATCAAAACATATTAGGCTTGATGCTCTGATGTCAACGCTGCCCTACCCTTCCCCCTTCCCCCTTCCCCCTTCCCCCTTCCCCCGTCCCCCGGCCGGCGCCGCAGCGCGACGACGAGCCCCGCGACGAGCGCCGCTGCCGCCAGCCCCACGATCACGGGCACGAGCCGCGCCGGACTCATCCCGCCCGCCGGCAGCAGGATCGCCACCACGCTCACCGACGCGACGGAATCGAGCGCG
>Ga0187893_10012913_pt1 | contig 11745 bp, 10 predicted proteins | sample MA1701074metaG_FD_139574 | JGI IMG/M metagenome (GOLD analysis project Ga0187893, IMG submission 139574) | White microbial mat communities from a basaltic lava cave in the Kipuka Kanohina Cave System on the Island of Hawaii, USA - MA170107-4 metaG ... | reverse complement strand
ATTCGAAAAAATGCGCGCGCAACCCTATGCCCCATTCCGGTACGCTCTTGCACAGAACGCGACCCCTCGGCCTCGAAACCTCTGCGCGGAGGTCTATGAATTTTGCGCCGGAAAGTAGCTAGCTGGGAAGGGCAGCATCGAAACCGGACGGTGTCAACGCTGGATTTGATTAGAAGGCCGAAGCCATCTGTGGGCGGTGAGCTGCGAAAAGGCTAGGGAAGGTCTTTAAACAACCATTCTTACCATCTATCGGATCTATCCCCTGGCATTAGAGGTTCATTTAAATGCCAGGGCACCCTTCAAATCAGAATCGTGGCTTTTTGCTATGATTAGAGGGTGTTATTGGGAAGACAGGCACTGGGGCTATTGATGAAGAAATTTCCAAAAGGTCCGCCTCTTGGACGGAGTGAGCTAGGCAAAATTTTCAGCGATAATCCATTTCCCTTTCTCCGCGAATGCGTAAACAATTATGGAAGCATATTTACTTTGGAGTTGGGAGACTTTGGGCTGACAGAATTCGGCGCAAACGGTAAATGGGTTTTCCTAACTCAACCTGAACAGCTCAGGCAGCTTTTCAAGGCGAATCATACGGTCATGCACGCAGGGGAAGCCAATGACTTACAATTCCTCAAGCTTATGCCCCGTCAGTGCAGTGTGGTCATTGACGGTGACACCCACTTGGCTAGAAGACGTTTGATCAACAAGCCATTTATGGGGGTCAAAACATACACGGAACGGATGCGGCTTTGCACGCGAAATGTCATTGCAGGGCTCCCCGATGGTAATTCGTTTTCGCTATTTTATTACCTCAAAGTGATCGCCAAGGATACCATTGTTGATACCGTCTTAGGCGGAGAGGACAAAAACCAAACGGAAAAGGTGTGTGATCGGATAGTCGAACTAGAACAGCTAGGGATAGCTTACGAGGAACGGTTGAATATATGCAGTGAACTGACAAAGCTTGTAGCCTCTATCTTGGAAACGCGCCGTCGCGAGCCAAATCGATCCCGTCAACCGGATGTTATGTCATTTCTGATAGCCGCACAGAGTGACAATGGGGAAGCACTGACTGACGCCGAACTTTGTGATGAGTTGGTTGCCCTTTTAGTGGGAGGTGTTGGTACAACAGCGACCATGATGACTTGGGCTTTTTATTGGATTCTAAGTTGCCCGCACGTATACCACGAGCTACGTAAGGAAATTAATGACGTGCTTAGAGGGGGTCCCGTCAACAGTGAGAATGTCGAGCACCTGCAGTATCTCGATTTGGTCCTCTTGGAGACATTCCGGATCAGCCCATTTCTATTCAATGCGAGTCTGCGTCTGCTAAAGAACTCTTTTAAAATTGATGGTTTTAACTTGCCGAAGGGGACTTTGGTCGCGAACTGTTCTTACCTATTGCACATGAACCCGGACATCTATCCCGATCCAGATAGATTCATGCCAGAACGGTTTAAGGGAATCAAAGTGAGCCCATATCACTGGGCGCCTTTCGGTGGTGGTAGTCGGCACTGTGTAGGACATTCTTTTGCAATGCACGAAACAAAAGTGGTGACTTCTACAATGCTGGGGATGACCAAATTGGAGTTGGCAAAGCAGGTCAATCGCCCTGAATTCCAAGGTGCTTTTTACGCCCCAGAGGGTGGTTTAAGGGTCAGAGTCGCACAACGATTTACGGATCAGTGATATCTGCCCGCGTGGGCGGCGCTGTGGACCAAGCGACAGCGTTACCAATCGCTGCACCGCCCACCCAGCACGCGTTGCATCGATTAGGCAACAATTTTTATTACGGGACTCCCCCAGCCCAATGTAAGAGATGTATAAATCGTCTAATCGTGTGTTCACTTGCTTAGGACTTATGCTGGCTCTTTCGTTTGGCGCAGCGGACGCTGGAGCAGCCAAGGCGTATACCCCCGCCAAACGGATGTACCGCCTCGACTATCTGTTCACCATCGATCCGGGGAAGGACGAACGGGAAGCATTGGTGCGGATCAAGGTGAGCAAGAATGCGAAATTGCTGCGCTCGGTCCGGTTTCGCTTCGATCCGAAGAGATTTCGTGATTTTAAGGCCGACGGTGACTTGGAGGTGGGTGGCAAGCGACTGCGCTGGAAGCCCCCAAAGGGTGGGGGAGAGCTCGCATACCGGGTAACGATAAATCACAAGCGAGGAGCCTCCGATGCCTACGATGCCCTGTTCACACCGCAGTGGGCTTTGCTTCGTGGGGATGATCTGGTACCGCCGGCGACGGTGCGCGCGCTCAAGAACGCCGAATCCAGAGCTTACTTAACGTTCGAACTGCCGAAACAATGGACGGCCGAAGTCCCTTACAAACGCTTTGCTAGCGGGCGATATCGAGTCTTGCAAGCGCGACGAAAGTTCGATCGCCCGGTAGGATGGATGGTAGCGGGCAAACTCGGGGTGCGCTTGGAGACGATTTCCGACAGGAAAATTACCGTTGCCGGGCCGACCGGCAACGGGGTCTCTCGCCAGGACATGCTGGCCTTCCTGAACTGGAATCTGCCTCATCTCATCGAAATATTCCCGCGCTTTACCAACAGGCTATTGATCGTCAGCGCAGGCGATCCGCTATGGCGAGGCGGGTTATCGGGGCCACGCTCTTTGTACATTCACGCGAATCAATCGTTGATCAGCGAAAACGGCACCAGTGTCTTGCTGCATGAATTGGTGCATGTCGCTATGCGAATTCGCGCTGTGCCACCGGATGATTGGATCGTCGAGGGCCTAGCGGAGTTCTATGCGCTAAAGATCATGCGGCGCTCGGGCACTATCACGAAAAATCGTTACGCGATCGCGCACCAAGCCCTTTCCGATTGGGGTAAGGATGTAGCGAGCCTGAGGCAGCCGCACGCGAGCGGCGCGGTAACGGCCAAAGCGGTGGGTGTATTTCGTGCCCTGGACCAGGAGATCCGAAAACGCACCAAAGGGCAGCATAACCTTGACGACGTCGCGCGCGAGCTGGCGAGCGATTACCGCAAGCCCGTAACCCTAAAAAAGCTGCGCGAAGTAGCAGAGCGAATCGCAGGCGGCTCCTTGAAAGCCCTCGATCAAATCGACGATGAACGAAAAATGCGAGGACGTTCGTAGAGTACTCGGATGACTGGAACCAGGTGCGAGTGATGTCGCCAGCGCGGTAAACATTGGCTGAGAATGCATACAGCCATTGCGCCCAAAACGTGATTCTGGCCACTCTCGACCATGCGCATCGCATAAATTGGCCGTAGTGTCATGGGTATTGTCCTCTCAAGGCTAGGGTGTCTCGCCTTAAGGCATGGGCGCAATCGGTATGCCAACACAGAGACAAGAAACTAGAAAATTGAAGATCCCAATGCGATCAGGAGCTAAATTGGTGTCACCTCACCTTTAGGAGTGTCCCTTGCCGACCTCAAGCCACACAGTTTTTTGACGGGGACGCCTAAACATTGACGTTCGGTGAGACTTGAAGCTTAGACCTTCGGGTCTGGGCGCGCGGCATTCAACGGAATCTCGATGGTCGATGCTCAGGGCGCCGCCCGACCCACTACCACCCGCCGTAGCTCGGGCCGAAGAGTTGGTCCTCTTGCGGGACGGTGTGCTTGTACAGCCCGCTTAAAAGGGCCAGTCTCGATATATTTATGATATACTCGACGCATGCCCCGCCGCCCGCGTGTTCACCTCGATGGAATACCCCTGCACATTGTGCAGCGCGGCCACCACCGCGCGCCATGCTTCTTTGGCGAGGAGGACTACCATACGTACCTGCATTGGCTCGGTGAGGCATTGAAGGAGACAAGTTGTTCACTGCACGCCTATGCGCTCATGACCCACCATGTACACCTACTCCTCACCCCCAAGAAAGCCGCGACGGTACCCAAGCTTGTAATTTCGTTGGGACGGCGCTACGTGCAGTATATCAACCGGCAGTACCGGCGTACGGGCACCTTGTGGGACAGCCGCTACAAGTCCTCACTGATCCAGGCGAAGACTTATCTCCTCACCTGCATGCGTTACATCGAAATGAACCCCGTTCGTGGGGCGATGGTCAACGATCCGGCGCACTACCGTTGGACCAGCTATCGAGCCAACGCTCTCGGGCAATTCTCACCGCTGCTCAGCCCTCATCCGGTCTACCTAGCCTTGGGGGCGGCCGACCACGCGCGACGGATCGCTTACCGCCGTTTGTTCCGGTCCCCTCTCGATCCGGAGACCCTCAGCGACCTGCGGCTTGCGCTGAACCAAAGCCAGCCTTTGGGCAATGAACGTTTCTATGCCAAGATTGAGCGCATAACGGGGCAACGGCGCGAGGCGAGGCCGCGGGGCCGGCCGCGATTAGACGCTAATGTCACGGGCTAAGCCATCGCTGAGCAGGGGAAGCTGGCATTGTGAAAATATCCGAGCCGGAGAGTAGATCGGATTCTTGCCGCCGTTGAGGTCGAAGTTGTTTCCCGTGATCGCGATCTGCCTACCCCGTCCACCCCAAACCGTTAGCGATACAGTTGATGGAGAGCAGCAAGGGCACCAGCTCTTTTTTACGCGCTGCACGGTTTTTCGGCAGCGCCCGAAACGTCGCTAAGAGTGCCACTTGTTGGGCGCCGATCTGGTTCAGCGCCGAAAGCCGCCGTCCGAGCTGGCGCCTGAAACGCGAGAATCGCGCCACTAATTCTCGGCTGCCGGACAGCCACAGCACGCGCTCAACCGTGAGCCGATATTCGTTTTGAATCATGCCAAAGATCTCCTCGCGCACGCCCACATCCGGTACCAGCTCTGCGTATCTCTTTGCAATAGCGAGGTCCACTTGAGCGATGGTCTTCTCGACCTCGTCGATAATCAGGCGGAACAGGCGGTGCTGCTCGAACAGGCAGCGCAGTAACCGTTCGCCTTGCTCCCCATTGGCCTTGATGAATTCTGCCAGCGCACTGCCCACCCCGTACCATCCCGGAACCAGATGCCGGTTTTGGGTCCAGGCGAACACCCACGGGATGGCTCGTAGATCGGCCAGGGTCCTGGCCCCAAAACGTCGCGCCGGCCGCGAACCGATGTTCAGCAAGGCGAGCTCTTCCACGGGGCTGGCCGCCTGGTAATAGCTCACCAGACCTGGATGCTCCACCAGCTCTCGATAAGCGCGATAAGAATGTTCGGCGAGGGTACCCATGGCCTGTTCGAATTCCGGCCTAGGCTTTAGCGCTTGTTCACGACCCGATTGCAAGGTATGCTCGAAGACGCTGGCGGCGAGCAGCTCCATATGGTGCAGCGCGGTGCCGCGGTTTGCGAAGCGAGAGGACACCACCTCCCCCTGTTCGGTCACGCGCATGCGGCCGCTTACCGAACCCGCCGGCTGGGCCGCGATGGCATGACCCGTTGGGGCACCGCCGCGGCTTACCGAACCGCCCCGCCCGTGAAAAAAGGCGATGGGCACGCCGGCCTCTATGCCTACCTCGGTTAAGCGTTCTTGCGCCAGGCTGAGCTCCCAGTTGGAACAAAAGAAACCGCCGTCCTTGTTGGAGTCGGAATACCCGATCATGACCTCCTGGAACCCGCCGAGATCATTTGCCGTGCGCCTGACCATAGGCATACTCAGCAGTTCCCGCATGATATGCGGTGCCGCGCGCAGATCGGCTATGGTTTCAAACAAGGGCACCACGCTCAGAGTGCAGCTCTCGATCCCCTTTGGGTCGGCGAACAGCCCGGCGTATTTTGCCAGCAAGTACACGCCCAATACATCCGCGGCGCTTTGCGTCATGCTCAAGATGAAACTGCCTATCGCTTCCCGGTCGAGCCCGCCGCGGTTCTGCCGGATCAGGCGCAACAGATCGAAGGTCGCTTGGGCCTGCTCCGGCAAACCCGAGAATACCCGCTCCCCGCCTAAGGGTTTACCGAGCTCGAGGCTGATCCAGTCCTGCCACTCCCGCGAGTCGTGACTCGGTTCTTGCCCTGGCTCGCCGCCTGTGATCTCGGCCCAGATCGCGGCTAGAGTCTGATTCGTTACGGTGGTGTTCTGCCGCAGATCTAGGCTTACGGTATGGAAGCGGAAGATCTCCACTTCTCGTTTCAAAGGCAAAACGAGCTCCCGCGCGATCCACTGCCCTTTGATCTCATGCAACCCTGACAGCATCACCTCAAAGTCCGCGATTAGCTCATCAGCGCTGCGGTAGGCCCTCTCGTCCCGAACAGGTGGCGACTGAGCCTCGCTATTGCCGAGTGTCGCCTCGAGTTTCTGGAGCATGCACACGCCAAACTGCCGGAAGATCTCGCCCGGGTTGCGCGCGGCGATGGTGTCGCCCTCCCCGCTCTGCTCCAACATGCGGGCGAGTTGCTGCTGAAAAAGGGGCGAGGGTTTGATCGCATGTTGAGCGATGCTGAGCTTAGCGCACAGCTCTTGCAAGCGAGCTCGGTAGCGAGACAAGCTCGCCCGCCGATAAGCGAATAGGGCGCGGCGGGTGACCTCGTTGGTGACCAAGGGATTACCATCGCGATCCCCTCCTATCCAAGAGCCAAAGCGGAAACACGGCAAAGCGCATAAGCTACGCCCCGGATAATATCGGTTTAGCGCAAGTTCCAGCTTCTCCAGCAACTCCGGCGCCCGTTCGAACAACGCATCGCGAAAAAAATGCAGGCCCCAAGCGACTTCCTGCTCGACGGTCGGCCTCTCCAAGCGTAACTCACCGGTTAACCACAGCAGATCGATCTCCGCTCGCAGTTGCTCGATAAAACCCTGTCTCTCGCGCGCCGTCCAGCGCTCCGGCTCCATCTGTACTAGCAACAGATAAATGCGGCGGTGGATCTCTAACACGGTCACGCGTTTGGCTTCGGTGGGATGCGCCGTGAGCACCGGCCGGATGCGCGCGCGCCGGTTCAGTTCTTCAATCTCCTGCGCAGAGATCCCAGTATTCGCCGCCGCCGACAGCACATACGCAAAGGTACCCGCGACTTGGTCTGCTCCCCGCTCTTTTTCGATCAAGCGGCGGCGGCGCATACCGGCGTTCTGTTCGACGATGCTGAGCAATTGGAACCAGATCCCGAAAAGCTGCAGGCTACGCAGCAAGAACGGAGCATCTGCCGACGGCGCCGTTTTCTCGCCGATGAAAATCGCTTCTAATCGGGGTTCCCGGATGCGAATGACATCCAGCAGTAGCGAGCCAAGAAGGGAGATCGTTTCCTCGGCATACGCCGCGATCCGTGCCGCGATCGAACCATCCTCCGGCGGTTCTGGATCGTAACCGACAGGGCCGGGTTCTTGTTCAGTCACACAACGCGGTCACCCGGCTCCTTGCCGTCAAAAAAGGCCTTGAGGTTTTGCACCACCCGCATGCCCATGGCGATGCGTGTTTCCCGCGACGCGCTGCCCAGGTGGGGGAACAGCACCACGTTTTCCATGCCCAACAGTGCTTCGGGTACCGCCGGCTCGCCTTCGTATACGTCTAGCGCAGCGCCGGCGATCTTTCCAGCTTCTAAGGCCTCTATCAGGGCCTGCTGATCGATGACATCGCCGCGGGCGCTGTTGATCAAAAACGCCGTTTGCTTCATTCGACTCAAGCTTTCGGCATTGATCAGATGGTACGTTTCCTTGCCGCCCGGGCAATGCAAGGAAACGAAATCCGCCTCCCTAAACACTTGGTCGGGCGATGCGCACTGTACAGCCGCCACGGCATTGGCAACCTGTGCCGGCGGTGGAAACGGATCATGGAACAAAATGCGCATCCCAAAGCCGAAATGCGCCCTGTGCGCCATTGCCCGGGCGATGCGCCCGAAACCGATGAGCCCCAGCGTCTTACCGGTAACCTTGGTTCCGAGCATGTGGGTAGGACGCCAACCGGCCCAGGACTTGGTGCGCACATGGCGCTCACCCTCCCCCGTGCGCCTCGCCACCATCAGCATCAAAGTCATGGCGATGTCTGCCGTACAGTCGGTCAGCACCTCAGGCGTATTGGTGACCACCAATCCGTGTTTCTTGGCCGCTTCGACATCGATGTGGTTGTATCCCACGCCAAAGTTGCCGAGGATGCGGGCCCGCAGCGGCTCGGCGCCCAACACCTCGGCCGAAACCTTGTCCGAAACAGTAGGACACAGAGCATCTGCACGGCGCAATGCTGCCTTTAGCTCGGCCGTGCTCATGGGCTGATCTTGCGCGTTCAGCTCGACATCGTAGTGCTCTCGCAGGTGATTCTCGACTTCTTCCGGCCAGCGGCGGGTGACGACGACTTTGGGTTTGCTCATGACCTTGCTAAAAGCGGTCTTTGGACGTCTGGCGCAGATAGTCTTGGGCGGCGGCCACCCCGCTGCCAAGCTCGATCGGGATCCCTAAGTCTTTCATCGCCATCTCGGCGCCGGTGATCGGCGTTAGGATCATCAACTCGTTCATGTCCCCTAGGTGCCCGATGCGGAATGCCTTGCCTGCGATTTTGGCCAGGCTGATGCTCATCGCTAAGCCGTAACGTCGGTACGCATGCCGCACCACCTCGTTGCCATCGAATCCTTCCGGCACGTAGATCGCGCTCACCGTGTCCGAATGCCACTTGGGCTCTTTGGCGACTAACTTCAAGCCCCACGCGGCGACCGCGCGCCGCACGGCTTCGGCCATGCGGTGATGGCGCGCGAACACGTTCTCTAAGCCTTCCTCAAACAGGAGATTCAGCGATTCACGCAGACCGCGGATCAGATTCATAGGCGGCGTATAGGGGAAGTAACCGAGGTCATTGGTCTTGATCATATCCCCGAAGTCGAAAAAGCAGCGTGGACATTTCGCGCTCTTGTTCGCTTCTAAGGCCTTCTCGCTGGCGCACACGATGCCGAGACCCGTAGGAAGCATGAATCCTTTCTGCGAACCGCTGATGGCCAGATCCACCTCCCACTCGTCCATGCGAAAGTCGATGCTGGCGATGGAGCTGACCCCATCGACCACCAGCAAGGCCGGATGCTTGCAGGCGTCCATCGCGCGGCGCACCGCGGCGACATCGCTGGTCACTCCGGTCGCGGTCTCATTGTGTGTCGCGAGCACCGCCTTGATCTCGTGGTTTTTATCCGCTTCCAGGATCTGGGCGTACTTTTCCACCGGCACCCCCTCTCCCCAGTCAACCTCCAGCGCGTGGACTTCCAGATGATGGCGTTGGCACATATCGATGAACAAATTACTGAAATGACCGAAGCCCGAAGCCAGGACTCTATTCCCCGGAGAAAGGGTGTTGGTGATCGCCGCCTCCCAGGCCCCGGTTCCGGACGCCGGATAGATGAAAACGCGCCCGGTCTGGGTCTTAAAGACTTTTTTCAGGTCTTCGTAAAGCGGTTTTGTGAATGTCGGGAGGTCTAGTGCACGCATGTCCTCCTGAGAAAGGTGCATGGCGTTGTTGATCCGATCCGGTATGTTGGTCGGTCCCGGAATGAAAAGGTGGTTGCGCCCTGGCATTGTTAGCTTTCTCCTATGGAATGATTAAAGTAGTTGTTCTAGTTGGGGATCTCGAGTCAGCGCCGGCAACCCTTTTATGCAACAAAGCGGGGCCGGGTGAGTTCTTATGGGACAAAATCATACCTATTCGGCGGGGTATTTGGCAATCAAAAAAGGCTCTTCAGCAAAACCAGCAGGTGGGTTCGGGTTGGAGGAGCTCACACGTGCTCGACCTGGAGTCCCCGTGATTGGGCGGCCGACACTTGCCGGCGGTCCGCTGAGACAAAGACGTCGGGCTGGTAGTCAAGAGCACAGCCGATGTGAATGGCGTCCATAGCCCGCAATGGGGCTCCCTCCAGCGCATTGATTGCGTGATCGAGTACCGAGGCGGTCACCATACAGACGTCGATATCGGCGATATCTGCAAGGACGTCCCCTTTCAGCCGTGCATATTGAATTTGCGTTAACTTGCGTTCTCGAACGAGTCGACAAAGGCTCGATATCAACTCCGGTAAACAGACCACCGCGAGGCCAATTGAATCAGCTTGATGACAGAGCTTTAGTACCCGGATAGTCCCGCTTTCGGTCACGTACCGCTTGGCAAAAGCCGATGTGTCGAAGAATAACTTCATGCGGACACGCTGTCCCGGTCCCGCATGATCTCCTCGCTCAACGCGATGCCCTTGACCACCAAAGGCTCCCTGGACTGCCGCTTCCACGAAGGAGTCACTGGCGGAACGGGGATAATGTCAGCGATCGGTTTGCCATTCCGTAACACTCGCACGGTTTCCCCTGCCTCCACCGCATCGAAGTACACCTTGGCGTTGTTTCTCAGCTCAGTAAATGTCGTCTGGCGCATGCTCCTCGACCTAGAGAATAACTCATACTGTACATAATAATGTACATTATCTTGCGCCCGAAACAAGTCGGTTGATTTCCTGCGCTTTGCGAGGCGAGACCGCGAAAACGGTGTGCCCCCACCGCACGGCAGTTGTAAGCCTACAAGGGCCGGCGCGAGCACGCGACGAAGCAGGCGGGCCGGTGGGCCGCGCAATAACTCTTGCAGAGGCTCCCTAAATCGTCGCCAGCGCGCGTTTCAAGTCTGCGATCAGATCCCCTGCATCCTCAAGCCCCACAGAGATCCGGATCAATCCCTCCGTTATTCCGGCTTGGGCTCGTTCCTCGTCACTCAGCCGGTGGTGGGTGGTGCTGGCTGGATGGGTAATCGTGCTCTTGGTATCCCCCAGATTAGCGGTGATGGAATATAGCCCTGTGGCGTCGATAAGTTTCCAGGCCGCGGGTCGTCCTCCCGGCACTTCGAAGGCGACGATCCCGCCGTAGTGGGTTTGCTGCTTACGGGCGAGTGCATGCTGCGGGTGGGATTCCAGCCCCGGATAAAATACGCGATGTATCTTCGGGTGCTGGCTCAGCCAGGCAGCCAGCCGGTGGGCATTCTCGCTGTGCGCAGGCATGCGCAGCGGCAGGGTTTCCAAGCCTTTCAGAAACACCCAAGCATTGAAGGGGCTCATGGTCGGTCCGGCCGTGCGCAGAAACCCGAATACCTCTTCGCCCAGCAGCTTCTCCGGGCCGATTACCGCCCCCCCCACACAGCGGCCCTGTCCATCCAGATACTTGGTGGCGGAATGAATCACCAGATCGGCCCCCAGGGAGAATGGGGTCTGTAACACGGGGGTGCAAAAGCAGTTGTCCACCACCAACAAGCACTGCTTGGCGTGGGCCAGCTCGGACAGCTTCTGGATATCGGCGATTTCGGTCAGTGGGTTAGAAGGCGTCTCCAAAAACAACAGGCGGGTGCGCGCGGTGATGGCGCGTTCCCAGGCCGATAGGTCGGTCAGGGGCACGAAGCTCGTCTCCAGGCCAAAGCGCGACAGGACCTTGCTGAACAGATTCACGGTGGTGCCAAAGATGCTGCGCGATGAAACGATATGATCGCCCTGCCGCAGCAGAGCCATGCAGGTGCTCAAAATGGCGCTCATGCCGGAGGAGGTGGCGATGCAGCGTTCCCCACCTTCTAGCGCCGCCAGGCGGGTTTCGAAGGTGCGCACCGTGGGGTTAGTAAACCGCGAGTAGATATTCCCGGGTTCGGCCCCCGAAAACCGCGCCGCCGCTTGCGCGGCATCTCTAAATACAAAGCTCGAAGTTGCGAAGATCGGTTCGCTCTGCTCGGACTCTGTGCTGCGCACCTGCCCGGCGCGCACGGCCCGCGTCGCTAGAGCGAGATCTGAAGACTTCTCCGCCATATTGCCTCCTACGCCTGGTTTCGTAGGGAAGGGACCCTTGGGCGGGAACAAAAAAACCCGCTAAAGCCATCGCTAAAGCAGGTCCCATCGCTTTAGCCATACTTATT
>Ga0187893_10012912_pt1 | contig 11745 bp, 8 predicted proteins | sample MA1701074metaG_FD_139574 | JGI IMG/M metagenome (GOLD analysis project Ga0187893, IMG submission 139574) | White microbial mat communities from a basaltic lava cave in the Kipuka Kanohina Cave System on the Island of Hawaii, USA - MA170107-4 metaG ... | reverse complement strand
CGTACAGTATCTCCAGGAACTCGAAGAGCAGGGTTTGACCAAGCAGGAAATCGTTGACCGCTATGTGTTCTTCACGGCGGGCGCCTGTGGTCCCTGCCGCTTTGGCATGTACGAGGCCGAATATCGCCTGGCGCTGCGCAACGCGGGTTTTGATGGATTCCGTGTTCTATTGTTCCAGCAGTCCGGCGGGCTCAGCCAGTCCGATGCCGAGGCCGGCCTGGAAATGAATCTCGACTTCTTCCTCGGGATCCTGAACGCGCTGAATTGCGGCGACGTGCTCAACGAAGTTGCCTATCAGATTCGGCCGTTTGAGGTGAATCCCGGCGATACGGATGCCGCGCTTGATCGGGTCATGGACTACATGCATGAAGTGTTCCGGAAAATCCAGCCATGGAAAGTCGGAGACAATCTTGGCGGCTTCCTCGGTGGATTCAGGGATACAGCCGAATACGTGGGCAAATTTGTCAACCAGCTTGCCGGCGACGACGTAACAGCGTCTTTGCTCCGTTGCCGCGACATGTTCAACGAAGTGGAGGTCGATCACCTGCGCGTGAAACCGATCGTGAAAATCACGGGCGAATTCTGGGCGCAAACCACGGAAGGCGACGGCAACTTCAACATGTTCAAGTTCCTGGAGCGCGAAGGCGGGCAAGTGCTGGTGGAGCCGATCGGCACCTGGATAATGTACATGATCCACCAGGTGATTCAGAAATACGGCGACACCAAAGGCCTTGCGGAAGGCGCCGTTCTTCCTCCGCTGTGGCGGCTCGACAAACGCGCCAAAATCGAGTTCTCCTACCGCAACAAAGTCGCCAAGCTCAAACTGGCCGAGGCAATCTTCAAGCGCGAATACCACCGCATTGTCGATACTCTTGGCGGTCTGGCGCACCATCTTGCCGACCAGTACGAATTGCAGCGCATGGGACATCCCTTCTACAACTCGCGCGCCGGCGGCGGTGAAGGCCACCTCGAAGTCGCCAAGAATATTTACTACTCCAACAAGGACTTGGCGCACATGGTGCTCAGCCTGAAGCCGTTCGGCTGCATGCCCTCCACCCAGTCCGATGGCGCCCAGGCTGCGGTCACGGGCACTTACAAGGACATGATCTTCCTTCCGGTCGAAACCTCTGGAGAAGGCGAAATCAACGCTCACAGCCGCGTTCAGATGGCACTCGGCGAGGCCAAGAACAAAGCCAAACTCGAATTCCAGGAAACGCTGAACTCGGCAGGTCTCACGCTGGACGAGTGCAGGGCTTTCGTGGACGCACACCCGGAAATGAAGCGCCCCATGTACCATATCCCGCATCACAAGGGCACAATCGGCCGGGCAGCCAATTTTGTGCTGCATATCAAGGAGCGGATGGACAAGCAAGGCTGGCGGCGGGAAGCTGCGGCGCTGGTTGCCGTAAACTAGTATCGGCCCTGGCTCGACGAGGAGAATCAATCGGATGGAAAGAAAGTTCATGATCGGCCTGGACGTCGGTTCGACGACCGTCAAAAGCGTTGTCCTCGACGCGGCCACCGACGAAGTCCTTTGGGAGGATTATCATCGTCACGACACCAAGCAGCCGGAAAAGTGTCTCGAGTTTCTCCGGCGCTTTGACGAGGAAATCGACGGCTTCAAGTCCGACAACAGCCGCATCTTCATCACGGGTTCGGGCGGCTCCGGTCTCACCAAATTCCTTGGCGCCAAGTTCGTCCAGGAAGTTAACGCCGTCTCGCTTGCAGTCGAAAAGCTTTACCCGGAATGCGGCAGCGTGATCGAGTTGGGTGGCCAGGACGCAAAGATCATTATCTTCAAGGAAGATCCGGAGACCGGACGCAAGAAGAAAATTCCGTCGATGAACGACAAGTGCGCCGGCGGCACCGGAGCCGTAATCGACAAGATCAACGCAAAGCTGCGCATTCCGGCCGAAGATCTTTGCAAGATGGGCTACAAGGGCCACAAGCTCCACCCGGTGGCCGGCAAATGCGGGGTCTTCGCCGAAACCGACATCAATGGGCTTCAGAAGAGCGGCGTCAACTCCGATGAGCTGATGGCTTCGCTTTTTGAAGCCATCGTGATGCAGAATCTCTCCGTGCTGACTCGCGGCAATACGTTGCGCCCCGTGGTGCTGCTGCTCGGCGGCCCCAACACCTACATCGTCGGCATGCGCGATTGCTGGAAGCACAACATTCCGAAGATCTGGGAGGAGCGCAACTATCCGCTTCCCGAAGGCGTCCCTCCCGAGGACCTTATTCGCACCCCGGACAAGGCCCAGTACTTCGCCGCGCTCGGCGCTATCGAATTCGGCAAAACCGAAGACGACCACGTAGGCCGTTACGCCGGATACGAAAAACTTCAATGGTACATCGAGGTCGGCCGCGAAGAGGAGAAAAAGAAAAGAGGCGGCGGCGGCGGGCTGACAAAGTCGGCGGATGATCTGCAATCTTTTAAGCAAAGATACACTCATAAGAGATTCGTTCCCGCCGCGTTCCAGTCTGGCGAAGTGGTTGAAGGCTTTGTCGGAATCGACGGCGGCTCCACCTCCACAAAGGCGGTTCTCATGTCCAAGGACAAGGAGCGCCGTATTCTCGCCAAGGCCTATCAGCTTTCCAAAGGCAATCCCATTGAGGATACGCTCGAAATCTGCGCCAAGCTCGAAAAGCAGATCACCGATCAGGGCGGAACGCTTAAAGTGCTCGGCGTGGGCACCACCGGCTACGCAAAGGATATTCTCAAGGACGTCATCGGCGCCGATGCCGCGGTCGTCGAAACCGTTGCCCACACCCAGGCGGGCCTGCATTTCTATCAAAACGTCGACGTCATATGCGACGTAGGCGGGCAGGATATCAAGATCATCATTCTTAAGAACGGCCGCGTGAAAGACTTTAAGCTCAACACGCAGTGCTCGGCGGGCAACGGCTACTTCCTCCAATCGACAGCCCAGGGCTTCGGCCACCCGGTCGAAGAGTTCGCCGACATCGCATTCGGCGCCACCGGGTACCCGCAGTTCGGCTATGGCTGCGCCGTGTTCATGCAGTCCGATATCGTCGATTTTCAGCGCCAGGGCTGGAAGCCCGAGGAAATCATGGCCGGCCTCTGCAACGTGCTGCCAAAAAACATCTGGCTTTACGTCTCGCAGATCCCCAACCTCTCAGCCATCGGCTCCACCTTTTTGCTGCAAGGCGGCACGCAATACAATCTCGCCGCCGTCAAATCACAAGTCGATTTCATCGAGTCCCGTTTTAAAGGGAAGGAAATCCCCGCGCGCGTCATCGTGCACGAACACTGCGGAGAGGCCGGCGCAATCGGCGCGGCCCTCGAAGCCGGACGCCTGTGGGACAACGGCCGCAAGTCCACTTTCATTGGACTGGACGCCGTTCAGCAGATTCAATACAAGACAACGCGTTCCGAATCCACCCGCTGCTACTTCTGCAAGAACAAGTGCCTGCGCACATTCATCGATGTAACAACCAGCGTGCTTTCCGAAAACGCCTACGTTCCCAAGAAGACGAAGGTGCCGCTCGAACCCGGCTCCCAGCGCCTGATCCTCGCCACCTGCGAGAAGGGCACGGTCGAAGATATCAACGAGATGCGGAATATTAAGGGACATCTGGACACGGTAAAGAAGGCGAACCCCAACTTCGTCGAAATCGCCGCCCGCCAGGTGTTCCGCGCTCTCGATACGCCGCTGGTGGCCGACCCGCAGCCCAAATTCCAGTTCACCGCCGCCCAGAAAAAGCGCGCCGAGCTGATGAAGAAGCGCGCCGAGATCCGCATCGGCATGCCGCGCGTGCTGAACATGTACTCGCAGGCGCCCGTTTTCACCGGCTACTTTACCTCGCTCGGCGTTAAGGCGGAGCATCTCATCTGGTCCGACTACACCTCCGAGACGCTTTACAAGGAAGGCGGCAAGCGCGGCTCCATCGATCCCTGCTTCCCCTCCAAGCTCGGAATCCCGCACGTGCATAACCTGCTCTACGTGCACCATGCCAAGAAGCCGCTGGACCTCATTTTCTTCCCGATGATCGACTGCCTCACCAGCGATCTGGCCAACATCCAGTCTTCCCGTTCCTGCCCCACCGTGGCCGCCACGCCGGAAGCGGCCAAGGCTGCATTCATCAAGGAAGGCGATCTGTTCGCCGAAAAAGGTGTACGCTTCCTCAACACTTTCGTCAACGTGTCGCAGACCGATATGTTCGAGCGGCAGATGTTTGAGGAGTTCAAGGACATTCTGGGCTTGTCGCCGGAGGAGAATCTGCGTGCCGTCCAGGAAGGCTACCGGTCGCTCGATTATTTCAACAATGTGACCATGCGCGGCGCGGCTCGTGAAGTGATCGAGCAGCTCGAGCGTGAGGACCGTCTGGGAGTGGTTCTGCTGGGCAGGCCCTATCATAACGATCCCGGCGTCAACCACGAGATTCTCGAGGAGTTTCAAAAACTCGGCTATCCGGTCTTCACGCAGGATTGCCTGCCCATTGACGACGACATCATCTGGCGCCTGTTCGGCGCCGAGGTGGTTGCCGGCGAACTTCCGCATCCCATGGCGATCACCGACGTTTGGAAGAATTCGTATTCGGAGAACACGTCGCGCAAGATCTGGGGCGCCAAGTACATTGCCCGCCATCCCAACCTTGTGGCGCTGGAGTTATCCAGCTTCAAGTGCGGCCACGACGCTCCCATCTATTCCGTTGTCGAGGAAATCGTCGAACATTCCGGCACCCCCTATTTCTGCTTCAAGGACATCGACGAGAACAAGCCGACCGGTTCGATCAAGATTCGCACCGAAACCATCGGCTACTTCCTCAAACGCTACCGCGAGGACATGGTGGTCAACTCCAAAAAGCGGTCGGAAATCGACCAGAAGCTCAAAGAATTCGAAGACCGGCTGCGGCGTCAGTTGCTCAAGGAAAAGCTGGACGCCATGCAGCGGCTCGAGCATCCGGGCGCGCTGCCGCAGATCCACGTCACCATCGGAGCCTTGGCTGCCTCAAGGCCGCCGGCCCCCGTGCATCACGCCAGCGGCGATTAGCCGGGCTACCCTGGCGATGACGACAGCAGGCGCACGTTAGCCGGATACCATTACGCGATCAATACTTGGGAACGGATGGATCGACTTTGTCGCTCCAGGCCAGAATGCCGCCTTTCATGTTCCTGACCTTTTTGAAACCGGCCTGGCGGAGGAAGTCGCAAGCCTTGGCGCTGCGGATTCCGCTCTTGCAATGGAGGACGAATTCGTCCGCCGAGTTCAGCTCATGAACGCGCCTGGGCAGGTCGCCGAGCGGCATGAGACGGGCATTGGGGATCTTGCAGATCTGGTATTCGTGCGGCTCGCGGACATCGATCAGGACGAAGGAGTGGCCGCCGTCGATCAGTTTTTTGACATCGACCGCTTCGATTTCGCCTTCCTTGAGGCCAGGGGCGGGCGGCTCGGCATGCTGGGGAATGCCGCAGAACTGATAATAATCGATCAGTTTGTGGATGGTGCGATGGGGGCCGCAAATCGGGCAATCGGGACTCTTGCGCAACCGCATTTCGCGAAACTTCATATTGAGCGCGTCATAGAGCACTAGCCGACCGGCGAGGGTGTCGCCTTTGCCGAGGATGAGCTTGACTACTTCGGTCGCCTGGACGACGCCGATCAGCCCCGGGAGAATGCCGAGCACGCCGCCTTCGGCGCAGCTTGGCACCAGACCCGGAGGGGGCGGTTCCGGATAGAGGCAGCGATAGCAGGGTCCGCCCTGTGTGGCAAACACCGAGGCCTGTCCTTCGAAGCGAAAGATGGAGCCGTAGACGTTGGGGATGCCGAGCAGCACGCAGGCGTCATTGACGAGGTAGCGGGTGGGGAAATTGTCGGTGCCGTCGACGACAACGTCGTAGCCGCGCATGATGTCGAGCGCATTTTCGCTCGACAGCGCGACTTCGTGTTTGACGAGACTGACATTGGGATTAATGTCGGCCATGCGGTCGGCGGCCGAATCGAGTTTCTTACGCCCGACGTCCTTGGTGCCATGAATGATCTGGCGCTGCAAGTTGGTCTGATCGACGACGTCAAAATCGACGAGGCCGATGGTTCCGATGCCGGCGGCGGCGAGATACATTCCAATCGGCGCGCCCAGTCCGCCGGTGCCGATGCAGAGCACTTTTCCGGCTTTGAGCCTCAATTGTCCGTCCATGCCCACCTCGGGCATGATCAGATGGCGGCTGTAACGCAGGATCTCTTCGTTTGATAGGGTAGGGGCGGCGGTGATGGTTGCCATTAGCGGCCTCCGGCGATCGAGGGCACGATGCTGAGCGTGTCCGAGTCCGTTACCGCGGTTTCCCCTTTGTTCAAATAGCGTATGTCTTCTTCGTTGACATACACATTGACGAAGCTGCGCAGCTTGCCTTCGTCGTTAAACAGATGGAGGCGAAGGTCGGGAAACTGGGCGGTGAGATTGTCGAGGCATTCCGCGGCGCTTGCGCCGGCCACCTCGACGACGTCTTGTCCGTTTACGAATTGACGCAAAGGAGTAGGAATGGAAATCTTGGGCATAACTTTCGTCTGAGACTAATATTCTAACGGTTCCTTCACAGCTTCCGTCTGATCGAAGTTGGGCAGGAAGCTATTGGCGTGGTCGAACTCGCCTTTGCGGATCGACAGCACGACGAAGGAATACCAGGGGCAGGAATTCTCCAGGTCGCGGCGGGAGAAGTAGGCGTCGCAATCGGGATGGGAATGAAAGATGCCGACGACGCTCAGCTTCCGCGCGCGGGCTTCCTTTTCCACCTGAAGCTGCTCGACCGGATCCAGTTGATAGGTATCCTGCTGGGGGCCCTGGTAGGCATTGCGCATGGGGCGCGCCAGCTTGACGCTACGCACGCCATTCTCTTCGACGCCGAGCATGGCGCCGCAGCACTCGGCGGGATAACATTGGCGGGCGTGCTCCACCATGGTTTCCCAAGCGGCTTTATCGATTCGGATCATTCTTCCCAAAAGGGCTCGCTGAGGTATTTCGCCGCGCCATCGCAAAGCACGGTGACGATGACTCCGCGCTCGCCGCGGCGAGCCAGCTCGAGTCCGGCTTTTCGCGCGGCAACCACATTGCCGCCGGCTGAGATGCCGACCAGAAGGCCTTCTTCTCTAGCCAGCCGGCGCACCATGGCGTAGGCGTCTTCGGTATCGAGCCAGTAGTTTTCGTCCGCCAGCTCCGGATCATATATGGCCGGCACTATAGCGGTCGGCATATGCTTGAGCCCTTCCAGGCCGTGAAAACCGCTGGCGGGCTGGGCGGAGATGGCACGCAGGGCGGGTATTTCGCGCTTCAGCCTGCGCGTGACTCCGACAAAGGTGCCGCTGGTCCCGAGAGCGGCGACAAAATGGGTTATGCGGCCTTCGGTCTGGCGGATCAACTCGACGGCGGTTGTCTCGAAATGGGCCTTCCAGTTTGCCGGGTTACTGTACTGGTCAGGATAAAAGTAGATATCGGGGTTGGCTTCGTAAATGGCTTTGCACTGGCGAATGGCCCCGTCTGAGCCTTCGGCGGGGTTTGTGAGCACCAGCTCAGCGCCAAGAGCCGCAAGTATCTTCTTGCGCTCTTCAGATGCGTTTTTTGGCAGGCATAAGCGAACTTTGTACCCTTTAGCCGAGCAAATCATCGCGTAGGCAATGCCGGTGTTGCCGCTGGTGGAATCGAGCAGGATGCGGTCTTTAGTGAGCCGGCCGGTACGCTCCCCATCGAGGATCATATTCAACGCGGGCCGATCTTTGACGGAGCCGCCGGGATTAAGAAATTCGGCCTTGGCGTAAATCTCGATGCCTGGCAGGCCGGCTGCAATGTGCTCAAGCTTGAGCAGAGGCGTGTTTCCTATTGCCGATAACAAGGAGCTAGAGTGCGTGCGCCAAAAGTTGGGAATAGCGATTGGAAGAGCCATAAACCCTTCGCCTGAATCCTCCATAATACCTCAATCCCGGTCTGGATTAGGGGGATTGTGGTCGCGGACGCTGAATTGGATGCGGTGGGAAGGGGTCCGGATTCGGAAAAGCATAGAAACGGAATCTCTTGCCTATACGTATGGAAAAGTAAGGGTACAATTGAGTAAGGAGTACAGTTCTCTATGGGAATCCAGGTAGCGGCCGCCTTGCTGGCTGCGGCGCTGATGGTTCAAGCGCAGCAGGCTGATCCGGTCCCGGAAGAAAAGAAACCGGATGAGGAAAAGCATTTCACGGTGGAACCCGGCACACGGATTCCGCTGAATCTGATCAACAGCGTGAGCACCAAAAGCGCGTCCGAAGGCGACCGCGTATATCTGGAGACGGCATTCCCGGTGGTGCTGGATGGCAAGATCGTCATACCACCCGGGAGCTACGTGGCTGGAACAATTACACAAGTGAAGCGGCCGGGCAGGGTAAAAGGCAAAGGGGAGCTTTTTCTACGGTTTGACTCGCTGACACTGCCAAACGGAGTGACCCGCGATTTTCGGGCTCGGATCAGCGGTTTGGATGGGCGCAGCAACGAGGCCCTGGATCGCGACGAAGGCAAAGTCCAGAGTGAGGGGAACAAAACGGGCGACGCGCGCACGGTCGGAGAGACAGCGGCGACCGGCACCTGGGTAGGAACGGTGGCGGGCGCGGCGGCAGGCCGGCCCGGACTGGGCGCCGGAGCAGGGGCGGCAGCAGGCGCGGCGGCAGGTTTGGTTGGTGTAATGTTGAGCCGCGGTCCGGATGCCATGCTGGCGAAAGGGTCAACCATCGAAATGGTGTTGGACCGCCGGTTGCATTACAACGAAAAAGAACTCGATTTCTCAAACGGGATGAAACGGGTGACACCGGACAACTCCGCGCCGCCACCCAGCAAGAAAGCCTCGGGACTGCCGGGGATCGGGCGCCGAACGGGCCCACCGTTTCCTTGAATCGAGTGAGCCGCTGATGAGCACGCGGACAAAGCCGGATTCTACTCTTAGTACGAAGGGTTCATAGCTCGAACCCCCGCGTTCGTACTGACCTAATTGATACTTGTGATCCATTTGTGATCTGCATCATCACTGGGTACCATGATTTCGAGATGGACGCATTCTTCGAGTTGCAAGCATTTGTCAGCCTCCTTGTGCTGCTTGCGGCGGCGTTTATTGCTCTTCTGTGCGACTACATGAGGGGAGCAAATGACGTCCTGCGAGAAGAGAACATCGAGATGCGTGTGAGGCAGCGGGGCCAGGTAAAGGGACTCAGCAGCGTTGAGGCCGCACCCGGCCAAGCCAGCACGGCTGACCCTGTTCCGGCCGCGCCAGCCTGGTATGCGAACCTTCCTCAGCCGAAATGGCTTAAGGAAGAACAGCAGGTACACGTGGAAAGCGAAGTGGATGTATCGTCGGCGGTAGTGGAGCCGGTAGCGCTGGCGAACACAGCTCTGGTTCCAGTGGAGCGCGCCGTTTTGCGGCTGCCCGCGGGCTACTATCCGCGATTCCCCTTCAAGGACCTTGCCCTTTCAAGGGAGTTGTTCACGGGCGTAGTCGTTTCGATCGGTGCGAACGCTCCCGAGCATCTTGAAAAGAAGCTCAGCGCGGAGCGGATTTCTGAAGCGGTGCGGCGCATGGAGACGATGCTGAGTTCGCTGCTGGGACCTGAGGATTTCGGGTGCCGCGCCGGTGAAAACGAATTCGTTCTGGTGTACCCGCGCGTTATTGGGTCATCGGCGCAGCAGAAGCTGGCACACATTTCCGAGAGACTCTGGGATTTCCAGTTGCGGACAGCCGAAACAGCGAATTTGAACTATAGCTGGGGCGCGGTTGAGGTTCGGGGCGAGGAGTTCGCCGAGTCGGCCGCCTCGGCCAGCGAGCGGATGTATCAAAGCCGCCGGTCGCGCAAGACGATTTCGATGGACAGAGTGCGCCGGAGCGTTGTGAATCTGTAATAGTTAAAGCTTGCCTGTCGCCACTCGATTGCGGCGATACTATCTTTCATGCACTCCAGGGCCTTCACCGGGACCATGCGCCGGCGGCTGGAAGAATACTTCGAATTCGCTACTCTGAATACAACATGGCGCAATGAATTGCTGGCCGGGTTCACCACGTTCGTGACCATGGCCTACATCATCTTCGTCAACCCGTCGATTCTCAAAGACGCCGGCATGCCTCAGGGCGCCGTGACCGTGGCCACCTGCCTGTCCGCCGCTCTGGGTTCGATCCTGATGGGCGCCTATGCGCGCTATCCGATCGCGCTCGCTCCGGGCATGGGCTTGAATGCATACTTCGCATACACGGTCGTGCAAGGTATGGGCGTCGATTGGCGCGTCGCTCTCGGGGCGGTCTTCTTCTCCGGTGTTGCGTTTCTGGCGCTGACCCTGGCCGGGCTGCGGCGCATGATCCTGGAGGCCATTCCACGGGAGATGTACGCCTCGGTCGCCGCGGGCATCGGGTTGTTCATCGCCTTTATCGGAATGAAGAACTGCGGATTCATCGCCGCCAGCCCGGCGACTTTGGTAGCCATCGGGAATCTGGGCGATCCGCAAACCTTGCTCGCCGCTTTTGGCCTGATTCTGATTGCGGCACTCATGGTTTGGCAAGTGCCGGCGGCGATGCTGCTCGGCATACTGGGGACTGCCGGCCTCGGGCTGCTAATGAGAATTGTCCCGTGGGCGCCGCAGGACTCCGATCTCACGGCCATCGCTGAGACAATGGGGATGCTGGATCTTTCCGGAGCGCTCCGGTTAGGTTTGCTGGAAATCATTTTCGTGTTCCTTTTTGTCGATTTGTTCGACAACATCGGCACGCTGATCGGAGTGGGAAAGAGAGCAGGCTTGTTTGACGATGCGCAAAACATTCCCCGCCTCCAGCGCATTCTCACGACGGACTCCGTAGCAACGATTGCAGGATCGCTGGCCGGAACTTCCACCGTTGTGAGCTACATTGAAAGCGCCGCGGGGGTTGCGGCAGGCGGCCGGAGCGGAGTGACGGCTGTCGTGGCCGGAGTATTGTTCCTGGTGGCTGCATTTGTTGCACCGGCGGTGGGAGGGATCCCGTCATCGGCTACCGGACCCGCACTGATCATCGTCGGTTCCCTGATGATGGCTCACGTGGGCGAGATTGACTGGAAGGACCCGCTTCTGGCAGTGCCCTCTTTCCTGACGATGATATCTATTCCCCTGACGTTCAGCATCGCCAACGGACTCGCCATCGGGTTCATCGCGTATACGGCATTAAAGCTCGCTCGCGGCGAGTTCCGCGAGATCAATCCTCTTGTGTATCTGCTGACCGCGCTTTTTCTGCTCAGGTTTCTGTACTTGGGAGGCGAGTAAACATGCGGCGGGATAGACCCGCCAGGCAGTGACCAACGCACGGCGGCTCGCAGTTATAATCGTCAGGAGGCTTAGCCATGGAGCCAAAGAGCGATTCTACGGTGACGCACATCGCTCCGGGAGCGCGGCTAGGGCCTTACCAACTGGAAGCGCTACTGGGAGAAGGCGGGATGGGCCAGGTGTTCCGGGCGAGGGATACGCGCCTGGGACGGCTGGTGGCCATCAAATTAATCAAGGCAGAGAGAATTCAGCGCAGCGACATACGGCTGCGCTTTCAGCGTGAAGCTCAGGCCACAGCAGCTCTGAATCATCCCCACATCTGCATGCTCTTCGATGTAGGCGAGCACGACGGAGCGCCTTTCCTGGTGATGGAGTTCCTGGAAGGGCAGACCCTGGCGTCGTTGTTACGGGAAGGGCCGCTGCCGTTTGACAAACTCCTGCGATACGGCTCGGAGATCGCACAGGCCTTGGCGGCGGCGCATGAGCGTG
>Ga0187893_10012911_pt1 | contig 11745 bp, 9 predicted proteins | sample MA1701074metaG_FD_139574 | JGI IMG/M metagenome (GOLD analysis project Ga0187893, IMG submission 139574) | White microbial mat communities from a basaltic lava cave in the Kipuka Kanohina Cave System on the Island of Hawaii, USA - MA170107-4 metaG ... | reverse complement strand
TGGAGCGGTGGACCTGGTTTTTCCGCATCACGAGAATGAGATTGCGCAGAGCGAGGCGGCTACCGAGAAGCCGTTTGTCCGTTACTGGATGCACGGCGAGCATCTCATTGTTGAAGGCGAGAAAATGTCCAAGTCGAAGGGCAATTTTTATACGCTGCGCGATCTGGCGGCAAAGGGCATCGACCCACTGGCCGTGCGCTATGCCCTTCAGAGCGTGCCCTATCGACGCCAACTGAACTTTACCTTCGACCTGCTGCACCAGGCGGGGAAGTCCCTGGCACGGTTGCAGGATTTCAAATTGCGGCTGACGACCGAAAAACTGAAACCAGGCAGCAGCCAGAAGGTGCAGGAGACGACGGCTGCGGCCCTTCAGGATTTCGAGAAGGCAATGGATGATGATCTGAATACGGCTCAGGCTTTGGCTGCCGTGTTCGACTGGGTCCGCGACCTGAACACCGAGCTGGCGGAAGGCCGGTTCCTTGAGGACGACCGGCAGACAGCGCTGGGCGCATTGGAACCGTTCAACCAAGTGCTTGAGCTGTGGCGCTCGGATGACCAAGAAATCGACGAAAGAATTCGGAATCTGATTGATCAGCGCACCCAGGCCAGAAAATCTCGCAACTTCGCCTTGGCCGACCAGATCCGGGACCAAATTCATGAACTCGGTTACGTCATCGAAGATACGAAGGAAGGCATCCGCTGGAAGAAGCGGTAGCTACTATCAAGCGTTGCAAATCATGGTGGCACTTCTAAGAACCTGTCCGATGCAGCCACAATCGCGAGCAGCGGCTCCCCTCGCCCCAACGCAGGAGAGGGGCTGGGAGGTGAGGGGGAATATGCGTCGGCTGAAGTCAGAACCGATTCACTCTCTGTGCCTCTGCGGTGTGTAGCTCTTCTCCTTAGGTCTGAACCGCGCAATGCCCAACAACCCTTGGATCAACATCAACTCTCCGCTCCCGGGTCCAAAAGCCCAAGCCATCCTCGCTCAAGACCGAAAGTACGTTTCACCTTCTTACAGCCGTCCTTATCCACTGGTGGCCGCCAAAGCCGAAGGAATGGTGGTCACCGACGTCGATGGAAACACCTTCCTCGACTTTGCTGCCGGTATCGCGGTCTGCGCCACAGGGCATTGCCATCCTCGGATCGTCAAAGTCATTCAAGAGCAGGCCGCCGAGCTCATTCATCTTTCCGGTACCGACTTCTACTACCCACAACTTTCTGCACTGGCTCAGAAGCTTGCCGAGATTGCTCCTGGGCGTTGGGACAAGAAAGTTTACTTTGGGAACTCCGGGACAGAAGCCATTGAAGCAGCGTTGAAGCTGGCCCGTTACGCGACCGGCCGCAAGAAATTCATTGCCTTCTACGGTGCGTTCCATGGACGCACCCTCGGCGCGTTGTCTTTGACTGCCAGCAAGCCCGTGCAGCGCCGGGGATTCGGACCGCTCTTGGAAGGCGTCACGCATGTTCCTTACCCCTATTGTTACCGCTGCCCCGACCGGCTATCTGATGGCGGCTGTCATCCAGCCTGCCTTCGGGTAATTGAGGATCAGCTGTTCAAAACCATCCTCAGCCCTGATGAAGTTGCTGCGATTGTTTTTGAGCCAATCCAGGGGGAAGGTGGCTACATCGTGCCGCCCCCTGAATTCTTTGAGGAGCTGAAACGACTCTCCAGGCAACACGGCATCCTCCTGGTCGCTGATGAAGTGCAGTCCGGCATGGGTCGGACTGGGAAAATGTTCGCGGTTGAGCATTTCGGAATCGAGCCAGATATCATCGCCATCGCCAAAGGAATTGCGTCCGGCTTGCCCCTGGGAGCGATTGTGGCGCGAGCTGAACTGATGAGCTGGCCCCCAGGCTCACATGCTTCGACGTTCGGTGGGAACCCCATCAGTTGCGCTGCCGCTCTGGAAACTATTCGTCTGATCGAGGAGGAATTGATGCAGAACGCGACCGACACCGGAGAATACCTGCTGGAGTCTCTGCGGAAGCTAATGACTCGTTGCTCCGTGATCGGCGACGTGCGCGGGCGTGGCCTCATGATTGGGATTGAACTGGTCAAAGACTGTGCGACCAAGGAAAGAGCAGGAGCTTGGCGTGATCTGGCGGTCCAGCAGTGTTTTGAGAAAGGATTGCTCATTCTCGGCAGTGGCGAGAATACGCTGCGCCTGATGCCGCCGCTGATTGTCACTCGCGCCCAAGCCGATGCAGGGATCGAGATCCTTGACGAGGTACTGTCCACGATTCCCGGGAATTAGGCTGTACTGCAGTCGGTTCCTTGGAGATTAGATCTCCGGAGTTCTTCCGATGACGAATCGTGGACGCGGCCCATCTTCAGTTGATTGATCGTTGCGCTGCCACTCAATTCCATGTCCTGGGCATTGCTGAACCGGCTTTACTCCCGCCTGAGCTCTGCTCTCAACCGTCATAGCTTGGCAGATCGGGAGCGCCGAGGAGACTTCCTCAACAAGCAAAAAGGCTCTGCCGGGGAACTCAACGCTTATCGCTACCTCCGTCAGCACGGCTACAAGATCGTTGCTCGCAACTATCGAAAGCGATTCGGCGAAGTGGATCTGATCGGTTGGGATGGTGACACACTGGCGTTCATCGAGGTGAAGTACAGGACAAGTCACGAGCGCGGCCGGCCGGAAGAGGCTGTGCATCGGGGCAAGCAAAGACAGATTTGCCGCGTGGCTCGCGAGTATAGAAGCCGGAATCGCCTCCATGATATAAACTACCGCTTCGACATCGTCAGCATTGAAGGAATTGCCGGGCAGGAACAAGTGGAACTGCTCAAAGGCGCATTTGGCGATCAGCGATGGTGATAGGCGTCTCCTAGTCGCCCTACTTAACGCTGACCCTCACCGCGAGCTTCTCATGCCTACTCGTCTCATAAACAGTCTTTTGCTAAGCCGGCGGCAGTTGCTGCTTGCTGGCATCGGTGCGGTGGTTCCATGGGCGCAGCAGACGAAAGCGCCGGTGGTGAACGGCGCTGAGCACGCGTGGGTGTTGAACTCGAAGTACCCGATGACGCGAGAGATGGCAGTGTGCCCCACCAATCTGCCCGATCACGAGTATTCGGCGGAGTTCCTGCTAGCGGAGATGAAGACCTACAAGGTCGATCACGTCGTGATTTCTCATGTCTGTTACTACGGGCGCGACAACGCGTACGCGAGCTACTGTGTGAAGAAGTATCCGGGGCGATTTGCCGCCATCGGCCTGCTAGTGGGGCACCGTCTCCATGCTCCCGATGACCGCGAGAATCCCTCGAGGTTGGAACGGCTGATCAAGGAGGATGGTCTGATCGGGTTACGGCTGAGCCCGATTTACAATCGCGACGTGGTCTGGCTGAACGATCCGCTTTGCTACCCGCTGTGGAAGAAGGCCGAGCAGCTTGGCGCGACGTTCAATATTTTCTTGGCGCCTCACCAGGTGAAGCAAGTAGGAGACATGGCGGCAAGGTTTCCAGGGGTGAACGTGGTCATCGATCATATCGCCATGATCGACATCGCGGCTTCCGACTCGGCAGGATTCGGGCCGCTGCTCGATCTGGCGAAGTTGTCGAACGTGTATGTACGCACATCGCTGCATAATCCATCGAAGACGAAGGAGATGCCTTACCGCGATGTGTGGCCGTTTCTCCGCCGCATGTATGACCGCTTCGGCCCACGGCGGATGGTCTGGGCGAATTTCTTCGAGTATCAGATCATGAAGGAGATGATTCCGTTCTTTACGGCGGAGGATAAGGAATGGATCCTGGGGCGCACGGCGCACCAGTTGTACGGGTTTGGAAGGGCGGCCGGTTGAAAGCTGTTTGGAGTGCCCGGTGGGAGCCGAAATGTCTCACTTCGTTTGGAGTGCAATCGAAACGCTTACTACCGTATTGCACTAGTATGCTTACATCTTGCCTGCTGATTCGCACGACTTTGATTGGAATCGTACGCGAAAGAACGTGGGAGGCGTCCTCCGGACGGCGACCTGCCCGGTCAACCGCCGCGCCCGAGTCGCCGCGCCTCCCACGCTCTTAGACCGGCTTCGGAACTCTAATCCACTGTGATTCGTGTCCCGCGTTCTGTTCCACTTAGAGGGAAACTGGATTTCCCTGCGGATTGAAGAAGGTTCCTTCAAACGTGGCTTCAAATTCATCCACACTGGTTAGCGTGACAATGGATTTAGCCTTAACCGTGCCAGTCGGAGTTCCGCTTTGATCAACCAGATGATGTACTACCGCGAACGCATGCTCGCGCTTGCCTACCTTCTCCCAGGCCCTGTGCGCTGGCGTAATCACAGGCGCAAGCAGCACTGTCTCAACCACTCCGCCACCGGCCGAAAGTGTACCCAGCGCTCTTAAACGACGAAGTGTAGACAAGTGGGACTTTCAAGTCCGCAGAACTTGGCATCGGCGAAATTGAACCGAACACCGGAATTTCGTTTAGGGAGGTTGCGCTACGCGTGGCCGCATTACTTGAGTGGCTGTGACTCTGGAGGAACCGAGGGGACGGCTGCTAACGCATGGAGCAGCCGGTCATGACTTAGTAGATTGCGTTTCTCTTTGAACCTCTATAAGCTTATTCGCAGAACTCGGTCTACACCATTTCTGATCCAGCACAAAAAGGGAACCGGAAAACGACTGACCTTTACCTCTGTCTGGCCGGAACGTCTGGCTGACTCGGACAAGGCTGTCCAACTAGGACTCCAGAATCCGGGAACAGGCAAGGCGGGACGGTTTGCGTAGTCCCTATTTCACAGTGTTATGGCATCTCAAAACAAAGGAGAGAAATCGATGAACGTCCTGGAAAGATCGAAACCTATAGCTCTGGGCTCTCTCGTGGCAATCGCCTTGTCGCTGGTTTGTTTTTGGGTGATTGGAGATTTCATCACCGCGGCGAACGTGGACGGTAACGATAACAACATTGCTCTTATGGATGACTGTCTGCCCGGAGACCCTGGTTGGGACGACACTGGCGGCTGCGGACTCAAGAAGCACCAAGGGGACGTCCCAACAGAGGAGTTTGGCGAACTGCTTACTTCTCCACTGACGATTCCTCCAAATGGGTCTCTCATTGGCCACCCTTCCTGGCGGAACGAACCTTCCCACATCACCATCAAGGCCGGGAAGACCGTTCATGTGACGAACAGGGGCGGCCGGGGCCACACCTTTACGGAGGTCGCGGAATTCGGCGGTGGGTTCGTTGGGGACCTCAACATCGGACTTAACCCGGCACCGGAGTGTACTCCCCAGAGTACGACCGTCTTGGCACCTGGCGCAAAGGACAAGCTGACGGGTCTCGACCCCGGCCTGCGCAAGTTCCAGTGCTGCATACATCCGTGGATGCGCGCAACAATCCGCGTGGAATAACTTAGAAGGCAGTTAGGAGCGCGGTAGATGAGGGGCGAAGGCGGGGCTGTGGCAGTGTGCGCACGAGATCCCAACGCGTCACTATCAATTTCTCTGCAAACCGAGCGACACCGATTTCTTGATCGCTAGTATCGCGCCAGCCTGGGATTCGCGCCGGGTTGAAGGGTTTGCTGCGTCAGCTTGCGGTCTGCCCTTAAGTACTAATCTCCCCTGGCTTCCTATTTCATATTTGATTTTCAAGAGCTGCCCCCGCACTTCACGGCCGGCCGTCCCTACATCGCGGTCCAGCCGCCATCGACCGAAAACGCCGTACCCGTGACGAACGATGACTCGTCCGACGCGAGGAAGAGCGCGGCTGCTGCGATTTCCTCGGGTTGAGCCAACCGCTTCATTGCGTGGTTCGCGATCAGCGGCGCGATCACGTTGTCCGGATCCCGAGCATCCTTGAGGCGCGATTCGGTCTGCGCCGTGCGGGTCGAGCCGGGGCACAGGCAGTTGACCCTGATGTTTTGCTGTGCATAGTCGAGCGCCGCCGCCTTCGTCATGAGTACGATGCCGCCCTTCGCCGTACACAACGCGGCACCTCCTGCCCAGCCGACCAGGCCGACGGCCGAGGCGACATTGATCACCGAGCCGCCCCGTTCGCCAGGAGATGCGGGATCCCGAACTTGCTGCAGAGGAAAGTTCCCCTGATGTTGGTGCGCATGACCCGGTCGAAACCGTCGATATCGAGCGTGTGGATCTGGCCGAAGACGCCATGGCTGCTCCCGGCGTTGTTGTACAGCACGTCGAGCTTGCCGAAGCGGCCAACCACAGCGTTGGTCATCGCTTCGACGCTGGCGGGGTCGCCTACATCGCAGCGGAAGAACTCGGCGTCGCCTCCCTCCGCGCGAACTGACTCGGCGGCAGCGCGGCCGGTCGCTTCGTCTGAATCGACGACCGCGACCTTCGAGCCCTCGCGTGCGAAAAGATGGGCTGCGGCGTAACCCATCCCCGCGCCCGCTCCGGTGATGACCGAGACCTTGTTGGCCACACGCATGGTGAACCTCCTGGCCTGGGAATTGCGTCCGTCTTAAATATCAAATTTCATCTACCCTCCATATTTTCATACTTGATTCTTAAGGGCATCACTTCGTACCCGCTTCCTCCCTCACTTTCTCCCTCGGGATGTTCATAGGAGTTTTTCATTCCGGGTTGCGCGCCATGTTCGGTGAAAGCGTCCCCCCTTGGACAAGAGGGGACTTGAGGGGGGTGGGGGGCAAGCAAAGCTCCATTCGACTCGGGGACGCTATTTTCAAGAGACTATCTTGAGGGACAAGCTCACTCGGGCTTATGATGATTCCACGACTGGGAGGACACTATGAAACAAACAGCGGAAGCGCCAGTAGGGTTGACTCGTCGCAGTCTCTTTCGAGCGCTCGCTGGGGCCTCGGGAGTGCTCGCGGCCAAGACAGAAACGCTGGCAAGCTCGCCTCGCGAGGATAACATCTACACGCGCGTGCTGGGTGTCCGGCCGCTGCTGAGCGTTCGTGGCCATACGACCCTCATCGGCGGCTGCCGGATGCCGGTCGAACTCTTGCGGGCGATGGCGGAAGCTAACGACTACTTCGTCGACATGGTCGAGCTGAACGCCGCCGCCGGCAGGCGGATCGCCGAGGTGATGAAGGCGGAAGCGGCGCTGGTAACAGCGGGCTCGTTCTCTGCCATGATCCTGGGCGCAGCCGCCTGCCTGACCGGGACCGACCGCTCCAGGGTAGACGCCCTGCCACACCCAACCTGGGCGAAACGCGAGTGTCTCACTCAGAAGGCCCATCGGTTCGACTACGACCGTGCCTACCGTGCCGCAGGGATGGCGATGGTAGACGTCGAGACCAAGGAACAGCTCATCAACGCGCTCTGCGAGCGTACAGCCATGCTGGCGGTGCTGGCGAGCGTGGAGCGGAATGCGAAGCCCGGGGTCCTGCTGCCTCAGGAGTTCGTAGAAATCGGCAGGAAGGCCGGGGTTCCGGTGCTCATCGATGCGGCTTCGGAGCTCCCTCCGGAATCCGTTCTGACCCGCTACACGACCATGGGAGCCGACCTGGTGGTTGTCAGCGGCGGGAAGGGACTGGAAGGGCCGCAGTCCACCGGGATTCTGGCGGGCCGGAAGGACCTGATCGCAGCGGCGTCGCTCAACCACTCTCCCAACACCGCCATTGGGCGCGGCATGAAGGTGGGGAAGGAGGAAATCATTGGAGTGATCACCGCCCTCAACCGCTACCTTCGGCTCGATCACGAGGTCGTGCAGGAAGGCTGGAACAAGAAGGCGCGCTACCTCGCCGAGCAGCTTCAGGGAATTGCCGGACTCAACGCGGAATACCGGAGCAACGCCTACGGCTTTGGAGAGATCCGGATCAGCTGGGAGCGTGCGAAGATCCCGCTGACCGGGAAACAGGCCGCCGAAAGGCTGAAAAACGGTCAGCCGCGCATCGTCTATTACGACGATGACGAAGGTGGCGTCCTGCAGACCCGCACCATGGTCGAGGGCGAGGAGATCTTAGCCGCACGCCGGCTGCGGCAGTTCTTTCGCGACGAAGCACCGTTGCGCGCATGACCTCGGGACTCCGTCAGCGACTGAGATCTTGCGCAGGCAAAGTCCGCACGGTTACTGAGAAAGGATGGTTCTGGGCTCTGCCGAAGACAGCTCCAAGATCGAGATCTAGAGCGGTGCTTGAAACAGTCGGAGCTTCCCACATTTTCACACTAAGGTCTGAAAAGCATGCGGAAGTTTCTTGGGGCCAAGGTGAGGGCTGAACCCAATTTTGCCGCTCCACTTGCGCCCGGGACCGGGTTGGATACACAATCCTGGCTTGCTTCGTTTTTCCGCCCCGAACATTCACTGCGCCGGCTACTCATGTGAGATCGCGCACCAGGAGAACCTGCCATGGCAATCCCCACAGCTGAAGCCTTCAAATCAGCTACCCTCACGCATAAGACAAAAATCGGGTTAGTCGACTTGAAGGGAGGGTATGGCGGCAACATCGCCCTAGTTCTCGCCGCCCTCGAGGATTACTGGGAGCACCGCCAAAGTCCCCACGGGGCGGTCAATGAAATGCTTCTATACAACGTGTGGAAACGGTGTTCAAAATGGCTCAAAGTCAAAAGTCAGAAGATCGAGAAGAGCGAAAGCGGAAAGGTCAGCGACTGCTTCAAACGCCGCAAGGAAGCGGTCGAGAGTCTGAAAGCTGAAGTGTCAGCCGAACTCGAGCGCGAGTCCCCCGACAAACTGCGCCTGCTGGACGGGTATGAGAGCCGTAAGGCAGAAGATCCTCTCGCCCTCTCTGTTTCTGGTTACGCGAAGAAATCGCTCGCCCCTGGTTATTCGCTGGAACGCAAGTACTATGAAGAACACAAGAAGGAAGGAGGGGCCGGCTATACCGTTTCAGCGAGCTACATCCGTGAGACGTTTAAACAGAAGGAAAAGCTTGTCAAGAAAGACTTCGAGACGCTCACTCTCAAGGACGTCGAAAAAAATTTCGAGACGACGGCCAAGAGCTCGGTGACATACATGAACAAGATCGCCCGCCTGAATCATCTCGTTGTCATCAGGAACCGTCTCCTGGGCGACATTCACGACACGCCCCTTTTAATGGAAGAGAAGGGTACAGGTGGCCACCTCATGTGTCCGTACGCCATGGATATGTACGGCAATATCTTCATCTACATGGACAGCTCGACCCCGGAGGTTATCGACCGGACCAAAACCAAGTGCAGGCTGGTACGAGTAAAGAATTTCAACCATTCCACGTTCCTCGCCGGGAAGGCAGTTCTGTGTGCCGGCAACATGCACATAGGCTATGATGTGCTGAATAAGAAGCTAGAACCGGGAAAGCTTAGTTGCATCGATAATGGCAGTGGCCACTACCAGCCATCGAAGGAAAACCTGCTCAATTGTTTGCAGGTCCTGGAAGTCGAAGGAGTGAATATAGACGCCGTTCGGGTGGCCGACTTTTCGGGAGGAGCGGACAAGGTCGTGGTCTACTGGGGTAAGGACTTCCAGACTTACCAAAACCCGTGGCCAAGCAAGAACACTCCTCGGGATAACACGCTCACACCGCCACCCGTCAGCCTCTTCACGGGCGCATAGCCATGGCGATTCTTGCCGTGCCTTGCGACCCACCGGCATCACCAGCTACTGGCAACAAGTGCCACCATTGAACTGCCTGCGCAAGGTGATATCTCCGAGCCAAACCTGGTTTACCCCGGTGGCTTGTGTACGCGATTGGGGTCAGCTCGTGAATTTTGAATTTCACCTACTTTCTTATTTCATATTTGTTTGTTAAGGGCTGACCGTGATCGCTACCCGACCCTGATCGCCACTGATAACCGCGATCTGCCTCGCCATGCCGGCGATTTAGGCGCTGGCCGAGGGATATGACGTGTTCATCGTCACCGACGCCTCGGGCGGCGTCACGCTGGAAGCCCATGATATGGCTGTGCACCGCATGGTCGCCGCCTGTGCGGTGCCGATCGCCTAGATGGCCGTGCTGGGCGAATGACGCGATTGGGTGCGCGAGAAAACCGCCGCTGACGTCGCAGGCGTCGTTCTCGAGCATGGCGGTGCCAGCGCTGTCGCTTTGGCCTGGGAGCTGCAGCTTCTCGCTGAGCGCGCTGGAGCGGGTGCCTAACGTGCCTACCGCGTCAGCACCAATTCGTATCGGGTATTGCCTGCCGCTGACGGGTCTCCACCCTTGATGTCCATGATATTGTCCGATTCGATCGTCGCCGCGTTCTCGGACAGGATCACATCAACCCTTAGCCGATCTTAGGCAACACTTCGTTGAAGAGGATGCCGAGCAACTGGCCGCCTTCCGGGCGGCTCCAATCCTGCGCCAGTTTCGAACGGCGACCCGCTGGCGTCCATCATCGCCTGCACATTGAACCCTTCGCGGACGGCGCTGATGGTCGGGTAGACCAGGCACACGTCCGTCGTCACCCCAGCCATGATGAGGTTCTTCCGTCCGGTCTTCTTGACGGCGGCGACGAAGTTCGGGTCGTTCCACGCATTGACGATCCCGGCCCCCTTCACACGGACGGCGAAGGCGTCGGGCAGGATTTGCTCCAACTGGGGTAGGAGCGGGCCTTGCAGGTTCTGTTCCTGAGAACTCGTAAGGACGACGGGGATGTTCAGGATCTTCGCTGTCTTCGCCAGAGCTAACGTGTTCCGTTTCGCCACGTCCAGCGGGATGTTCTTGATGAGTTGCATCGTGCCAGTCTGGTGGTCGATCAGCAGCAAGGCTGAGTCAGCGTGTGTAAACGTCGGCATCTTGGCAGTCATGGTCTTTTCCTCCGAGTAAGGTTTCGTCAGCAGGGCTGCTACCAGCGGGCTTCCGTTCATTGTCATGAAATACAAAGCAAGTAGGATGGCTTTGTGTAAGTAGGCACTTAGAGGTTCCCTTCTCATGAAAGTACAGCACACGCCACTTTGTCTGCTCGATGCAAATTGCCCGCTGCGTCAAATGTCCGACCTGATCGGAGATCGTTGGACCTCGACAGTTCTGTTCGTGATTTCGGACGGCGTGAAGCGGTACAGTGAACTCCAGAGGCAAATCCCCGATGTGACGAAGAAGATGCTGACGCACACGCTGCGGACTCTTGAACGTGATGGATTGCTCGAACGCACGGTATACCCGGTCGTTCCTCCCAAGACCGAGTACCGCCTGACGCCGCTGAGCCTTCGTTTTCTTGAACCCATTGCCGCCCTTGCGGAGTGGGCCAAATCTCACCAGAAGGACTTGAAACCCATCTTTGTCCGAAGGAACGGGCAGCGCGGGGACGCCAGGCCGGGATGTGACACGGGGACGGGATGTGACACAGGGACGCCGCTAGTTTTCTGAATGCCTTACAGCAAGCTCTTACGCTGTGCGCTTAGCAAACTGCGGGGAACAGAGTCGCGTCGCGGCGACGCGGGCTCGGAATTGCGCGGAATTTTTGCGAAATTGTCGGGGAGGGAATTGGTGGGAGGAATTGGGAGGAACTGGAAGGGAGGAGCTGGGGTCAGCCCTCAATTCGTAAATTTCCACTTCATATTTGATTCTTGAGGGCTGACCCCACTCCCCGACCCCACTCCCCTGCTGACCCACTCCTCCTGACCTGACAAAGTCTGAAAAAGCCCCGGCAACGTAGGCTTCAAACCTACTATCCCACCCCTGCTCTTCGGCGTATAGCTTTCCATGCAGGTAGGTCAAAAACCCAATGTCGCCCGCCTTGAGCTCGTTCCGGATCCTGACGTTCGCGGTTAGCCCGGATTTCTCACCAACGGGAAGGAGTCAGGCTGCATCCAAGCGTCTAAGCAATTCGGGAAAATTGACTTGGACGTGAAAGGAGCTGCAGCCTGATGAGAACAGAGT
>Ga0187893_10012910_pt1 | contig 11746 bp, 8 predicted proteins | sample MA1701074metaG_FD_139574 | JGI IMG/M metagenome (GOLD analysis project Ga0187893, IMG submission 139574) | White microbial mat communities from a basaltic lava cave in the Kipuka Kanohina Cave System on the Island of Hawaii, USA - MA170107-4 metaG ... | reverse complement strand
GGTCTGACGCCGCCGCGCGCTAGCCGAAGGCGTCAGCGGTTTCACGGGCCGCAGTTCAAGAAGCCAATATAAGGATAGGGCGCGCCCTTGAAGGCGTCCACACAGGCGGAGATATCTAAGAAGCTCACGTCTTCCATGGGATTGAACGCCGCGGGCTGCAATTGCGAACGAGCTTTCTTGGGGGCGCCAACGACGCTCTTGAATTTATCAACCACAGCCGAAACATCCTGAAAATCGGGTTGGACCGCCGTCGAGGGTGGGCTGAAGGGAGCGATGACGTCGCCCCATCGGGCCGTCCCGATGCCGAGAGGAAAGGAGTATTGTTGTTCGTTCGACGGGCTGCAAGTGTCATATATCAACTGTAAATCATAAATGGAACTCGGAATGATCTCCGCGCCGGAAATGTACAGTAAGTCGATGTCGCTCCAGTCGTTGAAGTACGGCTCGCATTGCAACGCGGACACCATGAAGGACCCGCTTGACGGGCTGCCGGTGGCTTCGGGGTACAATTGGGGCGGACCCACCCAGCGGACTTGATTCTCGTAGGCGTCGTAGTTCAACGGCTCCGAACCGGCCGCGTTCGGCGGATTGGGGTTTTGCAGGACCACGAGTTTTACACGAATCGCGGTTGCCGTCGAAACGTTGGGCGGAACGATGCTCAAGTAACGATTCTTGGGAGTAATGTCGGGGTCGGGCCCGGGAGACGAGGCGATCGTTGTGCAGCATTCGCCGGTATAGTACGCGACGGAATACGATCCTTTGAATTCCGACGTCCACGAGGAAACCTGCACGTAGTAGGTCTCGCCAACGGTCAGATTGTTGTCAAAGGTCGCCGCGCTTAGGTTTCCGCCGGGGCCGCAATTGTCTTCCGCGCAGTCCACGAGTTGCAGATTGTCGCACGTCCCGCCGTAGACGCTGATAGTGGTATCGCCTCCGGCGCTGACGCAGGACTGAACGGTCGCGGTCGATTCACTGGCCGTAAACCGAAACCACAGAGTTCCGTCGTGATCATCCCCGATTCCGCATTCGTGCAGCGGATGCGCCGCGTTGACGATGCCGGAATTGTCCAGGGTGACGCTTCCATTGCAGACAAGGCGTATCGCGTTCTCACATCGCCCGTTGGGCGCCGGACAAACCACCGCGCTGCAGGCTTCGCCGCCGAACCACCTCGTTCCGGGGTCTCCGCCTCCCGCCGACTGGCAAGCCGCCGCCGTTACATCGTCCGAACAATCTCCCGCGTTGCAGCAGGCGCCCAGCGCCGCCGGATCCGCCAGTTGCACGGCGTTCAAGGCGTTCAAGAATCCCCATCCCGTATTCGTGTCATATCCCGGATCGCCAAGGTCCACGCACCCATCTTGCAGGATTTGCTCGATGACATGGGCCCCAAGGACCGGATTCCGTGAAGCCACAAGCCCCGCGACACCCGCCGCCTGCGCGGAAGAGAAGGACGTCCCGTCGCGGAACAAGTAGTCGCCCGACACTACGCCCGCGCTGCCGGTCCGATCGGTTGTGCCGATGTAAATCCCGGGGGCGTCGTACGCCAGCCCCGGTCCGTAATTGCTGAAGAAGGCGCGTTGACCAAATCGATCGACGGCGCCGATGGTGACCACGCTGGGAAGTCGCGCGGGATAGGTCGTCGAGGACGTTCCCGCGTTGTTGGTGCTGGCGAAATGAATGATCCCGGCGTCCCGCGTATCGCGGTATTTTTCCGCAATGGCCGCCGATTGCAGACCACCGTAGTTATTGCTGTTGTTGGTGACCGAAGCCCCGATGGATTCCGCCCAGGCGAGCGAAGCTACCGTCCAGCTCGTTTGGGAGGACCAGGCCCCGGAGATATTCGCCCCCACCATCGTGCGGGCCGACGCGACCTTGCACCCCGGACACGTACCCGCCGCTCCCAAACCGTTGTTCATGATCCCGGCGACGCAACCCGCCATCATGGTCCCGTGAAAATCAAAAGGCGTGATCGGGCCTCCGCCCTGGGAAATCTGATTCGTGCTGTCCGTGCCCGGTATCTGGTTGATGTCCGGGTGGGTCTGCTCGACCCCGGTGTCGATCACCACGACGATGACCGACGGGTCGCCGCTGGTGATGTCCCACGCCTCGGGAATGTCCATGTCCATGTCCACCGTCCCGCCGTACTGCCCGGTGTTATGGAGATTCCAGAGGTCGAAGAAAAGAGGGTCGTTTGGGAGAATGGTGCCGTGCCCGGTGAAGATCACGTCCGGTTCGGCAAAGATGACTTCCGGCCTTTCGGCCAATCGGTTGGCGGCTTCGAGAACATCGAATCCGTTTCGAGATCGGTGGCGCACCCGATACGCCCCTCGCATCCGGCCCCAGTCGCGCTCCTCCACTTCCCCCGCCTCGACGTCCGCAAGGACGGACTCGGCGCGCTCCGCATCGACGCCCGCTCGAAATCGAACAAGAATGTGCCGGGTCAAAACAATCGGTCCACCGAATTCATCGATGAAAACCGGCGAAGCGAAATCAACGGCGCGACGCGTGGAAATCGACCGCAGTCTCTCCGCCATTGATATTCGGGAAGTGTCACCGCGCCGCCTGGGAAGTAGCGACCATCCGTCGATCGCCATCCGCTCGGGGAGACCGCCGTCAAAACCCGCCTCAAGCAGGCTTTCCGAAGCCGCCGAAATCGGCGCGGAATCGGTTTGGAAAACCGCGATTCGATCCGGGTCCAAAGTCAACGGACGAATGATTTTGTAGTCGTGATAGAAGTAGGCTTGATCCTGCGCTTGAGCCGCTGCAAAACCACATGACAAGACCAGGCCGCACCCGAATCCCAGCCAGCGCCGCGTCATCACTTTTCCCCAGGCGACCCCATGTTCCAAGGCAGGCAACGTCGCGGCACCGGTTCTTCAACCAAGCGCCGAAGGCCAGGGTCCGGTCTCGAGTGCGGTAGGGTTTCAACCCGGACCCTTCGGTCCCCTAAGTCTAGTGATTCCAGCTTTCAAAGGCAAGAATGACGAATCCGCCGCCTGATAGGAAGCAATTCACAGTCCCGCCGTACTGTGGATTTGGGTAAGATAACGACGAGAAGTTGCCGCAAATCAAGATCGCAACTCCTCGCCTACCGTCCAAAGTCAAGTGTCTTGATCGTGGGTATCGATTTCAAGAGGAGCGTGCATGTGCTCCGGCGCGCCGGGGCGCGTCATAACACGGTAAAAACAATAACCCGTAAGCCCTAGGACAAAACCAATGGAACAAACCATGAAGATCCATCCGGACGATGTCACCTTCCACCTCCTTGGCCGCGCGGCATTGCGTGAATCGGGCTCGTATCCTTGGTTTCGGCGTTCCAACGCCGCCCGCCGATGTAGATCAATAGCAGTAGGAAAACCGTGGTCACGGCGACAACTCCCATCGACAACATGAGAACCGAATCACCCATCGTCGTCTTGTAGTGCTTGGGCAGGTCATTCCAAACCCAGAGCCCAAGCATGATGATGAGGTATAACGGAGTCACGTATTTGATGAGGAAGGGAAAGAAAAACGGCAATCGCATCTCCGCCCCTTCATGAGCGGCTTGTACGCCCCGTCTCACTCCGAGAACCCAGGCAAACAAGAGGGTCTGGACGAGAGCGAGAACGACGATCGTGATATTTCCAATGGTGTCGTCCACGTAATTCAACGCTTTCAGGTCCTTGCTGAAATAGATGAAAAAGAGCGACCCGAGTCCCGTAAACAATCCCAGAAGTGTGACCGACGCCTTACGACCAATCGCGAGGGCTTCTTCGAGAAATGCGATCGCGGGTTGGAGCATCGATAACGAACTTGTGATCGCTGCAAGGAAAAGCATGAAAAACCACAGAAATCCGAATAGGCGTCCGCCGGGCATGTACTCAAATACCACGGGAAGGGTACGAAACCCGAGATCAAACGTACCGGACTTCGCCGCTCCGGCCACGCCGAGGAAAACAAACGCCGCCGGTATGGTGATCAAGCCTCCGAGGCAGACCTCGAAAAACTCGTTGGTGGTCGAAGCCGTCAACCCGGAAAGAACGATGTCGTCTTTTCGTTTCAGATAGCTTGCATAATTGATGATGACGCCGAATCCAACCGAAAGGCTGAAAAATATCTGACCAGCAGCCGTAATCCAGACTTTCGGCTGAGCAAGGGCGGACAGCCAAGAAGAATGCTCGGAGTCAAGCGGTTTGGGGTTCCACATGAACCCTAATCCGTTCACCACGTTCAAATCCGGATTCGCCGAGTTCGGCGTCCCCAGCGTCAACACGCGGATCAGCACGATGAACGCGCAAATGGCCATCGCCGGCATCGCGTAGGTGCAAAATAGCTCCACCCCCTTGGACAAGCCGCGGAAGATGAAAAAGAAGTTCACCGCAAAGACGATCATCCAGACGATCACACTGACGTGAAGAGACCCCTCCATCATCAAACCGTCCTGATTGGCCCCGACGAACTCATTGAAATAGGCGACGCTCTTTTCGGAATAAAGCGACGGATCCGTTCCAAGATTGATCCACCCGAAGAGGTAACTGACGGCGTAGCCCATGCACCACGATTCGATCAACACGTAGTACAGGTAAATCACCACGGGGATGATCAGCCCAAGCACGCCGAGGTACCGCCAGATCGGGCGGCGCCCGACCAATCCAAAGATCGCGGGGCAGGAGTTGAATCCGAATTGTCCACCATACTTGCCCATGGTCCATTCCGCCCAGCAGATGGGGATTCCCAGGAACAGCAAGGCGCAGAAGTAGGGAATCATGAAGGCCCCGCCCCCGTTCGACGCGGCATTTCCCGGAAACCGTAGAAAGTTCCCCAGGCCCACGGCTGAACCCGCGACCGCGAGGATGACGCCCAGCCTCGTGCCCCACTGCTCTTTGCCTTTCGCCATGCCCCTGTACTCCGTTAGAAAAGGTCGGCCGGTTCCCGGCGGACCGGGCCGCGGGCATTGTGACGGGACGCCCCGCCTTCCTCAAGCAAAAAATCCGGGTGATTTGCGGATCGGCCCGGGAATCGTACATTGTCGCCCGATTCAACCGTCCACCGGTTCGAAACGGAATTCTTCCAACCCGGCAGATCCGCCGAACGGGTCGGCCGGTTTTTCGGAGTCCATTACTTGATTGAGACCGGCAAGGTCACCGACCGGCGAACTTTGCGCTTCGCGTCCATCGACGAGCTCCTTGCAGACATCGATCGCATCGTCGAGGCCGACAAGGCGGGAAAACTTCGTCGGACCGGAAACTGGACTGCAGGGCAGGCCTTCGGACACTTGGCCGCCTGGTTGAACTACGCCTATGAAGGGTATCCGATCAACCCACCTTGGTTCATTCGACTGTTGATCCGCACCAGGAAGAAAAAGTACCTTCATGACGGCATGGCCGCCGGGGTCAGAATTCCGGGAAGCAAAGACGGAACCTTTGCGACCGAGGCCCTAACCACCGACGAGGGCGCCGCCCGACTTCGCCAAGCCCTTGCCCGATTGAAATCCGGCGAACCGCCGAAATTCGACAGCCCCGCCTTTGGAAAAATGCCCTGCGACGAGCGGGTCGCCATCAACCTCCGTCACGCCCAACTGCACTTCAGCTTCTTGCATCCATGACCAAGCCTCCCGCCCGACCCGTTACAAAAAATTGAAGTTTCTGGAATCGCCCCCGGTCCAACTGCGACGTATAGTAAAGGTACAGGGTATCGGTAGGCCCTGACCGCAGAACGGGAACGGACATTCGGACCTCGCTCGGGGACGCTACGCAGACAAATCGACCAGGATGAATCATGTGGACCATTGGATCCATCTTTGACCCGATGTTCTTAATTCTCGTCGGCCCGGCGTTTCTGCTGGCGATTTGGGCCCAGATCAAGGTCAAGTCCGCCTATGCGGAGGCCCGTCGATACAAGCCGCGCAGCGGACTGTCCGGGGCGGAAACGGCTCAACGCATCCTCAACGCCTACGGTATCGCCGACGTTGCCATCGAACCCGCGAATTCCTTTCTGGGCGATCATTACGATCCCAAACACCGTGTGCTTCGCCTGAGTCCCGACGTGTACCAGGGTCGCTCCCTCGCGGCCGTGGGCATCGCCGCCCACGAGGTCGGCCACGCCATTCAACACGCGACCAACTACGCCCCCCTGGCGATCCGAAACGGCCTGGTACCCATGGCCTCGATCGGCAGCGACCTCGCATTCGGTTTCATCATGATCGGGATCATCCTGCAATGGATGAACGTGGCGGTGATCGGCGTCGGACTCTTTGCCGTCTTCGTGCTCTTTCAGCTTGTGAACTTGCCGGTCGAATTCAACGCCTCCCGCCGGGCCCGCGAGATTCTACTATCCAACGGCATGGTGACCGCCGAGGAGGATCAGGTCGTGGGGAAGGTCCTGTCCGCCGCGGCCATGACCTATGTCGCGGCGACGGTCACCGCGGTCCTGCATTTGATCTATTGGGTGATGCGGCTGCAATCCCAACGCAATTGAGAGGCCGTCCGCGAATCCCGACCGGAACCCGTTCGTCGTATCTCGCGACCTCCACCATGTCACGGACAAGGTCCGGAACCGGTCAGCGGTCCCGTGAATCCGCGGGAAAATATCGCATAATCATCGAGGTCGTTGTCGCAGTCCAAGTCCAGATCGCCGACCGGGCGACCCTGCGAGTCCACGGCCGTCCCCAAGGGTGTGTCGCAGCAGACGTCGTCGATATCTTCAATCCCGTCGCCGTCGGAATCGGACGAAATCGATACGTTGACCTGAATAAAATACGGGAAGTCGGTACCGTAGTTCCAATTGGTGCCGGAATCCGAGGAATCCGCGTAGCCGGTTATGTATCCGGGACCGATGAAATCATTGGAAGCGGCATAGGCCCATGAAAACACGCCTTCGTCGGGAACAGCCACGCCCAGCAGGAACCAATACCGCGCGCCCGGATCCAGCGTAACCGGGGCATCCGGGGTAAAAGTCCTAGCGCTCGCCGCCCCGGAAAGATCCGGCGCTGTCAAGCTTGTGATAAACGCGCCGATCGCTCCCTTATTGTCGGCGTACAATTCCGCGATCACCGCCGGAACAGGGTCGTCCGAACCGTCACCCACGACTACTTCAATGGAGACCAACGAATACGTCGCGTCATCGGTCGTGAAGGACTGGGCCGCCCAGTACCACAATTTTCCGACCGGCGGCGTGTGCGAATTGGGGTTGTTCCCCATGGGCGACGCCGCACGGACATCCTTCGCGAGGTTGCTGACCAGAACCTCCGCCTCGACCCGCGAACCCCAACCGACCCACGCCCATGCCGCCGCCGCGCAGAACCGCCCCGCCGACCGAAATGTCATTTGATTGGCTCCTTTCCCCTCGTTCAAAAGACCGCCCAACACTGGGCGAAGGCGGAAGTGTAGAGGAACGCCTGCCCGAAAGCAACGAATCGGCTGGGCATTATCGGCACTTCGCCGGCCAAAGGTCCGAATACACCGCCTGAAGGGAACCGCCGATAGACGAGGCACGGAAGAGCATGCGCGCTGCGGTTCCACCGTGTTGGACGCCGTGGTCGCAACGGAATACCGACGACGCCCGCGGGCGAACGCCTGAACCATGGAACTTTCGCTTACACAACTTGAAATCGGCAATGCAGGGAGCGTCGCCAACCGGCCCGTCCGCGCCGATCGAAAGACGTTCAAGATCATCCTCGCCGATCCGCCCGCGAAAACCGACGACTATGACAAAGCCTATCCCAACCTCGGCATCCTCCAACTAATTTCCTACGTCCGCGAGAACACGCCCCTCACCGACGACGACATCGTCTTTCTCGATCAGTTCCACTCGATCGAGGATATTCTTTCGGCTATCGAGGAGCACCGCCCGCGCATTTTTGGATTGAGCTACGCCTTTTTGACCCAACGCGTCGCCCATGAAACCATCAACGAAATCAAGCGCCGATTTCCCGAAGTCCTCGTCATCGCCGGCGGACCGCATCCCACCTCCGTGCCGCGCGATGTCATGGAGAAAACCCTTGCCGACATGGTCTGCATCGGCGAAGGGGAAATGACCCTCGCCGACATCATCAACGAAACTATCGACGGAACCGGCGACTATTCGAGAATCCCCGGACTGCTGCTCCGCACGCCGAACGGCCTGTTGGACACAGGCAAGCCCCGGGCCTATGAAAACCTCGACGGACTCCCCTTCATGGCCTGGGACCGCATCGACTTTTCCAAGTTCGTCGGACAACACTATTCGAAGTCCAACCGGCAAACGTGCATCGTCATCAGCCGCGGATGTCCCTACAAGTGCACGTTCTGCTCGCTTCCCGTCTGGCGGGCGGCCAAACCCTACGTTCGCATGCGCTCCCCGGAAAACATCGCCCGCGAGGTCGATTGGCTCTATCGACTCGGCGTCCGCGAAATCAAGATCGTCTCCGACGAGATCAACGTCACGCTTCCCTGGGCCAAGGAGGTCTGCCGCGCCATCGCCGACCTGGGCCACAAGGACCTCTATTTCCAGTCCAACCTCCGCGCTGACAAGATTGACGACGAACTCGCCTACCTCTTCAAACGCATGAACATGTGGCTCGTACACCTCGGCGTGGAAAGCGCCAACGACCGCGTGCTCGAGGGCATCGAGAAAAAGATCACCGTCGAGCAGACCGAACGCTGTCTGAAATTCCTGAAAAAAAACAAGATTCGCGTGCTGCTGTTCATGATGGCCTTCCAACTCTGGGAGGAAAACGGCGAGCTGCGCTACGAAACACCGAGGGAAATCCGCCGTTCGCTCTGGTGGGTGTGGAAGCAGTTCCTGCTTGGCCGCATGAATTACATGACATGGTCGATCGCCACGCCCATGCCCGGGGCGCCGCTCCAGGACATCGTGGACAAATACGGCCTGCGATCCGCCGATCAGGTGCTCGACAATTGGAACCGCAACAAGGACTACCTGGGCATCGACCTGTCCGCGCTGGGTATTTCCGAAAAAACAAAGATGCGACTGCTCCGCGCGGGCATTCTCTCCAAAGCCTGTTTCATGCTGGTCAGCGGAAACTTCGACTGGCGCAGACACTTCTACCGCATCGGCATCCTTATCCGCAGCTTCTTCGGTAAATGGAGCGTCCGCGACGCCTCCGCTCCCGTAAGAACCCTGCTCAACACCCCCCTCCGCACCAAAGTGGAAGGGTGAAGACCTTGGACAGGGGTCGGGTGAAGGTTGCTTGCAACCGTGATACGCCCATCGGTCGCTATTCCCGGATGCGGTTCGCGCGGCGAACCACCCACTCTCTCACTTCGGACGCAAGCTGGAATTCAGGGATTGTTCCTGCATTACGAATCGCTCGGACGCACGACGGTATCCCTAAGTCGCCGCCGCACGTTGTCCACCATCCGAATCGCGTCGTCCGCGCAGTGAAAGAATCCGACGAGGTCGAGGATGGGGCGGCCGTCCTTAAAAAGCACGGTGACGGCCTGTTTCTTGAAGGCCCGGTTCAGCAGAACATTGGAGATGTCGCTCCACGAATACCATTCCGGCTTGAGGCGCTTCAGGCGGACAAATAGTCCGCGCGGAAGGACCGCGACCTGCGGGCGGCTGCGCATGAGCATTCGCAAATAAACGAAGACGCCGCCGATGAGACCGACGTAGGCCAGCGCAATAAGGAAAACCAGATAGCGCCTTGTGAGCGCGGCGCCCAGCGAAAAGACCATGTTGATCATCGGTATCGCGCCTCCCGCGAGTCCGATCATGCCTACGTAAATCGCCTTGGGATTCACCAGCCGAAACGCTTCGCTCTCGGCGTCATAGGGCAGACCGCATTCCGGGCAGCGGTGATCGGCCGGCAGACCGCGCAGCGAATACCCGCACTCAGGGCATTGGTCGAGCATGGTTCCTTAGTGTAGCATCTCATTGAATTCTCGTCGTATCCGAGCCGCGGGCGCGAGCCCGCGGACCAGGAAACATTCCAACAGGATGCGGCAACGGGGTTCGCATACGCTTAGGAAATCCTGAGACGCTATACTAGCTTACCTAAAGATACCCATCGAAAAACCGCGCGAGCAGATGCATGAAGCGGCTTGTTTGGATTGACCCCCCGCCCTTCGCGCGGTACCGGACCCGCATGGCCGATTTCACGCCGCACCAGAAGAAGATCGTCGAGCGGTATTATCGCCATCGCAACGAAATCGTGCTCGCGCGGCTGGGAGACATCGCCACGGAGCTGTACCTCGCCACGTCGGAGAAAAAAATTGAACAACTCTGGAAACGGGCGGAAAAGGCCATGACCGCCCTGAAAGTACCGCCGAAGATCGCGGAGCACATCCTCACGCAGCGCCGGGCCGACATCCTCGCCAAGCACCTGCGGGAGTGGCTGGAGGCAAGTCCCAGGTCCAACCTGTAGCGTCCCGAACGCAAACCCTCAATGAGCAGAATCCCCCACGCCCGGGTGTGACCCCAAATCGTTCATCAGCCGCATGAATTCCCGTCCGCTTTGAAGCTGGTTCCGTCCAAATTCGATCAACTCGTCTACGTTGTCGCTGGAAAGAAAAAAGCTCGTGGGCATGGAAAGAAAGCGGTTGCGGGTCTTGCGATCCGCGATCTTGTGAAAATCGACCTCGATCAGATAGGACTCGACGGCAAGAGCGGGCGGCAGCGCTGGGGCGTCGGCCTGCGGACAACGGGAGTGAATGGAATCCGCGCATTCCTGAAAGGCCGCCCGCATCTCTGCCGGATGCTCGATGAGAAAATACCGCAATGCGGCGATGAGCACGTTGGTGATGTTATAGATGCCGGTCGTCCCCGCAGTCATGGCCATCAGGAAGAGTCCCGGTGATTGTCCCTTGTGCTCGATGGGCTTGGGGGCGTGCGTGCTGGCGTTCACCACGACCACAATCAACCGGCGAATCCGCCCCTCGTCCATGTACCGGCGGATGATGCCGTGGCGAAACGAATCGAGCACGTAGGCCGCACCAAGATTGTCCACCAGCCCGCCGTCAAGAAGATAAAGGTATTGGTGACGTTTTTCGTCGAGCTCGTATTGCGGAGGTTCGCCCTCCGCCGTCTCGGGGATCAGGCTTCGCGCCCAGTTCGACCGGCGGTGAAAGCGCCGCTTCGCGGCGTCGCTGGTCAGAATGGTCTCGTAGACCGTTGGGGTTTCGGGCGCGGAGTAGTATTTCAACCGCAGCGGACTCAAAAGGATGGGAAACGCGGACGACGCGGCGACGGCCTGGGCGACGGGCAACGCGGAAAGGTCCGATCCCAGCAGGTCGAAATCGTCCTGCGTGAACTCAAAGCGGTCGCCGAGTGCCATGTTCATGGCATTGGCTACGATGTAGGGCCGATCGCCGCGGGCGAGCAGATCGGCGTAGTTTTTCTTCTCGAAAACCGTTTCGTGATAATAGTCGGCCGCCAGATCAATCCGATCCAGCATGACCAGCGGAATGCGAAGGAGATTCCGCGGACGAAGGAACAGTCCCAGCAGGCGCGACTGGATGTTCCGCTTGAGAAAAACCTTCTCAAACCGCCCCGCGAAGACTTCGTCCCGGAGAAGTCCGTAGCTCATGGAGGTAAACGATCCCCCCGATACCGACGAAATCACGTCCACTTCGTCGAGCAGTCGGCGCGGCGGACCGCCCGGCATCGCTGCGGGAATCTCAATGTCGCGCAACCCCTGCAAGACCCCGTAGGAAAGCGCCGCCGCCCGCGTCCCTCCGCCGGAGAAACAAAGACAGACGAACAATTCGTCGGTGTTCTGGCCTCCCGGGGCAAGCGTCTCAAAACGATAACCGGATTTTGGTTCAAGTCG
>Ga0187893_10012909_pt1 | contig 11746 bp, 12 predicted proteins | sample MA1701074metaG_FD_139574 | JGI IMG/M metagenome (GOLD analysis project Ga0187893, IMG submission 139574) | White microbial mat communities from a basaltic lava cave in the Kipuka Kanohina Cave System on the Island of Hawaii, USA - MA170107-4 metaG ... | reverse complement strand
GCCTGGCGCATTTCACCGGCATCTGGCTGCTGCTGAACTGGGTCGAGGCCTGAGCCTCCGCTACCACGCCGCTTCGGGCTGGCAGTTGAGTGCGATGGCTGCGACCGACGCGTTGTTCGGCAGCGCGATCAGCAGCGCGGCCGTCTCCGCGACCGCCTCCGCATCGACCATCGCGTCGCGCGGAAAATCGGTCCAGCCGTCGGTCATGTCGGTCGCAACGAAGCCCGGACAGAGCGCGGCCGCGCGGATGCCGTACGGCCAGCCTTCCTGGCGCACGCCGTGGGTCAGCGCGACCGTGGCGAATTTCGACATCGCGTAGCCGGTCGCCTCGGCGCTCTTGACGCGCAGTCCCGTGATCGAGGCGATGTTGACGATGCGGCCGTTGCCCGCCTGCCTGAGATGCGGCCAGGCGGCGCGGATCATCCGGAACGGTGCGCGCGCGTTGACGTCCCACATGAGGTCGAGTTCGGCCTCGCTGCCCGTTTCGATCGAGACCGGGTGCAGCAATCCGGCATTGTTGACCAGCGCATCGAGCCGGCCGAAGCGCGCGACCGTTGCCGCCACCCAGCGCGCGGGATGCGTTTCGTCGAGCGCCTCGTATTCGTGCACCATGACACGCGCGGCTTCAATGGATGCCGTCAGCGGCGCCAGGCTCGCGGGGTCGCGTGCGCCCAGGCTCAGCGAATAGCCGAGCGCATGCAGCCGGCGCGCAATCGCGGCGCCGATGCCGCGATTGGCACCGGAGATCATCACGACGCGACCGGCCGGATCGATCATTCCCCGTCTCCCGGGACCTGCAATGCGGGCGAACCAGGACATTATGGACAAACCCCGCGCCGAATGCATGATCGCGGGCGAAAACGGGCGGCGGGGTCGAAATTCCATGACGGACGGCATCGCGGCGGAGAGACCGGCGCCCGTGGGCGGCGGCGCACCCGCCGACACGCGGCGCAACTACCTGGTCGGCGTCGCGATGGCGCTGGTCGGTTCGAGCTTCCTGTCGATCGCCGGCGTCATCATGCGCCATGTCGAGCAGGCCGACGGCTGGCAGATGCTGTTCTGGCGCTCGATCGTCTTCTCGGGCGCGATCCTTCTCTGGTTGCTGGTCCGCTACGGCGCGCGCCTGCCGCAGGCCTTCATGGCGATCGGACGACTGGGCCTTTTGATCGCCGTCGTCATGGGTACGTCCTTCATCGGCTACCTGCTGGCGCTGGCCTGGACGCCGGTCGCGAGCGCGATGGTGGTGATGTCGTCCGGCCCGATGTTTGCAGCGGTGTTCGGCCTCGTCATCCTCAAGGAGACGGTCCGGTTGCGCACCTGGATCGCGATCGCGGTCGCGACCGTCGGCCTGATCGCCACCGTCACCGAAGGGCTCGGCGTCGGCTCGGTCGCCGGCATCGTCGCCGCCTTCGTCGCCATCATCACCTTCGTGCTGATGATCGTGCTGATGCGCGGCGGGCGCGCGATCGATATGCTGCCGGCCGCCTGCCTCGCCGGCCTGTTCGCGGCTTCGGTCGCGGCGACGCAGGTCGAGACGTTCGTGCTGACGCCGCGCGATTTCGGGCTCGCCTTCGTCCTCGGCCTCGTGCAGAACGCCGGCGGCTTCGCGCTGATCGCGCTGGCGGCCAAGCGCGTGCCGGCGGCGCAGATGGGCCTGATCGGCCTGGTCGAGCCGATCCTCGCGATCCTCTGGGTGTGGCTGCTGGTCGACGAGGCGCCCGGCCTGCTGACGCTCGGCGGCGGCGTGCTGGTGCTGGCTTCCGTCGTGTTCAACACGATCGGCGGCATGCGCCGGCGCTCGAACTAGCGCTCGAGCGCACGCCGCCCGGCGATCCGGTAGCGGTTGCGCGCGACGAGATCGTAGACCGCATCGCGCCACCGCGCCGGAACGTGCATCGCGATCCGTGCCAGCATGTTCCAGGGAAAGTCGAGCTTCGCCGCTACCGCGAGCGCCGCATCGGAACGTTTGAGCGTCCTGTCGCCGTCGATCGTCAGCATCGTCGACGGGTCGAGCGCATCGATGCCGTGTTGGCGCACGATCGCCCGGACCGATTCGTCCTGGATCGGCAGGCAGCGAATGCGTCCGCCACTCGTGCGTTCGGCATAGGCGGCACTCGCGCTGCAGAAACGGCAGGTGCCGTCATAGAACATCAAAGTGGGCGTTTCGTGTTCGGACATCGTTCGTGGCGGGCTTCGGTGGAACAACTGTTTCGACTTCGCCTTCGTATCCCAGCAACAATCCTATCAGAGGCAGCGAGATCCGGACCAGGAACCGGTGCCGCCCATTGTACAGACGCTCCGTCGCAACCAGGCGCGGGGCCAGCGACATCGGCAAGCAAACAGGCCCCCATGTCCAGCGCACCAGCCGGAAATCGAGCCCGTCCTCGTGCGCGGCGAGGGCGAGTTCGAGCCGAAACGGACCGAATCGTTCGCCGAGCAAGGTCTGCCCCTTCTTCGTCTCGCAGGTCTGGAAGGTGCGCAGCGTGCAATCCGGATAGAAACGCGACAGCAACTCGCCTTTCGTCGTCGCTTCGATCTCGATCCGCACTGGTCGCTCGCACCCGGATTGCGGCATGCCAAGCAGCGATGCAATCGAGCGCGCGACAAGATTCCCGCGTTCGACCGTGGTGGTTCCTTCTCCGACATAGCGCCCGTTGAAGTCGTGAACCGCACGCACCGGTGCCGGCATGCGGTCGAAATCGGTACCGAGAATCCGGCGATAGAGCGGCAACGTCTTCATTGCGGCGCCTCCTTCGCGGTGCCGATCGCCAGCGCCCGGCGACGGCGCACCCGGTTGAACCGCGCGAGTGCCGGCACCGCGATCGCCTCGTACCAGAAATCGGCCATTGCACGCGGGATCGGACGACCCAGGAACGCGGCGAGGCGACGGTACCCTGGCAGGTTCGCGTAGATTGCGATGAACGCGTCGGCACCGACCAGCAGGTTTCCGTCCGCATCGGTCGCGCACAGGCGCCGCTCGATGTCGGCCCGGCCGAGCCCGTAGCGCGCCAGCGCGTCCGGCGCCGCGCCGATCGGATGGAAGGTAACCGGTGCCGCCCGGTTCTCGGCGATCCGCCGATAATGCGCGATCTCGCGACTGCAGATCGGGCATTCGTCGTTGAAATGGACGGCGCAGCCGGCTTGCGCCGCCTTGGGCCCCGGTTTCGCCACCAGGTCCGGCAGCGCGGCACCAAGCGTCGGATAGCGGAATTCGAACGCGTGCCGCAGCGCCACCGACGGATGCACGCGCTGACCGGTCAGCAGCAGATCAGCCATGGAGCCCAGCATCGTCCGCAGTGCTAAGGCGGGCGCCCGAAGAACTCGCGGACGGTTGACGGCGCGCGCCAGCGCATCGGCAAGCGTGCGCTGTGTCACCGGCTCGGGCGCGGTCGCGTTGATCGGACCGGCGACGCGCGCATCGTCGATCGCGAATTGCAGCAGCCGCACCAGATCGTCGACATGGATCCAAGAAAACCACTGTGCGCCGTCGCCGAGCACTGCACCGAACCCGAAACGGGAGGCGAGTGCGAGCGGCGGCAGGATACCGCCATGGCGTCCGAGCACAAGGCCGATGCGCATGCGGCAGACGCGTGGGCCAAGGCGCTGGCCGCGCAGTGCCGCCACTTCGACCGCGCGGCAGCTTTCGGCCATGAAGCCGCGTCCGGTGCGGTCGCGCTCGCCGAGCGCGACATCGCCCGTGGGTCCGTAGATTCCGACCGCGGAGGCAGAGACGAGGACGGACGGTTTCGTTTGCAGCCGCGCGGCGAGCTTCAGCAGTTCGGCGGTGAGTTGCGTGCGGCTTTCGACGATCTGCCGGCGGCGTGCCGTCGTCCACCAGGGCCGCGCCACCGGTTCGCCCGCAAGATGCACGATTGCATCGATGCGTTCGCTGTCGCGGATCTCGTCGAGCTTCTGGATCGCATGCGCATGCCGGCCGAACCGGTACTCGACGCGCCGACGATGGCGGCTGAGCGCGATCACGCGATCGCCGCGTTCGACCAGCGCGCGCACCAGCGCGCTGCCGACGAAACCCGTGGCGCCTGTCACCAGCACCGTGCGGCCGCTTGGTTCGGCCGCGGCGCGGATCGGGTGCCGCAGCCAGTCGGGCTTTCCGAGATGCAGCGCCGCGCCCGCATCGCGGATCGCGAACAGGCCGACCGCGATACCGGCGGCGGTGAAGACCCAGCTGAGCCAGCCGTAATCGACATCGGCCAGGGCGGTCGGCGTGCGAACCCAATGCCAGAGCACCGGCGCCAGTACGGCGAGGATGATGCCGATCATTACCGCGAGCACGGTATGCAACGCGCGCTCGAACGGCGGCAGGCGTCGCGTGCGGTCTTCAACGAGGAAGTCCGCGATGGTGATACCGATTTCGACCAGCAGCAGGCCCGCCAGCAGCGGCGCATACCAGCCGCGCCATTCGAACCAGGCGATCCCGACGAAGATCAGGGCATAGATCGCCTCGCGCGCTGCATGGAGTGCGAGCTCGCAGCGCGCCTCGGGTCGCGCCCGCAGCCGTTCGGTGAACTCGTGGTGCAGGAAATTATCGAGACCACCGAGCAGCACCTGCCCGAGCAGAAGATAAAGGACCGTCGTCATCGGATACCTCCTGCGGGGTCGTGAAAGACCCCGTCCTGGCTGAAGGTTTCGCCGAGCAGCCTGTGCTGCGCGGTGAGCGTGAAGCGGAAGCGCCCGTCGCCGAGATCGGTGTGCACGACATGGATGGGGCCGGGCGTCAGCAGATCGGGCAGCGCGATCTCGTGCCGGCCGAGATGCCAGAAATAGCGCGTGCTGAGAAAGTGCAGTGCGCCATTTTCTTCGTAGACGCGCAGCCGCATGCCGAAACCGGCGCCGACGCTTTCGAGCAGCATGCCGTCCTCAGCGACGCGCTTGACCGAGCGCACGGCGACCATGCGATCGCCGCGCCGGTAATGACGCGTCCAGGCAATGCCGTCCTTGTCATGCTGGGTGAGCTGGATGTCGGCTTCGATGTCCCGGCCGGTGAAAGGCGGCAGCGGCGTGCCGAGCAGGCGGCAAATGAAGGCGAACAGTTGGCCCGCCGGGCTCGCATCGATGTGGTTCATTTTTCCGGCATAGACGATGGCGTCACCGGCGACCGGCACGGCAGCAAAACGTGTGCGGATCGCCGGCACCAGCCGATGCCAGCCACCACGTTCGACCAAAGCAGCGAACGGAGGGAGGTTGCGTTCGATGCCTTCGTTGCGACGCGGAGCGAGCGTCGGTTCGAGTGCGATGGCGGCTGACATGGCTGGCATCCCCCTTGCGTTGCGGATCAGGCGTCCGGTGCCGGCGCGCTGGGCGCGGCGTTCATCAACGCGTGTGTGTCGGTGTCGAGCGGTTCGCGTGTCGCGCGCCGTGCGCGACGGATCGCGCAGCGCCGGGAGGTGAACTTGATGGCGAGGACGATCAGGACCGCGAGAATGCTGCTGCTGATCGTGGTCGAAACTTCGCTCCGAGGAATGAATGTGGCGATTAAGAACGCGATGTATGTCGCCACAAATCCGATCGGCACGTTTGACAGATAAAGTTTGCGGACCCGCAGCGGCGTTCCGTCGGCGGTTCGGCCGAAGCGGCCATAGCGAAGCGCTAGATCGAACAGAATCGATGCAACGACGCCCGCGATGGTCGCCGGCACCATCAGGATCAGAAAAATAAACAGGATCATCGCTGCCTCCTTGCTTCCCCGTTAGCGGCCGGGTCCGCCTCCATCCTTCCCGGTCTGTCCGTTATTTCTGTAGAGACAGAAACTCACGGACAAAAAAACGCCCACGTGCCGGTCAGCGGCCGACGAACTTGGCGATCTTGGCGCCCAGGTTCATCAGCTTGATCAGCGTGTCCTTCGGCAGTCGCCGTACCTGGCCATACCAGCCGTCGAGCGTGCCGATGAATTGCTGCAACCGTTCGATCCGGATGCGCACCTCGGCGGAGGTTTGCGGATCCCTTTCCGCTTCGGCCGCGAGATCCTTCAGGAACGCGATGGTCGGATCGACCTCGCGCTTCTTGCGCTGCTCCGCCAGCGTCAGGAGGACTTCCCAGAGATCCTGCTTGGCCTCGAAATAGTCGCGACGATCGCCGAGCACATGGGTCAGCGACACCAGCTCCCAGCCCTGCAGCTCGCGCAGCGAATTGGAGACGTTGGAGCGCGCGAGGCCGAGCGTCTCACTGATCTCTTCGGCATGCAGCGGCTGGCCGACGATGTAGAGCAGCGCATGGATCTGGGCGACCGAGCGGTTGACCCCCCAGCGTTCGCCCATCTCGCCCCAGTGCAGGACGTAGCGTTCCATGACTTGCGTGAGCTTCATTGCGGGATCGGTCCGGACTGGGGTTTCTTTTCTTTCTGTCTAAACCGAAATAAACGATCGAACCGACATCGTCAAGGGGTCGGAATCCGCCGGAATCGGCCGGTCTCAGCCTTGCGGGAACAGATGCAGATAGGGCGCGGCGCCCTCGAGGACGCGCCGGAAGGACGGAAGTTCGCGCAGCCGGCCGGAATGACCGGCAAACGTCGGGTGGTATTGCACGAGCGGAATCACCGTTTCGGCATAGAAAAGCGCCGGCGCTACTCGTCCAGCGGCGTGGTGTAGGCGCGCGTGATGCCGCCATCGACCAGCAGGCTCTGGCCGGTCATGTAGCTGCTCTCCTCGCTCATCAGGAACAGGGCGGCGCTGGCGATCTCGCGCGGTTCGCCGAAACGGCCGAGCGGCATGTGCACGCGGCGTCGCTCGAGCGCTGCCTTGTCGGCGACCAGATGCTTGATGAGATCGGTCCGGACCGGGCCCGGGCAAAGCGCATTAGCGCGGATATTGCGGCGCGCATAGATCATCGCGACTTCCTGCGTCAGCGCGATGACGCCGCCCTTGCTGGTCGCGTAGGCGAGCTGCGGCGTCGCCGAGCCGATGAAAGCCGCCATCGAGCCCATGTTGACGATGGTGCCGCCGCCGGCACGCAGCAGGGCCGGGATCGCCGCCTTGCAGCCCAGGAAGACGCCGGTGAGGTTCACCGAAATGGTCTTTTCCCAGCTGGCGAGCGGCGTTTCGACCGGCCCCTCGTCGTCGGGCATCATGATGCCGGCATTGTTGAAGATGCCGTGCAGCGCACCGAATTCCTTCTCCGCCGCCGCGACCATCGCCTCGCAGCTTCTCTCAGCCGTGACATCGGTCGCGATCGCGTGCGCCTTGCCGCCAGATTTGCGGATCGCATCGGCGACCGATTCGGCATCCCTGGCATTGAGATCCGCGACGACGACCGAAGCGCCTTCGGCTGCAAACAGCTCCGCGCTGGCGCGGCCGAGATTGCGGCCGGCGCCGGTGACAATGACGGTTTTGTCCTTGAGGCGCATGATCCTTCTCCCGTGTCAGCGCGTGTGCTTCATCAGCGCACAGGTGGCGGGAACGGCACCGGATCGAGGAAGCGCCGCACCACGTTCTCCATGATCCGGCTGACATTGTTGTCGTATTTGTTGTGCGACAGCGAGCCGCCCCAGGAAATCGAGCTGGTCGAGAACACCGCGCCGCCGTTCGGGCATTCGAAGAACACCATGTCGCAGCGCACGAGCGGTTGCACGTCGCCCGAAATGCAGGCGGTCGAATGGTTGAACTCTTCCTTGACCCAGTTGTACGCCGTCGAGAAATTGTCGGCGACCGCAACGACCAGCGTGTGCGGCGGCGTGCCGAGCGCGAAATCGACCCGGTCGATCTCCCAGCCGGCGGCCCCGCCGCCGACCAGGCCGAAATCGCCGATTGCCTCGTCGCGTTCGATGCCCTTGAAGATGAAGGCGGCACGCGGATCCTCGCTCTCGTCGGTGCGGCGATAGGGCTCGGCGCGATCGAAGCCCTGCGCGGTGAAGCCGGTGCCGGCGACCTTCTGCGGCGCATGGCCCATGCGACGCCAGAGCCCGCCGAGTTCACCGGTGAACTGCATGTAATAGTCGCCGCCCTCGGAATAGCAGCCGCGCATGCCGTCCTCGGCACGGCGCATTTCCATCGCGCCGGGGAACGCATCGGAGAAGGCGACGCGCCAGTAGAACCCGTTGGCGCCGGTATAGAGAAAACGCCCGCCCTTCGCCTTGTAGGCCTCGACGGCGTCCAGCATTTCGCGCGTGTAGTATTCCGGATGCGTCCCCGTCACGACGCAGCGGTAGTTTTCGAGCAGGCTGACGCCTTCCTCGTGCAGATCCTCGTCGGTGACGATGTCGTAGTCGATGCCTTTGCCCTCGAACCAGTCGGTGACATGCAGGTCGGCGTTGAGCTGCCAGATGTCGGTGTCGAGTCGCATGTGCAGGATCGGCCGCAGGCGCGAGGAGAAATAGACCGGGCTGCCATCCTCGTGGCTGTCATAATGCGACTGGCCGTATTGCCAGTTGGCCTCGAGAAACTGCGCGTGCGGGCCGAGCACGCCGAAATTGCCTTCGACGTTCTCGCCGAAGCTCCAGTCGGTCGCCATGTGATGGTTGCTGTAGGCGAGATAGGAGGCGGTCGGCACCAGATAACAGAGATCGGCCTGGCGCGTGCCGCGTTTCGGCCGCACGAAGAAGACGATCGAGTCGGTCTCGTCACCCTGCGTCAGCTCGACCGCGTAGACGCCGCTCCTGAGATCGGCCGGCACGACATACTCGAAATCCGTCTGCCAGCCGCAATCGTAGAGATCGTGGCGATGGAAATGGATGGCGGCATAGTGCGAGGGCTGCTTCTTCCAGTCGTACTCGGTGTCGTTCCAGCGGAAGCCCTTCTGCGCGCGCGTCGGCAGGTTGACCGCCTTGCCGTGGCGGCGGTGCACCGAGATATCGCTTACCTTTGCCGTCGGAATGTCGCGCGAGAAATCCCAGGCCGCGACGATGTCGCGCGCCAGCGCCGCCGGCACGAAGTCGCGCAGCGACTCGCATTCCGCTTCCGAGAGCGCGCGCGATGCGACGCGCGGACTGTCGATCAGCCCGTCATAATGGCCTGACGCCGCGCCCCTGGCGCCGTTCCAGGCCGCGATCAGGAAATCGCCGCCGCCGCTCGGCCGCAGCGCCACCGTTTCCTCGATACGCGCGGCGCCGAGGTCGCCGGCAAACGTACTGAGCGGACGCTGGATCAGGGCGAGCCGGCCGGTCGCCGCATCGAAGCTGGCCGCAACGAACGTCCAGTGCCGTTTGAGGAGCGGCACGCCGGTCGAAACCTGCACGCGTCCGCCCGCACCGTCGCCGAGCGCCAGCGCCAGCGCGCCGTCGCCATCGAGCATCAGCGCGTAGCCGGCGCCTTCCTCCTCCCGCCAGTTGCCCATGATCGCCATCGCGCGGTCGCCCGGCAGCGTCGGCATCACCCAGACCTGCAGCGTGAACGAGCCGAGCCGGAACGGCGCCGCCTCGTCGATGCGCACGCAGGAACCGGCGTGCGTTTCCTGGAAGCGCGCGGGATACTCGCCGTCGAACGCGGCCTTTACCGGCGTGACCAGCTTGCCGGGTCCTTTCGGATTGCTGTCGCCGTTGCGTACGCGCAGCAGGCGCGCGCTGTACTTGCCCGGCAGTTCGCTCGAGACCTTGAAGCGGATCGTGTCGCCCTGCTGAACCGTCCAGCGATCGGCGTAGCCCAGAATGCGATACATGCAAGCCGTCCCGATCTCGTTGGGCCGATCAGTCGAGGGCGAGCCTGCTGCCCGTCGCCCGTTCCCAGCGCGCCTGGAACACGCCCCAGAGCGCCTCGCGATAGCTCGGGAAGATGCGATCGCTGTAAAATTCGATCGGGTCGCCGCGCTTCGGCCCGACCTGGGCGAGGCAGAAACCGTCGCCGCAGGTTGCGATCACCTTCTTGCTGCGCGCGGAGCCGTCGCGAAGGATCAGCAGCAGGCGGCGCAGCTCGGGCGAATGCGGGCCGAACGGATTGTCGCGGAACTCGCGCGCGAGGTCGGTGCGCGCAGGATCGATCTTGATCATCGGCAGGAACCCCCGGAATTTGGCGGCGCCCATCCGAATGGAAATCGCCCGCAGGGTCAAGCGTCGCGCCGCGCCCGACGCCGTTGCCTTGCCGCCATCGCGGCCGCTTCGCTATCCTCGCCGCCAACCGCCGGCGGGCCATGCCCGACACGGAAAATCGCAAGGGTCCGACAGGGGGCAAATTCATGGCCGACCGCATCGACGGCATCGTCAGCAGGCTCAGGCGCGACAAGATCCGCTTCGTGCGCTTCGAGACGCCCGACCTGCATGGCGTCTCGCGCTACAAGCTGATCCCGATCGACGCCGTCGCCCGCTACGCCCGCAAGGGGCTCAACATGTATGGCGGCATTCTCGGGCTCGACACCGCGTCGTCGGTCGTTGGTGGCACCGGCCTCAACGAAGAGATCAACTACCAGGACCAGATGCTGAAGGCCGACTGGTCGACCCTGGTGCGCGTGCCCTGGATGGAGGACACGGCGAAGGTGATCTGCGACGGCTGGATCGGCGGCGAGCCGATTCCCGCCTCGCCGCGAATCGTGCTGGCGAAGCTGATCGGCGAAGCCAACGAGCTGGGTTTCGACGTGGTGATGGGGCACGAGTTCGAGTTCTATTTCCTGACCAAGGCGCACGAGCCCCTCTTCGATGGCGTGCACATCTTCAACAACGTGCGCAACGAGTTCGTGCCGGAGATCACGGCGCTGGTCGAGCAGCTGCAGGCGATCGGCATCGACATCATCACGCATAATTGCGAGTACGCCGCCTCGCAGCTCGAGATCAATTACGGGCCGGGCAAGAACGTCGTCGGCGCCGACAAGGCCTTCACTTTCAAGAATGCGGTCAAGGAAGTGACGCACCGGCTCGGCTATCATGCGACCTTCATGTCGAAGCCCTGGGCGGATCGTGCGGGCTCCGGCTGCCACTTCCATATCAGCCTCGTGCACAGGAAGGGCGGCCGGAACGCCTTTCTCGATCCGAAGGACAAGGACGGTCTCTCGGCAACCTGCCGTTCGTTCGTGCAGGGCATCATCGATCACGGGCCGGCGATGATGCCGCTGATCAACCCGACGCCGAACTGCTATCACCGGCTGAAACCGCACACGTTCGCGCCGAGCCGCATCTCCTGGGGCATCGAGGACCGCACCGCGATGGTGCGCGTCAAGGCGACGAGGGACGAGAGCGCGCATATCGAGATGCGCGCGGCCTCGGCGGTATCCAACCCCTATCTCAGCGCCGCGGCGACGCTTGCCGCCGGACTTATCGGCGTCAGGAAGAAACGCAAGCTGCAGGCGCCGGTCAAAGGCCCGGCGGAGGAGAACACCGACCTGCCGCTGTTCCCGCAGTCGCTCGAGGCCGGATTGCAGGCACTCGAAGGCGACCGCGACATGATCGCGATGCTCGGCAAGGATCTCGTGAAGGTTTTCTCGGTCGTGAAACGCTACGAGCTCGCGCGCTTCCACGCCCATGTCACAGACTGGGAGCGCCACGAATATATGGACGTGCATTGAGCAAATTGGAATACGAAACAGAAAATTGCCCTCTCCCGCGCTGCGGGAGAGAGCGACCGCGCGAGCGACAGCGATGCGCGGGCGGGTGAGGGTTTCGCAGTTGCGACGCCAAGCCCCCTCATCCAGCTCCGCGTAACGCGTGGCGTTGCCACGCTAACGCTCCGCATCCTTCTCCCCCGAAGACGCAGGGCTATCGCATGTGGCTGAGCAGTTCGCGGAGGAAATTGTCGTTCCATGCTGCACGTTTGAGCTTGAGGCGCAGGGATGTTTTGGTGTCTGGATGGGCGCGAGCAACGTTGAGGGCGAG
>Ga0187893_10012908_pt1 | contig 11746 bp, 8 predicted proteins | sample MA1701074metaG_FD_139574 | JGI IMG/M metagenome (GOLD analysis project Ga0187893, IMG submission 139574) | White microbial mat communities from a basaltic lava cave in the Kipuka Kanohina Cave System on the Island of Hawaii, USA - MA170107-4 metaG ... | reverse complement strand
ATCAGCACCGTGCCGACCGGGAAACTCCAGTCTCCGTCGGGCAGCACCTCGATCGTCGTGCCGTCGGGGAGTCCCATCCAGCGGTCCTTCGCCGCGCCGTCCGACCAGAGCTCGACGTTCACGTCGTAGGGGATGACGCCCGCCGCGGGTTGCGTCGGATTGCCCGGGGCACGGCAGCCCGTCGCCGAGATCGTCTGCGGGAAGCTTCCGCCTGACGGTGTCCCTGGGATGAGCTTTCGGATCGGCACGCTGAGGAAGTACAGCTCGCCGTCGGCGTCCTCGCCGATGCCGGTGAGCGGCGCCACGCCGTCGCTCAGGAGCTCGGGAATCTGATTGCCTTCGCCGTCGCTCTGCAGCGCCCAGACGTTCCCCAGGTAATCGCCGTACACGTAGCGTCCTTGCAGCGTGGGGATGGCGCTGCCGCGGTAGACGTACCCGCCCATGATCGCCACGCCGTCGCCGCCGAGCGTGGCGTGCAGGTGCTCCACGACCGGCGGCTCGAGACCACTCGAATTGCACGGCTCGACGAGGCAATGGTTGCCTTCCATGATCGGCCAGCCGTAGTTCAGGCCGATCTCGACGCGGTCGATCTCTTCCCACGTCTGGAAACCGACGTCGCCGACCCAGAGATCGCCCGTGAGCGCGTCGAAGCTGAACTGATACGGATTGCGCAGACCCCAGGCGTAGAGTTCCGGCGCACCGCCTCCGCCGGCAAACGGATTGCCCGCGGGAATGGCGTACGGGGTTCCGCCGTCGACGTCGATGCGGAGGATCTTTCCGTACCACTCGAAGAGATCCTGCGACTCGGGGGGATTGTCCCCGTCGCCGAAGCCGACGTAGAGGAACCCGTCCGGACCGAACTGCATCTTTCCCCCGTGGTGGAAGATGCCGTACTGCGGCAGCACGAGCAGCACCATCTCGCTGCTGGGATCGAGGGTGAGCCCGCCGTCGAGACTCGTGAAGCGCGAGACGTACTCGGTGAACGGCCCCGGCGCGGGACCCTGATTCGCCCCGCTGTAGTGCACGTAGACGAAGCCGTTGGTCGAGAAGTCGGGATGGAAGACCATGCCCGAGAACCCCGCCTCGGGCCCCGTGACCACCCTGCTCGCGATGTCGAGCATGGTGGTCACCGTAGGCGATCCGGACCCGTTCCACACCGCCCGGAGGATGCGGCCTTCCTTCAGCCCCACGTAGTAGACCGCCGGATTCGTCGGCGATCGATGAAACGCCGTCGGATCCTCGCCGACGCTGAACTGATTCTGGAAGACGACCTGCGCGGCCGTCCCGGTCAGCAGGCGTGGGGGCGCGATGCAGCTCGGGTTGGGCGGCCGGCTCGGCAAACCGCTCTGCGCAGCGCCGGGAACGGCCGTCGACATTTCGAAGGCCACGGCACAACAGAACGCGAGCAAAGCGACCCGCGGCAACTTGACGTCCATGACCCTTCCTCGTGTCGACGGGACCGTGAGAACGACAACGTATCGCCCAAAGCGAGGCGTCGTTTCAAGCACGCATTTGCTGCGAGCTAGCCTACAGTCTGCGCCATTCTCACGAGCGACGGAAGGCCACACGACCGATCGTTCGTACGATCCGCACGGTATCCACGAGGGGCCGGTAGTGGCTCACCCGCTCGGCGACCGGGGGGTAGTGCACCTCGACCGGGACCCCCCGCAAGGGGATGCCCCCCCGCGCCGCCCGTAGCAGGATCTCGGTCTCGAAGTCGAAGCGCGAGCCGCTTGCCCCCAAAGCTAGCGTGGCAGCCAGGGGGTAGACACGGAACCCCGACTGGGTGTCGGGGAGCACGGTACCGGCGATCACCGTCATCACGCGGTCGGCCACCCAGTTGCCGACCAGGTTGATGCCCCGGATCTCGTGCCCGGTCTTCTGCCGCACGCCGACCACCAGGGCCCGCGGATCGCTGCGCGTGGCCGCGATCAGCTTCGGGATCTCGTGCGGCAGATGCTGTCCGTCCGCGTCGAGCGTGAGGGCATGCGTGAACCGTTCGGCGGCCAGATGCCGGAATCCGGTCATCAACGCCGCTCCCTTGCCGCGGTTCACGTCGTGCGTCACCACCGTCGCGCCCGCAGCCGCGGCCGCCGCACCGGTGGCGTCGGCCGATCCGTCGTCGACGACGACGACGGGCGCCAGCATCGGCAGCACGCCGCGCACGACCTCGCCCACGCTGGCGGCGGCATTGTACGACGGGACGAGCGCCGCCAGGCGCACCTCCCCACTCCCCCCAGCATCACCCACGCCCATGGCCAGACTTCTACCACGCGCCCCGCGGGGTCAGAAGCGTCGGGCCATCCGCCTCGGGCGTTGGCTCGGGCGCGGTCCCTCCCGTAAAAGAGACCCATCGCGATGTTTTTGTCCCCCGCCGAGATCGCGCAGGTCCGCGAACGATTCGGGACGCCGTGCTACGTCTACGACGAGACGCTGCTCGAGGCGTCCGCGCGGCGCGCCCTCGCCTTCCCCAATGCCTTCGGCCTGACGTTGCGGTACGCGATGAAGGCCAACCCGAATCCCGCGATCCTGCGGCTCTTTCGCGACCTCGGGCTGCACGTGGATGCGTCGAGCGAATGGGAAGTGACCCGTGCGCTGCGCGCGGGCTTCCCGCCCGAGACGATCCAGCTGACCTCGCAGGCGCCCGCCAAGGGGTTGGCCGACCTCGTCACGCGCGGCGTGCACATCAACGCCTGCTCGCTGCATCAGCTCGAGAGCTTCGGGCGCACCGTTCCCGGCGGCAGCCTCTCCGTGCGCATCAACCCCGGACTCGGCAGCGGCGCCACCAACCGAACGAATACCGGGGGGCCGGCGGCCAGCTTCGGCATCTGGCACGAGTACTTGGGGCGCGTTCGCGAGACCGCCTCCAAGCACGGCCTGCGCATCCGCCGGCTGCACACGCACATCGGATCGGGCAGCGATCCGGCCGTATGGAAGCGGGTCGCACGCATGAGCCTCGACATCGCTGCCGAGTTGCCGGAGGTGGAAACCTTGAATCTCGGCGGTGGATTCAAGGTCGCGCGCGTGGAGAGCGAGCACACCACCGACCTCGACGACATCGGCGCGCACGTGCGCCAGGAGTTCCTCGACTTTCGCGCGCGCACGGGGCGCATGCTGCGGCTGGAGATCGAGCCCGGCACGTACCTGGTCGCCAACGCCGGGGTGGTGGTCGCCACGTGCATCGACATCGCCGATACGGGCGCGGAAGGATACGTGTTCGCCAAGCTCGACGCCGGCATGCCCGAAGTCACGCGCCCGGCGATGTACGGCGCGCAGCATCCGATCGCCGTGGTCGCCGACGGACGCCCGCGTGCCGACGTCGTGTTCGTCGGTCCCTGCTGTGAGTCGGGCGACGTGCTGACACCGGCACCCGGCGATCCCGAGGGGCTGGCACCGCGATCCGTGCCGCGTCCTGCGATCGGGGACGCCGTCGTGATCGGCGGAGCCGGCGCCTATTGCGCCGCCATGGCGACGATCAACTACAATTCGTACCCGCAGGCGCCCGAGATCATGCGCAGACGGGACGGCACCCTCGATCTGGTCCGCCGGCGCCAGACCCTCGACGAGATGCTCGGGTCGCTCGTGGGCGAATCCGCCTCCTGACCAGCATGGGAGCGCGGGGCGTCCTGTGGTAGGTTCGTCCTCGAGGAGAACGGGATGACGGTACACCGCAGTTTCGCCCTCGCCGCGCTCGTCGCGTGCGGCGTCGTGGTCGGCCTTCCGGCGGACGGAGCGGCCCAAAGCGCCGTCCGCAAGGCGGGACGCGGCCTCGCCGCGATGACGACATCCTTCCTCGAGGTGCCGGGCAACATGGTGCGCGAGGCGGACCGTCGCGGGAATGCGGAAGGGATTCCGGTCGGCTTCGTCCTGGGCCTCGGGATGATCGTCGTGCGGACGCTGGTCGGCGTCTACGAATTCGTGAGCGCGCCCTTTCCGGCACCGCCGGGATATCGGCCGATCATCGAGCCGGAGTTTCCGTGGAGCTACTTCGACGGCGGGGGGACCAGGCGATGACGGGCATGCAGGAGACGACGCACTACCGGGTCTGCCCCCTCTGCGAGGCGACCTGCGGGCTCGCGATCACGACTCGCGGGCGCGAGGTCGTGTCCGTTCGGGGTGACGACGACGACGTGTTCAGCCGCGGCTACATCTGCCCCAAGGCGGCCGCGCTGAAGCCGCTCGACGCGGACCCCGACCGCCTCCGCCGCCCGCTCGTCCGCCGCAACGGCCGGTTCGAGGAGGTCGGGTGGGACGAGGCCTTCGCGGAGATCCACCGCCGGCTGCCGGCCCTCCAGAGCCAGCACGGCAAGGAGGCGGTGGCCGTCTATCTCGGCAATCCGTCGGCGCACCATCTGGGACTCCAGCTCTACGCCCGTGTGCTGCTGCGCGCGCTCGGCACGCCGAACGTCTTCTCCGCGAGCACCGTCGATCAGATGCCGAAGCACGTGAGCGCGGGTCTCATGTTCGGAACGCCCCTCACCATTCCCGTCCCCGACCTCGATCGCACGCAGTTCCTGCTCATGCTCGGTGCCAACCCGCTGGTCTCGAACGGCAGCCTCATGACCGCGCCCGACGTGCGGGGGCGCCTGCGCGGCATTCGCGCCCGCGGCGGCACCATCGTCGTCGTCGATCCCAACCGGACGCAGACGGCCGAGGTCGCGGACCTCCATCTCGCCATCCGTCCGGGAACCGATGCGTTCCTGCTCTTCGCCCTCGTCCACGTGATCGTGGCCGAGCGGCTCGCCCGGATGGGCCGGCTGGCCGAGCATACGGCCGGCCTCGACACCGTGGCCGAGCTGGCGCGCGAGTTCTCGCCGGAGGCCGTGGCGCCGGCGTGCGGCATCGACGCCGGCGTCATCCGCCGGCTCGCCCGTGATCTGGCGGCGGCCGAATCGGCGGCCGTCTACGGACGCATCGGGACCTGCACGCAGGAGTTCGGCACGCTCGCCTCCTGGCTGATCGACGTCCTCAACGTGCTCACCGGAAATCTCGACCGGCCGGGCGGCGCGATGTTCGCCAAGGCCGCCGTGGGCGCCGCCAACACGCACGGCACCCCCGGAACCGGAAAAGGGTTCCGGACGGGACGGCGTCATTCGCGCATCGCCCACGCTCCCGAGGTTCTGGGCGAGTTTCCAGCCGCCTGTCTTGCCGAAGAGATCGAAACGCCGGGCGCCGGACGGGTGCGCGCCCTCGTCACGATCGCCGGCAATCCGGTCTTGAGCACGCCCAACGGTGCCCGCCTCGCGCGCGCGCTCGAGTCGCTCGACTTCATGGTGAGCTTCGACATCTACCTGAACGAGACCACGCGCCACGCACACGTGATCCTGCCCGGCGTGTCGCCGCTCGAGCAGGCGCACTACGACATCGCGCTGCGCCAGCTGGCCGTCCGCAACGTGGCCACGTACTCGCGGCCGGTCTTCGACCCGACGCCCGACGAGCGTCCGGACTGGGAGAGCCTGCTGCGCGTGGCAGGGATCGCACTCGGCCAGCCGGCCGACGCGGATCTCGCCGCCCTCGACGACTTCGTCGTCGGCCAGCAGATCGACGGGCTGCTGCGAGGCGCCGGCTCACCGATCGCGGGTCGAGAGTCTGCGGAGATCCTCGCCGCCCTCGCGCCGCGACGCGGCCCCGAGCGGCTGCTCGATCTCCTGCTGCGGACCGGCCCCTACGGCGACGCCATGGGGACGCAACCCGGGCTCACGCTCGCCACGCTCGAAGCCCAGCCCCACGGCGTCGACCTGGGCGCCCTCGAGCCTCGGATTCCCGAGGCGCTCCGCACGCCGTCCGGCAAGATCGAGCTGGCGCCACCACAGATCGTGGCGGACGTTCCACGGCTCCGCAAAGCACTCGGCCGCTCCCGGCCCGGCTACGTGCTCATCGGACGCCGCCAGCTGCGCTCCAACAACTCCTGGATGCACAACTTGGAGATGCTGGTCCGGGGCCGCGAGCGCTGTACGCTGCAGGTCCACCCGGACGACGCCACGCGACTCGGGCTCACGGACGGAGCGACGGCGCGGGTACGCTCGCGCGCCGGGCTGCTCGAAGCCCCGGTCGAAGTCACGCCGGCGATCATGCCGGGGGTGGTCAGCCTGCCGCACGGTTGGGGACACGACGTCCCCGGGGTCCGGCAGCGCGTTGCCGTCCGCCACGCCGGGGTCAACGCCAACCTGGTGGCCGACGAGACCGCCTACGATCCACTCTCGGGCAACGCCGTGCTGTGCGGCATCCCCGTCGAGATCGAAGCCGCCGCGGCTGAGGCAGACGAGCGAGCCCGCGCCTAGCGGTAGGCAACACGCGATCGGGTTCGGTTCGAGCGGGAGGCCGGCGCGTATGGCGGTCTGACGGCCATACGCCACATTGGCCCGTGATGTCGCCTGCCGACGATGTTCGTCACTCGTTGTCGCAGACGAATACGCGCTCCCTGGCCAGTGGTAGCTTGAGACGTGGCCTCGACCGCACAGAGGGAAGGTGAGGAGCGATGAAGAAGTTGAAGATCCTCGGCGTGCACGGCCTTGGCGATCACCGCACCAGCACGTGGAAGGAAGACTGGAAGGCGGCGCTGCTCGCGGTCTTCCCTGGACAGCCCGAGGTCCAGCTGGAGTTCGCCTTCGTCAGCTACGACGACGTCTTCGAGAAGGTGGATCTCTCGGTCTGGGAGACCATGCAGGCCGTCTGGAAGCTGGCACGCAGCGGCGTGACCACGGCGTTGGGCAAGCGCCGTGGCGTGCTGGGTGACGTCTCGGATCGGGTCCGATGGACGGCGGGCTACGTCGTCGCCTGGGTCGAGGACGAGAAGTTCAAGCAGGAGACCCGCAAGCGCGTGCTCGACGGCGTGGTCGCCGAGCAGCCGGACATCATCCTGGCGCACAGCCTGGGGTCGCTCGTCACGTACAACGCCTTCTCGCATCCAGACGCGAGCAAACCCGCCGTCGCCGCGGCGATCCACCGAAGCCTCTACGTAACGCTGGGCTCTCAGATCGGCAACCCGTTCGTCGTGGGCAACCTGACGGCCGGTCGGATCGACGCGCTTCGAGTGAGGCACTGGTATCACCTGTACAACGAGGAAGACGATGTGTTCACGGCCCCGATCAAGGTGTGGGACGCGAACAACTTCCGCCAGATCGATACGCGTTTCGACATCGGCGGATTCGCCGATCATTCGGCCCCGGAGTACCTCAAGCACACGAACACGGTCGAGAACGTGTGGAGGCCGGTGGCCGAGCGTCGCATCAACGCGCGGGCGTTCGGGGCAGGGCCTGCTCGACCCAAGAGCGCAGCCGCGCTCGTCAAGTCGGGGCGCACGCGGCAGCGGGCGTTGCTCGTGGGGATCAATCAGTATCCTCAGGAGCAGGACCGCCTGGAAGGGTGTGTGAACGACGTGTTCCTGATGAGCTCGGCTCTGCAGGAGTGCGGCTTTCCACCGGAGAGCATCCGCGTGTGCCTCGACCAGCGCGCGACGGCGAAAGGTATCACCGAGCGGCTCAGGTGGCTCCTCGACGACCCGAGGCCTGGTGACGAGCGCGTGCTCTTCTACAGCGGTCACGGCGCAACGATTCCGGAGTACGGCGAGAACCTCGAGCCGGACCGGAACACCGAGACGCTCGTGCCGTGGGACTTCGACTGGTCGCCCGAGCGAGCCATCGTCGATGACCACATCTTCTCATTGTACAGCCAGCTCCCGTATGGGACGCGCTTCGCAATGATTCTGGACTGCTGCCATTCCGGGGGCATGCACCGCCAGGGTGGAGCCAAAGTTCGGGGCCTTAATCCCCCGGACGACATCCGGCACCGCGACTTGAAGTGGGACAAGGAAGCCGACATGTGGGTCTCCCGCGACTTCAAGCGCTTGAACCGGCAGTTCTCATCGAAGCCGATGGTGAACACCGCCTTCTTTGGAACCGAAGGGACATCCACGCGAATCGGGCGCGCTTCTCTCCTGCGCGAACAGTCCGAAAAGGACTACAAGAAGCTGAAGCAGCGGGCAGGTACAGCCCGCGTGGGTCCCTACCTGCCGCTCATCGTCGAGGCCTGCCAGGAGAAGGAGTTCTCCTACGAGTACAGGCATGGGGTGACGAGCTACGGTGCGTTCACGTACGCGCTGTGCCTCGAGCTGAGGCGGCAAAAGCGCATCACCTTCAAGCGGCTCGTCGAAGTCACGGCAGCCAGGCTCGCCGAACTCGGCTACGAGCAGCGGCCGCAGATCCTCGGTCCTCGCGCGATCGTCAACGCGAGGGTTCCGTGGAGCTAGATGGATTGACTGCGGGAAGTGCCGCAGGTTAAGCCCGTGCGGAACCGCGAGCGAGCAGCCAGCCAAGGGGGAAACCGTGAACAGAGCCATCGCGATCGTGACGTCCATTGTCCTCGGTGCGTCGGCAGCCATGCCGGCCTGGGCCGACACGACGTCGCCGGGCAAGAACAGCGTCCACGTGTCCGCCAACAACCTCGCCCTGCCGGAGGCGTTCATCGAGGTGGTCTTCCTCACGGGCACGCTCGAGAGAGGCAAGCGAAACCGCGTTCTCACGGTCAATGCGTGGTTCGGCTCCCTGGCGCCCGGTGAGAACGCCCACATCCGGCCCCGGGTCAACGGCGTCTCCTTCGAGCCGACGGACGATATCGGCCACGGGAGCGGCGTTGCCGTCAACTGCCCCAGCACGGCCACCTTTACCTGCACGGCGAGTGGCTCGTGGTGGATCGACCTCGACGCCGCGGAGGCGGCAAACCCGGGACAGTTCATCGGCCAACCACTCGTGGTCGAGCTGCTCGGTGCCACGAACCAGTTCACCGGCGTTCCCGGGCCCATCGTCGCGGACATGTCCGCGCGACTCGAGAAGAAGTAGCTTAGAGGGCGCCCTACTCGAGCATCGACTCGCCGCGCTCCTCGGGGCCGGGCTGGAGGTCCGAGTGCCGCATGAGGATGCGGGCGCACGTGTTCCAGCGCAGCGCGGCGTCGTCGTTGCCCGTCGGCTTGAGCGCCTCGGCCCGCGCGTAGTGGACCATCGCCTCACGGAACGACTGATAGGCGACGAAGCCCGCCCCTGGCGCGCCCTGGCGATGTCGAGCCTTCGCGCGCCGTTCGCTGATGATCCCCGCGTAGTACGCGCGCTCGTACTCGTCCGCGAGCTGTGGTAGCAGCTCGCGCGCCTGGACGTCGGTGACGCCGGACCCGAACTGATCGGTGAGCGCGAGGAGCAGCGTGACCAGGGCCTCGTGGTTCTCCGGGTCGACGCGCAGCACGTCGAGACAGATGCTCTCGGCCTCGGCGGGCTCGTTCAGCACGCGATAGCGTTGCGCGCGCTCGAGCGAGCGGGGGATGGCTTCTCGGGAGAGGAGCTTCAGCTCGTACATGGCACCTCCTCAGCGTGCGGGCCGGAGCATCCGGAGGAGACGAGCGAGTGGATCGTACGCGCGGTCCACCACCCGCTCCTTCAAGGGGATGATTGCGTTGTCGGTGATGGTGATGCCCTCGGGACACACCTTCGTGCAGCACTTGGTGATGTTGCAGTACCCGATGCCGTGCGCCGTGCGCAGCTCCTCCACCCGGTCCTCGCTGTCGAGGGGGTGCATCTCGAGGGCCGCTACGTGCACGAAGAAGCGCGGCCCGACGAACGCGTCGTGCAGATCGTGGTTGCGCAGCACGTGGCAGACGTCCTGACAGAGAAAGCACTCGATGCACTTGCGGAACTCCTGGACCCGGTCGACGTCCTCCTGCGCCATACGCCAGGTCCCGTCGGCGGCGTCGGGCGGCCGCGGCCGAAACGGCTTGATTCGCTGCTTGGCGCGGAAGTTCGACGACACGTCGGTGACGAGATCGCGAATGGGCGGGAAGGCGCGCATGGGCTCGACCGTCACCGGCTCGCCCGCCGGCAGCTCGCTCAGCCGCGTCATGCACATCAGCCTGGGCATGCCGTTCACCTCGGCCGAGCACGACCCGCACTTGCCCGCCTTGCAGTTCCAGCGCACGGCGAGATCGGGGGCCTGCTCGGCCTGGATGAGATGCACGGCATCGAGGACGACCATGCCTTCGGCGGTCTCGACCTCGTAGGTTTCGAACCGGCCCTCCGGCCCCTGGCCCCGCCAGATCTCGAAGGTCGCGCGGGGCATCAGCGGTTCTCCTCGACGATGCGGGCCAGCTCGGCCGGCATGTCCGGGATGGGACGCGGCTCGATCTCCATCCTTCCGTCGCGGCCGCGGCGCACGACGAGGTTCACGCGCCCGAGCGCCGCATCCTTGCCCTGGTGATCGTCGCGGAAGTGCGCCCCGCGGCTCTCGCGCCGCTCGATGGCCGAGCGTGTGATCGCCTCGGCCACGGTCAGCATGTTGCGCAGCGCCAGCGCCGTGTGCCACGCGGGATTGTAGTGGCGGTGGCCGTCCACCCGCACGCGCACGAGGCGTGTCTGCAGGCCGTCCAGCGCGTCGAGCGCGCGGCGCAGCTCGTCCTCACGCCGCACGATGCCGACGAGGTCCTGCGTCATCTCCTGGAGGTCGCGCTGGAGGGCGTAGGGCGACTCGGCGGCGCCGTCCGTTCCCTCGCGTTCGAACGGTGCCAGGGTCATGCGTGCCGTCGCCTCGACCTCGCCGGCGTCGAGCGTGCCGAACGAATGCTCCTTGGCGAAGGCCGCCGCGAAATGCCCCGCGCGCTTGCCGAAGACGAGCAGGTCGGAGAGCGAGTTGCCCCCGAGGCGATTCGCGCCGTGCAGCCCCGCGCCGCTCTCGCCGGCGGCGAACAGCCCGGGCACGGTGGACATCTGCGTCTCGGCATCGACGCGCACGCCGCCCATCATGTAGTGGGTGGTCGGCCCGACCTCCATCGCCTGACGCGTGATGTCGATGTCGGCCAGCTGCTTGAACTGGTGGTACATGCTCGGGAGCTTCTTCTTGATGTGTTCCTCGGCGCCCGGTAGCCGCTCGCGGATCCAGGCGATGTCGAGAAAGACGCCGCCGTGCGGGCTCCCGCGTCCTTCCTTGATCTCCCGCACGATGCAGCGCGCCACGTGGTCGCGGGTGAGCAGCTCGGGTGGGCGCCGCGCGCTCCGGTCCCCCTGGGTGTAGCGCCAGCCCTCTTCCTCGCTGTCCGCCGTCTGCTCGCGATAGTTCGCGGGGATGTCGTCGAACATGAACCGCTTGCGGTCGCGGTTGTAGAGGATGCCTCCCTCGCCGCGCACGCCCTCGGTGACGAGGATGCCGCACACGCTCGGTGGCCAAATCATACCCGTGGGGTGAAACTGCACGAACTCCATGTCGACCAGCTCGGCGCCCGCGTCGAACGCGAGGGCCTGGCCGTCGCCGGTGTACTCCCAGCTGTTGCTCGTGATCTTGTAAGCGCGCCCGACGCCGCCGGTGGCCAGCACGAGCGCCTTGGTGCGAAAGACGTGCAGGAACCCGCGCTCGGCATCGTAGCCGAACGCACCCGCAATGCGGGCGCCGTCCTTCAGCAGCGACACGATCGTCGTCTCCATGTGGACCGCGATGCCCTGATGGATGCCGTAGTCCTGGAGCGTCCGGATCATCTCGAGGCCGGTGCGGTCGCCGACGTGCGCGAGACGGGGATAGCGATGGCCGCCGAAGTTGCGCTGCAGGATACGGCCATCCTGCGTGCGGTCGAAGAGCGCGCCCCAGGCCTCGAGCTCGTTCACGCAGGCCGGAGCCTCCTTGGCGTGCAGCTCGGCCATGCGCCAGTCGTTGAGGAACTTGCCGCCGCGCATGGTGTCGCGAAAATGGATGCGCCAATTGTCTTTCGGCGCCACGT
>Ga0187893_10012907_pt1 | contig 11747 bp, 9 predicted proteins | sample MA1701074metaG_FD_139574 | JGI IMG/M metagenome (GOLD analysis project Ga0187893, IMG submission 139574) | White microbial mat communities from a basaltic lava cave in the Kipuka Kanohina Cave System on the Island of Hawaii, USA - MA170107-4 metaG ... | reverse complement strand
TGCCGATCCTGGTGCGGCGTTGGTGGCCGACGCGCATCGTATCGGTGCGCGAGTGATCCCAATGGTGGGTCCGTCCTCGATCACTCTGGCGTTGATGGCCTCCGGACTGAATGGTCAACGCTTCGCATTCAGTGGCTACCTGCCCCCGCGTTCGCCTGAGCGAGAGCACGGCATTCGTGACCTGGAGGACAGATCGCTGCGCCTTGGGCAGACCGAAATCTTCATCGAGGCACCTTACCGTAACGATCAGTTGTTCGCTGCAATCTTGCGGACCTGCCGGGCAGATACGCTGCTGTCACTGGCAACGGACCTGACCGGCGCGACCGAGCAGGTGAAGACCTGCACGGTGGCACGATGGAAAAACGTGGTGCCGGATCTGGATAGAAGGCCGACCGTGTTCCTGCTTCTGGCAAAGGCCAGAGCTTCAGCGCACCGTGGAAAGCGGCGCGGCGGCTCGCACTAGAACCTCCCCGAGGGACGCACCGAAGCGCTTGGCGAAGCGCTCGACCAGGTTCTCACGTGGGGTGAAATCGACAATCCTTTCGGCCTTGATGACTTCGCGGGCGACGAAATCTACGCTCCCGAGCGCATCGGTCAGACCCACGTCGATACTTTTCTCGCCGGTCCACACGAGCCCGGAAAAAACGTCTGACGCTTCCTTCAGGCGTTTGCCCCGCCCCTTGCGGACCACTTCGACAAACTGATGGTGAATCTCACCCAGCATGCGCCTCGCGTATTCGCGTTGCGCCGGATCCAGCGGTGAAAAGGGATCGAGAAACCCCTTGTTTTCTCCGGCGGTGAGCAACCTGCGTTCGACGCCGAGTTTTTCCATCGTGCCGGTAAAACCAAAGCCGTCCATGAGCACGCCGATCGATCCGACGATGCTCGCCTTGTCGACGTAGATCCGATCCGCAGCGACAGCAACGTAGTAGCCGCCCGACGCACAGATATCCTCGACCACGGCGTAAATCGGGATATCCGGGTATTTTTCGCGCAGCCTGCCGATTTCGTTATTGATCGTGGCCGCCTGGACCGGGCTGCCGCCCGGGCTGTTGATGCGGAGTATCACGCCCTTGGTACTTTTGTCCCCGAAAGCATCCTGGAGCCCATGATTGATGTTGTCGGCATTGGCGTGGGCATCTGCGGCGATGACACCGTTCAACTCCACGAGCGCGGTATGATTGCCCGGCAATGCCACATCGCGTCCGCCGAGCCAGCCAAACGCGGCGAACATGAGGATGAAAAGATAAATAAAAGTGAGCGTCTTGAAAAAGATGCCCCAGTGGCGTGCCCTGCGTTGCTCGTCGAGTGCAGCGCGCGCGAGCTTTTCTATGATCGCGCGTTCCCACTTTCCTGCGGAATCGCCCGAATCGGTTTCACCCATGATGCGCATCCTTAGTTTTCGACCAGAAAGACCTGCCCGTCCTGCTCCTCGACCTGCAGTTTTTGCAGGCTTTGCCCCTTGCACGGGCCGCCGACGCAATAGCCCGTATCCGGAAGATACGCGGCACCGTGCGTCGAACACACCAAGTATAGACCGGACACGTCAAAGAACTCACCTGGCTGCCAGTCGAGTTCAACCCAGACATGGGCGCAGCGATTCACATAGCCTTGCACCCGGCCACGGTAGCGCACGGCAAACGCAGCCGCGGGACCACGCATGGTGTCGACCGTAAAGCGAACGCCCCTGCCGCGATCGACCAGATCGCCAGCCGCGCAGATCAGGCGTCTTACTTGAGCCATCGCATCAATTCGGCGAAACTGCCGACGCACGCCAGCGGTGAAAGGCGCTCGAGTTCGTCGCGGGAGTGCGCTCCTGAGCTCAGTCCGATGGCAGCCACCCCCGCGTTTGCGGCCATCCGCAGATCGTGCGTGGTGTCCCCGATCATCAACGTGCGCTCCCGCGTCACTCCCAGCAGTCGAATAAGCGTTTCCAGCATATCGGGATGCGGCTTTGGAAACCCCTCGTCGGCGCATCGCGAAGCGTGAAAATGCTCGCCAAGCGACGTCGTGCGGAAGGCGCGTTCCAACCCTCTACGACTCTTTCCGGTGGCAACCGCAAGCAGATAACCCTCCAGGCTCAGTGCCGGCAGGCCTTCGTCAACCATCGGGAACACCTCGATATCCTCGTGCCCGACAAGAAAGTGAGCGCTGTAGCGTTCTGCGACTTCACCATAACGACTGCTGTCCAGCCCGGGATCAAGGTGCGCAAGTGCGTCCTGCAGGCCGAGCCCAATAACGTAGCGCGCGGCGTCCGCTCTTGGCACCGGAAGATCCATGTCCCGGAACGCAGCCTGCAGCGAAGCGACAATAAGTCCTGCAGAGTCCACGAGGGTTCCATCCCAGTCAAAGACCAGCAGGTCGAAGCGTCGGCGCATTAAGTAACGGGCATACCGGAGTCGAGGGTTCGCAGGAAATCTTCCAGCTCCGTCGCTAGCGGGGACTGCACCCATACCGTCTCGCCGCTGCGAGGGTGGCGAAATTCGAGGCTCGAGGCATGCAGGAACATGCGCTTGAGGCCCTGCTTCGACAACAGCTTGTTGGCGCCGAAATCCCCGTACTTTTCGTCGCCTGCGATCGGGAAACCAAGGTGCGCCAGATGCACGCGAATCTGATGGGTGCGGCCAGTCTTGAGTTCGGCGTCGAGTAGGCTGAACTCCGAAAAATTGCGCGTCAGCCGGAACACAGTATGCGCGAGAGCGCCGTCGTCGTCGACCACTACGCGGCGTTCGCCGGATGAAGACACATACTTGTGCAATGCCAGCCTGACACTGCGCTTGACGTCTGTCCACTTGCCGAGAACCAAGACACTGTAATGCTTTTTTACCATCCCGTCGCGCAACTGCGCGTGCAGGGCAGTCAAGGCGCTGCGCTTCTTGGCAAGTGTGAGTACACCCGAGGTGTCGCGATCCAAGCGGTGCACGAGTTCGAGAAAGCGAATGCCGGAGCGCGCATGACGCAACTGCTCGATTACGCCGCTGGATATGCCGCTGCCTCCATGCACCGCCACGCCACCCGGCTTGTCAACAATCAGAAGGTCTTCGTCTTCAAGGAGCACCTTTCCGGCGAAGGCCCTTTCTGCGGCCGGGATTCCGGTCCGGGATCTCGGCAGCGCGGTACGAACCGGCGGAACCCGGATCTTATCCCCGGTTTGCAGCCGGTAGGCGACCTTTACCCGTCGTCCGTTCACCCGTACCTCGCCGGCACGAACGATGCGATAGATATGGCTTTTTGGTACCCCTTTCAGGATCTTGTGAAGGAAATTGTCTATTCGCTGGTCGTGCCCCGTCTCGTCCACTTCACGCCAAGTTACGGATTCTTTGCTTAAGGTGTTCATTTTGCTTATACTATTCCGGCAAACAGGCAAACAGTCACGACTACGCGGTCGAGCCTTGTGTGTCGCAGACCAGCGGCTTCATCTCCCGCGATGTCACGCCTGTAACGAGGGGTTAACTTCGCTCACCCGAAGAAGTAGCGATGGTAATTGATGAGTTACGCGCTCGCACACCAATAGTGGATTCCATCACCCTGCAAAAAGCAGGATGTGTACTGACAAACCTCAGGCCAGAGTCTCTCGTCCTATTCCACCCATGAATTACCCGACGACAGAAAGCTAGAGCCCCTCGACAACCGGGGCGTCCCCCAGGTTTGTCCTCCCCGTGAACATGCGAGCGCGGGAGAACAAAAATGAAGCGCATGTTGTTTAACGCGACCCACGCAGAAGAACTGCGCGTCGCGATCGTCGATGGCCAGAAGCTCATCGACTTGGATATCGAAACTGCCGGAAAAGAACAACGCAAGAGCAATATTTATAAAGGTGTCATCACCCGCATCGAGCCCAGCCTCGAGGCTGCGTTCGTAGATTACGGCAGCGATCGTCATGGCTTTCTTCCATTCAAGGAAGTAAGCCGCTCCTTCTTCCAGAATCCCGAGGCTGACCCCACGCGCGTCCGCATCCAGGACGCCCTGCGCGAAGGCCAGGAACTCATCGTCCAGGTTGACAAGGACGAGCGTGGAAACAAGGGCGCGGCGTTGACGACGTTCATCAGCCTAGCCGGCCGCTACCTTGTCCTGATGCCGAACAATCCACGCGGTGGTGGCGTTTCGCGCCGGGTAGAGGGCGAAGAGCGCAACGAATTGCGCGACACCATCTCACAGTTGGATGTTTCGCCCGGTATGAGCATCATTGCCCGCACAGCCGGCATCGGGCGCTCCGTCGAGGAGCTCACTTGGGATCTCGGTTACCTCATGCAATTGTGGCGCGCGATTGAAACCGCGGCCATGCAGCAGGGTGGTGCCTTCCTGATCTACCAGGAGGGCAGCCTGGTCATCCGTGCCATTCGCGACTACTTCCACCAGGAGATTGGCGAAATCCTGATCGATACCGAGAGCATTTACGAGCAGGCGCGCCAGTTCATGGGTCACGTGATGCCGCAGAACGTCAATCGAGTGAAGATGTACAAGGACGACGTACCGCTTTTCTCGCGATTCCAGATCGAGCACCAGATCGAAACAGCCTATTCGCGGCAGGTGCCCCTGCCGTCCGGGGGCGCAGTGGTGATCGACCACACGGAGGCGCTGGTTTCGGTAGACGTGAACTCGGCACGCGCCACACGCGGCGCCGACATCGAGGAAACCGCGCTGCGTACCAACCTGGAAGCCGCAGACGAAATCGCGCGGCAACTCAGGCTGCGCGATCTGGGCGGCTTGGTGGTGATCGACTTCATCGACATGGAGTCGGCGCGTAACCAACGCGACGTGGAAAACCGGCTGCGTGACGCGCTGAAATATGACCGCGCCCGGGTGCAGACCGGCAAGATTTCGCGTTTTGGTCTGCTGGAACTGTCGCGCCAGAGGCTGCAGACCTCGCTCGGCGAAACAAGTCATATTGCCTGTCCGCGCTGTCATGGTACCGGCCACATCCGTTCAATCGAATCCTCGGCACTGCATATTCTGCGCATCCTTCAGGAAGAGGCGATGAAGGAGAACACCGCAGCGCTGCATGCCCAGGTTCCGGTGGACGTGGCGACTTATCTGCTCAACGAGAAGCGCAACGAATTCCACTCGATCGAGACTCGACTGAAAGTCAACGTGCTGCTTGTTCCGAACGTGAACCTGCAGACGCCTAACTACTCCGTCACGCGCAGACGCCACGACGAGCTCAACCAGAGCGAAGTCGTGCAACCGAGCTACAGGATGGTAGACGTGGCAGCGGAAGTCGCGGAACCTGCCGTTACCGCGCAGAAACCGGAACCGCAGCGGCCGCAGGCTGCAGTGCAGGGAATCACGCCCGCCCAGCCCGCGCCGATGCGCCGGGAAGAGCCGACGCCTTCGATCCTGGACAAGATTCTCGGCTGGCTTACCCGCAAGCCGGAAGCCAAACCCGAACCACCCAGAGTCCGTCCACGCGAACAGAAACAGCGTCGCGACCACGTGCGCGATGGCCGAGGTCGCGACCGGGGACGACCGGAGGAGAAGCGCGACGAGCGCCCATCGCGCCAGGATAACGATGTCCGCCGCGAACAGAATCGTCTGCGTGCGCAGGAACATGGCGAGCGAAGGCCTCATGAGCGCCAGCAGCAGCGTCCTCCGCGTCCCGAGCGCCACGAACAGGGACTGGCAGCGGTGGAGCAACGTCAGCCACGCGACCAGCCGGAAGGCGCGCCGCGCGAAGGAGAAGGTCGAGGGCGCCGGCGGCGTGGCCGGCGCGAACGCCAGGCGGAGCGCCACGACCATGGCGGCTCCCAGCTGCCGCGCGAAGTTCAACAGACGAACCCTGCCCCGGCCGCTGATACGTCCATGCTGCCCGGTGAACGCAAACAGGTGGCTCCGGCAGTGCCTCAATCGGATTTGCAGACCGCCGTACTTGAGCCGGCGATGTTTACGCGCGAGCCGGTCAACGTCGAGTCATCGCCGGTTATTACGCCGGTGAGTTTGCCGGAGGATTTTTCGCTGCCCGAGGCGAACACCGATAAACCGCAAAGTGAATCTGTTTCGGTAGTGCCCGCTCGGCAGCCCTGGAAAATGGAGCCGATCGCACTGCCACCCGACATGGAGATGATCGAGACGCAGGCGGACATGTCGGCAAGAATGCTCGAGGAAGAACGACAAGACGTGTCTCCGCCCGCCAGGCGGCCGCGCCAGCATTTTCCCGAACCGATTATCCCGGACGAGCCGCTGCAGCAGGTGGAAACACGCAAGGAGTGATCCGCAAACGAACCTGGCAGATGCCTTGTGCATCAATTAGGAAGCTCGGCTATTGGACGCCGAGCTTCTTTTTTATGTGTTCGAGAAGTCCCGCCGCTGCATCTTCTGCCATGTCCAGCACCAGTTCGAATCCCTGTGCGCCGCCATAGTAGGGATCCGGGACCTCGGCACCCCAATGCGCACTGCTGTATTCCAGGAACAAGCCCAATTTCGCGTGGTGCTCCGCCGGCGCAAGCTGTTTCAGCGTTGAGAGGTTGTCCAGATCCATCGCGAGGACGAAGTCAAATTTGGCAAAGTCCCGATCCGTCACTTGCCGGGCCCGCAGATTCGCGAGATCGTACCCCCGTCGTTCTGCCGCAATTTGGGCACGTCGATCGGGCGGATGGCCGGTGTGATAGCCGTGGGTGCCCGCCGAGTCGACGCGAATTTTCGATTCCAGCCCTGCCGACGCGACCGCATGCCGAAACACGCCCTCCGCAGTGGGCGACCTGCAGATATTGCCCATGCAGACAAACAGCACCCAGGTTGGGGCACCGATTCGCGTCATTTTCTATCGGCGACGTGTGCGCGCCGCCGCGATCGAAGCGATTTTGGCCGGCTTGCCTTCGGTTCCGGTTGCGGCCGTGGGTACTTCGTCTCTCTCGGCGACGCCGAAGGCCAATTCTTTGAGTTCCTTCATTTGGTCACGCAGCCGTGCTGCACTTTCGAACTCCAGGTTTCTGGCGGCATCGAGCATCTGTTTCTCGACGCGTTTCAGCTCCCTGAGCAGGTCCTTTTCGTTCATCGCGCCGTAGACTGCAAGTTTCTCCGCCGCTTTCATATCCTGCAGCGAGGAAGGTTCATAGAGACCCTCGATCATGTCCTTGATGCGTTTGGTAACTCCTTTCGGCGTGATGCCGTGCGCTGTGTTGTAGGCAAGTTGTTTCTGACGTCGCCTATCCGTTTCCGCGATCGCTCGTTTCATCGAATCGGTGACCCGGTCGGCGTACATGGTCGCGGAACCGTTCAGATGGCGCGCGGCGCGGCCGATGGTCTGGATCAAGGACCGCTCGGAACGCAAAAAGCCCTCCTTATCCGCGTCCAGGATCGCTACAAGCGATACCTCGGGGATATCCAGTCCTTCGCGCAGCAGGTTGATCCCGACGAGGACATCGAATTCCCCAAGCCTCAGATCGCGGATGATCTCCACGCGTTCCACAGTGTCCACATCCGAGTGCAGATAACGCACCTTGACACCGTGTTCGGCAAGATAGTCTGTCAGGTCTTCGGCCATACGTTTTGTGAGTGTGGTTACCAGCACGCGTTCTTTGAGCTTTACCCGCGCATTGATCTCGGACAGCAGGTCATCCACCTGAGTGGCCGCCGGCCGCACCTCAATCTCCGGATCCACTAACCCGGTCGGCCGCACAACCTGCTCCACCACCTGCGCCTGGTTTTCGCGTTCATACTCCGCGGGCGTGGCGGAAACAAAAATGGTCTGCGGCATTATCTTCTCGAATTCATCGAATCTGAGCGGCCGGTTGTCGAGCGCACTCGGCAGCCGGAAGCCGTAGTCCACCAGATTTTCCTTGCGTGCGCGGTCGCCGCGATACATGCCGCCGATTTGCGGGATGGTGACGTGGCTCTCGTCGATGATCATCAACGCGTTGGGCTGCAGGTAATCCAGAAGAGTCGGCGGAGGCTCACCGGGTTTGCGGCCTGAAAGGTGCCGAGAGTAGTTCTCGATGCCCTTGCAAAAACCCAGTTCATTCAGCATTTCGAGGTCAAAGCGGGTGCGGCTTTCGATGCGCTGCCTTTCCACCAGTTTGCCGTTCTTTTGGAAGAATTCGATGCGCTCGCGCAGTTCGACCTTGATCGCCTCGATCGCCTTGAGGGTGGTGCTGCGTGGCGTCACATAGTGGCTAGAAGGATAGACCGTATAACGCGGCACTTTCTGGCTCAAGTGCCCGGTCAGCGGATCGAACAATGTGAGCGACTCGATCTCTTCGTCCAACAGCGAGATACGCAATGCGGTCTCGGAGCTTTCCGCGGGGAATACATCGAGCACGTCGCCACGGACACGGAAGGTCCCGCGTCGAAAATCGAACTCGTTTCGCTCGTACTGCATTTCGGCCAGACGTGCAATGATTTCGCGCTGGTGCTTTTTCTCCTTTTCCCGGAGGTGCAGAATCATGCCGTGGTAATCGACCGGGTCGCCGATGCCATAGATCGCCGATACAGTCGCCACGATTACCGAGTCGTCTCGCTCCAGCAGTGATTTGGTGGCAGAAAGGCGCATTTGCTCGATATGCTCGTTGATGCTCGAGTCTTTTTCGATATACAGGTCGCGCGACGGTACGTAGGCCTCGGGCTGATAGTAGTCGTAATAGGAGACGAAATATTCGATCGCGTTTTCAGGAAAAAACTCGCGCATCTCGGAATAAAGCTGAGCTGCCAGCGTCTTGTTCGGCGCCATGATGATCGCCGGACGGCCGGTCTGTGCGATGACGTTGGCCATGGTGTATGTCTTGCCGGATCCGGTCACACCGAGCAGCGTCTGGAACACGAGTCCGTCAGCCAGACCTTCGATGAGCCTGGCAATCGCCTCTGGCTGGTCGCCTGCAGGCTCGAAGGGCCGGTGTAGGCGGAAGGGGCTGTTTGGGAAAGTTACCAGCACGGGTAGAATACGCGCCTGACAAATTTTGATGTTATCACGATGAACGCGCCGCACTCCTCTTCCCCACTGGCCGCCGTGCAGATGGCCTCCCGGGACCCCATCCTTGGTGTGACCGAGACATTCAATTCCGACAGGAACCCTCACAAGGTCAACCTCGGTGTCGGAATGTATTACGACGACAACGGAAAACTGCCGCTGCTCGAGTGTGTTCGGCGCGCGGAAACCCGGCTTGCGGAGAATCCTGTCCCGCGGGGCTATCTGCCGATCGATGGCCTGCCGGTCTTCGACCGCGCAGTGCAGGCCCTGCTGTTCGGCGCGGAGAGTAACGCGGTCAAGGAGAATCGGGTAGTCACGGTGCAGGCGTTGGGTGGAACCGGCGGATTGAAGATCGGCGCCGATTTCCTGCGAAGGATCGTGCCAAATTCACAGGTCTGGATTTCGGAGCCGAGCTGGGAGAATCACCGCGCGTTATTCGAGAGCGCGGGCTTCACGGTCAATAGCTACCCGTACTACGATCCGTCGTCACACGGCGTGGACTTCGCCCGAATGATCGCAACGCTGCGGTCGCTGCCGCCGGCCTCGATTACAGTGTTGCATGCATGTTGCCACAATCCCACCGGTGTCGACCTGACAGCGGAGCAATGGACCGCGGTCATCGAAATCGTGGTTTCGCGCGGCCTGATACCCTTCGTCGACATCGCGTATCAGGGATTCGGGGAAGGCACCGACGCGGACGGCGAGGTAGTCAGACGCTTCGCGCAGGCCGGCGGGCCGGTGTTCGTCTCCAATTCTTTTTCGAAGTCATTTTCGCTCTACGGCGAGCGTGTCGGGGCGCTGAGCGTCGTTGCCGGCAGCGGCGACGAGGCCGCGCGGGTCCTCAGCCAGTTGAAGCGGATAGTGCGGACGAACTACTCGAATCCGCCCACACATGGTGGCCAGATTGTGGCGGCCGTCCTGACCGACCCGGAAATGCGGGCGCTTTGGGAAAGAGAGCTCGGCCGGATGCGTGAACGCATTCGCGACATTCGCAGGCGCCTGGTCGAGAAGTTGCGCGAGTGCGCACCGCATTCGGATTTCGAGTTCGTCATGCGCCAGCGCGGCATGTTTTCTTACTCCGGCCTGTCGAAGGGCCAGGTTGCCCGTCTGCGTGACGAATTTTCGGTGTACGCCGTAGACAGCGGGCGAATCTGCGTGGCGGCACTCAATTCGCGCAATGTCGACTATGTTGCCGACGCCATTGGGCGAGTGATTGGCCGCTAGACAGGATCAGCGACGGCCGGACGTTTCCACGACGGGCCTCTTTCCTGGCGATGCGGCGGCTTGCGGGTTCGCAGGTTCGGGTTTGGTGCCGGCGTTCGCCGCGTTCGGTCTCTGCGCATCTGCGGTTGCGGGGCTCTTACCGGCAGATGTGGTCGTGGCAGTGTCCGTTTTTTTTGCGGGCTTCTTTCTGAAAAGGCGTTCGGTGATCTGCGCTGCTTTCATGCCGATCGTGGTACCAACCCCGGGGCCGAGCAATGCGGTGCCCGCCGCCGCTCCCGCGAGCGCCGCCTTGGTTGGAAACAACGTTGGGTTCTGTGCCGTGCCGGAAACAGCCAAGGGCGTGCTTACAAGGGCGGAGGCCCCTTTTACCGCGACCTCGATCCTGCCATTCAACTCCTGCTTGGGCGAGATCGACAACTCCCCTTGCGCCTTGAGCACCCCGGAAGAAATGTTCAACCCCGTCAGGTGATATCCGCGAGGGTCGACCGCGATATGGCCGGAGAACTCGTCGAATCGCGTGTCCCCGCCCTTCATTGCATCCTTGTTGAGAAGTGCCTTCGGGGCCGCAGCAAGGTCTACGTTGTACAACACGCCACGCTCGATCTTGAAGTCGGATTCGACGCTGATTGCATCCGCGAGCTGTGACGCCGTCGGTGCACGCATGTCGATCGCCGGATTCGCATTCAACCGGCCGCTGATCGTGGTCCGCTTTGTATAGAGCGCGACAACGGGTCCGATTTCGACATGATGCAAATCGATATTTCCGGCGATCGTCCATTCGTTTTTCCACCCTACCGTCAGCCTGCCCGTCAGCGTGCCGTCATAGAGGCGACCGTCGATCGCAGACAGCACCAGCCTATCGGTATTGACGATGCCGGACGCATCCAGGCTGGTGAGCACGATCTGCGGCCCGACGGGCAGTTTCCAGTGACGCGCCGAAAGTTCGAGCGCGAAATCCTTCCCACTGGGCACGAGGGTCCCAATCACGCGGCCCTGATCGGCACTCACCTGAGCATGCGACAGTCCGCCGTCCAACTTAAGTTCGATTTCAACTTCGATTTTGCGCAGCTTCAAATCAGCGAGATCGATGTTGGCGTCGCCGATCTCGATGCGCTCGACGCGCACTGGCGCCGGTCCACCGGCGGTCGGTCGAGATGCCAGTGAAGAGACCTTATCGACCAACTGCTCGCCGATCACCACCCCACGCAGTCTGATTGCACGAATCACCTTCTGCTCGCTGAACAGGGAAGCGAGCCGCGGGGTAATACGAATATTCTGCACGCGCAGGAAAACCTTTTGGCCAACCGAGACGCCATCGACGGACAGGTGCGGCCACGGCAGGAAGAACAGTCGCAGGGAATCGATCTTCACGGGCGCTTCGAGCTGCTCGGAAGCTACGCGCTCGACATCCGGAATGAATCTTCCAAGTGGCAGGACGACAGGAACAACCAGAAGGAGTGCAACGGCAATGCCGGCGCCGAGAGACCAGCGTTTCCAGAATTTCATCTGAACCGACGGACGGGGAATCCGTTGACCGTGTTGTAGCGAGCGGATATGATACGCGGCCTTCCTGTTCCCCGATAGCTCAGTTGGTAGAGCGACGGACTGTTAATCCGCAGGTCCC
>Ga0187893_10012906_pt1 | contig 11747 bp, 11 predicted proteins | sample MA1701074metaG_FD_139574 | JGI IMG/M metagenome (GOLD analysis project Ga0187893, IMG submission 139574) | White microbial mat communities from a basaltic lava cave in the Kipuka Kanohina Cave System on the Island of Hawaii, USA - MA170107-4 metaG ... | reverse complement strand
TCGAAGCCGATCTTGGTGACAATCACCTTGGGCGGGCGCTCAGCCATGCTGTGCCTCCTTCAGCAGCTTGACGAACTTGCGAGCCAGGCTGCGCGGCGTGTCGCGGCGCTCGGGATCGAACCAGAAGCGCGACCAGTTGAGCGCGCCGAGCAGCATCAGGCGAAGTGTTTTGCGGTCGGTGCCCGCGGGCAGCGGCAGCTTGGCGACAAGCTGCTCGAACTCGCTCTCGTAGCTGTCGCGCAGCCGGCGCAACTCGGCCGCGACCGCCGCAATATCCGACGGCATGACGCGGATCAGGACCTGAGCGTCATCGCTGCGCCGGAGCACAGTCTCCAGGTGCGCGGCGCACGCCGCCTCGAGTCTTGCCCAGGGGTCCGTCTCGCGTGCGACCGCGGCGCGGACGCTGTCGCGCAGCGCCTGTACACCGCGCTCGTACACAGCCACAAGCAGGTCTTCCTTCGCAGCGAAGTGGTAGTAGAGCGACCCGGGCAGCATCCCGCAGGCGACCGCAATGTCGCGCATCGACGTGGCCACATACCCCTTCTCGGCGAACAGCCGCGCGGCCGCGTCGAGCACCGCGGGCAGGCGGTTGTCGGCGCGGACGACTTTGAGCGGTTCGGCGGCCATCGATCCATAAACCAAACGATCGTTTGCTTTATAGGCGCGATTGCCGTCGATGGCAAGAAGCTCGTCTACGCGGGTTTCAGCTCGCCGATCTTGCGCATCCGCAGGCCCTGCAGCAACCAGATGAGCGCTGCGAGCAGGCCCGCGGGGATGAACACCCAGTAGTCCGACGGGCGCTGCGGATTCGGCAGGCGGATTCCGACGACCTTGTAGCCCTGTTCGATGCCGAGCTTTCGAGCGCGGCTGCCGAACTTCACGTCCGCCACCTCCATCTCGGTGCCGAGCGCAACGAGTGTGACCCCGCCCGCGCGTATCTTCTCGCGCCCCGTCGCCCCTTTGCCCATCGGCAGGGCGACGGTCTTCGTGATCTCCCTGCCTTCCACGTTCGCCCCGGCGATCCTCAGGATGAGCCACTCGTCTTCCTCGAGTTTGTCCGCGACCTCAAAGAGTTTCGAGACCGGCGCATCGACGTACTTGGGCGCGACGTTGTCGATCACGAAGTCGGGGCGGAAGAAAAGGAACGAGCCCGCGAGCAGCAGGGCCACCTCCCACCATCGCGTTCGCGTGCGGAACCAGCCCATGGTGGCCGCGGCGAACAGCAGGGAGGCAACAATGGCGCTCACAACCACGAGAATGAACTGCGCAACGTTGCCGATGCCGATCATCAGGATCTGCGGGTTGAACACGAACACGAACGGCAGCAGCGCGGTGCGGAAGCTGTACCACGTCGCCTGCCAACCGGTGGCGTTCGGGTCCTCGCCCGAGATCGCCGCGGCCGCGTAGGAAGCCAGGCCCACGGGCGGCGTGACGTCGGCCATGATCCCGAAGTAGAAGACGAACAGGTGGACCGCGATGAGCGGGATCACGAGGCCGCTCCTTGCGCCCAGCTCGACGATGACCGGCGCCATGAGTGTGGCGACCAGGATGTAGTTCGCGGTGGTGGGCACGCCGGCGCCGATCAGCAGGCAGATGACCGCCGTGAGGCAAAGCATCAGAAACACATTGCCCGCCGAAATCGTCTCGACGAAGTCGGTCATCATCAGGCCCATGCCGGTGAGCGTGATCGCTCCGACGATGAGGCCAGCGCTCGCGCAAGCCACGGCGATACCGACCATGTTGCGGGCCGACAGCACAAGGCCGCGCCACAGATCGTCCAAGCCTTTCTGCCAGGCCTGCTTCGCCGATCCGGTTTTGCGGAACATCGCTACGAGCCGCGGCTGGATGACCACCATGGCGATCGCCGTCACCGTGCCCCAGAACGCCGACGTGCCGGGCGAGAGTTCCTCGACCATCAGGCACCACAACAGCACGACGATCGGGGTGAAGAAGTGCATGCCGGCGCGAACCGTGGGCCAGGTGCGCGGGAGCGTGACCACGGGCGACTTCGGGTCATCGATCGGAAGATCGGGATAGCGCGACGACCAGGCGAGCAGCGTCAGGTAGACCACCAGCGTCGTGACCGCCAGCACCCAGTTCGCGGCGTCGCCGAACAGCACGCGCATGCTGGTGATCAGGTAGTAGACAGCGATCAACGCGACGAAGGTGCCGGCGCATCCCATCAGCCAGCCCAGGACGCGCAGGCGCCACAGCTTCGCCTCGCGCGTGACCGGCTGGATGTCGTACTTGAGCGCCTCCAGGTGCACGATGTAGAAGAGCGCGATGTACGAGATGATCGCCGGCAGCGCCGCGTGCTTGATGATCTCCGCGTAGGGGATGCCGACGTACTCCACCATCAGGAAGGCGGCGGCGCCCATCACCGGCGGGGTGATCTGCCCGTTGATCGACGAGGCCGCCTCGATGGCGCCGGCCTTCACGCCCGAGTAGCCGGTGCGCTTCATCAAGGGGATGGTGAAGATCCCGCCCGAGACGACGTTCGACACCGACGAGCCGGAGACGAAGCTGTTCAGCGCGGAAGAGACCACCGCAACCTTCGCCGGACCGCCGCGAAGATGACCAAGCAGCGCGAGCGAGACTTGCAGCATGAAATTGCCGGCGCCCGCGATGTCGAGCATGGTCCCGAACATCACGAACAGGAACACGAACGCGACGGAAACGCCGAGCGCGACTCCATAGATGCCTTCCGTCGTCAGCCAGAAGTGGGACACGAAGCGCGACAGCGATGCGCCTTTGTGCTGTAGCGCCTCGGGCATCAAAGGCCCGGCGAACACGTACAACAGAAACAGGCCTGTGGTGATGAGCATGCCGCCGCCCATCGCCCGGCGCGTGGCCTCGAGCATCACCAGCACACCGACGCCGCCCGCGACGAGGTCCAGCGTCGTCGGGGTACCGGGTCGCAGCGCAAGCTCCTTGTAGAAGAGGAACAGGTACGCCGCGCCGAAGGCGCCGATGAGCGCGAGGACCCAGTCGGCAACGGGCACGACCTTGCGGGACGAATTCTTGGACGCGGGAAACGCCACAAAGGCGAGGAACACGGCAAAGGCCAGGTGGATCGCCCTCGCTTCCGTGTCGTTGAAGATGCCGAAGCCGACGATGAACGGCAGCGGCGAGGCGTACCAGAGTTGGAACACCGACCACGCGGCCATGACGACCGCGAGGAAGACCCCTACCTTGCCTTCGGGATCGCGCCCGCCGAGGTCGGCGTCCTTCACGAACTGTTCGAGCTCCGGACTGGCGATCCCAACGCCCTTGACGGCTTCTTGCGTCATTTCATGCTCCCCTCATGCGAAAAAGGGCGAAACGTGGTTTCGCCCTTTTTCGTTCCACGCCATCCGGCTTACTTGATCCAGCCCTTCTCTTTGTAATAGCGGGCAGCGCCCTCGTGCAGCGGCGCCGAAAGGCCGTTCTTCACCATGTCCTCGGGCTTCAGGTTGGCGAAAGCGGGGTGGAGCTTCTTGAACTCGTCGAAGTTGTCGAACACGCCCTTCACCACGGCGTACACGCTGTCCGCCGGAACCTTGGAGGACGACACCAGCGTGGCGAGCACACCGTAGGTCTTCGTCTCTTGCGGGTTGCCCGGGTACAGGCCCGCCGGGATCGAGGCATACGCGTAGTAGGGCTTTTCCTTCACCAGCTTGTCGATCGCGGGGCCGGTCACGTTGACGAGTTTCGCGCCGCACGTCGTGGTCGGGTCCTGGATATTGGCCGACGGGTGCCCGACGCCGTAGAAGAAACCGTCGATCTTGCCGTCGCACAGAGCCGGGCCGTGCTCGTCGGCCTTGAGCTCGGAGGCGAGCGCGAAGTCGGAGAGCTTCCAGCCTATCGCGGCGATCAGTTCCTCGAGCGACGAGCGTGTGCCCGAGCCGGGGTTGCCGACGTTGAACTTCTTGCCCTTCATGTCGGTGAAGTTCTTCGCGTTCGCTTCCTTGCGCGAAAGCACCGTAAACGGCTCCGGGTGCAGCGACATCACCGCGCGCAGGTCGCCGTAGGCCTGGCCCTTGAACTGGCCTTCGCCATTGAGCGCGTTGAACTGCACATCGGATTGCGCGACGCCGAGGTCGAGCTCTCCGGCCTTGATCGTATTCACGTTGAACACGGAGCCGCCGGTCGATTCCACCGAGCAGCGGAGGCCGTGCTTGGCGCGGTCCTTGTTCACGAGGCGGCAGATGGCGCCGCCGGCGGCGTAGTACACGCCGGTGACGCCGCCGGTGCCGATGGTCATGTACTTCTGCTGCGCGAACGCTTCCGGTACCGCGAACGACGCGGCGATCGCCGCACAAATAGCGAGTGAACGAACGGGTTTCTTCATGCAGGTCTCCTTGCGTTGGACTACTCGGGTTAGGCCGCGCGCTTGAGCGCGAGCGTGCCAGAGTCTATTGCGGTGGCGAAGCGATCGGCGATTTCAGCGAGATCGGCCTCGCGGGCGATGAACGGGGGAGCGAGGAGCACATGGTCGCCACGCTCGCCGTCGATCGTACCGCCCATGGGATAAACCATGAGTCCGTGCTCCATCGCGGCCGCCTTCACCCTGGCGTGGAGTTTTACCGCCGGATCGAAGGGACGCTTCGAGGCGCGGTCCGCGACCAATTCCACGCCCCAGAAAAGGCCGCGGCCGCGGATGTCGCCGACGTGCGGATGGCCACCCAGCGTGGTGCGCAGCCTCTTCCCGAAATATGCGCCGCGCGACTTCACCTGGTCGAGGAGCTTGTCGCGTTTGATGATCTTCTGGACGGCGAGCGCCGCGGCCGCGGCCACCGCATGGCCGATATAGGTATGGCCATGCTGGAACAGGCCGCTGCCCCTGCGGAACGCCTCGACAATCTTGGCGGCCACGAGCACCGCGCCCACCGGCTGGAAGCCTCCGCCCAGGCCCTTCGCGATGGTCATGACGTCGGGAGCGATGCCTTCCTGCTCCACCGCGTGCAGCGTGCCGGTGCGCCCCATCCCGCACATCACCTCGTCGGCGATCAGCAGGATGCCGTGGCGGTCGCAGATTTCACGAATTCGCCTGAAGTAGCCCGGCACCGGGGGTACGGCGCCCATCGTGGCGCCGACTACCGGCTCGGCCACGAACGCGATGACGCGCTTCGGGCCGATTCGCTCGACTTCGGCTTCCACTTCGGCGGCCAGGCGCTCGCCGTACTTCTCGGGCGTTTCGGTATCGCGCCGGTCGCGGTATTCGTAGCACGGCGAGACGCGCCCCACGTCGATCAGCAGCGGCGCGAACTGCTTGCGGCGCCACTCATTGCCGCCGACTGCAAGCGCGCCCAGCGTATTGCCGTGATAGCTCTGGCGGCGCGCGATAAAGACCGAACGTTCGGGTTCGCCCGTCTCGACGAAATACTGGCGCGCCATCTTGAGCGCCGCCTCGATCGCCTCCGAACCACCGCTCACGAGGTAGACGTGCTCAATGCCGGCCGGCGCATCCGCGACGAGCGTATCGGCGAGTTCCTCGGCGACCTCGGTCGTGAAAAAGCCGGTGTGGGCGTAGGCCACCCTGTCGATCTGCGCATGCATCGCGGCGAGCACCTCGGGGTGCTGGTGCCCGAGACAGGAAACCGCCGCTCCCCCGCAGGCATCGATGTAGACCTTGCCCTCACGGTCGGTGATGTGCACGCCCTCGGCCGAGACCGCCGTAGGCAGCTTCGCGCGCAAGCTTCGGTGGAGGATCTTCGTCACGGTCTAACTCTAACGCGGGTCGTCCTTCATCTCGGCCAGGCGCTCGTACAAGGTGGCGCGCGAGATGCCGAGAAGCTTTGCCGCTGACACCTTGTTGCCGCCGGTGGCTTTGAGCGCGCGCGTGATCGATTCCCGTTCGAGCTGCGCAATCTGGCGCGGCAAGGGCGCGCGGCCCGCCGTGTCGATCGACCGTGCGATCCCCAGCACGCCGGCAAAGTCATCGGCGCACAAACGCACGCTGTCCGTAAGCATCGCCACCTGCTCGAGTACGTTGTTCAGTTCACGCACGTTGCCTGGCCAGTCGTAGCGCGCGAGCGCCGCCAGCGCGTCGGCGGTCAATTCGCGCTGGGCCATTCCGGTGCGCGCGGCGATTTGCTCGAGCAGCGTTTCGGTGAGCGCTTCCAGATCGTCGCTGCGCTCGCGCAGCGCCGGCAGGCGTATCGGCAGCACATTCAGGCGATAGAAGAGGTCCGCGCGGAAGCGGCCTTCGTCGACGAGCCGCTGCAGGTCGCGGCTGGTGGCAGCGATCACACGCACGTCCACCTTGATCACCCGGTTGGAGCCGAGCGGCTCGATCTCCCGCTCCTGCAAAACGCGCAAGAGCTTCGCCTGCACGCCGATCGGCATGTCGCCGATTTCGTCGAGAAACAGCGTGCCGCCATCGGCCAGCTTGAACTTGCCGTCGCGCGGTTTGCGGTCGGCGCCCGTAAACGCGCCGGGCGCCACACCGAAGAATTCCGCTTCGATCAGCGTGTCCGGCACCGCCGCGAGATTGACGCCGATAAAAGACCGAGCGGCGCGTGCGGACGACGCATGGATCGCCTGCGCGAGCAATTCCTTCCCGGTACCGGTTTCGCCGAGCAGCAGAACCGTAGAATCGATCTGCGCCGCGCGCCGCGCGCGGCGCTTGACTTCGACCGCGACGGTGCTCGCGCCGATGAAACTGGCAAACGTGTACTTCGCGCGCCGCTGCTGCGCCAGTTCGCGCCGCGCCTCGTCGAGATCGCGTTGCAACCCGGCGAACTTTGCGATCAGCGGTTGCAGCGTCGCTTCGGGGTGACCGAACAGCACCATGCCGAGCGCGCCGATCAAGTTGCCGGCTTCGTCGCGCAACGGCAAACGGCTGACGACGAAGGTGCCCGCCTTGTTGGTCAGCAGATCGACGAGGATCGGCTTGCCGGTTTCGAGCACCTGGTGCATCAGCGTGTTGGGCACCACTTCCCTGACCAGACGGCCGACGAAGTCTTCTTCACGCTCAACACCCAGCGCGGGAAGAAACCGCTTGTAGGCTTCGTTGATCCAGACGACACGGCCCGTGCGGTCGACCAGCATCATTCCCTGGGCCGCGTCGGCAAACAAATCGAACATCGAACGCCCGGCGAGCTTCAGGATGCTCGCCGCGTCGCGCGGCAGCGATGTCCGATCGGTCACTTGGCCTCCGCGCGCGAGTTTATGGGAGAACACGGATGCAGCTTCTGCCGCGAATGTATTCGTGTGGCGCCCTCTGCCTTGGCCCTCTCCCAGGGGGAGAGGGGAGAAAGTCTGCGCGGCGTCAGCCGCGAAGGTATAAATACCCCATGCGATGCGAACTCGACCACTTGGTAGTGGCCTGCGCCGACCTTCAACAGGGCGCGGCCTGGGCGCGCGACCGCCTGGGCGTTGACGTACAACCAGGCGGCAAACACGCGTCGATGGGCACGCACAATCTTCTGCTGCGCATCGGCCCGCGCGTTTATCTCGAATTGATTGCGATCGACCCGGACGCCGCGCCGCCCGAGCGGCCGCGCTGGTTCGAGCTCGACACGCGCGCGGTGCGCACCCGGGTGGCCGAACGGCCGTTTCTCGCCACGTGGGTCGCGCGCTGCGACAAGCTGGTCGATGCGGTGACGCGCGTGCCGGAACTCGGCAACGTGCGCAATTTTTCGCGCGGTCAGTTTGTCTGGCGCTTCGCGTTGCCCGACAACGGCGCGGTGCCGTTCGGGGGTGTGATGCCCGCGGTGATGCAATGGGACAGTCAGGCTCATCCAACCGATGTCCTGGAAAACCGCGGCTGTGACTTGATCGCGCTTGAACTCGCGCATCCGGCGGCAACCAGCATCGTGCCGCTGTTTCGTGCGTTGCGGATCGCGGGGCCGGTCGATGTGAAGCCGGGGCCCAAGTCGCTCGTCGCACGACTGCATACGCCGCGCGGAGATGTGGCTTTGTCCTGAGCGAAGTCAAACAGGGACGCTAGGCAACTCAAATATCGGCTCTATCCGCCCGACCGCAAGTCGTCGATAGTTGTGCACGACGGGATCGGCCGTCGTCGCGAGCGGCGATGCCTCGATGTCGTCGATCAATCCAAGCTGCTTCAGTACCGCAACGGTCGCCACATGCAACGCGCGCGGACTGCCGTCCGCGATGCGAACCGCGATGCCGATTCCCTTCGACCGCACGCCGATCGCCTGCACGCCGTCCGCGCCGATTTTGCTGACCCAGTCGCCGCCGCCTGCCTGCATCAAAGCGAGGTCCGAGCGCGCGGTGCCTGAAACCAGATCGGGATGGCGCGTCATTGCGAACGCCACCGCGGCCAGCGCCGGCGTGGCACGCGTCGCAAGGCGGGCGAACGCGTACGCGAGCCGCGTCAGCGGCAACGCGTAATTGGGCGCGCTGCAACCATCGGTTCCAACCGGCAGATCGACATCGGGCGCGAAGCTTTGCACTGTATCGCGGATGCGCTGTTGCAGCGGAGATTCGCGCTCGAGGTAAGTCGCGAGCGGCTGGCGGTGCAGCCGGCACCAGGCGAGAAAGCCGCTGTGTTTGCCGGAGCAGTTGTGGTGCAGCCTGCTCCAGTGAAGATGCGCCGGCATGTACGTGCCGGTGGCGTTGTAGTAGCCGGGCGGATGGCTGCCGCATTGAAGATCGGTCGCGCCGGCATCGATGCGCTCGAGCATACGCTCTGCGGTTGCCACGTGAATCGACTCGCCGCCGTGGCTCGCGCACATCAACGCGAGCTCGTGCGACGTGAAATCGAAGCGCTCCATGCCGCCGTCTTCAACAAACGGCAGCGCTTGCAAGGGCTTCAGCGCCGAGCGGGTGAAATTCACCGACTCGGGCTCGCCCGCGCCCGCGATCAGCCGGCCGGATTCATCGACGACCGCGATCGAGCCGTAGTGAATGCATTCGACGTGGCCGCCGCGCGTGGTGGCGACCAATGGAGCGTGCGCGGGAGTTCGCATCCGGGTTGAGCGTTCAGCGTTGCGCGTTGGGCGAAAGATAGCGCCACGCCGCGCTCAACGCTCAACGCCGAACTCCTACGGCCGCACCAGATTCGGCGTTCCCTTCTGTCCCGCGAACACGATCAGAAATCGGCACGGTTTGTCGCCGAGATTGCGGCCGTTGTGCCAACTGTTGACGATTTCCGCCAGCCCTTCGCCGGCCTTGAATGTGTGGACACCGTGCTGTTCCATATCGATGGTCAACGCGCCTTCGAGGATGTAAACGAACAGCGGTACCGGATGCAGGTGACGGCCAACCTGCCCGCCGGGAGCCACTTCCGCCAGCACGGCCGTGATCTGGCCGTCGGTCTGAGGAAAGCGAATCGGCTGGCCGATCATGGTCGTCTCGGTCTGGATGATCGTTTTCAGCGTGAGTCCGACCGGACCCGTTGCCGTGCTTTGCGCGAGCGCGGTTGCGCTTGCGAACAACGCGCACGCCGCCAGCGACAAGCTTGAGATTGCACCTCTCATGTCAGTTCCCTTCGTAACGTACGGATTGGCCTATCGCCTATGCCGAACCGGCGCCAACCAGCATCTCGCACGGCCCGACGAAACCGTCTGCGGTTTGAAACTGCCGCAGCTCGCGTTCGATCTCGTCCCAGGTTTCGGCGCGCTCGGTGTCACTGAGCGAGGCCATCATCTGATGCAGCGCGCCGAACGATTCGCGCTCGAAGCGCACACATTCGGCCGCGCTCGACAGTCGCACCGGCGAATCGATCTTGCGAACTTCGACGTCGCGCAGGCCGGCGCGCTCGTACGTCGTCGCCAACACGCCGTCGGCGCCGAGAGAGAACGGGCCCGGTTGACCCGGCAATGGTGGCGGCAGCTTTGCGCGCCGGCGAATGATGCCGACGGGGATCGAAAAGAACGGATTCTTCTCGGGCGTCGAATAGACAACCGCCGCGAAACGGCCGCCCGGTTTAAGCGCGCGCCGGATGCCCGCCAATGCGCGCTGCTGGTCCGGAAAGTAGATCAGTCCAACGCGCGAAATGGCAGCGTCGAAGCTCGCGGCGGGCAACTCGCCAAGCGCTTCGCCGTCGAGCTCGCGCGTCGCGAGATTGGCGAGGCCGGCGCGCCGCGCGTCCGCCTGCGCAAATTCGAGCAGCGCGGGCGAGATGTCGGTTGCCAGCACGTGCCCGCGCGCGCCCACGCGGCGCGCGGCGGTCAGGCTTTGCTCGCCCGCACCGGCGGCGACATCGAGCACGTGACTGCCAGGGCCGACGGCGGCGAGATCGAGCATCACCTCGGTGCTCGGCCCGAGCCATTGGCCCAGGAATTCGCCCCATCGATGCCACGCCTGCGCGGCAGCTTCCCATTGCGCGCGGGTGGTGGTCTTGAACTTGATCGGATCGAAAGCGGGAACCGGGTTCGTGTCCATGATTTCCTCCGTGTCAGGGGCGTGCAGCATTACTCCGGCGCGCGGCCGCGACTAGTCAAGAATCTGGACTGGATGACCCGGCGCAGGCGGGAGTAGCGTCGCGCCATGCTCGACTACGGCCAGTTCTGCACGGTGGCGCGCGGCGCGGAGGTGTTCGGCGAACGCTGGACGCCGCTCGTCGTGCGCGAGCTGTTATGTGGCAGCACGCGCTTTAACGAGATCCGGCGCGGTGTGCCGCGCATGTCGCCCACACTGCTCGCGCAGCGGCTGCGGCGGCTGGAAGAGATCGGCATCGTGCGGCGCGTGCCCGACGGTCGATCGGCGCAATATCAGCTGACGCCGGCGGGCGAAGAACTTCGACCCATCGTGCTGGCGCTAGGCCACTGGGGCGCACGCTGGATCGGCACCCGGTTGAAACCGCAACAACTGGACGCCGGTTTTCTGATGTGGGACATCCGCCGCTTCGCGCGGCTGGACCAGTTTCCGTCCGGCCGGCGCATCGTTATCCAGTTCCAGTTCACCGACGCCCGCCGCGGCGAGCGATCCTGGTGGCTGGTCGTTGAAAACGGAGTGGCCGACCTTTGTCGAGACGATCCCGGCCACGAGTTGACGCTGATCGTGGAATCGGGCGTGCGCGCGTTGACCGACGTATGGACCGGCGATCGCGAGCCGCAGGCAGTGCTGGCCGCGCGCGAATTGCGGGTTCAGGGTCTTGAGCGCGATCGCCGCAGTCTGTGGCGCTGGCTGGGTCGCAGCGTGTTCGCGACGACTCGCGTTGCCGCCCGCGGTGCGCTGGCGTAACTGACGCGTTCGGACCGCGCACCTACTTCGAGCGGCGCGATCCGATCGAAAGGGCTCGGCACACATCCGCGAGCGGCGCGGTTGCCAGTCTCTAGCAGCTTGATACAAGCGCCTGTGCGGATGGACAACCGCCATGGCTTGTGGTTAATTGGCGATCGATTGACCAATCCAAGCATCTCACGGAGTAGCCGATGAACCTGTCGGGTGTACGTCTCTTCGTTCGGGAGATCGCTATTGCGAAGGCGTTCTACGCTGAGCACCTTGGGTTGACGCTGGCTGTCGACGGCAGTGAACATGGGTATTGCGTATTTCGCGTCGGTCTGGCTGGTTGACTTCACCCAGCGTCGGACTAAATTGCCGCCCAACAAAAGACCCGAAGCCCTGCTCGCGGGCCCGTGCCCTTCCATCCGACAAGGAGACACCGTGAAGAAGACCGCAATTGCGCTTGCGCTGGCGTTGCTCACCGCGGGCGCTTACGCCCAGGAGAAGACCATCAAGATCGCCGGCATTGGCGCCAAGTCGGGCGTGGTGCGCTCGTTCGGAATCAACAGTGAGGCGGCGCTGCTGGCGGCGGCCGACCAGATCAACAAGGCCGGCGGCGTCACGCTGGC